>Ga0169931_10006805_pt1 | contig 17126 bp, 15 predicted proteins | sample Kivu_15m_20L_FD_129675 | JGI IMG/M metagenome (GOLD analysis project Ga0169931, IMG submission 129675) | Freshwater microbial communities from Lake Kivu, Western Province, Rwanda to study Microbial Dark Matter (Phase II) - Kivu_15m_20L... | ecosystem: Environmental > Aquatic > Freshwater > Lake...
GGCTGCCAAGGGTAAGAGCAAGAAAGTAGTTGCAAAGAAACCGAAGACGAGCACGAGCAGATTCGTTCCTATCAGGACAATTGCAAAACCTGTAACGAAACCAAAGCCAAAGGCGAAGAAGAAGGTCGCTGCAAAGAAGAGCGCAGGGCCACGAAGATTCCCGACCAAGGCCGAACTTGAAGCGATGAAGGCAGCCGGAGCAGTCGCTGGCAAAGACGCGAAGAAGAGTGCAGGGCCACGAAGATTCCCGACCAAGGCCGAACTTGAAGCGATGAAGGCAGCTCGCGATGGCGTGCCTGCCAAAGCCACGACAACGAAGAAAGTCATCGTCGATGGTGAAGAGGTTGAACTAGAAGAAGTAGAACTCGATGATCTCGAGGCTATCTCTACTGAAGGTGGCGAGGGAGAAGAGGGTGAAGATAAGAGCGATGTTCGCGTCGTCAATCTCACCGAAGAATCCCCACGCGAAGAGGGAGAGTTCACACTCAAGGACTCTGAGGAAGATGATGCTCCACCACAGACCGTTCTCACCGCTGGTGCTACTGCGGATCCAGTCAAGGATTACCTCAAGCAGATCGGCCGTGTAGCGCTTCTCAATGCAGAGCTTGAGGTTGAACTCGCGATGCGTATCGAAGCGGGCCTCTTCGCAGAGGAGCGGATCGCAAAAGATAAGAAGTTGGATCGCTCGCTCAAGCGTGAACTCGAGTGGATCGCAGAGGATGGCAAGCGCGCCAAGAATCACCTCCTTGAAGCGAACCTTCGTCTCGTTGTTTCGCTCGCCAAGCGCTACACCGGTCGTGGAATGCTCTTCTTGGATCTGATCCAGGAAGGAAACTTAGGTCTCATCCGCGCGGTCGAAAAGTTCGATTACACAAAGGGCTACAAGTTCTCCACCTACGCGACCTGGTGGATCCGACAAGCGATCACTCGAGCGATGGCAGATCAAGCGAGAACCATCCGTATCCCAGTTCATATGGTCGAAGTGATCAACAAACTCGCTCGTGTACAACGCCAGATGTTGCAAGATCTCGGTCGCGAACCGACGCCAGAAGAGTTGGCAAAGGAACTCGATATGACACCTGAGAAGGTGGTCGAGGTCCAGAAATACGGTCGCGAACCGATCTCGCTCCACACCCCACTCGGTGAAGAGGGCGATAGCGAATTCGGAGATCTGATCGAGGATTCTGAGGCGATCGTCCCAGCAGAGGCAGTCTCCTTCACCATCTTGCAGGAAGAGCTCCACAAGGTGCTCGACACCATGTCAGAGCGTGAAGCAGGAGTGGTGAAGATGAGATTCGGTCTCACAGATGGCCAGCCGAAGACGCTGGATGAGATCGGCAAGGTCTATGGCGTCACACGTGAGCGAATCCGCCAGATCGAGTCGAAGACGATGTCCAAACTCCGTCACCCATCGCGTTCACAGTCACTGCGCGACTATCTCGACTAAGAACTAGATTCAAGCAGAAGCCCCGAAAAGTGCATGGAGAAGGCAAGTAGAAGGCAAGGAGAAGCGAGATGTCTGATCGCGTAACAATGAGAATCAAGCCCAATGGCTCGATCCGTGTCACTGGAACTGTCGACTTCGTCGATGCCGAGGGAAATGTGGTCGAGAGCAAGACCGACTTCTCGCTCTGCAGGTGTGGTCACTCCAAAGAGAAGCCATATTGCGACGGCTCACACCGTGAGGCCGGTTTCACCGCCGAGTAGCCATCCGCTCTGGCGTGATGGCCTCGACTCGCTATCGCTGCCGAGCCTCAATGACGATTTCTCCTGCGATGTAGCGATCATCGGTGGCGGATTCTCTGGTCTCTGGTCCGCATTTCACTTATTGAGTTTCGATCCCTCTCTCTCCATAGCCATCTTCGAAGGCGAAGAGATCGGATTTGGCGCCTCTGGTCGTAATGGAGGCTGGGTATCGGCTGACTATCCGGTTGATCGAGTGACGCTTGAGCGCAGATATCCGGATCGAGATGTTGCCGCCTTCGCGCGACTCTTGGCTCACGGCGTTGATGAGATCGGTGAGATTGCAGGCAAGATCTCTCCGCGTGCCAACTATCGCAAGTCCGGTTCTCTTCTCTTTGCTACCAACGAGAGTCAACTTCGTCGATTGAGAGAGTCGGTCGACGAGAAACACCACCTTCTAGATGCCCGCCAAGCGCGAGCGAAAGTCTCGATTGCCTCTGCAATCGGTGGACTCTTCACAGAAGAGTGCGCCACGGTCAATCCACGGGGCTTACTCCTAGATCTTGCAATCCATCTCAAGGCACGCGGCGTCGCTCTCTTCCAACACTCTCACGCTTCACGAGGGGCTGGAGATGTGATGGTGAATGGCTATCCGGTACGTGCCGCCTGGACCATCGATGCTAGAGAGGCCTTCCGTGAACGAAGCAGGGAGCAGATTCCGCTCTACTCGCTGATGGTGGCAACGAGGCCGCTCACGCCGCTTGAACAGAAGAGCGTCGGCTGGAGCCCTGGTCTTGCGATCGCAGAAGCGACCAATAACGTCAACTATGGTCAGATGACTCTTGATGCACGTCTTGCAGTCGGAGGGCGCGGAGCTCACTATCCCTACGGAAGCCATCTTGATCGAAGTCTGGAGTCAGCGAGTAAGACGCACCACGAGCTCTCCAGGATGATCAAGGGTTGGTTTCCTGATCTCGAGCAGATTGAGATCACACATCATTGGGGAGGTGCCATCGCAATCAGGCGCAATTGGGAGAGTCGCATCTGCGTTGATCAGAAGGCGCGATTCGCTCAACTTGGTGGCTATGTCGGTGATGGGATGACGATGAGTTTCGTCGCTGCTAGAGCGGTTGCAGCAGAGATCACCAAGGGCGAGAGATCGCTTGCTGGGATGCCGATCGACTCGCAGTGCCAATCGGTGAAGAAGTGGCCGATCGAGCCATTTCGCTTCATTGGAGCGAATGCACTCTTTTCGAATATTCGTGCCTTGGATCGGGCAGAGTCGAAGCGTAAAACGGTGCGATTTCGGGAAGCGTTGCTGGGTCTTATTGGAAAGTGATTGAAAGTCTGAGCCAAAGGTTCAGATCACTCACTGGCGAGACGGTGCGTCTCGTCGTGAATGTGAACAGATTGTGCGCGAAGACCCTCTGCATATGACTTTGCGTGATGGGCGCAGAAGAAGAGATGAAGACCTGAGAGGAGAGTGGCTCGTACATAGGCCTGCGCTCCGCAGCGATCACAGCGATCGACTGAGTTGAGCGGCGCTTGTTCTAGCACTACCTGGTCGGTCATCGACTTCCCTCTCTTCTCGACTTGCCAGTCGTTCTCACCAGCAACTCCTTGCCGGCAATACTAGGTGGTCAACACCTCGTGATGCCGACTCTATTCCCTGCCTGATGATAGAGATGTGAGCCACTTGGGGCGTGTCTGGCATCTCATATATCGGAAATTCACGGTGGTCATAGTTAGAGTTCCCACCTGTGAAAAATGCCAATACTGCCGGTGATTCTTCGGAGACACATGTCGAAGATAGCTACACCGCCAAAGACCTTGCAGTACTCGAGGGGTTAGAAGCGGTCCGTAAGCGACCTGGTATGTATATCGGCTCCACCGATTCTCGGGGTTTGATGCATTGTCTCTGGGAGATCATCGATAACGCCGTCGACGAATCCCTCGCCGGACATTGCAAGAAGATCATCGTCAATCTCGAATCGGATGGTTCGGTCGAAGTACACGATGATGGCCGCGGTATCCCGATCGATAAAGAACCGCGAACGGGACTCACGGGTGTCGAAGTCGTCATGACGAAGTTGCATGCAGGTGGAAAGTTCGGTGGAAGTTCTTACTCAGCGACCGGAGGTCTACACGGTGTCGGCGCCTCGGTGGTCAATGCACTCTCATCACGTCTCGATGTCGAGGTCGATCGCGGTGGCAAGATCCATTGGATGTCCTTCAAGCGCGGAACCGCTGGCGTCTTCGATGGAGATGGTCCGAACGCACCCTTCACCGAGCAATCAGGACTTCGCACCTTGGGGCGCATCTCCGCGAAGGTCACTGGGACGCGCATCAAGTGGTGGGCTGATAAGCAGATCTTCCTCAAAGAGTCCGAATACGTTCTCAACGAGATCTATGAGCGAGCACGGCAGACCTCGTACCTTGTGCCAGGACTTACCATCACGATCAATGACAATAGATCGAAGAGTTCGACTTCTGAGACCTTCTTCCATAAGGGCGGTATCTCGGAATACTGCGCCTTCATCCAGAGTGACGAACCGATCGGCGAGGTAGTTCGCCTCACGGGAAGTGGTCACTACCAAGAGACAGTTCCGGTTCTTGATGATCAGGGTCATATGAACCCGACTGAGGTCGAGCGAGATATGGGCGTCGATATCGCGCTGCGTTGGGGCAATGGATATGAGACGACGATGCGTTCATTCGTCAACATCATCTCCACCCCTAAAGGTGGAACTCATGTACAGGGTTTCGAACGAGCGTTGACCAAGGTATTCAACGAGCAACTGCGCTCCTCTTCGACGTTGAAGAAGAATGAGGCTGATGTCATCAAGGACGACATCCTTGAGGGCCTCACCGCAGTGATCACGGTCCGAATGCAGGAGCCGCAATTCGAAGGACAGACTAAGGAAGTTCTCGGAACCCCAGCGGTAGTGAAGATCGTCTCTCAGGTCGTCACGGATGAGTTGAAGCGTTTCTTCACTTCGAGCAAGCGGGTCGATAAGGCAACTGCGCGCGCCGTCCTCGAGAAGGTTGCTGGCGCATCTCGCACACGCATCAGCGCGCGAGCACATAAGGAGTTACAGCGTCGCAAGAACGCGCTCGAAAGTTCATCGCTGCCGGCGAAGCTGTCAGATTGTCGCTCTGAGGATGTTGCACGAACTGAGCTCTTCATCGTTGAGGGTGAATCTGCGCTTGGAACGACGAAGGCTGCTCGTAACTCTGAGTTCCAAGCAATCCTGCCGATTCGCGGAAAGATCCTCAATGTTCAGAAGGCATCGCTCTCCCAGATGCTCGATAACGCAGAGTGTGCATCGATCATCCAAGTGATCGGCGCCGGTTCAGGTAAGTCCTTCCAACTCGATGATGCCCGCTACGGTCGGATCATCTTGATGTCGGATGCTGATGTTGATGGTGCACATATCCGATGTCTCCTGCTCACACTGCTCCACCGCTACATGCATCCGCTGATCGAAGCCGGACGAGTCTTCGCTGCAATCCCTCCGCTCCATCGGATCGAAGTCATGGGAAGTGGTGGTAAGAGAGGTGAGGTCTTCTACACCTACTCTGATGACGATATGAAGAAGAAGTTGGCAGAACTCACCAAGGCGGGGAAGAAGTGGAAAGAGCCGATTCAGCGTTATAAAGGTCTTGGCGAAATGGATGCCGACCAATTGCGAGAGACGACGATGGATCCCGCACATCGCACCTTGAGAAGGATCACGATCTCAGACACGGCCGCGGCGGAGTCCGTCTTCGAGCTCCTTATGGGCAACGAGGTCGCGCCGCGTAAAGAGTTCATCTCGAGCGCAGAGATCAGCAGAGAGCGAATCGACGCCTAAGTTTTACCAACCCGGATTGGCGCTGATGCCACCGTCAAAGTCAATGGTCGTTCCGGTTGCCCACCTGAAATCGTCAGAAGCGATCGACGAGATCACACGAGCGACTTCCTCAGGGCTCGCCATCCGCTTGAGGGGAGCGGCTTTTGTCCACGCCTCGACTCCTTCTGGCCACGCATCTTCGATACCCGGCCTTGAGATCAAACCCAGACGAAGTCCAATGACTCGCATGGGAGCAAGTTCATATGCGGCGCTTCGAGTCAGGGATTCCAGAGCCGCCTTACTTGCGCCGTAGAGAGCATGTCCTCCTCGTGCCTTGAGGGCTTCGATCGAGGAGATGTTGATGCAGAGCTCAGTGTGATTTCGTGCTGCAGCTCTCATGATCTCAAGCGGAGCAATGAGATTGACCGCAAGCATCTTGGTTGACTTCTCGTGAAGACCATCGGAATCGATCTCAAAGACGCTCTGATCAGCAGCACAATTGATCACAAGATGTGGCTTGACTGCCTCGACAAGTTCTTTCCCTGCTTCTGGCAGTGAGAGATCCTTCTTGATCGATGTTATCTTGAGGACGCTTGGATCATTCTGGTAATACTGGGCGAAGACTTCCCATCCACGATCGCGGTAGAGAGTGCAGATGGCACTTCCGATCCCACCACTTGCCCCGGTGATGAGAATTCGTTTCGTGCGCGAGAGATCAACCATGGATCAAGCCTCGCACGTCGTCGCCAAGAGATGGATCTACATCCCAAGACTCCACTTCTTCGCGCGTCGCCAACTCCATCGCCGTGAAGGCCGGAGTCAGTGCGCAGATGACAAGGGACCAACCACCTGCTGGTTTCGCAGCCATCCAGCGATTCGGGGCAACGATGCTTTGAAAATGTGGACCATTGTTATCAAGGACTGCCAGTGATACATCCTCTTTCTCATCCACTGTATAGAGATGCATTGGCGAACCTGCGACATGGATCCACATCTCTTGTTCCGGAATCCGGTGCCAGGCCGAGAAGTCCGGGCTCTCGATGAGAAAGTAGATGGCACTGCCTTGGCCATTTTTGAAGATCGGAGCCCACATGCCACCTTCACCCTCGAGGGGACGTAGCGCAAGGTCTCGAATGAGGCTAGAAGCGTCGTTCACCGAAGGTCCTTGAGGGATTCTGCCCTTCGACGGGCCCTTGTCATGATCTCGCCAGCATCGACTCGAGTCGGATGTGAGTCCTTTACGACGCGCTCTCCATCGACCCAGACATCGGTGACATCACCGCGTCCGGCAGCGAAGACAAGGAGCCCATGGATATCGTGAATAGGTGTCAGATGTGGTTTGTTGAGGTCGAGCGCGATGAGATCTGCTCGCTTTCCCACTTCGACGCTACCCACAAGATGATCGATCATCAGCGCCTTTGCGGCATCTCGCGTCGCAGCGGCGAAGATCTTCGATGCACTCACCCGAGCAGGGGATGAGGTGATCGCTTGAACATGAGCAGCCATTCGCAGCGCTTGCCACATATCGAGGTCATTACTGGAAGAACAACCATCGGTGCCAAGCCCCACCGTGATACCTGCTTGATGGAGCCTGCTCAAATCAATCAAGCCACTTCCTAACTTCATATTGCTACCAGGGCAATGCGCGATTGCAGCACCTGCACCCTTGGTCAATTCGAGATCATGATCGCTCAAGTGCACTCCATGTCCATAGACGACATGGCGCGAGAGCATCCCGGATGATTCCAATACTTCGACGGGACTCTTCTGGTAGCGCTTGGCAACATCCTCATTCTCGGCGACCGTCTCCGACACATGGAGATGAATCGACGCGTTGATCTCTTCCGCAATCTGCGTCACCTCACCAAGGTGTTCGGGTGAATCGGTGTAGGTACTGTGTGGCATCAGATAGAGCGGGACCTCAGGACCGCCGATCTGCGACACCTTCTCTGGCCAGAGACGCGCGTATTCGATTCTTTCGTGCCACTGCATCGCATCGAGACCGGGAAAGTCGAAGAAGATGGCACCAGAGATATGGCGAAGTCCCACCCGAACCGCACCTCGATGTGTCGACTCGGGATGCAAGTACATGTCGAGAGTCGTCGTCGTGCCGCCAAGAAGGGCTTCAAGGGCGCCGAGTTCGGTACCAAGTTCGCACGTCTGCGGATCCATGATCGCGCCTTCAGCAGCCCAGACCCGTTCCAGGAAGCCCTGCAGGTCAACGCCTTCTGCCCAGCCTCGAAGGAGGGCCATAGCAAGGTGAGTATGCGAATTGATCAATCCTGGTGCGACGAGATGACCGGAGAGATCGATTCGTTCGTCACCTGCGAGAGATCCTGACGATCCGATCTCGACGATCTTTCCATCCTCGATCGCGATTGCAGCACCTTCAAGGACAGAATCGTTTCCATCGACAGTGACCAGGAAATCGATGCGATCTAGAACGATTCGCTGAGGCATCGTCTTCTAACTCTTGGCATCAAGGAGGGGGAGGGCGCCTTCGATGATTGCAACGACTCGTGCACTCGCGGCTTCGATCACGCGCCCAATCTCATCGGTTGTGATGGGTTCCTTCGAGAGCCCGGCAGCAGGATTGGCCACCACTGCGATCGCTGCATAGCGAAGCTCCGCCTCGCGGGCAAGCGAGACCTCAGGACATCCCGTCATACCCACGACAGTTGCACCAGCGAGCGCTGCAAAACGAATCTCAGCCGGAGTCTCGAAACGAGGGCCGTTGTAGCCGGCGTAGATGCCACCTTCGCGAAGTGGAATATGTAGTGAAGCAGCGCTCGCTCGCATCGCAGTTCGAACCGTTGCGTCATAGCAATCCATCACATCGACATGCTTGACGCCTTCTGGTTGCACACCGTCGAAGAATGTGTGCTCTCGGCCGGAGGTGAAGTCGATGAAGTCCTCTACCAATTGAAGGTCACCAGGTTTGAGAGTCGGATCAATGCCACCGACGACATTGACAGCGATGACATAGGAGACGCCAAGGTCTTTGAGGGCTTGGATGTTCGCTCGATAGTTGACTCGTTGCGGGGGAAGACTGTGATCGCTTCCATGTCGAGTCAAGAAGGCTATTTCGACACCATTCCATCTGCCCCGGGTGATCTTCGCAGTGCCGAACTGGTTCTTGATCTCCTGGCTAGGTTGCCCCTGGAGAGCAGGAAGGTTGTAGAAGCCGGTTCCGGCGATGATTCCGATCATCTTCGGTCGGACTACTCCTTGAGCCCAGCCATAAGGCGTCCGATGTAGTTCCGATCAGCGCCTTCGGCGTCCACCGTTGCGACGATCTTCCCGCCCGAGATGACAGCGACGCGATCGGCAAGTGAGAGCACCTCATCAAGCTCTGCCGAGACGAGTAGGACTGCAGCGCCGTTATCGCGAGCGCTAATCAACTGCTTATGGATGAATTCGATTGAACCGACATCGACGCCACGAGTCGGTTGAGCGGCGACAACCACTGGAAGATTCTGGCTCAGTTCGCGTGCCACAACTACCTTCTGGCGATTTCCACCGGAGAGTGATGATGCTGGATTTCGATGTGAGGGAGTCCTGATATCGAATGTCTTGACCAATGTGGCGCCATTTTCATCGACTGCGTTGAGATCTCTGATCCAACCTCTGGCATAGGGGGGTTGATCGAATCGATTGAGAACCAAGTTATCTGCGATCGAGTAAGCGGAGACCAAACCATCCTTCTCTCGATCTTCGGGGATGTGTGAGACGCCGGCCAAGTGAGCCTGCTTGGGACGCATGTCGGCAAGTGGTTTACCCGCGACGATGACCTCACCGCCCTCTCGAGACCTCATCGCACAAATCGCCTCAACAAGTTCGCGTTGTCCATTTCCTTCGACTCCAGCGACACCAAGAATCTCTCCGGAGTGAACTTGAAGCGAGATGCCTTTGACCGCTTCCAATTTCCGGTCATCTCTCACTCGAAGATCCTTGACCTCGAGTGCGACGCTTCCTGGTTTTGCCGCACCCTTATCGACCTCAAGGACGACAGCGCGACCCACCATCATCTGAGCGAGATCGGATTCGTCACTCTCCTTAGGGGTCGTGACACCAGCTAACTTGCCACCACGCAAAACCACGATCCGATCCGCGACCGCGATCACCTCACGAAGTTTGTGCGTGATGAAGAGAATTCCGACGCCTTTAGACGCCAAATTCCGGAGCACTTGTAGGAGCTCATCTGTCTCCTGTGGCGTGAGTACGGCTGTTGGCTCATCAAGGATCAATAGATCGACATCTTTTCGAAGTGCTTTCAGGATCTCGACCCGTTGAGCTGTTCCAACTGGCAAGTCTTCTACGATCGCATCTGGATCAACTTCAAGGCCATACTTCTCAACGAGAGAGAGGACTTCTGCTCTCGCCTTCTTCATGCTGATGAATCCAGCGCGTCGTGGTTCATCACCCAGGATGATGTTCTCGGTCACGCTCATAACTGGGACAAGTTGGAAATGTTGATGCACCATGCCGACGCCACGACGAATCGCTCCTGCAGTGTCTCCGAAGGATAAAGACTCACCCTTCACCTTGATCTCACCAGAATCTGGTCTGACTAGACCGAAGACTGCTTTGACGAGAGTAGATTTCCCAGCGCCATTCTCGCCAAGGAGAGCGACGATCTCACCAGGCTTGACCTCAAGGGAGATCCGATCATTGGCCACGACAGATCCGAACTTCTTGGTTACATCCTTGATCTCAAGAAGGGAAGTCATCGTCTAAACCTTCTCTTTCTCATAGGGCTGACCTTCAGCAGCAGGTGGACGCACCTTTCCGGCTGCGAATGCAAGGACGACGATGGTGAGGACATAGGGCAACATGTTGATGAATTGCTGCGGGATGTTGATGACCTCATCAATCATCAATTGATTGGTCATGGCCTGCGCGAGACCGAAGAAGATCGCCGCTGCAAAGGCACCGAGTGGGTTCCAACGTCCAAAGATCATGATGGCGAGGGCGGTGAAACCCTTACCTGCGGTGAAACCACGCTCGAAGATGCCTACCCATTCGAGGGCGAGGTACGAGCCGGCGAGACCTCCGACAGCGCCACCGATCGTCACATTGAGGTATCTCAGTTTCGTGACTGAGACACCAGCGGTATCAGCGCTACTCGGATGTTCACCTACTGAGCGAGAACGCAATCCCCACGGCGTCTTATAGAGCGCAAACCAGAGAGCGAAGATAAAAAAGATCCCGAAGTAGGTGATCGGTCCATGGAAGTTGAGGATAGGGCCGAGGATAGGAATCCCGGCCAACCAGGTGATGTCGAACTGAGGGAGGGTGGTCGGGATGGAATATCCCTGGCGGTAGAGGAAAGAAGTGAGTCCAGCGGCAAGGATGTTGATGATGACACCAGCGATGATCTGATCCATCTTCCAGGTTACGGACATCACGGCAAGCAATAAACCAACGACAATTCCAGTGAGTACTCCTGCTACGAGACCCGTCACGGTGTCCTCAAAGATAGCTGCGACAAAGAAGGCTGTAAATGCCGATACCAACATCGTGCCCTCGATACCGATGTTGACGATACCAGTGCGCTCACAGAGGACACCAACCATGGCGGCTAAGGCAAGCGGTAACGCCAATGGGATTGCGCTATAGACAACTGAGGTCGTAACTAAGTCGTTTTGCATGTAGAAGTAGACGAAGACCGCGATAGATAGCAGTGTCACGATCTTCGTTGTGGTCACTTTCATCAGTTACCCCAACCACTTGTGAGAGTGACGCCTGATTCCTTCTTACGAAGCAATCTCGCGAGGAGAGGAGCGGTTACGAAGAAGAGGATCATCGCAAGGAGGAGATCTACCAATTCAGGAGCAACTCCTGCTTCGAACTGCATCGTTGATCCGCTAGCTCGCATACCGCCAATGAGGATCGCTGCTGGGATCACGCCGAGGGGATTGGCACGGGCGAGGAGTGCAACGGTGATTCCATCGAAGCCAAGGCCCGCGTTGAATGCGGGTTCGAATCGTCCGACGATGCTCTGAGTTTCTATCGCCCCTGCAATGCCAGCAATCGCGCCACCCGCAACCATCGCCATGACGACAGTGAGTTTGACTGGCATACCGGCGTACCAGGCTGCGCTCTTGTTCTTACCCACAGTCTCGATGCGAAATCCTGATGTTGTATTGCCAAGGAACCACCACATGCCGTAGGCGATTGCGACTGCGATGAAAAAACCGAAAGGAAGACCTAGGAAGTCAGGGATCCTCGCGCTCTCTTGGATCGCTGGGGTCCTCGTAAGCGGTTGATCAGGCTCCTTGAAGGGGCGAGAAGCCAGGAAGTCTGCAAGCGCAATCACGATGCTATTGAGCATGATGGTCGTGATCACCTCATGGACGCCGCGATATGCCTTGAGCGCGCCAGCGATGAATCCGACCAGCGCTCCGAAGAATGCACCGAAGAGAATCGCCACTGGAATGTGGATCAAAGTCGGCAGGTCGAGTGCGTAGCCAGCCCATGCGGAGGCCAACGCTCCTGAGATCAACTGCCCTTGGGCGCCGATATTGAAGAGGCCAGCGCGTAGTCCGATTGCGACGGCGAGTCCGCTGAGGATCAACGGAGTGGCTTTCGCCAACGTAGTCGCTATGCCCTCCCACGAGCCGAAAGCGGTGGTGAAAAGAGCGGTATACGCCGTGATCGGGTTGATGTTCTGGATGTAGACCAAGATGCCGCCGAAGAAGAGGGCGACTGTGACTGAGAGAAGCGGAATCGCCAAGGAGCCGAAGTCAATGCGTGGCTTCTGCATGAGCGACCTTCTCTGCGAATCGTAGAGACTATGAACTTGGTGAAGCGTACTGGGCAAACCTATGTGCAAAGGGGAGACGCATTACTACGCCTCCCCTTTGTCATATCGGGACTCACACCAAATGAGTGTGAGTCTTTCGACCTTAGAGAGTTACTCCGGTCTTGACGGCTCCGCTAAGAACCTTCGGAGTGATCGCCCTTACCTTCTTCTGGACAGAAGCAGGGACCTTCCTTGCCAAGCCGTGATACGGAGCAAGACCGACTGCACCAAAGACGTTGCCGCCCTTGAATGTTCCAGCCTTAACCGACTTGATGATGTCTACGACACCCTTGTCGATCAACTTCATCGCTGAAGTGACGAGGCATGGGCGTGCCTCGGGCAATGTGTTCCATTGATCGGAGTCAACTCCGATGCAGAAGACGCCCCTCTTCTTCGCGATGCGAAGGAGAGCACCGTTTCCGGTGTTTCCACCAGCACCAAAGATCACGTCAAAGCCCTGAGAGAGCAACTGCTGTGCGGTTGCTGCACCCCATGCTGGGTCATTGAAGGCGTTGTCTGGTGCGTGATAGATCAGACGTGTTGCTGGGTACTTCTTCTTGAGTTCCTTAGCAGCGTACGCGACGCCATTTCGGTATCCCTCTCCGAAGTAACGAACTGGTGGGACGGTGTCAGTACCGAGTACTGCACCAGTCTTACCAGTCTTGGTGAGGTGACCTGCAAGATAACCAGCAAGGAAGCCGGCCTTATCTTCTGGGAAGACGAGACCTGCGAGGTTGGTCACGGCTGTTCCCTGGAACTGGTCAACGCCGATGAACTTGACGGTTGGGTACTGGGCTGCGGCAGTTGTGATCGCTTCTGCCATCAAGAAGCCGACGCCAATGACGATGTCGTACTTCTTGCTAGTGAACTGAGCGATGTTCGCTGCATAATCCTTTGGATCAGTGGTCTCGATGTACTTCGCGAAACCTCCGACTGCCTTTGCTCCGTTCTTCGCTCCGGTCCAAGCGGACTGGTTGAACGACTTGTCATCAACCTTGCCAGTATCAGTGACAAGACCGATGCAGAGCACGGTGCCTTTACCGCAATCAGCTTCTGTCGCTGCTTTCGAAGGTGCAGCAAAACCTACGGTTGCAAGTGCAACTGCAGCCATGACGGCTGTAATGCGCTTGATCATGAATCTCCTCTCAAAGGTCCGTCGGAATCTTTCGACGCGACGGATGAACCGATCGATTAACAATCAGAAGGGAAGGCATCGTGAGAGCGACGCGAATGATTGTGTGTCGGAATCCTAAGGTTGCGCCATGAACTTTCCGGTGCACGGCGCATCACGGAATGATTACGGAAATTGTGCCAAGGTAAGGCTCAAGTAAAGGTTGAAGGATTAGGCGATGCAGCGAGTTCGCCGAGGTGTGGCGAACTTCTTTCCAAGTTCATCGAGCTCTGTAGAGACCTGTGTTCGGATTGCTTCTTCACTTCCAAGGAGGGCAGTGAGGGCCTTGATCGTGACCTTGAGATCGGCTGACTCTTTATCGAGTTCGATCTTTGAGACTTTGGTGAGGCGCCTGAGAGGCATGTCGAGGATGTAGGTCGCCTGCTCATCGTCGAGCTTGAAGGTCTTGATCAACGATGCCTTGGCGACGTTCGCATCCTCGCTTCCGCGGATGATCTTGACCACCTTATCGATATCGACGATTGCCTTCAGTAGCCCTTCAACCAACTTCAATCTCTCTTCGGACTTCCGTTTGCGATAGATCGATCGCCGCCTCACCACATCGATCCGGTGTGCGATGAAGACATCAAGGAGTTCCTTCAGGCCCAGAGTCCTCGGTTTCCCTTCGACAAGAGCGACGGCGTTGATTGAGAATTGATCCTCGAGCGGCGAGAGCTTGTAGAGCTGTTCCAAGACCTTCTCTGGCTCGTATCCGTTCTTGATCTCGATGACGACACGGGTGCCATTCTGACCATCGGAGAGATCAATGATGTCGGAGATCCCTTGCACCTTCTTCGACTTCACCAGGGTTGAGATTCGTTCGACCACCTTCTCAGGTCCAATCGTGAAGGGGAGCTCGGTGATGGTCAGACCTTGCTTTCGACTCGTCACTTTGCCGATCTCAACAGTGGCTCGAAGTTGGAATGATCCCTTACCTGAGCTGTAGGCATCGACGACACCTTCGAGGCCGTGGATCTCGCCACCGGTTGGAAAGTCTGGACCTGGGATGAATTTCATCAGTTGCTTGAGGGTCGCCTTTGGATTCTCGATCAAGTGCCTTGTCGCAGCGATGACCTCGCCAAGATTGTGTGGCGCCATGTTGGTCGCCATTCCCACTGCGATACCGCTGCCCCCATTGACCAAGAGATTGGGAAATGCGGCGGGTAGAACGAGTGGCTCTAAGAGCTGACCGTCGTAATTTGCTCCGAAGTCAACGGTCTCTTCATCTGCCTCATCGACCATTGCCATCGCTGCAGAGGCAAGACGTGCTTCGGTGTAACGCATCGCAGCAGGACCTGCATCAAGGGAGCCGAAGTTGCCGTGACCGTCGACGAGCGGAAGTCGCATCGAGAAGTTCTGCGCCATTCTCACTAACGCGTCGTAGATCGCACCATCACCATGTGGATGGAGTTTTCCCATCACCTCACCGACGACTCGCGCACTCTTGACGTGACCACGATCAGGGCGAAGTCCCATCTCGACCATCTGATGGAGGATCCTGCGATGTACTGGTTTCAATCCATCACGAGCATCAGGTAACGCACGGGAGTAGATGACCGAGTAGGCATATTCCAAAAAGGAATCTGACATCTCGGAAGCGACATCGATATCGACGATGCGCCCCGCATCTTCGCCTGGTTTAGGACCTTGGATCTTCTGTTTGGTCGCCTGTTTGGTAGATGACTTTGGCACGGGGTGGATTCTGCCTTGCTGGAGTGCGAATCAGGGGGATTTGCGAGGGCGTGCGCCGATGACTTGGACACATCTCCCTGCCATCTCATTTCCACTCTTGATAGAGGCGAAAAGATCATGTTCTTTGATCCACTCCGCCATGAATCCAGCAGCGAAACTATCTCCTGCCCCTGTGCTATCGACCGGATCTTTCCGCGGCTGTCGGTCACTGAGGATCTGACCGGAGGATGCATCGATCGCAACCGCACCGGATTCATTCCGCTTGACAACGACGATCTCTGCATGGCGAGTGAGTGATACGAGCACCTCTTCTATCGGTGCGCTCTCACTCGCCGCGAGGTAGCGCGCCTCCGATTCATTGAGGATCATCACCGCGCTCTGGGGAAGAGTCGAGAGAATTGTTTCGTGATCGGCAAAGGTCGACATGGTTCCGATAGAGGCCGGGTCGAAGATCACTGGAATCTTTGCTTTGTTGAGGGCCTGGAAGACTTTGATGACGCCGTCATGTGACTGCTTGTTGAAGAGCGCATAACCAGAGAGATAGGCGAGTTTGAAGTTCTCAAGCGGTGGCAAATCATTGACCGCCAGGCCGGCATTTGCACCAGAATCAGGAAACATCGTGCGTTCACCACTTCGGTCGACTAAGACAACAACTGTCCCCGTGGAGAGCTCGGGGATGGTCCGTACATGGCACTCAACGCCCGCCGCCGTTAGCTCGGCGACAAGTGCTGCGCCTACCGAATCACTTCCTATCCGCGCGAGTAACTCTGGCCTGGAATCTGTCGTTGCAAGCCAGGCTGCGACATTGGCTGCGGTACCGCCCCCGCGCGTGATGACCTGTGACGGAGTATCACTTCCGTAACGAAGCCCTTCGAGAGCCTTCGCACCGCCATCGATCTCCAACTTCACGATCACATCAAGGGCGACATCACCAATACAGAGAATGCGGCGATCGATATCTCTTTCCTTGCTCATCGTCGGCTGTAACTCACCGCGATCTGCGCAGCCAACCGTGAATTCTCCTTGATGATCTCGGTGTTGACCCGGAGTGATTCACCCTCGCTATTGCTATGGAAGAACTCAAGCAGGAATGGCGTCACAGCCTTTCCGACGACGCCATTGGCTTCAGCCCGTTTCATCCCTTCTTCGAGAAGGCGATGGTGCTTTTCCGGATCCATCGGATGCGATGTGGGTTGGGCGACGATGAGAGCAGCGTCATGGGTGCGACTGATCATCACACCTGCGATGGCATCACTGCTCTCGAGGCGATACTCGAGAGGGAATCCGCTATCTGCGAGGTAGAAGCCAGGGAAACGATCAGTGCGATATCCAATGAGAGAGATGCCCAGGGTCTCGAGTCGCTCCAGCGTTGCTGGGATGTCGAGAATCGATTTCACACCTGCACAGACAACGGTGATCGGAGTCTTCGAGAGTTGAGTCAGATCTGCAGATTCATCAAAGCTGGTCGAAGCGCCACGATGGACACCGCCGAGTCCGCCAGTAGCAAAGGTGGCGATACCAGCGCGCCATGCAAGGTAAGCAGTCGATGCAACCGTTGTTGCAGCAGAGCGCTTCTGGGCGATCATTATAGGCAGGTCACGTGTCGATGCCTTTGTGATGTCATCTCTATTCGCAAGTCCGACAAGACCTTGATCATCGAGACCGATGTGGATCTGGCCATCGATCATCGCGATCGTCGCTGGCGTTGCGCCCTCTTTTCTGACGATCGCTTCGACTTCACGGGCGACCTCAAGGTTGCTCGGGCGAGGCAGGCCATGAGCGATGATCGTAGATTCCAATGCGACAACTGGGCCACCCTTCTTCAAGGCGGCTTCGACTTCAGGTGAAGTGAGGAAATCCATCGCGCTCCCGCCCAGCTCTCTCTGCTCTTACTCTGGCGGTAAGTCTTTCATGAAGAGATAAAGAAGAGATAAAGAAGAGA
>Ga0169931_10006809_pt1 | contig 17118 bp, 12 predicted proteins | sample Kivu_15m_20L_FD_129675 | JGI IMG/M metagenome (GOLD analysis project Ga0169931, IMG submission 129675) | Freshwater microbial communities from Lake Kivu, Western Province, Rwanda to study Microbial Dark Matter (Phase II) - Kivu_15m_20L... | ecosystem: Environmental > Aquatic > Freshwater > Lake...
CGCAGTGAAGGCGCGGCGCTCGGCCTGCGCTGCCGCGCGCTGTTCGGCGCCACGGCGCGCAGCGAAGTCATGCGCATCCTGCTGCTCGAGGGCGAAGCACGGGCGTTCGATGCGCGCGATCTCGCAGCGGAAGCGACGTACACCAAGCGTTCGATCGGCGAAGCACTGGAGAGCCTCGCGGCCGCCGGAGTGGTGCGCTCGACCGCGGTCGGAAACAGCCTGCGCTTCCAGCTTGCGCGGCGCGCGGAACTCGAAGCGCTACTGGCGCCGCTTCCAAGCGTGCGCACGAGCCAACGCGCTTTCTGCCGCGTCATGGCTACGGTCCTGGAAACCTGTGAGGCCGCGCAATCCGCGCCTGCGCGGGTGAGCCAAGTCGAAAGCGCGCGCCTCGCTCGCACGCTCGCGGCGGAAGTCCAGCGCATCGACCCGCGCTCACCCCTGCTCAGTTCGCCGCCGCCCGCACTCGACCAGTGGCTGGCGTGGAGCCACGCACAGTGCGCCGTCCAGTCAGGCGCGCACCCCGGCGCAACCAGTCGCAGCGCGAGCGCGCGCGACAATCACGGATAGCTGGCTTCGACCGCGACTCCGGCGCCGCTGCGTGACGTGCCTGCGCCCCGAAGAATGCGCAGCGCAGTCGGCAGCGACGCTGGGAGTTGCGCACAGGGCGGCTCGCACCGCAAAGCTACGCGGACGCACTGCAGGCCGTGTTCGCGCATTTGCACACCGGCGAGACAGCCCAACTGCGCGCGATTCTGATAGCGCAAGTGTGCGCGTCCGAACAAGTTTGGGATGCGGGTTCCAAGAGGCTCCGCCAACCGCGTCAAACGCGGCGGCAGTTGGAACAACTCCGCCTCGAACGCGAAGTCGGCGAACCAGAACGGCAACACGCCCGAGAACCGCAACGACGACAACGGCGTGCGCCCCTCCAATGCGTCACTTCGCCCGATCGCGCCGGCCAAGCCGACGCGCTGCGCCCGTGACGCCCAGATCCGCGTCCTGCGCCGCCGGGCCGACGTCCGGCGGCCGAATCCAAGCTGCATCCAACGCGCCCAGGCGCCGACCGACGCGCAGGCTTCTGTCACAATCCACCACGCCGTAGTGTCAATTTGACGCTATGGTGTGGTGACTTATGACAGCCGTGCTTGGACGGGACATGGGGCAGGAGGTCGTGGAGGCGCTGCGCTCGCTGCCGGTGGTGGTGGTCAGCGGCCTGCGCCAGTCGGGCAAGACCACGCTGCTGCGCAGCGATCCGCAGCTCCGTGGCCGGCGCTTTCTGACGTTCGACGACTTGGAGACGCTGGAGCGAGCGCGTCATGCGCCGGGTGCGCTGCTCGAGGGCGACGAGCCGCTCACGATCGACGAGGCCCAACTGTGCCCGGAGCTGTTCCCCGCGCTCAAACACGCGGTCGACCGGCGTCGTCGCAACGGCCAGTTCCTGCTGAGCGGATCGGCGAACTTCCTTCTGCTGCGCTCCATAGCTGAGTCGCTCGCCGGGCGTGCAACGTACCTGGCGCTGCATCCGCTCACCCACCGCGAGCGGCACAACGGCATCAAGCGCGTTCCCTTTCTCGTCACGCTGTTCGAGTTGGGCAAGCTGCCGCGTACGCGCGAGTTCGAGCCCGTGAGAGACTCCGATGTGCTCAGCGGCGGTCTGCCGCCCGCAGCGCTGGGACTCGCCGCCGACACTCGACGCTGGTTCGAGGGGTACGAGCGCACGTACCTCGAGCGCGACGTGCGCGCACTCACGCAGGTCGCCGACCTGATCTCCTTCCGACGCGTGCTCAAGCTCGCCGCCTTGCGCACGGCGCAGATGTCGAACGCGAGCGCGATCTCGAACGAAGCAAAGGTCCCGGCTTCGACGGTGGCGCGCTACCTCGACCTGCTCGAGACCTCGCTCGTGACAGCAACGCTGGCGCCGTTCCTCTCGAGCAAGAAGTCGCGTCTAGTGAAGACGCCCAAGCTGTACTTGAGCGACTCGGGGTTGGCTGCACACATGTGCCAGGTGGGCGACATCAGCTCGAGCGCGAACGAGCGGATGCGCGGCGCGCTGTACGAGACCTACGTGTTCCAGAACTTGCGCGCCATCGTCGAGCGTCACCTGCGGCAAGCTGAGTTGGGCTTCTGGAACGTGCAAGGCCGCCATGAGGTCGACTTCGTGGTCGCCACGCGCAAAGGCGTACTCGCGATCGAAGTGAAGGCCAGCTCCAAATGGTCGCCCGAAGATCTCTCGGGGCTGCGCGCCTTCGCCGACGGCAGAAACGATGTGCGCGCTTTGGTTCTAGCCACACAGGGACGCGAGGCCTACGCGCTAGCCCCGGGCGTGTTCGTCGTGCCGCTCGGACTGTTGCTGTCGTAGGCGATCTGTGCCGACGGCAGCGCGTGCGCCCGACCCCCGTCAGGGATAGCTGGCTTCGACCACCGTGTGGATCCCGCCGCGCACCATGAAGTCTCCCTCGACGACCATCTTGCGCGGCGCGACGAGCGCGACGAGGTCGTCGAGGATCTGGTTGGTGACCGCCTCGTGGAAGGCGCCCTGGTCGCGGTAGGACCACAGGTAGAGCTTGAGACTCTTGAGCTCGACGCAGCGCTCGGCCGGCGTGTAGCGGATGCGGATCGTGGCGAAGTCGGGCTGGCCGGTCTTCGGGCACAGGCAGGTGAACTCGGGGCACTCGAAGCGGATCTCGAACGCGCGGCCGGGGCGGGGGTTCGCGAACCACTCCAGTTGCTTCGTGGGCTGTGAAGGCATCGGGGAAATGTAGCAGCGCGGCGCGGGGGCTTGGGCGCGAGGCGGTTTGGTAGTTTGGCCAGTTCTCACCCCGACCCGGCGCCCCCACCGCACCCCAACGATGACTTCGTCCTCCCGCCAGCGCGGCCTCGTGCTGCTCGCGCTGTTCCTGTCCGGACTTGCAGGCCTGATGCACGAGGTCGTGTGGGCCAAGCTGCTTGCCAACCTCACCGGCAGCACCGCCAAGGCGCACGCAGTCGTGCTGGGTGTGTTCATGGGCGGCCTGGCTGTAGGCGCGGTGCTGTTCGGCAAGCGCTCGGACAAGCGCGAGCGCCCGCTGCTGGTCTACGTGGTGCTCGAGGTGCTGATCGGCGTGTACTGCATCGCGCTGCCCTGGCTCACGGGCGCGGCCGGCGCGCTGTACGAGAACCTCGCCGCTGCGACCTTCGAACAGCCGGGCCTGAAGACGGTGCTGCGCCTGTTCCTGTCGCTGGCCGTGATCACGATCCCCGCCGTGATGATGGGCGGCACGCTGCCGGTGCTCGCGCGCTACCTCGTCCAAGAAGTGGCCCAAACGCGCAAAGCGGTCGCGAGCCTGTACGCGCTCAACAACATCGGCGCGGTGATCGGCTCGGGCGTGGCCGGCTTCTACCTGCTGCCGAAGTTCGGCATCTACGGCTCGCTGGTCGCGGCCTCCTCGCTCAACTTCGTCGCCGCCGGACTGGTGTGGCTCGCCGACGCGCGCACGACGCCGAATGCGCCGGTCACGGAGCACGAGGCACCGCCGAGCGAGCACTACACCCGTGGCCAGTTCACCGCGACGCTGTGGGCCCTCGCGCTCGCCGGCTTCGCCGCGATGGGCTACGAGATCGTGTACCTGCGCATCATCGCGCTCGGCTTCGGCTCGTCGACCTTCTCGTTCACGGTGATGCTGATGTGCTTCATCACCGGCATCGGCCTGGGCTCGGGAATCATCTCGCTCGTCAACGTCAAGCGCCCGATGGCGCTGCTGGCCGTGTCGCAGTTCGGCGTGATTGCGACGGTGCTGCTCTCGACTTACGTCGTCGACCACCTGCCGTACTGGGTCAGTTCGATGCGCACGGAGTTGCTCGTGTGGCCCGACGACCTCAACGAACTGCACGCCACCGGCGAGGTCGAGAACGGCTTCGAGAAGTTCCTCACCGGCCAGGCGCTGATCTGCTTCTTGATGCTGATCGTGCCGACGATGTTGATCGGCATGGGTTTCCCGCTGGTCTCGCAGATCCAAGCGCGCAGCGCGGCGAGCATCGGCGGCACGGTCGGCTCGACCTACGCCTGGAACACGATCGGCAACGTGCTCGGCGTGACCGTCACGAGCTTGTTCCTGATGCCCAACCTCGGCATCGACGGCGCGCTGCACTTCAACATCGGCCTCAACTTCGCCGCGGCGTTGCTACTGCTCTTCGCGGCCAAGGAATTCCCGCTGTTCGAGCGCGGCCTGACGGTGGCGGCGACCGCGGCCGTGGTCGTGTACTACGCGACGAACCTCTCGCACTGGAGCTACACGCTCAACCACGCCGAAGGCCACCTGCGCTTGCGCCGCCCGCTGCCGGAGCCGTACGCGAGCAACGCGCTCGTGCGCTCGCGCTACCCGGCGACGAGCTTCGACGCCTGGAAGTTCAAGCACATCCGCGACGACGACAAGAAGAAGGATGGCTGGGACGATTTCCGGCTCTACGAAGACGCCGACGCCACCGTGATGGGCGTGCGGCGCGACCGCAACGCTGCGATCTACATCAACAGCAAGGGCGACGCGTCGACCGGCCCGCTCGACATGATCACCTTCGTGCTCTCGGGGCACCTGCCGATGCTGTTCAACCCCGACGCCAAGGACGTGATGGTCATCGGTCACGGCTCGGGCGTGACGACCGGCGCGATGAGCCTGCATCCGTCGGTCGAGCGCATCGACGTGGTGGAGATCTCCGGCGCCGTGCTCAAGGCCGACGAGCTCTTCAAGCCCTTCAACCACGACGTGCTCGCCAATCCCAAGACGCACGTCTACCTCGACGACGCTCGCACGTTCCTGCGCACCGTGCCGCGCAAGTACGACCTGATCGTCTCGCAGCCCTCCAACCCGTGGATCGCCGGCATCGGAAGCCTGTTCACCGACGACTTCTACCGCGACTGCAAGGCGCGCCTGAATCCGGGCGGCGTGATGATGGTCTGGTTCCACCACTACGAGCAGTCGAGCATCGAGGGCGACAACCGGGCGATCGAGCTGATCGTGCGCACGATCAACTCGGAGTTCCCCTACGTGCAGGCCTTCCTCTCGCACGCCGGCGACGTGATCGGCCTGGCGTCGATGGAGCCGATCAAGCCCGACTTCGCGCGCATGGAGGAGCGTTTCGACCTGCCGCAGATCCGCCAGGACCTCGGCCGCGTCACGTGCTTCAACCTAGTGAGCGTACTCGCCTACCACGGCATGTCGCCCGAGCGTTTCCGCGCCATGGCGAACCCGGACGGCCCGCTCAACACCGACGACCACCAGCTGCTCGAGTACATCGGCGCGCGCAACATGTTCATCGGCCGCGACGCGGACTTGATGATCGAGGACGCGGGCTTCGAGTTCGGCGCGGACGGAACGAGCCAACAGTTCTTCCTCGACCAGTACCTCGCGTGGCGCACTGCGCAGGGCGACCCTGTGTCGCGTGCGGAGTTCGATGTCGCCTACCAGATGATGCGCAACATCCTGGGCAAGGATTACCGCGGCAAAGAGCACCGCTGCGTCGCGTTGCTCGGGCGCCGGCGCGACGCCGCGCTCGCCGTCGCCACCACGCCCCTGGCTTCGAGCACCAACCGCTCGTCGCGCGGCGCGATGCCGAGCCTCGACCAGCTGAGCTTCTCCGAGGCCTTCAACTGGGGTCAGTACGTCCTTGCGACCCAGGGAGCGGAGGCAAGCTTGCCGTACTTCAAACGCGCGACCGAACTCGAGCCCACGCACGCGCAGGCCGCGGCGACGGTCGCGAACATCTTGATGGGCAGCAGCGAACGCATCGACCTCGCGACGGCGGAGTTGCAGCGCGTGATCGACGCCGGCACGCGGCGCACCGACCCGAGGCTGCAGCTGGCGCAGTTTGCGATGCGCGCCGGCCCGGAGAAATTCCAGCTCGCCCGCAAGCTGCTGAACGAACTCGTCACCGAGGAAGAGAACCCGCGTGCGCTGCAGTTCCTGGGCGAACTCGATGCGATGGAGAACCAGATGGGCGCCGCCATGATCCTGTGGAAGCGCGCCCTCGACCGCGACCCCGGCATGCTCGAGGTTTCGCTCAACTACATCTGGCTGCTCAAGGACATGGCCTTGAAGCCGGGTCTGTCGGACGAGGAGCGCAACAAGCAGTTGGAGCTCGCCTACTCCGAAGCGCTGTGGGCGACCTTCAAGCACCCTGAAAACGAACGCGCGAAGGAACTGCTGCGCGAGATCGAACCGCTGATCTCCCCCGCGCAGTAGGGCACTGGGACCCGAGTTCAGCGTGCGCCGCCGCGCAAGCGTTGCACGGCGACGCGCTCGACGCGCACCTCGAGCGCCCAGCCGAGCGCGTTCACACCGCGTGCGCGCGCCGCTTCGATCCAGGCGCGCGCATCCGGCACGCGCACGCCGCCGTCGGCTTCGAAACGCGCCGGAAGCTCGACCCATTCGAGGCGCTCGAAGTCGACGCACACCAGCGCGCACTCCAGGCGCGGATCGCGCTCGCGCGCGGGCGCGACGCTCGGTACGAAACGCCAGTCGTCGCCCTCGATCGAAGGCTCGGGCTCGAGCGCCGGCGCCGGCAGGCGCGGTGCGAGCAAGGCGCTGTCGATGCGGCTCCAGCCGGACTCGGACCAGATCAGGCGCACGGGCTCGGCGGCCAGCCAGTCGGGCGCAAGAGAGAGATCAAAGCTCGCCTGCGCGGCTTCACCGAGCACGGACCACACGCCTGCGACGCGGCCCTCGCGCTCCGGCTGTCCGTCCCGCGCGATCGACTTCCAGGCCATGACCGGCGGCTTGGAGCCGTCGACCGGCGTCTCGAGCATCACGCTCAGCGCGCCGAACTCCAGCGGGTCGTTTTCGAGCTCGGGCGAGCGGCCTTCGCGCTGCCAAGTCACCGGAGCGCGGCTCGACGAGCTCGGCCGCAGCGCGCCGATCACCCAACGCGCGCGCGCAGGGTCCTGGGACTCCACGCGCCACCACCAGCGCTCGCTCGAACCTGCGCCGCGCACACGGAGCGCAGCGGAATGCTCGGAATCCAGCCACAGCGCGAAGGCCGCGGCCGGCGCGCAACGCCACGGGCTGCGCTCAAAGGCGCGGACGCCGAGCACGCGCTGGGGCGCATCCACGACCAACAAGGGACGCTGTCCGGAGGCGTAGTCCAGCTGACTGCGCAGGCCCTCCACCTCGCGCGCCGCCGCGGAGTGCGCGGTGGCGGCCGCGTGCGCGAGCGCGGCGTAGAGCAACGCCACGAGCGCGGGCAGCAGGCTGCGCGCCCAGCCCGAGCGCGCCGTGATGGCGATCGCGCTAGCGGCGGCGACCGCAGCGGAAGACGCGAGCAGAGTGTCCGCGTCGGCGAGGTCCTGCGGATGCACGCGAAGGCGCTGCGCGCTGAGCTCTGTCGCGACCAGAGCCAAAGCGCAGCCGGTGAGGATCCAGCCCCACAAACGCGGCGCGGAACGCGCGGCGGAGAGCAGCGGATGGAGCGTGGCGAGCGCGGCGAGTCCTGCGAGCACGAAGCCCGGTGCGCCCGTGACGTGCACGTTGACGGCGAGCAACAACATCCCGAGCCGCTCGACGACCACCGCAGCGGTTTCGACGGGCGCATTCAGCGCGTCGACGAGCGCGGCGAGCTCCGCGGGCACACGCACCTCGCCGAGTGCGAACGAGCGCAGCACGCTGTCGAGCGCCACGAGCGCGCACGCAACAGCGAAGGCCGCCGCGGCCGAACGGCGCTTCACGCTCGCCGTGCGGCTGCGCCCCGAGGCGGCGTACTCGGTCCCGGCGATCCACAGCGGCAGAGCCAGAGCGGCGCCGTGGAAGGTGCTCGCGAGCGCGGCGAACAACGCCGCGGCAGCGATGCGGCGCGGATCGCGCAGCTTGCGCCCGTCGACGTACAGGACCAGACACCCCAGCGAAAGCGCGAGCGCAACGAGCGCGGGCCCCGCGCGCAACGCGCCGAGCGCGCCCACCGCGAGCGGATGGAGCGCGAACAGCATCGACGCAGCCCAACTCGAGGCGCGCGCGAGCTCGGCGCCGGTCCAGGGCTCGACCAAGCGCCGCACGAGGCGGCCGAGCAGCCACGCTGCTACGAGCAGCAGCACGACGTTGTGCGCGCGCCACAGCAGCGGTCCGTGGTCCATGTAGGCCGCGAGGAACACGCTGTCGAGCGCGCCCATCCACGTCGCGGCGCCGACGTGGCCGCTCAGGGGCTCGAACAGCGCCGCGTCCGCGGTGGAATCGACGCGCTCGAGCTGTTCGAGCAGCGCCAACTCCTCGCCGCGCAGGCCGTGCTCGAAGAGCGGATGCCAAGCCCACAGGGCGAGCAGGGCGAAACAGAGCGCGACGAGCGGGCGTCGCAGGTGCGAAGGCATGGGCGGCGGATTGTAGGCGCCGCTGGCCCTGAAGTGACCTGCCGGAGGGCAGCGGATTCGGGCCCCATCCGCTGCTCAGCGCCGTGACTCGAGCGAGAGCTCCGCGTGCCTTCCGCCGCTCGCAAGTGCGCGCTCGTGAGCATGGACAACGCCGGACGCCGCGAATTCCCGCGCCGCGCGGACCGAGCGGCGAGAGCCACGGCACCCGTACGCCGTGTGCGCACACGTCCACCTCGAGCGCCCCTGCGCCGCGCGCGGCGGGCGGGGCAGAGCCCCGCCTCGCGCCCTGCCGATGGCGCGTCGCGCGAAGAGGCTTGCCTGTTGCTCGCGCCGCTGCGTAGCCTCGACGCGAGCATGACGCCTCCCCGCGCCCCGCGATGGACCGCCGGTGTCGCCGCGGCGCTGGCGCTGGTCCTCGCGCTGGCCTGGCGCTTCAACTTCCTCGTCGACGACGCGTTCATCTCCTTCCGCTACGCGCGCCACCTCGCGCAGGGCCACGGCCTGGTGTGGAACCTCGGCGAAAACCCGCCGGTCGAGGGCTTCTCGAACTTCCTGTGGGTCCTGCTGTGCGCCGGAATCGACGCGCTCGGCGCCGACGTGCTGGTGTGGAGCCGCGTGACAAGCGTGCTGTGCGCGCTGGCGCTGACCTGGCTCGTCGCACGTTGCAGCTCCGCGCGCGCCGACGACAGCAGCACGAGTTGGAGCACGCTGATGTTCGCCTGCTTGCCGTCGATCGGCGTGTGGGCCACCGGCGGCCTGGAGACGATGGCCTTCTGCCTCGCCGTGTTCGGCTGCTTCGAAGCGCTTGTGCGCCGCGGCGCGACATGCGCTCCGATCCGCGCCGCGCTGTTCGCCGCCGCCGCGGTGCTGCTGCGCGCCGACGGCTTCGTGTGGCTCGCCTGCGCGCTCACGAGCGCTGCTCTTGTGCGTTCGCTCGACGCACGTGCGGAAGCGTCGAGTGAAACGGGCGCGCAAGCCTCGCCCTGGCGCGCGCTGCGCCCGGTCTTCGCCGCTGCGGGCGCCGGAGCGCTCGTCCTCGGCGCCTACCTCGCCTGGCGCTACAGCTACTTCGGCGAGTGGGGCCCGAACACCGCACGCGTGAAGGTCCACCTGGGAGCGCTCGCGCTCGAACGCGGCTCGAAGTACGTCGCCAGCCTGTGCTCGAGCGTGCTCACGGTTCCGCTGTTCCTCGCACTCGCTCTGTGGGCGCTGCGCCGCGACACGACGCGCCTCGCCGCTCCTGCGCTGCTGTTCGTTGGCGCGAGTTGGAGCTACGTCGCGCTCGTCGGCGGCGACTGGATGATGATGCACCGCATGCTGGCGCCGTCGCTCGCCTTCGCGGCGCTGGGCGGCGCGGCTGGACTGGCGGCGCTGAGCTCCACTCGCGCGCGCGCCGGAGTCGGCGTGCTGGGCTGCGTGTTGGCGCTCGCACCGGGTTTCGACCTGCACCTCGCGCCGCGCGCGCTCCGCGAGCTCACGCACTTCCGCTGGAGCCAGGAGTACCGCAGCGAGCATGCGATGTGGCGCAAGGGCGTCGACGACATCGAGGAGTGGATCGCGATCGGCCGCGCGCTCGCGCTGCACACTCGGCCCGGCGAGTCGATGGCGCTGGGCAACATCGGCGCCTTCGGGTACTTCGCCGAAAACCTCGTGGTGCACGACCAGCACGGTCTGACCAACAAGGCGCCGCTCGTCGCAGCGCAGCCCGACGGCCGCGGGATGCCGGGCCACGACTTCAAGGTCGACCCCGCGGCCTTCGCCGACCTCGAGCTCACCTACCTCAACGCGCGGATCGTCGCCGCCGACCAGCCCTACGCGGAGATCCCCGAGAACTGGCGCGAAGTCGACGCCGCCGGTCGAGTGCGTCCGAACGCCAAGGCCCTGGAGCGCTTCGAGTTCCTGGAGAAGCCGTTGCCGCCCGAACAGGGCTTCGCACCCGGCCGGGTGCTGCTGCTGATCCGGCTGCGCTGAGGGGCCTCAGCGGCGTTCGAGCACGTACAGGTGGTCGGGCCCGAAACGGCCCTGCGCCTCGCGCACGACGACGTAGTACGTGCCGGTCAGCGCGGGCACGAAGGCGAGCGAGACCGCGGGCTCCAATTCGGCGATGCCTTCCGTGAGCGCGAAGTTCGCCGCCATGGTGCTCGTCGCCATTTCGTTCAGCACAGGCGAATCGTCGTACACCGCCAGCGCCACCGCCGCCGTCGACCCCCAAGAGCCACGCTCGCCCGAGCCCCCGTTGGTGGCCCAGCCCGCGTAACACTGGAACACGTACAGACGGCCGGCCTCGAGTTCGACGCGGTACAGGTCCTCGTCCGAGCCGCTGGCGTCGATCGCTCCGGCGAAGCGTGCGCCCGCCGCGAGCAGCGGCGCCTGCGCGCGCGCGTCGTTCGGTTCGCTCTCGAAGCCGCCGCTGCGCACGACGCGCACGCGCGCGCGGTACGTCGCGAGCGAACCGTCGTGCGTCATGTGCAGGAAGTACGTGCCGCTCTGCGGGGCGATCGCCGACAGCTTGCGCGAGATCCACGAACCGCCGCCCTGCAGCGGAGTCACTCCGTCCGGGCGCAACAGGCCGGCGACCGCAACTCCGGAGCGATCGTCGCAGTTCGAACCGTCGAGCACGTGCACCTCGAACATGTCGCCGGCGCTCAGCGGGAAGGCGAAGTAGTCCTCGTCGCCGCGCGTGACCGAACCTTCGATCCACACGCCCAGCGCCAACGGCTCGGCGCTGCCGACGGTGTCGTTGTTCAGACTCTCGACCACGACGGCGCCGCGCGGCGTCACGCCGTGCACGAGCATGTACTCGCCCGCCACGGCGCCGCGCGCCTGTTCGACGCGCAGGAAGTACTGCCCGGGCGTGCTCAGCGCGTATTCGAAGCGCGGATCGGCGAAGTGCGTGTTGTCGCTCGTCGCGAGCTCGGTCACACCGTCGCTCGCCAGCAGCGTCAGCGCCATGTCGAGGTAGTCGCCCGCGCCCGCGAGCATGCCGCCGCGCTCGGCGTGCAGGTCGAAGCTGACCAGGGCCGGCGCCGCGACCTGGATAGCGTACACGTCGATGTCGCCCGGCGACTGCGCGCCGAACAACGCTCCGGGCGCGAGCGGCTGGGCCGTCGCGACCGTGTCGTTGACGCCGCTCACGCCGAGGTTTTCCTGCTCGAGCGCCGTCGTGCCGAAGGCCGCCTTGCGCAGCCGCACGACGTAGTCGCCGCCGCTGGGATCGCTCGCGATCGCACGCAGACGGATCAGGTACTCGCCGTCGAGCGGCGCGCGCAGGAACGAGATGTCGAGGTCCTGCGGGCGGTGGCCGAAGCTCGGCGCGCCGGGGGCGGCGGCCGGGATGAAGTCGTGGCTGCGCCACAGCGTAAGGCCGTCGGGCTGGAACACGTCGACGCGCACGATGCCGGGCGTGGGGTTCGCATCCCACGTGCTCTGGTCGGCGCGCGCCGCGAAGATCTCCAGTTGCACCACCTCGCCGCGCGCGAGTTCGACGCGCCACCAATCGATGTCACCGGCGGCTGCCAGATTGCCTTCGCCGGGCTGCCCCACGAGCAGGCTGTTCGCGCCGCCGGGTGCGTCGTTCGGCTCGGCTTCGCCTACGGCGAGCAACGGGCTCGAACCTCCGCCTCCGCCGCCCCCGCCTCCGCCGCCGCAGGCGGCCACCCCCAGGAGCGCACCCAGGAGCGCACCCAGTGCGAGAGCGCCCAGGGCGGCGGTGGTCGAGCGCGGCGAAGTCGGTGTCATGGAGTGCAGTGGAGTGGGTACGAGCGGGCCCAGATGCGGCGCAGCCCTTCGCCAGGAATAAGATGCGCTAAGGAACCCAGAAGCGAAACGGGCCGCGGAGCGAGAAATCCCGCCGTCGCTCGGGATCATCGGAAAGGCGCGGACGCGGACCGTGCACGGCGCGCCTGTGGACCGAGCGGAGCGGATGCGGGGGCCTGGAAGGAAGTTCCACACCGGGCGCAAAGCCCCGCGGCGCGATGAGATTCCCGTCACGACGCGCCCCGCCGAGCGCGCTTGCGGGCGCTTGGCGCGTCGTGCCCGGGCGCGTTAGAAGGACGGCATGAGCACCACGCTGTCCGTTTTCACTCCTCTGCTCGATGCCGCGCACGGCGTCTCCCCCCAAGCCCCGGCGGCAGCGGTCGCGGAGCTCACGCGGCGCCTCGATCCCCGCGGCCCGGCCGCAGAGGCGCTCAACCGCGAGCTCGTGCGGCTCCTCGAAGCCGGCGAAATCGCGCAGCGCGGCGCACCGCCGGTGAAGTACGGGCGCGTCGCAAAGGCCACGGCAGCGACGCGCGATTTTTCGATCGACGTGGTCGACATGACCGGCCCCGGTCCGCGCCACCGCCATCCGCGCGGCGAGCTCAACTACTGCATCGCGCTCGCGGGCGCGCCGACCTTCATGGGGCAGGCGCCAGGCTGGGTCGTCGAGCCCCCGGGCTCGGAGCACGTGCCGACGGTCGCGGGCGGCCGCATGTTGATCGTGTACCTGCTGCCGCAGGGCGAGATCGAGTTCCTCGCGAGCTGAGGCGAGAGCGCGCGCCGCGCTGCGGCCGCGCCCGCCCCACGGCTATACTCTTTGCCCTTCCAAACCGACCGCAGGTAGTCTCCCACCGGTCACCGCCGCCCCGCCACACGCGCCCCCCCACAGATGCAGCTGACCTCCCTCGAAATCCGCAAGGGCTTCCTCGTCGACTACCAGGGCCGCATGTGCACGGTCATCGACTGGAGCATCATGCGCAACGACCGGCGCCAGTACGTGTTCGTCACGTTGCGCGACCTGCTCAGCGGCCGCGTGATCGAGCTCAAGGAGCACGGCGACACCAAGTTCGAGGTGCTCGACAAGGACAACATCGAGCTCACCCACTCGTACAACGACGGGCTCGAAGAGGTGTTCTACGACAAGGACGGCGCCGAGTTCCGCTGCCCCGCCGCCGCCGCCAAGGACGCCCTCTTGTGGGAGTGCGACCACTATGTCGGTCTGCTGGTCAACGGCGTCCTCGTCACGGTGAGCCTGCCACAGACCATCATCGGCACGATCGCCGACTGCCCGCCGCCGATGAAGGGCGCCAACGCGAGTTGGAAGGACGCGACGCTGAGCAACGGCGTCAAGCTCAAGGTCTCCAACCTCGTCAACGTCGGCGACAAGGTGAAGATCAACAGCGACACGATGGAGTTCCGCGAGCGCGTGTAGCGCTGCGGGACGAGTTCGGTGTGCGTGAGGCCGCGGCGCTCGGACGTCGCGGCGCTCTGCCGCGGCGTGTGCATGCGCCGCGTGTGGACGGGAGCGGCCCGCTGAGTCGACGGCCAAGTGCGCCCTGAGTGGATGGCGCCGTAGGTCGACTGGCGTTTTTCGGGCCCGGAACCGCGAGCGACGCGGCGCGCGTCCGATCCTGAACGCGCGATGACAGCAACCGTCGCAACGCCGCGCGACGCCCAGCGCAACGAGACTCAAGACGGCGAGGAATCCGTCGACCGCCGACTGAGTGAGACGCAGTTGAGGTGCTCACTTCTTCGAAGGGCTGTTCGGCTCCAAGACTGCGAGACGATCCAGAGCGTAGTCCCAAACAACCACACGACCGCACTGTTGATTCGAGTCCGCGCCGATCGTGCACACACCTTCGCCGCGTGTGTTGCGAACTAAGATCAGGCCTGCGCCGGAGTACGGATCCACGCCGATGGAGAGCAAATTGTCGTCCCTGGAGTCCACGACTTGCACGTAACCGTGCTTCTGATCCGCACTGAGCACGAGGCCCGGCTTGCCGTCGGAGCGCGTGATCTCGAGCCGCTCGGTACGAAGCGTTGCGTGGTTCGACGACGCCAAGGCGCCGACAAGGAAAGCCACGGTCAGTGCGCTGGAGGCCGCGGCTGCGATAGCAACAAGCATCGATTTCCCTCTCTTTGTACGAATGCCGATCGAAGTGCATGTAGGACGCCGGCTGGCGAAGCACCCTTCGCCGCGGCGTCGGCCGCGGTGACGGGATCGAAGACCACGCGCGGGACGGCGGCGCGCCTGTGACCACAGGCGCTCGCAGAACGAGAGCCGGCGCTTGCGTGCGTGCATCGCTGATCCGATGGCGCCCGGAGCAGCGCGTCACGCCGAGATGAGCGCGACGGTTTTTGACCCGCGTGTAGACGCCGGAGCGGCGCCGAACTTCCGCAGCGGACGCATGCGACGTCGCGTGACCTTGTCAGAGAACGGACGAGCAACGTCACGGAGGTTCGTGCAATTTGCTGGCGCAGCGCGCCCACCCGCAAAATTCGGCGCTCGAGCTTCCCCGCGCGGCGCGCATTCGTTCCGCTGTGTGCGTCGTCCCACGCTCAGCGCAAGCCCACGGCCGGAGCCCAACATCGATGAACTTCACGTTGCTAGTGCTCCTGACTTTCGCCGTCTTCAGCAACGCAGCGCTCGCGCAGGGCCAAGCGCAAACGGGCGGCGGCCCCAAGCCGCTCAAGGTGTTCGTGCTCGCGGGGCAATCGAACATGCAAGGCCATGCGCACGTGCAGACGTTCGACTCGCTCGCCGCGGATCGCAAGACGGCGCCGCTGCTCGCGCAGATGCGCGACGCCACGGGCCAGCCGCGCGTGTGCGAGCGCGTGTGGATCTCCTCCGTCGGCTGCCTGGGCGACGCCTACTCGGATCTGCAGGAAGCCAGTGGCCGGTTGACCGTCGGCTTCGGCGCGCCCGAGGACAAGATCGGCCCCGAGTTCACCTTCGGCTTGACGCTGGAGAAGCTGCTCGGCGAGCCGATTCTGATCATCAAGACCGCCTGGGGTGGACGCAGCCTGCACACGGATTTCCGCCCGCCGAGCGCCGGTCCGTACGCGTGGAGCGAGTACGAACTCGAACGCTGCAAGGAGCGTGGCGACGATCTCGCCAAGCTCCGCGCCGAGAAGCTCGAAGCCACGGGCGTGTACTACCGCGAGATGATCAAGCACGTGAAGTTCGTGCTGGCGGACATCGAGCGCGTCGTTCCCGAGCACGACCCGCAGCAGGGTTTCGAGCTCGCGGGATTCGTGTGGTTCCAGGGCTTCAACGATCTCGTCTCGGATTGGACGTACGTTAAGCAGATGGAACTGGGCGGCTACGACCTGTACGCCGAACTGCTCGCCCATCTCATCCGCGACGTCCGCAAAGATCTCGCAGCGCCGAAGCTGCCCGTCGTCATCGGCGTGATGGGCATCGGCGGCCTGAAGGAGGACAAGCTCGCGCCGCAGATGCACCTGCGCGAGGCGCAACGGGCGCCGACGCGCCTGCCGGAGTTCCGAGGCAACGTGTTCGCCGTCGAAACCGCCGTCTTCTGGGACGACGAGTTGGAAGCGCTGCAGCAGCGCTGGGAGCGCGTGCACGACGCCTTCGATCGCGAAGCCGAGCGCAACCCCAAGTGGAGCGACGAACAGCGCGACGAACAGCGCGCCAAGGCGGTCGCCAAGGAATTCTCGCGCGAAGAGTTGAAGCGCCTCGAGGGCGTTTCGAACGGCGGCTACCACTACCTGGGCGCGGCGAAGATCCTCGCGCCGATCGGCGTGGCCTTCGCCGAAGCCCTGGCGTCGCCGCGCGGCGCGGGGCGGCCGAAAACGAAGTGAACCGGCGCGAGCGATTCCGACTCGCGTAGCGCGCTTTCGCGGCGCGCAGAGCGAGGCCGCGCCTCCGAGCACACTCGCCGGAGGCGCCGAATTCAGGCCTATGGCGCTGCTCGTGAGCGCACCGGCCACGCTCAGCACGAACGCGCGCGGCATCGCGCCGCAGCTGGATCGAGTCTCGCGCCGCAGGGCGCCGAAGCAAGCGGTCGCTGCGCACTGGCTGCGCTCCTGGTCGGGACTTCCACGGCGCCGTCGCAGCACCGTTCGAAGTGTGCATGTCGCGGCGTAACCGCGGCGTGCGGACACTTCAGGGCGCGGCTCACCCATGAGCCAACAACTCGTTTCCGCGCTGCAGAAGCAAAACCGTCTCCTCAAGTCCACGCTCGCGCTCGGCGCCGTTGCGTTCGCCGTCTCGATCAGCCTGGCGGCGATGCAGGACAAAACACGGATGCGCGAACTCGATGTCGAGCGCATCAACTTTGTCGGCGCCGACGGCAAGGCGCAGCTGGTGATCGCCAACCGCGCGCGACTTCCCGGCGTGGTGATCGACGGTCAAGCGTCGTCGGATCACCGCCAGATGCCCGGCTTGATCTTCTACAACGAGGCGGGCGACGAGTGCGGCGGTTTGATCTGGAAGGGCAAGCTCGACGCGCAGGGCAAACCCGAGGCGGGCATGCACTTCTCGATGGACCGCTTCGGCGGCGACCAGCAGCTCGCGCTGGGCCACTACGAGGACAGCGGCTTCATGAGCTCAGGGCTCAACGTGTACGACCGCGGCCTGCACAAGGAGTACGCGCCGCTGTGGGACGCGATGGAGAAGGCGCCGGCAGGTCCGGAGCGCGACAAGCTCGCGCAGCAGTGGGAAGAGGCGGGCGGCCGCCAGACTCCGCGTGTGTTCGTGGGCAAAACCCGCGGCAAGTCGTCGGCCGTGATTCTCTCCGACGCGCAGGGGCGCGCGCGCATCATGATGCTCGTCACTCCCGAGGGCGAAGCGCTGCTGCAGTTCCTCGACGAGCTCGGCGAAGTGACGCAGAGTTACCCGCAGAACACGAAGTGACGCGGCGAAGCGCCGACTTGGCGCGGCGTTGAAGCGCACCTAGTGGGTTGATTCAAAATTTCGCCGCATATCTCAGGCGCCTCGCCGCCCCCCGCGGCGTTGCTCCGGTTCGGCGACCTATTCAGGTCGCCTGGAATCCTCGCGCCTTGCGGGGAGCGCC
>Ga0169931_10006810_pt1 | contig 17117 bp, 15 predicted proteins | sample Kivu_15m_20L_FD_129675 | JGI IMG/M metagenome (GOLD analysis project Ga0169931, IMG submission 129675) | Freshwater microbial communities from Lake Kivu, Western Province, Rwanda to study Microbial Dark Matter (Phase II) - Kivu_15m_20L... | ecosystem: Environmental > Aquatic > Freshwater > Lake...
GGTTCATGTTTCATTCCTTTTATGAGACCCACCAGAAAAAGAGAAAACACCGCATCTTTTGATGCCTGCAAGATCACAATGCCATAGAGAACAAACATACCCGGCTTCTTTCATGATTTTCTCAACAGCATTTTCCTGCCCCTGCCCGATTTCAAGATATAGACAAGTTCCCCTATGACTGAACAATGAAAACTGCAAAGCAAGCATGTGGTAACAATCCAGGCCGCTCTCTCCCCCATCCAGAGCATTTAAAGGTTCATAGAGTTTGACTTCAGGATCAAGGTTGTTGATCTCAAAAACAGGGATATAAGGGGGATTTGAAACCAGCACATCAAAAGATCCCTTCAATCCTTTTCCCCAAGAACTCTGCACAAAGTTGACTCGATCACAGACTTGTAAATTAACTGCATTTTCCCGAGCCGTTAAAAGAGCATCAAGACTGATATCAATGCCGATTCCATAAGCCTCGGGATACTCTTTTAAAAGGGTCAACAAAAGACAGCCTGAACCTGTCCCCAAATCCAGAATCTTCAGCGGGACATAATGGTCGGGATAATCTTTCAAGACAGCTTCAATAAGGGTTTCGCTATCAGGACGAGGATCAAGTGTTGCAGGAGAGATTTTAAAGGGTAAACTCCAGAACTCACGAGTCCCCAAAATACGGGATACCGGTTCACGTTTGAGACGCCGTTCAAGATATTGATAAAAGTGCTCAATCTTATGAAGAGGCACTCCTGCTTCAGAGTGCGCGATAAGATAATCAGGTCTCACGTCCAGAACGCTTGCCAGAAGCAGGCGAGCATCACGCCATCCACCATCGATACCCACTTTATCAAGTTTTTCTTTGGCACAAAGTAAAAGAGTGTGAATTGTGGTAAATCTTGACATAATACCAAGAGTTACTATATTTTACTTATTGATTAAAGGAATTATTCGTCCAATGAAGAAAATCTCGCAATAAAGCCTCTTTGATGAGGCAAATGTACAGCCTGATTCTTTCAGTGCCTGTTTTACCTCCTCTTTTTCTGTGCGAGATTCTTATGACCCATCAATTGCTTCTTATAAAGGACGTCAGCGTCGTCCTTCCTCACAAAACACTCTTTACAGGTTTTAATGCCCATATCTATGGAGGAAATAAAATTGCCCTTATAGGGCGTAATGGGGGCGGGAAAACCACACTGTTGGATATTCTTCAAGGTCGACAAGAACCTTCAGAAGGAAAAATTTATGCTTCAGACGGTACGACTTTTGGCTATGTCCCTCAAATTATTAAAGAAATGGATAGACTCAGCGGCGGACAGAAATTTCAACACGCCCTGAATCAAGCATTAAAAGAAAAACCTTCTATCCTTTGTCTTGATGAGCCAACCAATCACCTGGATTCAAATCATCGCCGCTCACTGATGCGAATGCTCTGCAATTACAATGGAACATTGATTATTGTATCTCATGATGTTGAACTTCTGCGAACTTGCATTGACACTTTCTAGCATATTGATCCCAAAGGACGCATCCATATTTTTTCTGGAACCTACGATGATTATTTTTATTATTGGCATAAACAGGAAAAAGCCCCGGAAGAAAAATTGAAGCAACTGGAACGGCATAAAAAACAGACACACCAGGATCTTATGCGAGAACAGGAGCGAGCTAAAAAAAGAAAATTGTATGGAGAAAAGAAATATGCCGATGATAAAATGGCTCTCCGCAGTGCTCAGGGTCGAGGGCAATCAACAAGCAATAAAAACAGAAAGAGAATCGGCAATGAAAAGGACAACATTTTTCAGCAGTTAGACAACGTCTATATTCCAGAAGTCATTCACCCCAAATTTTCTCTTGAAGCAACACATGGTAGCTCGAAAACACTTGTTTCCATTCATGACGGTTCTTGTGATTATGGACAATCTCCTCTCTTGCAAAACATTAATTTATCTCTTGGATCTCAGGAACGTCTCGCAATTATCGGTGATAATGGTTCTGGAAAATCTACGCTTCTCAAGGCGATCCTTGGGGTACCCGGTATCAATAGAACGGGAGACTGGATAACTCCAAAGCAGGAACATATTGGCTATCTGGATCAACATTATGGAACGCTTGATCCTCACAAGACTGTCTTTGAAACAATCCATCATTTGAAGACTTCGTGGTCTCCTGCTGAGATAAGACGATTCCTGAATGACTTTTTATTCCGAAAAAATGAAGAGGTCGATGCTCTTGTCCACGCTCTTTCCGGTGGAGAAAAAGCACGACTGTCGCTTGCGCAAATTGCAGCAAAAACACCCAAACTGCTTATTTTGGATGAAATGACAAATAATCTTGATTTGGAGACACGCGCTCATGTCATTCAAGTGCTTCAATCTTTTCCAAGCGCCTTGATTACTGTCTCCCATGATCATGATTTTCTGAAAGAAATAAATATTGGGAAACAATACAACCTTTAGAAATAAGAGTTTTCTAGCTCAGATCATTTTCTCTGGCTTAACCCAATCATCAAATTGCTGAGCGGTAACAAGCCCCAACATTGAGGCAGCTTCTTTCAGGCTTGTCCCTTCTGCATGGGCTTTTTGAGCAATTTTTGCTGCGTTGTCATATCCTATGTGGGAATTAAGGGCTGTCACAAGCATCAATGATTCATTTAACAGTTTGGCAATGCGGTCTGAATTCGCCTGAATGCCTTCCACACAATAAATTCGAAAACTTTCTGCAACATCTGCCAACAGACTCACAGACTGCAGTACATTATAAATGATCACAGGCTTGAAAACATTCAGTTCAAAATGACCATTGGAACCCGCAATACTGACCGTTACATGGTTTCCCATCACCTGCGCAGCCACCATGGTCATAGCCTCAGCCTGGGTTGGATTAACCTTCCCCGGCATAATAGAAGAACCCGGTTCATTCTCCGGCAAGGAAATCTCCCCGATACCACAACGGGGACCTGACCCCAACAGCCTTAGATCATTGGCGATTTTCATAAAGGAAACCGCCAGCACATTCAACACTCCTGAAAATTCAACCAGAGCATCGTGCGCAGCCAGCGCCTCAAATTTATTCACAGCTGATTTAAAGGGAAGCCCCGTGATTTTTGCAATTTCCTGAGCAAAAAGCTCAGCAAAGCGGGGATGGGCATTGAGACCTGTTCCCACAGCCGTTCCGCCCTGTGCCAGAGCGTAAAGGTGTGGTAATGCCGTGTGAACTCGCTCTATGCCCAGCTCAATTTGCGCTACATAGCCGCTAAATTCCTGTCCCAACGTTAAAGGTGTAGCATCCTGCAAATGGGTACGCCCAATTTTTACAATGGATGCAAATTCTTCTGATTTGGATTGAAGGGACGAATGAAGTTTCTGAAGCGCGTGCAAAAGGTGGTCATGAACTTCCTGAACAGCGGCTATGTGCATCACCGTCGGAAAAGAATCATTGGAAGATTGCCCCATGTTAACGTGATTATTGGGATGAACAGGCTTTTTTGTCCCCAGCTCACCCCCCAAAATTTCAATGGCACGATTAGCAATCACTTCATTGGCATTCATATTGGTTTGCGTTCCTGAACCTGTCTGCCAGACGACAAGAGGAAAATGCTCTGTCCACCTTCCTTCCATCACTTCAGTTGCAGCCTGGACAATGGCTTGTCCCAGGGTGTCATCCAAAAGCCCCAGAGACATATTCACTTTCGCTGCCACGCATTTTTGCAGGCCAAAAGCCCGGATAAGAGCGACAGGCATACGCTCGTTCCCAATTTTAAAGTGATGAAGGGATCGTTCTGTCTGCGCGCCCCAATAACAGTCTGCATCGACGTCAATCGTTCCAAAAGAATCTGTTTCAGTTCTTTTTCCGCTCTTTTTCATTGAAGATCCCCTATGATTAAGGTTTAAAGGATATAGGCGAATTCTGGGAGATTTATAGGAAAATGTCCACCCCTTCCTTCTGCATTGATCCCATGAGCAAAGCGCTGGAACAGGCACGAAAGGCTTTCGTGAAAGAAGAAGTCCCTGTGGGTGCTGTCATTGTTCAGGATAACAGAATTATTGCTGCCACTCATAATCTTGTTGAAACAACCCACGATCCTACGGCACACGCAGAAATTCTGGCGCTCCGTCAGGCAAGTCAAATTCTGCAAACAGCCTATCTGACAAACTGCGCCATGTATGTGACTCTTGAACCATGCGCCATGTGCGCCCAAGCCATAGCTTTTGCCCGCATCCAGAGCCTCTTTTTCGGAGCCTATGATCCCAAAGGCGGAGCCATTGATCATGGCCTCCGTCTTTTCACTCAGCCTACCTGCCATCACTCCCCCGAAATTATTGGTGGCTTGCGCGCCCACGAATGCCAGAATTTGCTCAGGGATTTTTTCAAAAAACTAAGGTAAGGGATGATGATAAAATATGCAGTATTTGTTTTGATCAGCTTGCTTGTTTCTGCCTGTCAGTATGATCACTCTTCTTTCATTGAAACAATCCAAACATTCAGAGAAGTGCCTTTTGACACTATAGAATATGTTTTTGCTTTAATTCTCATTCTTTTAACGTTACTTCTTGCGCACTGCCTTTCCCAGGGTAAGGTTTTGTGTTGACGTGCAAGCCTGTTTCATCATCGATATAAGAAAAACCGTTGATAAGCAGAATTCTCGGCTCCCCCGATTCATTCAAGCAGCTTCCATGCATGAAGTAAGGATGCATCCAAATAGTGTCGCCAGGATTTAGATTAAGAGGAAGAGCTTTATCAAGGTGAGCTTTCTCTTTTACGATTTCAAAGTCTTTGATGTTTTCAAGATAAAGATCTCCTGACATCCCGGGTACTCCCCAGAGTCCCCCGTTGCTTTCATCAGCCTTTGTTAAAGCAGTAATGGCCACAACATAACTCCCTTTTCCATTATTGGTCCACTTCTCCCAGTCAGGGTCAAAGTGCTTTCTATTTTTCACATCTTGATGCCAATCAAATTTGAGTTCAGAATCTATTTTAGGATGGATAGAGTTAATGATCCAGTCTGCCTTGTTGCAACCCAGTAATTGAGAAACCGACTTAAAAAATTTCCTTGACCCCTCGAGAAGGGGAGGTTCTAATCCACCTGCCCAAATAAATCGGTGAATAGACATATTACCATCAGTTGTCTTCCCAATCACAATGCGAGTTGATGTATTGCCATTATTTTCACTGACATCAAAATGATAGCCTACGCTTCCCATAACATTAACAACCTGAAAAGGGGTGCCGTCCTGGAGAAAGTATTCATCTGGTTGGGTAGGAAAATAATCTTGATCCTGAAGTTTTTTGAATAATATTTTTGCTCTCTCAACTAAAGCATCAATACATTTTGCACTGTTTTCAATTTCTTGAGACTCAAATACATTTCTACGAATAACATAGCCTTCTTGAAAAAAAATATTTATTTCTTCTTCGGTCAGAGGATCGATCTTTTTCTCAGAAAAAGCATGCAGAATGTCTGTTTCTTGTTTAACAACCAACATAGAACACATAAAGTAAAATCCTCTCTTTTTTATAAATTTGTTTAAAATTATCCTGTTGAATTCTGTAACCTTATTAATTCTTTCCTCACTTATTTCACCATTCTCAATGCCTCTTTTTAAGGTAAAGTTATGATCTTTCATCTCATAATAAATGATCATAAGAAAAATCCTTTTTAAAATAAAGCTTAATAAGAGACTTTATTTAAACAATTTCTCACTGACTCACTAGAAGAATTTTAATACACAGCTAATCCATTCAGGTGACCATATAAGCGTCCATTCAGAATCTCCAAGAGTTTATGCATACAAGCTACAATGACAACCTTTGCCCGCTTCCCTTTATTTTCAAGAGATTGATAAAATTGCTTTATAGAATGATTACATCGAAGTGCTGTGAGGGTTTCCATATAAAGAGAGCATCTTACCTTGATTCTATGATATAAGCTTGTCCTTTAAAAGTGCCGCTTTCTCGTATCAACGGGGCAACATCTACCATTCTGAAAATCTTCTTCTTACTCAATTTCCCCAACTCAGGAAGAGTGGCAAGAAGAATCGCCGCTGTCGTTACTCCAATATCAGATGATTTCCCTTAAACTATAGCATCATGTCCGCATATTAAGGGGGTACCTTTACAAGGGATTGCGGAATGACAAACTGATCCAGTTTCAGGCAGTTTACCTGATCAAAAATAAAAAATGGCTCAGTGACCGCAAAGCAGAAGGATTAATGAAAGAAAGCACTTCCTGAAAATTCTGAAAGCGCAGAGATCAGAAAAATTTCTCTTCTAATCTCTGCGCTCCAAATATCAATGATTATGAGCCAACATCGCCAGCAACAGCAACGCCACGATATTAATGATCTTAATCATGGGGTTGATGGCAGGTCCTGCCGTATCTTTGTAAGGATCTCCGACCGTATCTCCCGTCACAGCCGCCTTATGGGCTTCTGAGCCTTTCCCGCCAAAATGACTATCTTCAATATACTTTTTGGCATTATCCCAGGCACCTCCCCCCGATGTCATGGAAATCGCCACAAAAAGACCCGTGACAATGGTTCCCAATAACATAGCCCCCAAAGCCGTAAAAGCCGCCGTCTCATTGGCAATCAATCGAATGGAATACCAAAGAACCACAGGCGCTAAAACAGGCAAAAGCGAAGGCAAGATCATCTCTTTGATAGCTGTCTTCGTCAAAAGGTCAACAGCGGTTCCATAATCAGGTTTTGCCTTTCCTTCCATAATACCTTTGATCTCACGGAATTGTCGGCGCACTTCAACAACAACCTGTCCCCCCGCACGCCCCACAGCCATCATTCCCATAGCTCCAAAAAGATAAGGGATCAGACCCCCCACAAATAACCCGACAACAACAAAAGGGTCGCTCAGATGAAATTGAATGGAAAGGTCAGGAAAATAATGCTTGAGATCTTCGGTATAGGCTGCAAACAAAACAAGAGACGCCAATGCCGCTGAACCTATGGCATATCCTTTTGTAACGGCTTTTGTTGTATTTCCTACGGCATCCAGAGCATCTGTGACCTTGCGGACATCTGCGGGAAGTTCAGCCATTTCCGCAATTCCCCCTGCATTATCCGTGATAGGGCCATAAGCATCCAGGGCTACGATTATTCCTGCCAATGCCAACATGGAAGTCGCCGCAATGGCAATTCCATAAAGACCTGCATTCATGTGCGCCACAAGGATTCCCGCACAAATCACCAGAACAGGCAAGGCACACGCTTCCATAGAAACGGCTAACCCCTGGATAATATTCGTGGCATGTCCTGTCTGTGAAGCGGATGCGATACTTTGAACAGGGTGATAGCGCGTGGACGTATAATATTCTGTAATCCACACAAGCAAACCGGTGACGGACAGCCCCGTCAGCGCACAAATCAGAAGCTTCACTCCCGTTACAACTGTTCCCCCCATGTCAATCTCTTCGTGAAAGCCAATCAGTTGCGACGTCACTGCAACAATCAAGCCTGCAGAAATGATCGAACAGACAATCAACCCCTTGTAAAGAGCTTTCATAATGTTTTGATCGCTGCCCAGCTTCACAGCAAAAGTCCCGATAATAGAGCCAATGATGCACACCCCCCCGATCAGAAGAGGATAAAGGACAAAGGTATCCATCAATTCAGGCGGACTAAAGATCGTTGCAAGAAGCATTGTTGCGACAATCGTAATCACATAAGTTTCAAAAAGGTCGGCGGCCATTCCGGCGCAATCACCCACATTATCCCCCACATTATCAGCAATAACCGCTGGATTGCGAGGATCATCCTCAGGAATACCGGCTTCGATCTTGCCTACAAGATCTGCACCCACATCAGCCCCCTTGGTAAAAATGCCGCCGCCTAATCGTGCAAAGATAGAAATAAGGGAAGCCCCAAAACTTAAAGCAACAAGCGCCTCAAGTAGGCTTCTTTGATCGATATCCATCTGTTTGAGATACATGTAGTAACTGGTCACACCCATCAGTCCCAGCCCAACGACCAACATACCGGTGATGGCACCACCCTTGAAAGCAATATCCAGAGCATAATGAATGCCGGAACGCGCCGCTTCGGCTGTTCTCACATTTGCCCTGACAGAAACATTCATCCCGATATAACCTGCCAAACCTGAAAGAATAGCGCCAAAGATAAACCCTATGCCTACATGCCGTCCCAAAATCCAGGTCAAAAGGGAAGCCACAAGAATGCCAACAATACCAATCGCCTGATATTGACGGTTAAGATATGCTTTTGCGCCCACTTGAATGGCTTCGGCAATTTCAATCATGCGAGGATTTCCCATTGACGACGCAAAAACTTGTCTTCCAGCATAAATTCCGTACAATAATGCCAGAGAAGCGCATATTAATACAAAGCTCGTAAGTTCCATATTTTTTCCCTAATTCTAGATTTATTTTTTTAAAGCCGCACTCTCTTCCTCAAAAAGAAAGAAGAAGACAGCATGAAATTGACCTTGCCAGAACAAGAAGAGAGTTGCAACAATCTATGATAAATTTTAACAAAATCCTGAAATTCCCCCGCGTACAAAAACACCCCCAATCATCCGATGCAATCCCTGTAATTCAGGGAATATCCTTCTTTCAAGATACTCGAATATCTTTCTTGACAAACGACAGGTCATAGCGCATAGATACACGATAATTTGGAATGGAGTTCCCTATAATGAAAATCGTTAATTCATTGAAATCTGTGAAGTTACGTCATAAAGCATGCCGCGTCATTCGTCGGAAAGGACGGAATTACGTCATTAACAAAATGAATCCCCGTTTTAAAGCTCGTCAAGGCTAAGCATCAAGAGAGAAGATTTCTATGGCACGTGTTACAGTTGAAGATTGTAGTCTTAAAATTCCCAATCGTTTTGACCTGGTTATTTGTGCTGCTCAACGCACCCGCCAGATTTCAGCCGGCTCACCCCTGACCGTAGAAAGGGATAACGATAAAAATCCTGTCGTTGCGTTACGCGAAATTGCAGAAGGACACGTTGTTGCCGAGAATTTGATGGAAGCCACTGTCAATGGGTTTCGACGCCACGTAGAAGCCGAACCTCAGGAAGAAGAATTTGCAGAACTTTTCGCACAGGAAACTAATTCCTACTTCACTGATCAAACCGCAGAACTCGATGAAATGACCATAGAGGGCGAGGAAGAATTTGAAGTGGAAGAAGAATTCGCAAAAGAAGAAAATCCATCGCCTGAAGCAGGATAACCTGATACCATTACAGTTAAGATATATAGTTTTAAAATAGAATTTTCTTTTTAACCACCTTCTAAGAAGGGTATGTTTTGGTATCTCTATTCTCATTTATCTTTTGAGGGAGAACGTTGAAAAGTAGGTAAAATTTACCATGATTCGGCAGTTTGAACTCGTTGAAAAAGTTAAATCATATGATCCTACCGCAGATGAGGAAGCTCTTAATCGCGCTTACGTTTTCTCAATGCGGGCTCATGGCGCCCAGAAGCGCGCTTCTGGTGATCTTTATTTCTCACATCCTTTAGAAGTTGCCAACATATTGGCTGAGATGAAATTGGATGATGCGACCATTATCACAGCTCTGCTTCATGATACCGTTGAAGATACAACGGCAACTCTGGACGAAATTCGTAAGTTATTTGGCCATGAAATTGCAAACTTGGTCAACGGAGTAACGAAATTAACCCAACTTGAGCTGCAATCAAATTCCACAAAACAGGCAGAAAATTTTCGTAAACTTGTATTGGCCATGTCAAATGATCTGCGCGTTTTATTGATAAAACTTGCAGACCGCGTTCATAATATGCGCACACTCAGCTATTTTACTTCGGAAGAAAAGAGAAAGAGAATCGCCCGTGAAACTCTTGAGATTTATGCGCCGCTTGCAGAACGCATTGGTATCCATCACTTTAAGGATGAATTGGATGACCTTGCTTTTAAAGAACTTAATAATGATGCCCGCGAATCAATTCTAACGAGACTTCACTATCTTGAACAAGAAGGCGGTCGCAATATTGTTGAGAACATTATCACAGAGCTTGGAGAGCTTTTTAAAGAAAATAACCTGAGCGTTAACATTGCAGGACGCGTCAAGACTCCTTATTCCATTTGGAATAAAATGCGTCGCAAAAATGTTGCTTTCGAGCAACTTTCAGACATTATGGCCTTCCGTCTTCTTGTGGATAATGTTGCTGAATGTTATCAGGCGCTGGGCATTATTCATAATGCCTATCCTGTTGTGCCAGGACGATTCAAAGATTTTATCTCAACACCCAAGCCCAATAATTATCAATCTCTTCACACCAGCGTTATTGGTCCTCATAAACAACGTATTGAGATCCAAATTCGCACTTATGGAATGCACCAGATTGCAGAATATGGAGTTGCTGCTCACTGGCAATATAAAGAGGGCGTCAAAAGCAGTAAAATGGATTATCCCTGGCTTAAAAGCTTGCTGGAGATTTTGGAACATGCTTCAGGACCTGAAGAATTCCTTGAACATACCAAGCTGGAAATGTTCCAGGATCAGGTATTTTGCTTTACACCTGCGGGCGAGTTGATCCCCCTACCCAGAGGTGCAACGCCCATTGATTTTGCCTATGCTATTCACTCTGAAATTGGGAATCACTGTGTTGGCGTTAAAATTAATGGGCGCATGGCACCCCTCAGAACACCTCTCCATAATGGCGATCAAATTGAGATTACAACATCCAAATCACAGACGCCTTCGCCCAGCTGGGAACGTTTTGTTGTTACAGGAAAGGCGCGCGCGAATATCCGCAAATTTATCCGCACTCAACAGCGATCACAGTTTATTGATTTGGGTCGTTCAATCCTGCATAAATCATTTCTCCACGAAAAGCTGGAATTTTCAGAAAAGAGTTTGGAGCGTATTTTTGAAAAATATAAAATACATTCGGCAGAGGATGTTTATGCGCTTGTTGGAGAAGGACAAATCACAAGTTATGAAGTCATTCGTAACATTTATCCCGACTTTCAAACCAAGGAAATCCCTTTTACGCCTGAAACAATGCGCCTCTCCAAGAAACCACGAGACAAGGAATCTGCGGTCTCGATCAAGGGGCTTATTCCTGGAATGGCGATCCATTACGCGCGTTGCTGCCATCCACTTCCCGGCGATCAAATCATTGGGATCGTTATGACTGGCACAGGTGTAACAATCCATACCATCAATTGCGATAATTTGAAAAATTATGCTGAAGAACCGGAACGTTGGATCGACGTCACATGGGATCAGACTGAATCGCAAAACGTTCACACTGGACGGCTTTTAATTACAGTTGCCAACAAAACAAATGCTCTAGCAACAATTACAACAATCATAAGCAAGCAGAATGCCAATATTATTAATCTGAAGATTGCTCACAGATCCGAGCTACTTTCAGAATTCATTATTGATATCGAAGTTCATGATACCGAGCATCTGGAAAACCTCATCGCCAATCTGCGCATGAATTCAGTCGTCAACGCCGTTGAACGCAGCCGTGGATAAACAGATAAAGACAACCCTGAACCTTGTTATTTTCTATTTTCTTAAAGAGGCCTGGGAACTATTTTTTACACATACCTCTCTTCCGGAATGATTGGCATAGGTAGACCAAGTCGGAAAATAATCATCAGATTGGTTTCCCCATGTTTCCCAATTTTTTCGCGTGCCTCGCGCAAATAATTCCAGATAAGGGCCATAGCTGCACGACTCAATGATATCATAAAGTTCATCAGGCTTGCGCGAATGCTCACGTTTCCGGGTTTCAATCATATTGACCAAACTCCGAGCGGGTGCCAGTGTTCGGGCATTCTTGCCACGAACGCCAAACAGAATTAATTCCGTAACATTCCGAAAATAAAACCCGACACCTCGTCCATCTGATCCCCCATCTTTTCTAATCTTATGCCAAACAATATTTGTCTTATATTCAAACCCCCATGCTTTCATAACATGCAAACCTTCTGCCAGCAAGGCATTGGGAACCCACAGGTAAAGATGAGCGGGTTCAGTAACAAGGGCAGCAACCGGCAGGATAGAAATTTCTTCTAAAGACATTGTATCGTAACGGGATAAACGTCGATGCTCTGGCGCGATCTTTCCTGTGCGGTTTTGAAAACGCCATGGTGGATCTGCGAGAATAGTTTGATAGCAGCAATCTTTATGTTGCTCCAGAAGATCCATCGCAGGATTATATTGATTTTTGTTCATAGGCTTTCCAATCCGTAATAAGGTTACGTGTGATACCAAGGACAAGCACTGGACAACCACCATGTCGTCCCGCATTGAGCCTATAAAGAAGCTTGCCCATCCAGGTCGTGCTAGCTCCGTATTTCGTTTTAATAAGTTTGGATTTACCTGTTTTATCTTTTTTGATTTCACCATTTGAGTTGATCTCAGGACCAAGTTGTTCAAAAACATCATTTAGGTCAGCGCTGCGCGTGAGCAACACAGCAACGTCTATAAGATTGCATTCATGAAAAGCACGAAACGCATAGAGATCACGATCAAACGTCTGATCCTTACTATTCCATTCCAAATCAAATGCCACACGATTCCTTACATAATCTACCTTATGGCCATCGAGGAAATTTTCTCTTTTGATACATTCCACTTGATAGCCGCGTTTTCTGAGGGTTTCTATTTCTTCAAGGTTATCCTTTTCTTCTTCTCTCTCATTTCCTTTCCATTGAGGCATACTTCCAATGACTTTTGTAATAAGAAGATCACCCCTAATGCGTGTTTCCAGCCAACCCTTATGACGTAAAAGAGAGGAAAATCGCTTTGGAATATCAGATTCATTACCGCCCGGCTTACGAATATCATCAAGAGTCAGCCGAAAGATGCGCAAAGCCTCGATAATTTCAGAAAATTCCTGGGGACAGCTGGTCGCGAGAACTTGTGCGGCATTGCGATAGTTGTGTATCTCATACAAATCACAAATATCACGGGGGATATAGGTATTTATTGATGGTAGATCTATCATTTTCTGCCAACTTTTTATTAAAGATTTTTCTATCATTCTTCGTTCTTTATAATCTTTTCATAAAACGTGAAAAATAGATACTTTTAGCTTTTTGGGTATTTATCTTTGCAGGTCTACCATCTTTATTTAATCTATGCGATAAGTTTTGTGATAAATTTTCAATTTGCTTCTTTTCCTTATCTCCTTCATAGATCAACCCATGATGAAATTAGAACGTTTTTCTCCTCATGGCTGGCTGATTATTGATAAACCGCTTCACATGACTTCAGCGCGCGCGGTTGCTCTTGTCAAAAGAAAACTTGGCCAGATCAAAATAGGGCATGCCGGAACTCTTGATCCCCTAGCCACAGGTGTTTTGCCTCTTGCCCTGGGCGAAGCAACCAAAACAGTGTCTTATGTCATGACAGAAAAAAAACGATACCGTTTTGAAGTCACATGGGGAGAAGAGCGCACAACAGACGATACAGAAGGACAGGTACGGGTAATATCTGTCCAGCGCCCTTCAAAAAAAGAAATCCTTGCCGTTCTTTCTGATTTTCAGGGAGAAATTCTACAAGCTCCCCCTCTTTACTCTGCCCTTAAGATTAAGGGGGAACGGGCCTGTGACCTGATGCGACGTCATGAAAATGTCAGCCTGATGGCACGCCCTGTTCATATTTGCTCTCTTGAACTAAAAGAAATCGTCTCATCTGATCGTGCTATTTTTGACGTTGAATGTGGAAAGGGTACCTATGTCCGCGCAATTGCAAGAGATATGGGAAAAAAGCTGGGATGTTACGCCTATGCCAGCGCCATTGATCGCCTTTCCGTCGGTCGTTTTGAAAAAAATCAAGCGCTTTCTCTGGAAAAGCTTGCATCTTTAGATGAAAACGTCATATTAAGGAAGTATGTAAGGAAAATTCCAGACGTGCTGGACGACATCCCGGCTGTCCGTGTCTCTGAAATGCAGGCAACGCGTTTAAGACAAGGACAAGGAATTATTTCTGAACCGCTTGATGGCTTGGGCAAAGAACATCAGGGGCATCTTTTCCTGTCCCTTGATCCTTCACAGAAACCTGTGGCATTTGTTCGATATCATGAAAATGAACTTTGGCCTGAACGCGTGTTTAATATTTAATTTTAGATTGAGAAAGGAAACGACGATGTCGATTACGCTAGAACGTAAACAGGAAGTTATCAAAGAATATGCAACAAAAGGCGATGATACTGGATCTCCTGAGGTACAAATCGCCATTCTCACTGAACGCATCAGGAATCTTACTGAACACCTGAGTGGCCATATGAAGGACCATCATTCTCGCCGCGGGCTTTTGATTTTAGTGAACCGGCGTCGTAAATTGCTGGATTACTTAAAGAAAACAACTTTTTCCCGTTATGAAACGATTATCAAACGCCTGGAGTTGCGTCGCTAGATTTCTGAGCGCAAGGTATAAAGGCAGTTCATCAATTATGAAAGGATTCCAGTCTTACAATGTTTAATATTTCGAAAAAAGAAATTAACTGGGGGGGGCGGACTTTAACGCTTGAAACTGGTCGTATTGCGCGTCAGACGGATGGAGCTGTCCTTGCAACTTACGGAGAAACAAGCGTCTTGTGTACGGTTGTTGCTCAAAAAATACCCAGGACCGGAATCGATTTCTTGCCACTGACTATTCATTTCCAAGAGAAATCATTCGCCGCTGGAAAAATTCCCGGGGGGTACTTTAAGCGGGAAGGCAAGCCTTCTGAAAAAGAAGTTTTAACATCCCGTTTGATTGATCGTCCTATTCGTCCTCTTTTTCCCCATGGATTTCATAACGAAGTTCAGGTTGTTTGTACGTTACTAAGCCATGACCTGGAAAATGATCCTGATATTGTCGCGATCATAGGTGCCTCTGCCGCAATTTCCCTTTCAGGCATTCCTTTTGAAGCGCCTCTTGCTGCTGCTCGCGTTGGCTTTAAGGATGGTGAATATCTTCTTAACCCAACTTTTGGCAATCTTGCTTCTTCTCAACTTGATCTGGTCGTCGCAGGAACGGCAGATGGTGTCCTGATGGTGGAATCTGAAGCGCAAGAGCTGTCTGAAGAAACTATGCTTGGGGCCGTTCTGTTTGGTTACCAAAGTTTTCAACCCCTTATCAAGATGATCAAAGATCTGGTGAAGGATGCTGGCAAATCTGCCTGGGATATAGAAGACAAATCGGCAGAAGAGAAAAAACTTTATGCCAAAGTAAAAAAGAAAGCCGAAAAAGAATTGCGTGCAGCCTATGCTCTGATACAAAAGGCTGAAAGACATACAGCCATTGATAAGGTCAAGGCATCTGTTCTTGAGGCTTTGGTGGATGAAGAAACATCTGAATCCCAAGTCCAAAATCAATTGAAGGCGCTTGAGCAAGAAATCGTACGGGGCGACATTTTATCGACGGGTTATCGTATTGATGGCCGTGATACCAAAAAAATTCGTCCTATTATGTGCGAAGCCGGATTCCTGCCACGCACACATGGAAGCGCTCTTTTTACGCGAGGAGAAACACAGGCGATTGTGGTTGCCACGCTGGGAACAGCACAGGATGAACAAATCATCGATGCGCTGAGTGGCGAAGGACGAGAACGTTTCATGTTGCATTATAACTTCCCTCCTTATTCAGTTGGAGAGGTCGGTCGTCTTGCTTCTCCTGGACGTCGCGAAATCGGACATGGAAAGCTTGCCTGGCGCGCTTTACATCCCCTGATGCCCTCGAAAGATAAATTCCCTTATACGGTTCGTATTGTTTCTGAAATTACAGAGTCAAATGGTTCTTCTTCCATGGCAACCGTTTGTGGTTCTTCTCTTTGTATGATGGATGCGGGGATTCCTCTTGAACGTCCGGTTGCGGGTATTGCCATGGGGCTTATCAAAGAAGGCAATAAAGTAGCGATTCTGTCTGATATATTGGGAGATGAAGATCATCTGGGCGATATGGACTTTAAGGTCGCTGGAACCGATCAGGGCGTCACAGCTTTACAGATGGATCTTAAAATTACCAGCATTACAGAAGAAATTATGAAACAGGCTTTGGCACAGGCTCGTGATGGTCGTTTCCACATCCTTGGAGAAATGGCTAAATCCCTGAACCAATCACGGGCAACAGTCAGCGAAAATGCTCCTCGGATCGTTTCTATCCAAATTGCCAAAGAAAAGATTCGTGAACTTATTGGTCCTGGCGGCAAAGTCATTCGAGAAATTTGTGAGACCACCGGAACTAAAATAGATATTTCTGAAGATGGGAAAGTTGATATTTCGGGAATGAGCCAGTCCGCTATTGACGCAGCCCTTGAAAGAGTCAGAATGGTCGCTGCTGAACCTGAGATTGGTCAGATCTATAAAGGGACTGTCGCTAAAATTATGGACTTTGGTGCTTTTGTAAACTATATGGGTGAAAGATCCGGTCTCGTTCATATTTCCCAATTGGCCGCTGAGCGCGTTGGAAAAGTAGAAGATGTCGTGAAAGTAGGTGACACTGTTTATATCAAGTTTATTGGATTTGATGATCGGGGAAAAGCCAAACTTAGCATGAAAATGGTCGATCAAAACTCTGGTCAGGAAATTCAGAGCTAGGATTATCAAGAATGGGCCACATTTAAGAAGAGAAAATAGAGGAGAAAGGAAGTAATTTTTCCTTTCTGACGATCTTCAGATGACAGCTCTGGATAACCTTGCTATAACACATGCTAAGATAAATTGAGGAGATATGAGCCCGGTGAAAGCTCTGAAACCTATTATTCTTTCTGGAAAAGAAGTTCTCCCCCTGGTAGAGGGCGGAAAAGGGATTTCTGTATCCAACGGCGAAAGCTCAGGCGCTTGGGCAGCCTCTGGTGGCGTTGGGACTTTTTCTGGTGTCAATGCTGATTCTTTTGACGAAAAGGGTCAGCTTATTCCCATCGTCTATCATGGAAAAACCCGTCGGGAACGTCATGAAGAACTTATTCGCTTTGCCGTACAAGGTGCTATTCATCAAGCCCAAGTTGCTTATGAGACGGCGGGCTCTCAGGGACGTATTCATATGAATGTGCTTTGGGAAATGGGCGCCTGTGAAACAATTTTGCACGCCGTTTTGGAAGGTGCAAAAGGCCTGGTTCATGGCGTCACTTGCGGCGCAGGTATGCCTTATAAAATTGCTGAAATCTCGGCACGCTATGGAATCTATTA
>Ga0169931_10006811_pt1 | contig 17114 bp, 12 predicted proteins | sample Kivu_15m_20L_FD_129675 | JGI IMG/M metagenome (GOLD analysis project Ga0169931, IMG submission 129675) | Freshwater microbial communities from Lake Kivu, Western Province, Rwanda to study Microbial Dark Matter (Phase II) - Kivu_15m_20L... | ecosystem: Environmental > Aquatic > Freshwater > Lake...
TGAGTACCAGTTGAGCCTTGATTACCTTGATTACCTTGATTGCCCTGAGCACCAGCTGAGCCTTGATTTCCTTGGTTGCCTTGAGTACCAGTTGAGCCTTGATTACCTTGATTACCTTGATTGCCCTGAGCACCAGCTGAGCCTTGATTTCCTTGGTTGCCTTGATTGCCTTGATTGCCTTGAGTTCCTTGATTGCCTTGATTGCCTTGATTGCCTTGAGTTCCTTGAACACCTTGAGTGCCTTGTGAGCCTTGGTTACCTTGGTTACCTTGGTTGCCCTGAGTACCAGTTGAGCCTTGATTGCCTTGAGTTCCTTGAACACCTTGAGTGCCTTGTGAGCCTTGGTTACCTTGATTACCTTGATTACCTTGGTTACCCTGGTTACCCTGAGTACCAGTTGAGCCTTGATTGCCTTGAGTTCCTTGAACACCTTGAGTGCCTTGTGAGCCTTGGTTACCTTGATTACCTTGGTTGCCCTGAGTACCAGTTGAGCCTTGATTGCCTTGAGTTCCTTGAACACCTTGAGTGCCTTGTGAGCCTTGGTTACCTTGGTTGCCCTGAGTACCAGTTGAGCCTTGGTTGCCTTGGTTGCCTTGGTTGCCTTGAGTTCCTTGAACACCTTGAGTGCCTTGTGAACCTTGGTTTCCTTGGTTACCTTGGGAGCCAGTTGAGCCTTGGTTACCTTGATTGCCTTGGGTTCCTTGAACACCTTGAGTGCCTTGTGAGCCTTGGTTACCTTGATTGCCTTGGGTTCCTTGAACGCCTTGAGTTCCTTGAACGCCTTGAGTTCCTTGATTGCCTTGAACACCTGTACCTTGGTTTCCTTGGTTGCCTTGGGGGCCTTGATTACCCTGAGCTCCCGTTGAACCTTGGTTTCCTTGGTTACCTTGGGGGCCAGTTGAGCCTTGGTTACCTTGATTGCCTTGGGTTCCTTGAACGCCTTGAGTTCCTTGAATACCTTGAGTTCCTTGATTGCCTTGAACACCCGTACCTTGATTACCTTGATTACCTTGGTTGCCCTGAGCTCCAGTTAAACCTTGGTTACCTTGATTGCCTTGAGTTCCTATTGAACCTTGATTACCTTGGTTACCTTGATTGCCCTGAGAACCAGTTGAGCCTTGATTACCTTGAGTTCCTATTGAACCTTGATTACCCTGATTACCCTGAGTACCTTGAACACCTTGAACACCTTGAGTTCCTTGATTGCCTTGAACACCTGTACCTTGATTACCTTGGTTGCCCTGAGCTCCAGTTAAACCTTGGTTACCTTGAGCCCCTGTACCTTGGTTACCTTGATTACCCTGATTACCTTGATTACCTTGGGTTCCTTGAACACCTTGTACGCCTTGTATGCCTTGTACACCTTGATAACCTTGTGGCCCAACTTGAGTATACATTATCTGCATAACATTTACAATAGCAGAAGGTATAGTTGGATAAATTCCAGATGCTGCTGTATAGTCTATCTGTATAGATGTATTATCAGTTGCCCAAATTATCTCTACATAATCTCCAGCATTTACTGTTAACAAAAAGTCCCAAGCTGCTACAACATATGGGTTATTACTTTGAACTGTAACTTGTGTATTACTATCTGATATATCAAAACCATTCTTTTTAAACCATATATCTACAGTATTTCCAGCGCCTGCTCCGCCTGTATGATGTAATTGTAAAGAAAATTGAATATCGTAAGTCCCAGCATAATTGAATGTTATCTCAGAATCATTGTTTACACTTATACCGTTTGATTCAGATGTACTTCTTACTTTAACAGGATATGCTGTATTTGTTAATGTTGCTATTTGGTCATTATTATCATAAAATGCACCATAATATCCTAAAACTCCGCCTGCTCCTTGCTGACCAGTAGTTCCTTGTCTACCTTGAACACCTTGAGTTCCCTGTGAGCCTTGGTTTCCTTGGTTACCCTGCTGACCACTTGAACCTTGGTTGCCTTGATTTCCCGTAGACCCTTGGTTGCCTTGGTTGCCTTGATTTCCCGTAGACCCTTGGTTGCCTTGATTTCCTTGATTTCCCGTAGACCCTTGGTTGCCTTGATTTCCTTGATTGCCTTGAGTTCCCGTAGACCCTTGGTTGCCTTGATTTCCTTGATTTCCCGTAGACCCTTGGTTGCCTTGATTTCCTTGATTTCCCGTAGACCCTTGGTTGCCTTGGTTACCCTGAGAACCGATTGAGCCTTGATTACCTTGGTTACCTTGAGCTCCTGTTGAACCTTGGTTACCTTGGTTACCCTGAGAACCGATTGAGCCTTGATTGCCTTGAACGCCTTGAGTCCCTTGAGTTCCTTGATTACCTTGAGTTCCAGTTGAACCTTGGTTTCCTTGGTTGCCTTGGTTGCCTATTGAACCTTGGTTTCCTTGGTTTCCTTGGTTTCCTTGGTTGCCTTGGTTGCCTTGAGTTCCTATTGAACCTTGATTGCCTTGGTTGCCCTGAGTTCCTATTGAACCTTGGTTGCCTTGGTTACCTCGGTTACCTTGATTTCCTTGAACACCTTGGTCACCCTGAGTACCTTGAACGCCTTGCGTACCTTGAACGCCTTGAGTTCCTTGATTACCTTGAGTTCCTGTTGAACCTTGATTTCCTTGGTTGCCCTGAGTTCCTATTGAACCTTGGTTTCCTTGGTTACCTTGGTCGCCTTGGTTTCCTTGGTTACCTTGAGCTCCAATTGAGCCTTGATTGCCTTGAAAGCCTTGATTACCTTGATTACCTTGATTACCCTGAATTCCTGTTGAACCTTGATTTCCTTGATTGCCTTGAGTTCCTATTGAACCTTGGTTTCCTTGGTTACCTTGGTCGCCTTGGTTTCCTTGGTTACCTTGGTTACCTTGAGCTCCAATTGAGCCTTGATTGCCTTGAAAGCCTTGATTGCCTTGAAAGCCTTGATTACCCTGAGTTCCTGTTGAACCTTGATTTCCTTGGTTGCCCTGAGTTCCTATTGAACCTTGATTGCCTTGGTTGCCTTGGTCGCCTTGGTTCCCTTGGTTCCCTTGATTTCCTTGAGCCCCTGTTGAACCTTGGTTACCTTGATTCCCTTGAAACCCTGTTGAACCTTGGTTACCTTGATTTCCTTGAGCCCCTGTTGAACCTTGATTGCCTTGTTTGCCTTGAGTTCCTTGAACACCTTGGTCACCCTGAGTACCTTGAACGCCTGTTGAGCCTTGGTTGCCTTGGTTGCCTTGAGTTCCTATTGAACCTTGATTTCCTTGATTGCCTTGAGTTCCTATTGAACCTTGGTTTCCTTGGTTGCCTTGAGTTCCTATTGAACCTTGATTGCCTTGATTACCTTGGTTACCCTGAGTTCCTGCTGTGCCTTGATTGCCTTGATTACCTTGGGTTCCTTGAACGCCTTGAGTTCCTTGTGTGCCTTGAACACCTTGAACTCCTTGAGCTCCTGTTGAACCTTGGTCTCCTTGATTTCCTTGGTTACCCTGTGTTCCAGTTGAACCTTGGTTGCCTTGGTTACCTTGGTTGCCTATTGAACCTTGGTTTCCTTGGTTTCCTTGATTTCCTATTGAACCTTGATTGCCTTGATTGCCTTGGTTACCCTGAGTTCCTGCTGTGCCTTGATTGCCTTGGTTGCCTTGAGCACCTGAACCTTGAGAACCCTGATTGCCTTGATTGCCTTGATTACCATTAGTTCCAGATGTTCCTTGGTTGCCTTGGTTGCCCTGAGCACCTGAACCTTGAGAACCCTGATTACCTTGGTTGCCTTGATTGCCCTGATTACCTTGGTTGCCTTGATTGCCTTGATTGCCTTGAGCACCTGAACCTTGAGAACCTTGGTTGCCCTGATTACCCTGATTTCCTTGATTGCCTTGAGCACCAGTTGAACCTTGATTACCCTGAGTTCCAGAACCTTGACGACCTTGATTTCCTTGATTTCCTTGATTACCTTGATTGCCCTGTGCTCCCGAACCCTGAGAACCCTGATTACCTTGATTGCCTTGGTTGCCTTGGTTGCCTTGGTTACCCTGTGAACCTAATCCAGACTGCTGAGGCCCTATAGCTCCTTGATTGCCTTGTTTTCCACTTGAACCTCTTTCGCCTATGTCACCCTGAGGCCCTTGATTCCCATCACCACCTTCTCCACCACAACATGGGCCTTGAATACCTTGAACTCCTTGCGTTCCTTGGTTACCTTGATTACCCTGACCGCCTGTTGTTATTTCATTTTGGGTATTCCCCACCCATGCCCTCGAAGAATCGTCGGGAAAACAACCGTAATTAAATGTAGAGACATCGGCCACAATTGCTTATCTTTTATTTTAATTCTTTAAGGACTTTACATTTATACTATGTAGTTCAGAATTAACAGTTTTTCTGCTTATTCTTGAAACGTCTATATTTACAGAACTTGTAACATTTAAATCGGACGTATCTTGATAAAACACTCCGTTTCTATCCGACCATCCGCCTCTTAAAATGGGGTAATCTTGCTTTCCAATTAAAATATTACCGTGCTCATCTAACCCTATATCATCAGGTTCAACTTCATTAGGATTAAGAGCCAATCGTTCAAGATAGTTTAACTTATTTAATTCATTACCCTCATTTACAAAATATAAATCAACAGAATCTACACCATCTATACTTTCTACAATAGCTATCAAATCAGATTTTGGAATCCTATCTCTTCTTTTGTTAGTTAAAAAGTATTGTGAAACTCTATCTACTATTTTTTCTCTGATTGTTTCAATATCATATCCTTCAAAAATAATTAAAGATACATTTAATACATACCTCGTAATAACTGGGTCTAATACTTTAACAACAGTTGTGACAATCATCTGACCAGACTCTTGTAGTAATCTATAGATACCATCTTTTTCTAAATCTGTCATTATAAACTGCTGTTGTGGTATCGTAAAATAATCTTCATTATTTCTTACTCTATTCAAAATATCTGGTATAGCAAAAATATAGATAACATTGTCGTCTTCTAAATTATCGTCATCAAAAGTACTAAAACATTCTACTAAACTAAAATAATTCATTCTTTGCAGAAAAATAGAATAGTTTTCTGGATTTGCCAGAACAAATGACCTACTCACTCTCGGGGCAATAAGTTTTGTTAGTTCAATAGGTTCAGGAGTTGTTCCAAATATAAGTGGAGTTACAAGATTTACATTTAAAGCTGTGTTTAAATCTATTTCTTTTCCTGTTATATCATAGCCAGAGTCTTCCCATCTGAATTCTAAATTTTGGAAATTACTTAAAACATTTCCAGCTATACCAGTCGTCAATAAATATTCAACTCTAATCTCAGAACCAGTTGGTGGAAGTTTCCCATTGTCACCAGTCCCAAAAAATATATCAATACCTGATGTCATTCCAGTTCTAATTAAACATCCTGGTTTTTGATAAGGTATATCATAAAGAGATTCATATTTTGGAAACAGTTCACCATTTACATAAACATTTACATGCTTATTATCTATCTCTCTTCTACCTCTTAAATTCACTTCATATGATTGAAGAATCTGTCCATTTCCAGTGAATGTCTGATTTTCCCAAACTCCTTGAATGATTTTAACTCTTATTCTATCATTATTTCCAATATTTACTCTAATATCATCTTGATTCAAAGAAAGAACATATCTTTGATTATTATTAACACATAGAAGTTTTGAATAATTAGGTATAATTATCACTTGACCATACATGTCAACATTGTCACCAGAATATTGCATTTCTATGTCACCATTGGCGCTCATAGCTCTTGTAACACTATGTCCCGTAAGAGCAGCAAGACCCATAACAGATTGTCTTCTTGAGGCTGTATGAATATTCAATTCTGTTATACTATCTTCAATATAATAGAATATCATCTGAGCAATATTGATAATAGTTTCAATAAGCTGACCCCAAGGTGAAGCGGGTGTAAATTGCTCAGCTGTTAGGTTGTAAACAGATTGAAACCACGCCTTAGTATCTTCGTATAACCTTTGAAATGTTATTCTATTAAGTTTGAAAAATTGCTTCATATTTTAAGGAATTTTGTTGATGTAGTATATATCAAAATTGAAAATGACCTAAATAAAAAATGCCTCCTCAGAGGCATTCTTTTATATTCTAAATCCTAATAGTCGTTCTTTATTAATGAAAATATCAATAATTATATCGTCTCTATATTCACCCTCTGTCAAATAAGCAAATGATTCTATCCTATATCTAAGCATTTCTGGTAAATATTTAGCAAATTGAACTTGAATTTCTCTTTGTATGGTAGCTTCATCGAAGAATGTTTCAAAGATAAATTGTTCAAGGTCTACTCCAAAATCTGGATTTCCTAAAAGGTCTCCTTTTCTGGTCAACATAATCATTCTGATTTTTCCAATCAATGCTTCTATTTCATCTTTGACTTCTAATCTATCATTCTGAAAAAAAGCATCACTTGGGACTCTTGAGTATATTTCATTAATCAAAGCCATATTATACGGTAATCATATTTAGAGTCATTCTTCTTCTATCGACATCTATTCTTTCAATTTTAACTCTTAATTCATCTGAAACTTTAAGAGGCGATGCTTTGAATTTTCTGAAATCTTTATCAGCCAAAGCTCCTATAATATTGTCTTCAATTTTAACAAGAACAACATTTGGTTTAACTGAAACAACATGACCTAAATAAACTGGTTTTTGTCCAGTTTGCTCCATTTCAGCATCGTATGTAGCAAGAGTTTCATATTTCTTGTTCATAGCATTTTGGTCAACTAATGTCAAGATAATCCTATTGTCTTTTGTGATTTCTTTAACCCAAAATTCAATTTCATCACCAGCGTTCCATTTACTTTGTTTGAAGAGTTCTACATTTTCTTTATCCATTTCTGTTGTATGAATAAGACCTGTCAAAATAGTATTAAACTCAACGAAAATTCCATACTTAGATGTACCAGTAACAACTCCTTTATATTTCTGAGTTTTTACAAGCTTTTCCATTTCAATAGGAATCATCTTTCTTATATATTTCTTATTTGAGAAAATATACATATCAGAGTCTTGTAAATAATCTTCTACCATAACAGGAACCCTTGTGTCAAGATAAACATCAAAGTCAATGATTCTGTTTGCAGCGGCGAGTGAGCCTGGGAGAAAACCTTTGAGTCCATTTACATCAACCAAGAATCCACCTTTGTTTCTTTCCAAAATATGAGCCATATAGACAGTTTTAGAATCTTTGATTTCTGTATACAATTCTTGACGAAGAGAAAGAATATGTGCCCCAATCAAAGTCCCTTCCATCTCTGTTCCATATTTAACAGTCATAACATGGGTAGGTAATTTAATTTCTGGATTTTCTTGTAAAAGAGCATCCATAAATTGTTCAATCTCTACACCAATAATTTTTAGATATTCCTTTTCTTTGCGCAATTGCACAGGAATTTCTCCATGTTCTTCTGTGATGACTGTGATTTTGTCTTTTCCGAAGGGTAAGATTTTCGAGATTTTGTAGAGTGCCCCTAATTGAAAATCTTTGGTTATTGTGGGTCTTTGCAGTACTAAGTCCAAATATTGGTCGTTACTGATTTCAAATAGACTTTCGTCAAATTGTCCTAACAAAAAGTCGGAGACTATTTTGTTTGTCATAATGCTTATCCTTACAAATAATAAAAAGTTAATTTGTAAGGTATATATCAAGTTTTTTTTGAAAAATTAATATTTTTTGAAATTAATTTATTTTTTTAGAGTCAGAATCGATATCAACCCACTCTATTTTCGCTTCTCCTAAGGATTTATAGTGATTTTGAAGTTGTTTTATAGAGTTTAATACTAAAATAGTATCTGTTGAATACTCAAAGAGGGCAATAGATTCATTTGTAAATTCTATGCCCTCGCCCATACATTCTCCTAAAATATTATCTTTTGTGTAGACAAAAATGTAAAATCTATACATTAATCACCAAATGCGTTGAAAAATGAGTCTAATTTATCAGTTTTTCCAACTTTTAGTCTTGGGTCTTGGAAATACTTTGTTCCTTTCAAAAACTCATCTTTGCTTATTTTCCCAGAAATAGATTCTTCAAATTGCTCTTGAAAAACTTTTATCATTTCCTTAGGCATAAACTTATGATGTAAACACATAAGCATGGAATTTCTTTCTATATTCTTTTTTAATTCTTCTACATCTAATTTTATACCTGTTACGAATTTAATAGACTCTGCCAAAGATGTCTTGAAAAACTCAAAATCATTATAGAGATAATAAAGCCCCTTATCATTTATCACTAAAAAGTTAGCAACAATCTTGTCTGCAATAGAAGGTGTTATTCTTTTCTTTTTACCTTTTGCATCTGTCCAAGTCCAAACAGAGGGAACATTATCTCCATCATCTCCAATTAAGATTTTCTTTATTAAAAAATTCTCTATGTTAATTTCATCAACTGAATCAACTTCTTTTAATACCCATTTGATAATCGTTCGAGAATTACTAAGTGTATCGGAAGCATTAAAAATATCAACTTGGTGTGATGATTCATTCAGATTTGAAAATGGGTCTTTGTAGACCTTTGGAGTTTTATATGAGTTATTGTAGATAATGGTGAAATTACCATTAGCTGTTGTTTTTACAAGTTGATGTAGGTCTTTGTCTTCACTAACAATAATGCAATCATTACCAGAATTATTCAATTTTTTAGACCAAAGATAAAGAAGGTCATCTGCTTCAAATCCTTCAATTCTGGATATTTTTATATTATGAATTGATTGTATTTTTTGTGTATAATCTTCTAAAAATCTGAAGTAAGCATCCCAATTTACAGAATCATCATACTCTCTATGACCTTTATATTCTGGGAAATATTGCTTCCTCCAAGTTTTATTGTCAAAACAAAGAATAAGACCTATAATTCCATCAAATCTTTCAATTAAATTAAAAAGAGAATTAGTCAATGCATGAGAATATTCTATAACCTGTTCTTCTTTTTCAAAAAGTTGTTCACTTTTACGCATACCACTTTTGTATGCAAAGAGATTCTTCATGAAAAAGTTATTTCCATCGACTAAAACATATAACATTTACTTTACCTCTAAATCTTCTTCCGAGTCCATAAAATCTAAAAGACTATTATACGCTATACCATAAGATTCCACAGCTGAACTTTCTAATTGTTTAAGTTTAGCTTCATCTTCTTGATTTAATTGCAATATAGATTCATCCTTTTTAACTGAAAATATACTTCCATGTGGGGTAACACATCTAATGTTTTCTTTATCTTCAGCAATATTGCATAATATTCTACCAAAAATTCTCTTGCCGTCAGTTTTTGTAAAAGCGATTGGTAATCCTGTCTTAAATTGAATTTCCATTTTGGAAAACTCCTAATTGTGAAACTTGTGGTAAACCGTGATAAAACCAAAAGAATACTTCGCATTTTGATTTTAGATACAAAATAAGATTCTCAAAGTTTGTCTTTACAAATATAAACATTTTTGGATTATTCTTCCTCAAATTTTCTTCGTCCTTTCCTTTATCTATAAGAGAATTTAGATATTGTTCAATTTTTTGTTTTTCCCCTTCATCTTCCATCTTATTCAAGATATAGTTGAAGTTCTTCAAAGTTGTTCTATCACTCTCAAATAAATGTACAAAGAAAGGTGATAAAGGCATATTATAGATGTATTGAATTGCCATAATTAAATCATCAGCTTTGAGGTATTCAAGAGCCTTTTCGCATCTTGAATAAGCTATACCGACAGATTGCGGATACCCTTCTACCCATTTGAATGCAGAGCCAGCGCAAGTAAACTCATCACCATTCGGAATAGTAATACTAACTGTATTTGTATTTTTATCATATTTTGCATTACAATCAACAGAACGCAAAATAATAGGACTATCCCAAGCATAAGGCTCTATGAGTTTATTTTCAAAAAGTATATTTTTGTTGAAGCTGTATATCATTATTTTACAAAATATTTTTTTATAAGACCACCTCTAAGAGGTGTCTTCTTAGAAGCTTTTTTATCATCACCGTTAGTAGCTACTTCTACTCCAGTTTCTTTATATTTCCCTCTTATATCCAAAGAACCTTCTCTAAATGCCTTCCAGATAGGAAGATTTGTAAACTCTGGATGTGCTTTTGACATATCAAAGGGAATCATATCTTCCGCATAAGCAACAAACAAAATCCCAGATGCTATATTCATAAGGAGAAGAATCAACCCAAACATCCCAGGAACATAAGAAGATGTTATCCAAAGAGAATCTTTTACATCTAATAGTTTGCTTAACCCATCTTCATTTTTATATGCTTCTTGAAGTAGTTTATGTGCAAAATTTCCTGAATTTCCAATGGTGGGAAAACTATAATCCAATTGACTCGCTATACCTTGTTTTACAAGTATATTCGCTGAATATGTGATATTATTTTCCACTTCTTTATTATCGTGCAATTCTTTTTCTATTTCTAATAACCAATTAAAGGGCTTTTTATTGACCATCTCTTCATACATGGTTTCAAATAGAGGGTGATATTGCCTAAGCGCACTGCTCATAAAAGCATCATATTGCTCACCTGATGTTGATTCTATAATCAAGAAGAAATTATCGCCATGTTTTTCTATGATAGAAGGTATAGATTCCCATATAGAATCTTGTAATTCTTTGTAAAATCCATTTTTTATATCTTCTCCTAAATCAAAAAGAATATCTTTTGCTGCTGTGGAAAGTGGTGTTTCTTTAATCTTTTTTTGAGATTTCGTTTGGACTTCATCCCAAATATCAATCAAAGAATCATTAACATCTTTTTTAATATCTCCAAGTAAAAGATAAACACTTAAATCCTGTGCAAGCTGAAGTAAATTAGAAGATTCTTTAATAAAACTCTTTACATTTCCACTTCTTATTGCCTTAGATGCAGTTTCAAAATATGGAATCAAATTATCACCATAAACTTTTTTAATAGTTTCAGGTGAATTTACCCAAGCTTCTTTGATAATTTGATTGATTAAAAGAGTAACAAGATTCACAAATGTTTGAACATCATCAGAAATGTTCTCCATATATTTTCTTATATTCTCTACTCCTACCTTTTCTTCAGCGTTTATAAGCTCATAATAAGAATTTTGGTATGCTGTCATCATCCTTCTTTCTGCATCTATATTGGCAGATTCAGCTTCTCTCCTTCTTGTTCTTATTAGATTGCCATACTTATCTTTACCCGTTACCACTCCTACTCCCATTTCAACATTAAGATTTGAATATGGAGTTATTTTATCATACTCATCCCATATTTTTTTATCACCTTCTCTTTTAGATAAATCTTTAAGTGTATATTTCTTTAAAACTTCAGGTTCTTTAGATTTAACCTCTTCCTTTGCTTTACTTTCTATTTCAGTTTTTTTCTTTTGAACCCATGTATTGTATTTAGGAACTTGAACTGGTTCTATTATTTCAGATTTCAAACTTGGTTTTATTTTGTCAAAAGCAGAGTTGATTTTTTTCTCAACAGAAACATCTTCTGCTTCATTCAAAGCATTCCAATAGATTATATCTACATCATTCTCATAAAGTGCTTCTAATCCTGCTTTTAAGGCGGGATTGAAGTTTGTATGATTAATTATAGCTTCAATTATTCTTTTTGTATTTCTCATAGATTAAAAGACTATTTTTCCTATATATCTTAATCTATGACCCCATGTATGCATTTATAGAAAATATTTCCCAATTCTTCCGCAGATTTCCTTTTTCTAACAATAGACCATGTAAAATTTTGCTCATTTTGTCTATCATCTGATTCTTCTGGTATACTTGATTCTATAAGATTCCTAAGAGACCCTGATTTTACAATAATCTCAAAGCATTCTGATAGTTTTTTAACTAATTCGCTTATAGAAATAATGGGTAATTCTTCCTTAAATGATACCATCATAAGAAGTGTATCAATAGGTCTACATTCCCATTCTGGGTGAATTTTCCATAAATCAAAGCCTTCTTCATGTAGTCTTGATAACATATCAGGTCTTAAATGTCTGATGCACAGATGAGTGGCTTGTGTATGATAATCTTTATGCCCAATGTCAAGTAAAGCATGAAAAACAGAAAGAGCGTCTATTTTAATGGCAAGTTCAAGTGCATGAATCCCTTTGGAACAAAATTCCTTATAGGTTTGCTCTTCTAAAATAGAAATAGCATTAACACCGCTCCATCTGTTTCTGAATTTATATCCATAGCTTTTGTTTTGAGATATTTCAAGGAAGTTCTGAGAAATGTAAGACATAGGCTGACATAATCCCAAAATTCTATGATTCGGTTCAACTCCAAATCTTTCTATAACATCTACAATAGATTCAGATTCATCTGAAATAATGTGCTTAAAAAAAAGCAAATCAATCAGACTTTGCATCTCTAAATCGTGTAATTCTACCTTTTTCATTAAGATTTCATGTGCATTTGAACTTCAAAAAAGCAACCTGTAAGAGCCACAATTGGGTCTATACATTGCGTTTTATCAGCTTGCCATTTTCCTATCAAAACAAGAGCCATAGGAATCTTGTTAATCAAATCTGGCTTATTCTCAGAAATCCAATGTGGGAAATCATTATGTAAACTCATTAAAACTTCATCCACTTTATTGTGGCAGTTTTTAACAATGTATTTATAGTTTTCCACAGGTTCTGTTTCTTTTTTCGTCAAAAGCTCAAATAAATCATTGAAAGAATAATTCAATTCTCTAATGTCTTTGAGGGTTATTTTTGTTCTTCCTGAGATATGCCAATTTTGAATTTTATTTAACATAGCACGCATATCAGGAAAATTTCTTTTGATAAATTCCTTTAGGGCATCTGCTTCATACTCAATTTGAAGAGACTTCAAAACATGAGTTATTCTTCTTGCTTGGTCTTTCTTCATTTCTAATTCTTCTTCTTTATTTGCTGGATTAAAGTCCAGAATAAAGAATCTTGAACGAACTGGGTCTGGTATTTTATTGATATAATTAGCGGTTCCAATAAACCTCACCTTTGCGATATATCGTTCATCTTCCATAACCCCACGAAGAGCTTTATAGAATTGGTCAGACGCACCATCCATCTCATCTAAGATTACGATTTTCATAGAATCTTGTCCATCTAAAACAGATATCCTTTCGCAATAACCTTTGATTTTATCACGAATAACATCGACCGAAGATTCATCCGATACATTGATGTACATATACGGATATTTATCTGCAATAGCTTTGGCTGTTGATGTTTTACCAAGCCCCTGAGAGCCTGTTAAAAGCAAATGTTGTTGAACATCACCACCTGCTATAGCAGTTTTAATCCTTGGTGCTAAAATAATATCTTCTACTGTTTTCGGTCTGTACTTTTCTGTGAAAAGCTGTTCAATTACTCTTGACATATTCCCATCCTTAAATTTATTCTTCTATGCTTTTTTGCTTTTTTGCTTTTAACATAAGATAATACATATCCATCTCTTTTTCAACTTCTTTTGGAGAAATAGAAAGAATCATCTCAAATTCTTGCTTTGAACATTTGTTATGTTCACAAAACATCTTAACCAAATCATTATCATATTTAACTTTAGATTCTGCTTTGGATGAATTCACTCCTTTTGTATAAATCCAACTTGGAATTTGACTATACAGCTTTGAAAGCTGTCTATTCCAGTAATTAAGAACATGCTCTTTTGGAATTGTTCTCAAATTAAAAATAGAAGCTTGTTTCGGATGAGCTATAGATATAAATCTATTAATCATAAAGAAATATCTATCTTTATCTATACGAGATACATCTTTCCAATTTTTCTTGGAAAAGATTGCATTGACAACATCAAATAATTCCATACTACACCCAGAAAACAAAAAGGATACCTATTATAGGCATCCTTTTCAATAAAGTTCAATTTTAGATTATCCAAAGGTAACTTCACATGTACCACCAGCACATGCTAATTCACCTAAAAGATTTGTATTATCTTCCAATTCAATAACTTTAGTCAAATCAATTGATTTTAAGTTTTTTATCATTGAATTGTATGTTTCTTCATCGCATTCTTCAAATGGAGCTTGCTTGTAAATAGCATCAGAATAAGGAAGAACTGCGATTCCTGAATATACACTTCTGTTTTCCCACATCCACTTTCCAACCTTTCCCCATTCGTTAGGGCGAACAGAAATAGTGCAAGAAACATTATGTTGATTTGGCCCAGTTCTATGACCTGGGGTAACCCAATTTTCATTGAAGAACCTTACTCTTTCCAATGTATCAATAGCGCTTTCTTCTTCTCTTACGATTGAAGAAATTGGTGATTTTTGAGGAAGAGCTACTACAATGTTGAGTGGATTAAATTCTTCTTCTTCAACCAATTCTGGATGGTTTTCCATCAAATAATTTGCAATAGGCTCTTGTTTATTATATCTAATTCTGCGTATATAATATTTAGCATGGCGAGCATGGATACCAGATGCTGTTCCCATAACACAAGAAGCAGTTCCTTCTGGTTTGATACAAGTAATTCTCGCTGCTTTATTGATGTTTACCTTTTCAGCAAACTCCTCATTTACTTTAACTGAAACTTCTGATGCTTTTTTCCAATCAAATTGGGTATAATCAATATCACAAATTCCAGTCAAAGAAACTCCAAGCAATCTTTCTTCTTGTTGGTTTTCTTGCCAATTTTCAGAAATATATTCAAAGTTATCATAAGTAGCTTGAAGAGTTCCAATTAAAGTCGCCGCTACTACTCTATCTTCTAAGTCTTTTTGGTTTCTAAGAGTGCTAACATTAACGGATGAAAGATTGCATGTTTGTGCAGATTTCAAACTAATTTCACCACAAGGGTTTGTTCCATAATCTGGGTCATCTGTCCAGAATACACCTGGCTCACCTGAGCCTGATGCTTCACATGCTTTCCAAACTTTCATAAATTGTTCTTGTGTTGTAGCTTGAACAATATCATCATAATATTTACCACCAACACAATGAACTGGTAAAATCTCATTCACAAAACTGTTAAAGCTATTTACCAATGATTCTTGAGCAGTTTCTGTTATACCAAATTCTTTTTTAAGTTTTGATATAATTTTATCTTCTGTTGTTTCTTTTCCAAGCCAAGTATTTCTAAAGAATACAGCAGAATTGTTAGCTCTCGCTCTTTGTGGATGGAACCAATACCAAGCCAAAACACCTTCTTTCTCAAACTTATCAAATTCCTGCTTGGAAAGATAAACTTGAACAATCTTACCTTGATGATTTGCATCACCTACAAATTGTTTTGTTTGCTTGTTGAATGTAAAATCAGATTCCATTTGAGCCGATAAATAACCTTTACAATTCAACATTTCATCATCAAAAGCATCAAACAAAGCGATTGTTGCAGAACGGCGTATACCACCAGCCAAAATACAATCTGCAATATGACAAACTATATCATGAACTTCAATAGAACGAAGCTTCTCACCAACATTCTTTCTTGTGAAAATAGATTGAATTTCATCAAGACATTTACGAAGAGGTTCTGGGCCTGGGGCTTTACCGCCTGATGTTTTAAGCTTCGTGCCCTTTGGTCTGATTTGAGAATAATCAAAAATAGGAAGCTGTGTTCCATAAAAATAAGATTTAAGCAAAGCTTTTAATGAATCTGCCCAACCTTCAATAGTATCTTCAATCACATGCTTTTTACTTCTCTTTGGAGTTTTAATCTCTGGTAATTTATTGATATGTCTATGCTGAACAGAATAACCTACTCCTGTTCCAGCCATCAAAAGAACCATGATTTCTGAAAAGATAGCAGGTCTTTCAATAGAAATAAATGAACAATTAAAAATTCGTATGTTCATTTTTTCAATAGCCTCTCCACCAAATTGCATAGAACGCATAGATGGAACTACTTCTTTTCTTCTAACAAAATCAAAAGCTGTATTAATTTCTTTTTGTAGTTGTGGGAATTTTCTAACATGCATATCTTCTACACGTGCTACATTCTCTTCCCATGTTTCTCTTCTTCCAATGTCTTCTTTGAATCTCGCATACTTAGAAAATGCGGTCAGTTCAGACAAAATCTCTATCGAGAGGTCTTGACTCTTTGCCATAAATATCCGTTATTTTTATTTTGTTGAATTAAGCAAATGATTAGGTAGGCCTTTCTTAATCATCTGCATTTTGTTCGTTTAAGTAATAGCTATATAGTTCTATTTTGTTCACAAAAAATCGTTTTTTTCTCTATTTTTTACTAAATTTTTTTTCATCAAATTTTCAGCACTTTAACTCTTTTGCGTTCAATGACTTAAAAAGGTTACTATTACTTATTCTTCTTCAAATAATTTTTAAGAATGTCGATTTCTCTCTCTACTTCAAAAGATTGTTCTTTTGCCTTCTTTCTTTTTGAGTAAAAATCATCAAGAGCTTCTCTCAAAACCGAAGTATCTTTCTTGAAAACTGCTCCATTTGCACATACTATTCTTTCTTCCAAAGAATCAGATTCTCCTAAAATTTCGCCATTTTGGAGTTTTGTGCCTATATTTCCAATATAAGATTCTGGTGATATATTGAACTGTCTCATAACAGTTGGATAAAGACTTGCAAAGTCAAATGCACCTACATATTCATAGAGGCCAACTTTTGGTTTGTGGACATATGCTCCTTTATATTTTGCATTTTTCTTCCTATCTATTTCAACAGGAATCATAACTAAATTTCTTTTAAGCAATCCCCGACACAAAACATTTTCAGTCATATGAACAGGTGAGAATGCTTTTTGATATTCTGATTTAGTTAAAGTCCCTAACTTAAAAAAGATGTCCGCTACTGATGTTTTCTTGTCTAATAAATTTACCAAATGCGTATCAACCGCATTATAAAAAATAAAAAGAAGATAGTCGTTTAGATATAAATCTTTCAAACTACCATGGTATTTAACCTTTGTTAAACCTAATTTACTTTTGGCAGTCCAGTCAAGAGTTAGGTTTTCCTTTGGAGATTTATCCCATTTCTCATAAATTTCTTTGTAATCAACTACAACTTTGTGTAAAGGGGTTTCATTCATACCAGTTAATTTTTGAGAAGGTGAGCTTTTCTCAATCGGTATGTCTAATTTCTTTGCTCTATTTATGAGATATTTCCAATCGAAATCTACGAAATACCAACCA
>Ga0169931_10006812_pt1 | contig 17112 bp, 13 predicted proteins | sample Kivu_15m_20L_FD_129675 | JGI IMG/M metagenome (GOLD analysis project Ga0169931, IMG submission 129675) | Freshwater microbial communities from Lake Kivu, Western Province, Rwanda to study Microbial Dark Matter (Phase II) - Kivu_15m_20L... | ecosystem: Environmental > Aquatic > Freshwater > Lake...
GATCGGGGGAGCGTTCGGGGGCGAGAAGGAGACCGGCGGCGGCCGTGAGAGTGGCAGCGACGCCTGGAAGGCCTACATGCGCCGCCAGACCAACACCATCAATTACGGTACCAAGCTGCCGTTGGCGCAAGGCATCCAATTCGACCTCTGAGAACGGCCTCCTGCGATCGGCCCGGAGGCCTATCTTGTAGTCGATGACATCGCTGCCACCCTTGGTGTTCGCGTTGGTGCTGCTGGCGTCCTGCAGCGCCACTTCGCCCGGCACGCATGCCGAAAGGCCGCGCGCGGGGCGATGGAGCATGCACCTGGACCTGCTTGGCAATACGTTGCCGGTGCACCTTGAAGTCGTCCACGTGGACAGTGCCACCTGGTGGCTGCAGGTCATCAACGGCGATGAGGTCATCACGGTGAAGGACATCGAGCAGCGCGGCGATTCGGTGTTCATCCGAATGCCGCTCTACGACTCCGAGTTCAAGGCCTTGCTGCACACTACCGACCACCTCAGCGGACGCTGGTACAACTACCTCAAGGGTCCCGACCATTCCATGCCGTTCGTGGCGCACGCAGTTCACAAGCCAGCGCCAACTGTTGATGCCAGCGACCTATCCGGCGAATGGCGCGTGCGCTTCAGCCCGGGAGCGAAGGATGGATACGACGCCATCGGGATCTTCGAACAGCGGACCAACGGCCAGGCCACCGGGACGTTCCTTACCGAGACAGGAGACTATCGGTACCTCGACGGTTGGATGCGGGGCGATTCGCTTTTGCTCTCCGGTTTCGATGGCTCACATGCCTTCCTCTTCCAAGCAGCGGAGCATGGCGACAGCCTTGTCGGCACTTTCCACAGCGGCATCCACTGGGAGGAGCCGTGGGTGGCCGTGCGCGACCCCGGTTTCCGCCTGCGCGATCCCGACTCGCTCACCTTCCTGCGGGAAGGCTACCGGGTGATGGACCTTCGCTTCCCGGACCTTCAGGGTCGGATGGTCTCGGCCAGCGATCCGCAATTCAGGGGCAAGGTCCTGCTCGTATTGGTGATGGGAAGCTGGTGCCCCAATTGTGTGGATGAGGCGCGCTTGTTGAACGAACTGTACGCCAAGCACCACGAGAACGGGTTGGAGATCCTCGCCATTGCCTTTGAGAAGCACAGCGAACCTGCCCGCGCCATCAGCGCCCTGGAGCGGTTCCAGCAAGCCTTGGAGGTTCCCTTCCCCATTCTGTACGGGGGATCGGCAGGAAAGGCCGAGGCGGCGGCCAAATTGCCATTCCTGGACCGTGTGATGAGCTACCCCACCTGCATCATGGTGGACCGCCGGGGCACGGTGCGCCGCATCCGCACGGGTATCCATGGACCCGGCACTGGCGCGCATTATGCGCACTACAAGCGCAGTTTCAACGATTTCGTTCAGGAACTGCTCGATGAGGAGCCGGTGGCGCCATGATCACGGCCGCTGTTCCACGTCCACTGCAGGACGCGCAGGGGCGTTGGCCAACATCCACGCGGTATGGAACACCAGCAACGCACGCTGTCTCAGGCGATCGAACTCGATCTTCTCCACATCATCTGTGGGTTGATGATAGTCGGCGTGTACTCCGCTGAAGTAGAAAATGCTGGGGATGCCTTTGCGCGCAAAGTTGTAGTGGTCACTGCGGTAGTAGAAGCGGTTGGGGTCGTTGGGTGCGTTGAAGGTGTAATCCAACTCCAGCCCTGCATAGGTGCGGTTGGCCTGCTCATTGAGGGCATGCAGTGCGGTGCTTAGCCGGTCGCTACCGATGACGTAGATGTACGGGGCCTTGCCCGTGTGGGCGCTGTCCGTGCGACCGATCATATCGATGTTCAGGTCGGCGATCGTGGCGGCCAGTGGGAATACCGGATGCTCACTGTAGTATTCGGAACCCAACAGTCCCTTCTCCTCCGCACTCACCGGCATGATCAGCACGCTGCGCCGGGGTCCATGACCGTTGGTGCGCGCCTGCATGAAGGCTTCTGCCATCTCGAGGAGGGCCACCGTACCGCTCCCATCGTCATCCGCACCGTTGTACACCTGGCCCTTCTCCACGCCAACATGATCATAGTGCGCCGTGATCACCACTAATTCATCACGTAGGTCGGTTCCCTCAATGTAGGCCAGCACGTTCTCCGTGTGCACCTCGCCCAGCCTGCTTTCATGCTTCACGGTGAAGGACGCGGGTACGACGCATGGCCTGCGGCTTCGCTTGATGCGTGCCCAGTTGGCCCCGGGGATCAGGTCCTGTATGCGTGCATCATCCACCACCAACACCTGCAGCCCCGTGCGCGGCTTGGGGGTGGTTTCCGCCTGGCGCAAGCGCCCATGTGGCATGTTCAGTTCTCCGGTGCCAAGGAATGCGGTGAGGCCGGGTTGCGCGAGCACCAGGATGCGTGCACCGGCCTTCGTTGCGCGCTCCGCATGGATGCGCACCGAACTGAACAGGTCTGCGGCATCGCTGCTGAGCGGCACCAACACAGCCGAACCCCTCAGGTCCCCGGCGGCGGAGATATCACCCGAACGGCCGGTACAATGGATGCGGTCCACAGCAAGGTCCGCACCGATGTTCTCCCGGAAATAAAGGAGCTGCTCCATCCAGCGCAGCGTGTCAACGGCCGTAACCACGGAAAGCGAACCGCTGCGCTCCTCAATGAGGGTGAACGGCTGGAAGTATCCGTCCACCACACCAGCGCGCCCCTCGATCGGTGGCACACCCATCTCCACGAACCGGTCGCGGAGGTAGGTTGCTGCCATTTTCTGGCCCTCCTTTCCCGTGTCGCGTCCCTGGTAGGCATCGCTGGCCAGGATCCTCAGGTGCCGCTCCAGGTCGGTGGTGGTGATGGTGTTCGCATAGCGCAGGGCCACACTGTCCACCTGAGCCACCACGGGGAGCGCAAGGCATAGTGAAATGAAGAGGGAGACCGGCCGCATCATGCTCCGGGCGCTGCTTCGATCTTCTCCACGCGGCGCTGGTGTCGTCCTCCCTCGAAGCTGGCATTGAGGAAGGCATCCACAATGGCCACCGCTTTCTCCACGCTGATGTAGCGCGCCGGCAGGGCGATGATGTTGGCGTTGTTGTGTTCCCGGGCCAGGCTGGCCAGTTCGGGCTCCCAGGCCAATGCCGAACGTACACCAGCGTGCTTGTTCGCGGTGATGTTCACGCCGTTACCGCTCCCACAGATCAGCACGCCCAGGGCATTATCATCACCTGCAACGGCAGCAGCCACCGGATGGGCGAAATCAGGATAGTCAACACTGTCCTTCACATGGGTGCCCTCATCCTTCACTTGGAAACCGCGGGCACGCAGGTGTTCCTTCAGGTGGTGCTTGAGGTCGATACCGGCATGATCGCTACCGATGAAGAGTTGTGGGGACATGGTCCAAAGATACCGGCGGAGACTTGGCTCCGTAGTTGTTGAAAACCCCATTTCCGATCCAACGATCCATGCCACCGACCGGTGCGATCCTTGTTGAAAAGAACCAACAAGTAAAGTTGCTGTTAACACATGTTCATCTGCTTGATCGATCCGGTGGAATTTGCAAGGATCTCTTTCAAGTGAATGCTCAACAAGGATCGAACGATCGCGGTGGCCTGGTGCACCATCGAACTTTGAACGCCAGCTGGTGAACAGCGTTCTTCACGATCGTGGATGCTGAAGTGTTTTGCTTTGATAACCAGTTCCCTGAGTGATCCACTTCTGTGCCACGCATGTTGATAAGCCCTGCGTTACTTTTGATAACCGATCCCTGCAAGCCCCAAGGGGAACTTTCATCCACACGATCAACAGCCCATACTATATCAAACACTCTTTTAAAGAAGATAAGATAAATGCAGAAGAGGGTGTTGATGATGATCGTGACGTGTGCATGGATCCATGGCGCGGAAGCGCAGCCGTTCGTGACGGACAGCGTAACACGGTATTTCCATCCCAATGGCAGGGTGAGCAGTGAGGGGGTACTTCTGAATGGACGTCCGGAAGGTACCTGGCGCAGCTTCTACGAGGATGGAAACCTGCGCAGCGAAGGGGACCGCCGACAGGGTCGTTTGGAGGGCACCTGGCGTTTCTATGGAACCAATGGGAGAATAGAGAGCACCATCGACTATAAGGCGGATAAGCGCGATGGTCTGCTGGTGCGCTACGATACAGCCGGTGTGGTGATGAGCGAGGAACCCTACGTAAGTGACCTGCGCGAAGGAACGGCCCGGTATTTCCATGCCAATGGACAGGTGCATAAGGAGATCCCCTTCACCGCGGGCAAAGAGGAGGGGAGGGGTACCGAATACTCCAGCGATGGTCGGATGGTGGCATTGCTCACCTACGGGGGTGGTATGTTGCGTCGCAGGGACGAGATCAACCGGGTGGATCGGATGGGCCTGAAGCAGGGTGCGTGGAAGGAATTCCATGCCAATGGAAAAGTCCGTTGGGAGGGCACCTATGTGGATGATCGCTTGCAGGGCGTCGTCAAAGAATATGACGCCCTGGGGAACCTGAGATCGCTGCGTAAATACGATGCCGGTGAGGTGGATAGCACCGCCCAGGACAAGTTGCTGGTCGACATCAAGCGCACCTACCACGCCAATGGCAAGGTCGCCAGTATGGGTAGCTACAGCAAGAGCGGAAGGAAGGAGGGGTTGTTCCGGGAGTTCGCCCCGGACGGTTCGCAGGTGGGAGCACGCATCTACGCCGGTGACCGCTTGCTGAGTGAAGGCCGGGTGAATGATGTGGGTGCGATGGAAGGCCCCTGGGTGGAGTATTACGCCACTGGTGAGAAACGGGCCGAAGGCGGTTACAAGGCAGGCAGGCGCGAGGGTCCCTGGGAATTCTACCATCGCAGCGGCAAAGTGGAACAGAAAGGGACCTATGTCTCGGGTCTGCCACAGGGCGAGTGGAAGTGGTTCTACGAAAGTGGTGCATTGCATCGTGAGGAGTATTACAGGCGTGGCAGGGAGGATGGCGCCTCCGTGGAGGTTTCCGAGGATGGCAGCGTGCTTACCAAGGGCGCTTATATCGATGGCAACAAGGAAGGTCCGTGGCTCTATCATGTGGGCGATCACCGCGAAGAGGGATCTTACAAGGATGGGCTCCGTGATGGTCCCTGGCGCTTCATCTACCATGATGGTACACGCAATTTCAATGGCACCTTCGTTGATGGCGCACCCCAGGGCAGACACAAGTGGTACTGGCCCAACGGTGAGTTGAAGCTCGAAGGGAAGTACAGTGCCGGCCTGGCCCAGGGCGATTTCATCCACTACAATGAGAACGGCTTCCCGGTAATGACCATCACCTACAAGGATGGTGTGGAGGTCCGCATCGATGGTGTGAGGGTCCCCCCTCCATTGCACGTGGGCGGGGCTGACTGATCCATGCCAGCGAGGCGTTAACCCCCTGGCACATTCGGTGCAATCCGGAAAGCTCCTGAGCCATGAACGATCCCTACACCGATCTGCAGCGACGCTACGATGCGTTGGTACAGCGCAGTTTGGCCGGTGTGTTCCGCACCACCCTGGACGGACGTTTGCTGGAGGCCAATGATGCACTGGCCCGCATCCTGGGATACCGGGATCGTGCAGAGCTGCAACGTCACCCCCTGTTGGAGCTTTATCCCAGCGCCATGGCCCGTGACGAGTTCCTTGATGCCCTGCGCATCACGGGCCAGCTGGTGAACCACGAGATGTTGCTACGCCATCGCTCAGGCCGCGAACTGCACGTGCTGGAGAACGTCTTCATCGATGAAGCACCGGATGGAACGGTCACCATACAGGGTACGCTCATTGATATCACCGAACGCAAGCAGGCCGAGTTGGAACAACGTTCGTTGATCGCCAGCTACCGCAGCCTGGTGGAACACATCCGCGATGGGTTGCTGGTGGTGAAGGATGGCCGTGTGACCTACGCCAACCCGGCGGCAGAGCAATTGTGTCCGATCACTCCGCTGGGTGCGGAAGCAACCACCCTGTTCCACCCCGATGACCGTGCTGTCATCCAAGAACTGATGCGCACTGCTGTCCCCCATTCCGGTCCACTGGCGGTGCGCATGAACGGATCGCAGGAAACCGGATATGTGCTGTACATGAGCCCCGCCCCCCACCATGGCGCACAGGCCGTGCAACTGACCCTGCAGGACCAACGGGCACAACAGCAGTTGCTGACCGAGCAACTGCGTCGGCAATTGAGCGAGGAGGTGAACCAGGTCTTGCGCGAGGAGATCCTGGACCACCGGCGTACCCAGGAGGAATTGCGGCGGTCGCGCCGCTTCGCACGGAGCTTGATCGACAGCAGCCTGGACATGATCATGGCGGCCGACCCCCAAGGCAACATCACCGAATACAATCCTGCGGCCAGCGTAAGGTTCGGCTACGAACCCGACGAGATCCTTGGCACCAATGCCCGTTCGCTCTACGCCGATCCATCGGAACATGAACGGGTGAAACAGGAGTTGGACAACCACGGAATGTTCACCGGCGAGGTTCGCAACATCACCCGCACGGGCGAAGTGTTCACCTGTTTCCTGGCGGCATCGCGCCTCTACGATGAGGATGGCCGCCTCCTTGGTGCCATGGGGGTGTCGCGCGATATCACCCGGCTGAAACAGGACCAGCAGGCGCTCAAGGCAAGCGAGGAGCGGTACCGCGACCTGTTCGAGAACGCCACGGACCTCATCCAGAGCGTGGATACCGAGGGTCGGTTCGACTATGTGAACGCCGCCTGGCACCGCACCCTGGGCTATGGGCCGGAGGATCTCCAAGGGCTGCGTGCCATGGACATCATCGCCCCGGAACACCGCGACCATTGCCAGCGCATCTTACAGCGGTTGATGGAGGGTGGAACAACAGGCCGCATCGAGACGGTGTTCCTTGCCAGGGACGGTCGTCGTGTACATGTGGTGGGCACCAGCAGTGTGCGTACGCTGGAAGGACGGCCCGTGGCCACCCGCAGCATCTTCCAGGATGTGACCGCCGAACGCGCCGCCAGCCATCGCATACAGGAGCATGAGGCCAAGCAGCGTGCGCTCTTCGAGAGCAGTGAAAACATGTTCTGGACGGCCGACCGTGACCTGAAGATCACCTCTCATAACGCCGGCTATGCCAACATGATCCGGCGGCTCTATGGAACAGATCCTGACCTTAATACGGACCCCCAGCGGCCGCGCAGGCTTTTCGCAGAACCGGCCTATCACGGCTTTTGGGAGGAGAAGTACGCCATCGCCTTCGGTGGCCAGCCTGTGCGCTTCGAGACCGACCGCATCGATACCGAGGGCCGGCGCGTGTGCAACGAGATCTTCCTGAGCCCGGTCTTCGGGCGTGATGGTACCATCAACGAGGTCTTCGGTATCGGGCACGAGGTCACCGAACAGATCGCGGCAGAGGAGTTCGCCGGGGAGCAGGCCGCCCGCCTCAAGGCCATCTTCGACAGCGCGGCCAACATGATGATCTGGACCCTCGACAAGGACCTGTGCGTGACCGGCTTCAACGAGCGGTTCAAGGAAGCCGTTGGAGAGGACTTTGGGGTGCACTTTGCGGTGGGCCAACCCTATGTGGGCAGAACCGCGAACTACCGGGACAGGTACCTGGCGGCGCTCAAGGGCAAGCCCCAGCAGTTCGAGGCCGAGCTCACCGCCAGGGATGGCCGCACCATCTGGGTGGAACACTTCCTCAATCCGATCGTAGTGGATGGCAGGGTGCAGGAACTCTCCTGCCTGGCCTATCACATCACCGACCGGAAGAACGCCCAGGCCGAGCTGCTCAAGAGCCTCCATGAGAAGGAGGTGCTGCTCAAGGAGGTGCACCACCGGGTGAAGAACAACCTGCAGATCATCAGCAGCATCTTCAACCTGCAATCGGCCCATGTGGGCGAGGACCGGCGCATGATCGGCCTGTTGCGGGACAGCCGCGACCGCATCCGCAGCATGTCCTTCATCCACGAAAGCCTCTACCAGACCAAGGACTTCTCCTCCATCGACCTGGCCGATTACATCGATGGGCTGAGCCGCAACCTGGTGATGAGCTACAGCCTCAATGGCAAGGTCGAACTGCGGACCGACCTGCAGCGTGTGCAGCTGGTGCTCGATCAGGCGATCCCCTGCGGGCTCATCCTCAATGAACTCATCAGCAACGCGCTGAAGCACGCCTTCCCAGAAGACCGCAGCGGCATCATCCGGATCGCCCTGGAACAGGTGGGCGAACAGGTGTGCATCACCCTCAGTGATGACGGCGTGGGCCTGCCACCGGGCTTCCGGCCGGAGACCCACAGCAACCTCGGCCTCGAACTCGTGGATACGCTCATGGACCAGCTCGATGGTTCCATGGACCGGCAGAGCGGCGAAGGCGTGCGCTATTTGCTTACTTTTGAACGTTCCAAGACCAGCTGAGAATGGCCCAGACCAACGTCCTCGTTGTGGAGGATGAGAGCATCGTGAGCAAGGATATCCAGCACAGCCTGAAGAAGCTGGGATACCAGGTGGTGGGTGCGGCCAGCACGGGCGAACAGGCGGTGGCCCTCGCCAAGCAGCACATGCCCGACATCATCCTCATGGACATCATGCTCAAGGGGGAGATGAACGGCATCGAAGCGGCGGACAGCATCCGCAAGGAGACCAACATCCCGGTGATCTTCCTGACCGCTTACGCGGACGAAAGCACGCTTGCCAAGGCGAAGGTGACCCAGCCCCACGGATACATCATCAAGCCGTTCAAGGAGATCGACATCCATACGTCGATCGAGATGGCACTCTACAAGCACAAGAAGGAGGCCGAGGTGCTTCGGGAGCGCGATATGCTGTTCGCCCTGGTGGAGAACAAGGACCCCGCCAAGGACATCCTCTTCGTGAAGAGCAACAGCCGCCTGGTGAAGCTCAAGACCTCCGATATCTATTACGTGGAGGCCCTGAAGGATTATGTGGTGATCAACACGCTGAACGCGCGCTACACCGTGCACAGCACCATGAAGGACATCGAGGCCAAACTGGCCGAACCGGATTTCATCCGCGTGCACCGCAGCTTCATTGTCCGTCTGGACAAGATCGTGGCCATCGAGCAGCCCAACTTGATCCTGGAGAACGACAAGAAGGTGATCCCCATCGGAGGCAGTTACAAGGACGACCTGGCCAGGCGTCTCAACCTGGTCTGAGCCCCTGCGCCGCCGCTGAAGGCCCGGCGCCATGACCGCCACCGACCGCCTCCCGCACCTGCCTGCACTGGACGGCCTGCGCGGGGTCGCGGTGCTGCTGGTGGTGGTCTATCACCTCGCACCCCAACTGTTGCCCGGGGGATCGGTCGGTGTGGATGTCTTCTTCGTCCTTTCCGGTTTCCTCATCACCCGCGGCCTTGTCGCCCATCACGGAGCCGGACGCTCCACGCCATGGCAGTTCTACGCGGCCCGCATCCGGAGGCTCTTTCCAGCCTTGCTGGTGGTCCTGGTGTTCGTGTTGCTGCTCGGGTGGTGTTTCCAGCTCGAACATGAATTCCGCGCCACAGGGAAGCATGCTTCCGCAGCGGCGCTTTTCATGGCCAACATCAGCCTGTGGCGGGCGGGTTCATACTTCGCGGAGGACACCTGGCATGAACCGCTCCGGCATTTGTGGTCGCTGGCTGTGGAGGAACAGTTCTACCTGGTATGGCCCCTGGTCCTTCCGTTCCTGCTGAAGCTGCGTGGTTGGGCACCCATCGCGCTGGTTCCGTTGGTGCTTGCCGGCATGTACGCGGCCCTGCATCCACATGACGCCCTGCCGACCACCGCCTTTTACCTGATGCCCTACAGGGTCTGGGAGGTGCTTGTGGGTGCCCTGCCCGGGTTGCGGACATGGTCCCTGCCGGTCCCCGCCAGGACACGAGCCCTGCTTGTGCTGGCGGCCCTGGCCTGCATCGTTCTGGCGGCCCTGGTGCCGGCCCCCGAGCACACGCTGGTGCTGCCTCATGTGCTGCCGGCCGTGCTGGGTGCTGGGGTGTTGGTGGGTCTGTGCGCCGGGGGTGCCACAGCGAAGCCGCTGGATGCGCGTCCATTGGTATTGCTGGGCCGCATCAGCTATCCCCTGTACCTCTGGCACTGGCCTCTGCTTGCACTGGCCCGGACCATCTGGTGGGACACCGTCCCGACCACGATACTGCTGTCCATCGCTGCATTGAGCGTTCTGCTGGCATATTGCTCCGAGCGCTGGCTGGAGGAGCCGCTGCGCAACGCCGCCCGCGTGCGGTCGTTACGCGGAGCCATCGTGTTGCTGGTGCTCCCCATGCTGGCGTTGCTGCTCCTTGCCACCGGTGTTGAAAGGCGCGTATTGCGTGAACGGTTGCATGTCGTTAGCGCTGTGCGCAGCGAGGCCGTGCACGACAAGGCGCCGGTAGTGCAGGCCATCCTTCCGGGCACCCTTCCGGGCATGGTGGTCATTCTGGGGGATAGTTATGTGGGCCAGTTCCATCCCCGGTTGGACAGCATCCACCGAACGGGCACGCCCCATCGCACCATCCGGTTCCTGGGTCGCTTGGGGTGTCCCCCAATGGGGCTGCACAGCACACTGGACCCAGTATGCGCCCAGGCTGGGGAGGATGCGTTCCGGCAGGCTTCCGCGCCGGATGTCACCGCGGTGGTCATCGGGTGTTCCTGGCTTGGAGCCTATCTGCGGGAGGACCTTTACTGGCCGGGGTTGCCGCCGGGGGACCGCTCCTGGGCGAGAGGGCTTGAGCAACTTGAGGCACAAGTGGCCATGCTGCGTGCTGCGGGCAAGGAGGTGTACCTGCTCCTGACGCCTCCCGGTGGTGCATGGGCCCATCCTGCCAACGCCCCCCGCGAACGATGGACGGGCCGTCCGGGCGACCATGGCAACCAGTGTACTATTGCCGCGCACAGCGCCCGCGTTGCGGTGGTTAACGAACCCTTGGTGGCAATGGCGGCCAGGCATGATGTGCACCTGCTGGACCTTGCCGATGTGCTGTGCAAGGATGGTGCCTGCATGGGTGTGGACCCCCGGGGTGTACCGATCTATACGGATGCCACGCACCTGCGCGGTTCGTTCATGCGGTGCTGCGGAACGGTGCTGGATGCGGTGGTGGGGGAGTAGGGGGGCGGCTGTCCGGACTTCCTGCGGAGCAGCAAGGCGCGCTTCCTGCGAGTGCATACAGGAACATCAAGGGCCCAGAAGCTCGCCGCGTGTCACGTTGGTGAAGCCGGAGCCATTGAAACGGAAGAGCCCTCCGCTGAAGCCGAACCACAATGTTCCGTGACCATCCTCAAGCACCGCCTGCACACCGAAGTTCTGGGTCAGGTGCGGTCGATCGGTGTGGTCGAAGAGCTTGAACTCCGTTCCATTATAACGGTAGGCGCCCACACCCACCGGGCACACCCATACATGGCCGGAGCGCTCGGCGAACACCGTATAAACATCGCCGCCGGTGAGGCCGTTCACGTTGGTGAAGCGCCTAAAGTTCCGCCCATCGAAACGCGCCACGCCACCCTCTTTGGTCGGGGGGAAGTCTGACGTGATGGAACCGAACCACAGGTTGCCCTCGGTATCCTCCACGATGCGTGCCACATTGTTGCTGCACAAGCCGTCCTTCTTCGTGTAGTGCGTGAAATGTCCATCACTGGCACCCGGGCGGGACGGGGGGGTATATTTCGTTGCACCCAGGCCATCACGCCCGAACCAGATGTTCCCCTTGCTGTCCTCCAACAACGACCACACCTTGCCGGCAACCCATTTGTGGGAGGGGTCCGCGATCGCTGGAGCGGGTATGAGGAACGGCTGGAAGCGCTTGCCATCGAACCGGAAGGCGCCTTCGTTGGTGCCGGCCCAAAGCGTGCCTGCGCGGTCCACGAGCAAGACGCAACCAGGTCCGTGCAGCCCTTCGTTCTTCTTGAAGGCGGTGAAGGTGCTGCCATCAAAGCGCGTGGCGCCATCATGTGATCCTATCCAGATGTTCCCCTGGCGGTCCTCCACGATGCTGCAGGACACCATATCCGCAAGGCCGTCTTTCGTGGTGAAGTAGGTGAGCCGCTCCCCTGGCACGAACGATGGAGCAGGGCTGTAGCGAACAACGCCATCGCCCACCGTGCCGAACCAGCGATTGCCTTTGCTATCCTCGAACGCTGCCACGATATAGGCGCTCAGCTGCGCAGTGTCGGGTGGTGCATCTATCGTCCGGACCGTCTTGCCGGGCCCTTCTGCGCAAGCATGGTCGCGTCCGTTGCATGCATGCACCAACAGGACGCAGGCAGCCATGGCGATCGCGTTGGATAAGGTCTTCAGGTGCATGGTATTCGGATCGGCGGGGGCAAGGTAGGTGCGCTCCGGGCGTCACAGCTGGCCGCCACCATCCTCACCGCCGCTTCTTCCCTTTCTTTCCTCCTGCTTTCCCCCCGCTCTTTCCCTTGGAGCTGGCCTTGGACTTGGGTGGCAGGCGGAAACCCTTCCTGGGGGCGGCGCCCTTGGGGGCCCGGCGCTCGAACTTGCCGCTGGTGGTGACCCCACCGCCGTCCTCCAGCGCGAACTCCACGGTGCGGCGGTCCATGTCCACAGCCTTGATCACCACCCGGAGTTCGTCGCCCAAGCGAAGACTGCGCCCGGTGCGGTGGCCCACCACGGTGTAGCGTTCCTGGTCGAAGCGGTACACATCGCCGGGCAGCTCGCGCATGCCGATCATGCCTTCGCACTTGTTCTCCACCAGTTCCACGTACACGCCCCAGTTGGTGAGGCCGCTGATGATGCCATCGAACGCCTGGCCGATACGGTCGCGCAGGTATTCCGCCTGCTTGTATTTGATGCTGGCACGCTCGGCATCAGCCGCCTGCTTCTCCATTCGGGAACTGTGCCCGCAGCTGAGTTCCAGCCCCTGTTGATCAAGTGCCTTGCCATCGGCCAGGTAGTGGGCCAGCGCCCGGTGCACCAGCAGGTCGGGGTAGCGGCGGATGGGGCTGGTGAAGTGGGTGTAGTGGGTGAAGGCCAGCCCGTAGTGACCGATGTTCTCCGTGGTGTAGATGGCCTTGCTCATGCTGCGGATGGCCACCTGCTTGATGATGTTCTCCTCTTCCTGACCCTGTACCGCCCGCAGCAGGGCGTTGATGGCGTGCGGCAGCTCTTCCAGGTCGGAGGTGTCCAGGTCGTGCCCGAAGCTCTTGGCCAGGGATCGGAGCTGGGCAACCTTTTCGGGGTCGGGCAGATCGTGCACGCGGTACACAAAGGGCTTGGGCTTGCCGTTGGCGGGCTTGCCCACATGGGTGGCCACGCGCTTGTTGGCCAGCAGCATGAACTCCTCGATGAGCCAGTTGGCGGGCCCCATCACCTTCTCGTACACGCCCAGCGGTTTGCCGTCCTTGTCCAGCTTGAACTTCACCTCGTTGCCGCCGATCTCCAGCGCACCGTTGGCCAGGCGGTCCTTGCGCAGCACCTGCGCCAGGGTGTGCAGGGTGAGCACTTCCTGTTGGAACGGACCATCGCCTCCGTCAATGATGGCCTGGGCCTCGGCATAGGCGAAGCGATGCTGGGAGCGCATCACCGTGCGTCCGAACCACTCTTCCCGGATACGCGCCTGGTCGTCCAGCTCGAAAATGGCACTGAAACTGAGCTTGTCCGTGTGTGGGTTGAGCGAACAGAGGTCGTTGCTGAGCTTCTCGGGCAGCATGGGTACCACGCGGTCCACGAGGTAGACGCTGGTGGCGCGCTGGGCGGCCTCCATGTCGATGACGCTGCGCGGCTGCACGTAGTGGCTTACGTCCGCGATGTGCACCCCCACCTCCCAGTGTCCGTTGGGCAATTTGCGAAGGCTCAGTGCGTCATCCAGGTCCTTGGCATCATCCGGATCGATGGTGATGGTGGGGATGCTGCGCACATCACGCCGTCGGGCGATCTCCCCGGGTGTAACGCCATTGGGGATCTCCGTGCTGGCCGCGATCACGCTTTGGGGGAACTCCAGCGGCAGGCCGAACTCGGCGAGGATGGCGTGCATCTCCACCTGGTGCTCGCCGGCCCTGCCCAGCACACGTGTCACCCGGCCACGCGGCAGGTCGCGCGCGTCCTTCCATTCGCCCAGGTCGATGATGACCTTGTCGCCCTCCTTCGCGCCGCCCAGGTCCGCCGCGCCGATGAAGAACGGCCGTTGCACACGCGGGTCATCGGCCACCATCACGCTGCGCCCCTGACGCTGGTGCAGGGTGCCTACGAACTCGGTGCGCCGTCGCTGGAGCACCTCAAGCACCCTGCCCTCCTGTTTGTAACCGCGCCCTTCCTGCAGCTTGATCCGTACCCGGTCCCCGTGCAAGGCAGTGCCGGTGTCCCGCTGCGGCACGTACACATCGTCCATGCCATGCACCCCGAGGCGCACATAGCCGGCGCCGCTTGTGATGATGTCGATGCTGCCCTCCACCACCTTGCCCGGAGCGGAGCCGGCCAGGGTGTAGCGCCCCTTGGAACCACCAACGATGCGCCCCTCATCCAGCAGTTGGTCCAGCGCATCGAAGAGGAGGTAGCGCCGGCTCTTGTCCTTGAAGCCCAGCTGCAGGGCGAGCTGCTGGCTGGTGGCGCCGGTGGTGCCGGCCCGGCGCAATGCCGCGATCACCTGTTCGTTCAAGGGGCTGGTACCGGTGTGGCGTGACATGGGGCGTCTTGGGCCCGAAAGATATCCTGCCGTTGTGCAGGCCACGTCCGACGCGGATTTCGTGCCTTCACCAACGATCGTTGATAACCTGCGGAAGATCGTTACCTTTGCAGCCCTTTCCGGGTCCACATGCAGGAGAGTTCCAAGATCTTCAGCGGTACCGCCACGCGCTACCTGTCCGAGAATATCGCCGCAGCCAGCGGCGAACGCCTTGGCGAGGTGGCTGTGGCCCGCTTCAGTGATGGGGAGTTCCAACCCAGCTTCGAGGAGACCGTGCGCGGGGAGCTCGTGTTCATCATCCAGAGCACCTTCGCCCCCAGCGACAACCTCTTCGAGTTGCTGATGATGGTGGATGCGGCCAAGCGCGCCAGCGCCAAGCGGATCGTGGCGGTGATCCCCTACTTCGGGTTCGCCCGCCAGGACCGCAAGGACAAGCCCCGGGTGAGCATCGCCTCCAAGCTGGTGGCCAACATGCTCACCGCCGCTGGTGTGGACCGCATCATCACCATGGACCTCCATGCGGACCAGATCCAGGGTTTCTTCGAAGTACCCGTGGACCATCTGTTCGCCAGCAGCCTCTTTCTGCCCCATATCAAGGAGATGGGATTAAAGGACCTGGTGATGGCGGCCCCCGATACCGGTGGCACCAAGCGCGCCAATGCCTACGCCAAGCACCTGGGGGTGGACATGGCCATCTGTTACAAGCAGCGCAAGGTGGCCAACAAGGTCGATAGCATGACCGTGATCGGTGATGTGAAGGGAAAGAACGTGGTGTTGGTGGATGACATGGTGGACACCGCCGGCACCCTGACCAAGGCCGCTGACATGATGATGGAACAGGGTGCCGCCAGTGTGCGTGCCGTGTGCACCCATCCCGTGCTCAGTGGCGAAGCCTGCCAGCGCATCCAGAACAGCGCCCTCACCGAACTGATCGTCTCGGACACCATCCCCGTTGGTGCCGATAAGTTCCAGTATACCAACAAGATCAAGCAGCTCACCGTGGCACAGCTTTTCGCGGACGTCATCCGTCGCGTGCGCAGCCACGAGAGCATCAGCAGCCATTTCATCATCGCCTAACCAAGAACCCCCATGAACACAGTAGCGCTCAGCGGTACGCCCCGCAACGCGGTCGGCACGAAGGATGCCGCTCAACTACGCCGTGAGAAGCGCGTGCCTTGCGTGCTCTACGGATCCGGAGAACCCCTTCACTTCAGCGTGGACGAGGCCGCCCTGCGTTCCGTCATCTTCACCCCCGAGACCATCGGTGTGGAGATCGAGATCAATGGCACCAAGACCCTCGCCATGGTGCAGGAAAAGCAGTTCCATCCCGTAAGCGACCACGTGCTGCATGTGGACTTCCTTGCCCTGGACCCCAGCAAGGAGACCACCGCCACGATCAATGTGCGCCTGGTGGGACAGCCCGCCGGTGTGCGCAAGGGCGGCAAGCTCAGCAACCCCATGCGCCGCGTGCGCGTGAAGGGCAAGCCCATGCACATCCCCGGTATGATGGAGCTCAACATCACCGACCTGGACGTGAACCAGACCATCACCCTCGCCGACCTGAAGTACGAAGGCCTCACCATGGTGGGTCGCCCCCAGGACGTTGTGGCCGCCGTGCGGATGGCCAAGAAGAAAGAGGATCCCGCAACGGCTGCCAAGGACGCCAAAGCTGCCGCACCCGCCAAGGCTGCTGCACCCGCCAAGGCCGCCACTGCCAAGAAGTGATACCTTCATACGGCCGGTCAGCCTGCCATCTGAACGGACCCGGCTTCAACCGGGTCCGTTCCTTTTCACAGCACCATGAAGTACCTCATCGTGGGCCTGGGCAATCCCGGGCCTGAGTATGCGGACACCCGCCACAATATCGGCTTCCTGGTGCTCGACCACCTGGCTGGTGCAGCATCCGTGCGCTTCGCTCCCGACCGTTATGGCGACCGTGCCGAGGTGCGCCACAAGGGGCGCACGTTCGTTCTCATCAAGCCGAGCACCTTCATGAACCTGAGCGGCAAGGCGGTGCGTTATTGGATGGACGCCGAGGACGTACCTCCTGAACGGCTGCTGGTGGTGACCGATGATCTGGCCATTCCTTTCGGGGCCATACGATTACGGGCCAAGGGTGGGGCCGGTGGCCACAATGGGCTCAGCAGCACCATGGAGCTCATTGGCACCGAGGAGTACCCGAGGCTACGGTTCGGTATCGGCAGCGACTTTCCCCGCGGCCGGCAGAGCGAATACGTGTTGGCGCCATGGTCCGTGGAGGAGCGCAAGACCCTGCCTGAACGCATTGAACTTGCGGGCAAGGCCATCCTGCAATTCGGGTTGTTGGGCCTCGCCACAGCCATGAATAACTTCAACAAGCGCTGAAGGCATCCGCATTACCTTTGTACCAACGAATCCGTCCGCCATGTTGAGCAAGAAGATCGAAGCCGCCCTCAACGCCCAGGTGGCGGTGGAGGCCGCCAGCAGCCAGGCCTATCTGGCCATGGCCTCCTGGGCAGAGAATCAGGGCCTCAGCGGCACCGCTGC
>Ga0169931_10006816_pt1 | contig 17107 bp, 20 predicted proteins | sample Kivu_15m_20L_FD_129675 | JGI IMG/M metagenome (GOLD analysis project Ga0169931, IMG submission 129675) | Freshwater microbial communities from Lake Kivu, Western Province, Rwanda to study Microbial Dark Matter (Phase II) - Kivu_15m_20L... | ecosystem: Environmental > Aquatic > Freshwater > Lake...
GGCCGTTTGGGCCGCCTGAAGCGGAAAGGTCACGGTGACCAGGGACTTGCCTGTGGCCTTGTCGAACCCCTTCAATTGATCGAGATCGGCGATGTAGAGGATATTGCCCACCAAGGCCATGCCTTTGGGGGCATGGAGCATCATGTCGGAAATCCCGCCTTGGATGAATTTCAGGTTCAGGATTTTGCCTTCGGCATCCACCTTGGTAATGAACCCGTTGTTGTCCCGGGCGTCCGGCTCACCATTGATATTGGAGATGAAGAATTCTTTGCCCTGCGGATCGCCGACGAAGCTGTTGGGCGATTCCAGACCGGTAATCTGGGCGGCCTGCGAGACAACAGGACACAGGAGCAGGCTGCTTGCGAGCGCGGCGGCTGCAAGGAGGCACGTGTTTCGATTGTACCCGATTGGACGGCTGTTCACGGTTGGATCATCATGTAAGAGGATTGGATTGCATCGTAGCGAACGGCGGAAGGGCCTGTCAAGGAAGAGGGCGAACTCTTGCCCCTTGCCTCGTTCCTCGTGCCGCGCAAAAGCAGAGCGTTGACTTGCATAAAAATGCCCTGCTAAGGTGCCGAGGGTTTTCTAGCCAACCGCTTGAATTCAGGGAGGGAAATTGTGGGAGCACGACTCATTGACGGGAAGGCCTTGGCGCAGCAAGTTCGTGACCGCCTTGCGGTGGAGTCAGCCGCCGTATTGGCGAAAACAGGGATGAAGCCGGGTTTGGCGACGATTCTTGTCGGCGACGACCCCGCGTCCCATCAGTATGTGAAGAGCAAGCAAAAAGCCTGCGATGCGGCCGGTATCTATATCGATGACCACAAGTTACCTGCCAGCACAACACAAGCAGAGTTGTTGTCCTTGATTGAGAAGATGAACGCGGATCCCAAGATTCACGGAATCTTGGTTCAGCTTCCGCTTCCCAAGCACATCGAGAGTCGTGTGGTGCTGGAGGCCGTGTCGCCCGACAAGGATGCCGACGGGTTCCATCCCTATAATTTCGGCCGGTTGGTCGAGGGGAATCCGGTCTTTGAAGCCTGCACGCCGAAGGGTGTGATCAAGATGCTGGAATCCACCGGTATCGGCATCGAAGGGAAGCGGGCGGTCGTGTTGGGACGCAGCAATATTGTGGGCAAGCCGCTGGCGCTCATGCTGTTGCAGCGCAACGCGACGGTGACCATTTGCCATTCCAAGACGAAGGATATCGCCGCCGTCTGCCGTGAGGCGGACCTGCTGCTGGTTGCGATCGGGAAGGCCAAGTTTGTGACGGCCGACATGGTGAAGGAAGGCGCGGTCGTGATCGATGTGGGCACTAATCGCTGGACCGACGGAAAGCTGTGCGGCGATGTCGATTTCGAGGCGGTGAGCCAGAAGGCCGGGTGGATCAGTCCCGTGCCGGGCGGCGTCGGCCCGATGACGATTGCCATGCTGCTGGACAATACCGTGGAGTCGGCGAAGAGAATGGCGGGGATGTTGTAGGAGGGGGAGCGTCGAGCGGGGCACTCCGGTGCTCGTCCAACGCGCGGTCTCAGAAGACCCTCGTTGGATGCGCGCAATGTGGAGTGCCCCGCTCGACTCCTGGGAGAGTGGGGATAAGGGCGGGGTAGGCGCGCAGTAGGAGCCCCCATTCCTCCTACAGCGGTGTGGAAAAGTGAAGGAGTGGAAGGGGAACATGGGTAAGGAACCGCGGCGGCTGAAAGAGGTGCTGGATTCAGGGCAGTTCGCGGTCACGGTCGAGTATAACCCGCCGAAGGGGACGAATATCTCCGGCGTGTTGGAGAATGCCCAGCAGCTCGTGGGCCGTGTCCATGGCGTGAATGTGACCGACAACACGGCGGCGGTGGTGCGGGCCGGGTCGCTGCCGGTCTGCCGCCTCCTGTACGAGATGGGCCACGATCCGGTCATGCAGATGACCTGCCGGGACCGGAATCGGATTGCGATGCAGTCGGATCTCATGGGCGCCCATATGCTGGGCATCCGCAGCATCCTGTGCCTGACCGGCGACTATCCCACTGTGGGAGATCACAAAGAGGCCAAGCCAGTCTACGATTTGGACTCTGTCCAAGTGATGCAACTGGTGCAGGGGCTGAACAACGGCCGGGACATGGCGGGCAACAAGCTGGACGGATCGACGGCCTTTACGATCGGGGCGGCGGTGACGCCGGAGGCCGATCCGCTCGGTCCGATGCTGGCCAAATTTGAAGTTAAAGTGAAAGCAGGCGCCCAGTTCTTTCAAACGCAGGCGATCTATAACCCAGACCGGTTTGCGAGCTTCATGAAAGCCGTGCGGCCGTACAAGGTCAAAGTGCTGGCCGGGATTCTGATCCTCCGGAACTACAAGATGGCGGAGTTCATGAATGCCAATATCCCCGGCGTGTCGGTGCCTCAGCAGATGATCGAGGAACTGAAGGCCGCCGGGCCGAAATCCGAGGATGTCGGCGTGGAGATCGCCGTGCGCACGATCAAGGCGGTGCGGGCTCATTGCGATGGGGTGCACATCATGGCGATCAAGGCCACTCATCGGCTGGCGGAGATCATTACGAAGGCCCAGCTCGGCTGATGACGATCCCCGAATTCCAACAGCGCAAGCGCCAGCGCAAAAAGCTGGTGGTCGTGACGGCCTACGATGCGCTGTTCACCCGCATCCTTGAGCAGGCCGGCATCGAGGCCATTCTAGTGGGCGATTCGCTCGGCGTGGTCGTGCAAGGCCAGGCCAATACCTTGTCGGTTACGATGGAGGACATGCTGTACCACACCAAGCTGGTGGCCGGCGCCGCCACGCAGGCGCTGGTGATCGGGGATCTGCCCTTCATGTCCTATCAGGCCAGCGAGGAAGAGGCGGTGCGGAATGCCGGACGCTTGATTCAAGCCGGCGCCCATGCGGTGAAGCTGGAAGGAGGGCGGCCGATGGCCGGCCGGGTGGCGGCGATCACGGCGGTCGGGATTCCCGTCATGGGCCATCTCGGGATGACGCCGCAGTCGGTGAATCAATACGGCGGGTATAAAGTGCAGGGCAAGGTAAAAGATCGTGCGAAGGCCCTCGTGGCGGATGCCAAAGCGCTGGAGGCGGCGGGCGCATTCGCCATCGTGCTGGAAGCCATTCCTGTCTCGCTGGCCAAGACGATCACGGCGGCGGTCTCGATTCCGACGATCGGGATCGGAGCCGGTCCCCATTGCGATGGACAAGTGCTGGTGGGGTACGATTTATTGGGGATGTTCGACGATTTCGTGCCGAAATTCGTGCGGCCCTATGCGCATCTGAAAGCCGATGCGTTGCAGGCGCTTCGACAGTTTAAGGACGATGTGGAGCAGGGCACATTTCCCACCGATGCCGAGTCCTACCACTGAATATTTTGTTCCCGCACGTCGCTCTTCGCGCCGTTTCCTCCCATAGGCCAGCCCGAGAATTCCCATGAGGGAAGGTCTGGTCTATTGGCCGCCGTCGGCATAGTCCACCTGAAATACCGCCCGGTCTTCCAGTCGAATCGCCGTCAATTGCCGTCCCCAGGCGCAGCCGCTATCGAGTCCGAGCAGGTTCTGTTCGATGTGCAGGCCCAGTGCCGCCCAATGGCCGAAGAGGATGGTGTGGTCCGTGCTGCGCCGGTGGGGGATGCGAAACCAAGGGTGGTGTCCTGGAGGGGCGTCTTCAGGGTGGCCGGAAAATCCTGACAGGGCGCCTGCGAGGGTGCAGGTGCGCAGGCGGGTGAAGGCGCGGGTAATCGCGACGAGACGCTCCAGCCCTTCCAGGCCGGGGCTCCAGTGGGCCGCGGTGCCATGAAAGAGGGCCTGGAGAAAGGCGCGATAGGCAGGCCCAGCCAGGACTGCTTCCACGTCACGTGCCAGTTGCGCGGCGTCCTCGATCGACCATTGCGGCAAGAGCCCGGCATGCACCATGAAATAGGCGCCCTCACGGTAGTGCAGCGGCTGCTGGCGCAGCCAGTCGGTCAATTCCTGCCGGTCTTCTGCGGCTAGGACATCGTGGATGGTGTCTTTCTGCCGCGGGGGCATGATGCCCTCCGCCACGGCGAGCAAGAACAGATCGTGATTGCCCAAGACCACTTGGGCGGAAGGGCCAAGCTGTTTCAGATAGCGCAGGACGCGCACCGAGTCGGGCCCGCGATTGACCAGATCGCCCGCGCACCAGAGGCGGTCGGTGGCCGGGTCGAACCGGATCCGTTCGAGCAAGCATTCGAACGATTGGGCGCAGCCTTGAATGTCGCCGATTGCGTAGGTGGCCATCATCTTGCGAGCCGGTGGTGGATGTGGCGAGGGTATCGCGCGCGTGCTCGAAATACAAGCACAGGAAGGGGGCGGCGGAATACGGGCTAGGCCGCGTCCTTGGATGGAACGGGCTTGGCCCGGTGTTCGCGGATGAATGGTTCCACGAGCTCGCTCGGGAGGGGATGACTGAAGAGGTAGCCCTGGATTGCATCGCAGCCGTGGGATTGTAGGATCTCGAGCTGGCCTTGGGTTTCGACGCCTTCGGCCAGTACGTGCAGGTTGAGCCCATGCGCCATGGCGATAATGGCCACGGCGATGGCGGCCTGTTCTGCCTGTTCTGATGGTTTCTCCAGGTTTTTGACGAAGGCCTGGTCGATCTTGATTGTGTCGATGGGAAACCGTTTGAGATAGGCCAGTGATGAATAGCCGGTGCCGAAATCGTCGATGGCCAGGCGGAACCCCATAGATTTTAATTGATGGAAAATCGCGACGGCATTTTCCGCCTGCTGCATCGCGGTGCTTTCCGTCAGCTCCAGTTCGATTTTTGCAGGGGACACGCCGGTGGCCCGGACAATACGGGCGACCGTCTCGACCAGCGCCCGCTGATGAAATTGCATGGGGGAGAGGTTCACGGCGATCGAGAGGTTGCCGAGGCCGCGGGCGGACCAGGCGGCCTGTTGCCGGCAGGCCTGGCGCAAGACCCATTCACCGATGTCGCTAATCAAGCCCACTTCTTCCGCCAAGGGAATAAACGAGGCCGGAGACACCAGGCCCCGCACCGGATGGCGCCAGCGGAGCAAGGCTTCGACGCCGGTGATGCGCCAGCGGCGGACATCCACCTGCGGCTGATAGTGAAGCAGAAATTCTTCCCGGGCGATGGCCTGCCGAAGGTCGCTCTCCAGGCTGAGCCGTTCCGCCAGGGCGACGTTCATGGAGTGCGAGTAGAACTGATAGGTGTTGCGGCCCTGGTTTTGCGCGGCGTGCATGGCCACATCGGCATTGCGCAGGAGGGTGTCGACGGTGTCCCCGTCCGTTCCCAGCAGGACGATGCCGATGCTGACGGTGACGACGAGGGACCGGCCTTCAAGAAAATAGGGGACGTTGAGCGCGTCCTGGATCCGTTGCGCGATCTTCGTGGTGTTTTGCCCCGATGAGAGATGGGTCAGGAGCACGGTGAACTCGTCTCCTCCCAGCCTGGAGAGCGTGGTGGGCTCCTGATCGTCATAGCGCGCGACGGTGTCGGATTGCCGGACGCAATAGCGGAGGCGCTCGGCGACCTCGCGGAGAATCGTGTCGCCGCAGGCGGAGCCGAGGGTATCGTTGATGCGTTGGAAGCGGTCGAGGTTGATCAGAAAGACCGCGCCAGCCGTGCCGTGGCGTTGTCGTATTGCGAGCGCCTGGGCGACGCGGTCTTGAAAGAGCTGCCGGTTGGGCAACTGAGTGAGGCGGTCATAGTTGGATAGGAAGTGAATCTGGGCTTCCGCCTGTTTTTGATCGGTGACGTCCTGAACGGTCCCTGTCACGGTGGTGGCCGTGCCGCCTGGGCCGAAGACGGCTTCCGCCTGATGATGGACGACGCGGGTGGCTCCCGAGGGGAGCAGGATTCGGTGGTCTTGCTGGAAGGGAATGCCGGTGGCCAAGGTCTGATGAATGCCAGCTTCGATCGCGGCATGATCTGGGGAATGTAGGCAGTCTAAGAATTGTTCAAAGGGCATGGCCGCGGGTTGCTTGTCGATGCCCAGAATGCGAAAGACCTCGTCCGAGGCGATGAGCCGGTTGGAGGACAGTTCCCACCGCCAGTTCCCCAGTTGGGCGATCCGTTGGGCTTCAGCCAGGCGCATTTCCCGTTCACGGAGCTCTGCCAGGGTGTGGCTGGCGCGGAGCATATACCGGACGCGATGGCTGAGGACGAGCCCGTTCCACGGTTTCGTGATGAAGTCGGTGGCGCCGGCATCGTAGGCGGTCTCGATCGACCGGACATCGTCGAGGCCGGTCATGATTAAGATCGGGACGCTGGCGCCGCCGGGTAATTGCCGCAGGGCCGCACAGGTGGCGAATCCGTCCATGCCCGGCATGACGATGTCCAGCAAGACAATGTGCGGGGTTTCCCGCTGAAAGGCCTCAAGTGCTTCCGGCCCCGTCGCCGCGTCTTCCACCCGGCATCCGGCCTGCTCCAGCGCGGCCCGCGCGAGCACGCGCAGGGTGATGTCGTCGTCCACGATGAGGGCCAGCGGAGAGAAGGTCATTTAGGCGGCCCTCTTCAGCAGTTCGGCATGAAATATCTCGCAGGCCGCGGCAAACGCCTGCGGAAGTGAGGCGGCGACGGCGGTGCCCATGTTCCGTGTCCGCGCGCCCCGTTCCAATTGTCCGCAAATCTCGGCGACCTGCCATGCGCCCAGCGTCGCGCTGCGCGATTTCAAGCTGTGCGCGGCGTCCTGCAGGCCGGGGAGATCGCCGGCTGCGGCCGCCGCCATTATCTTATCGACCAATGTCTCCGAATCTTTGAGGTAGAGGTCGATGATTTTGGCCAGAAGATCGGGGGATCCAGGCTGCTGGAGGATCTGAATGTTCTGCCAGGCGCGTGGATCGATGGGCGATTGGCGGGCGGCTTCATTCTTCGGCAGCGGCGCAATGTCCATGGAGCCCCTCGTTCTGTTCGGCACCGTTTAGCCGTATGCCGGATGACGCCCCTCTTTTGAGACAGGACGGGAGCCTCGGCGCAGAGATAGACGGTAGGGGTATCGGCGGCGCACGCAGCGAACTTAACAGGATGCTGAGGCGCGCGTGTCGATTCCAGAATGCCGGTGGGGGATAGTTATCGTGGCGCTAGGGGCGGCGATATTTCGCTTCGATTTTGCTGGAGAGTCCGCCGCGAGCGGTAAAGCCGCCTGTGACGGTGGCCCAGACGGGCCGGCAGGCCTTGACCACATCCTGGAGAATGCGATTCACGGCGTTCTCGTAGAAGATGCCGAGGTTGCGGTAGGCGTGGATATACATCTTGAGCGATTTGAGTTCGAGACAGGCGTTGTCGGGCATGTAATGAATCGTCACGGTGCCGAAGTCCGGCAGATTGGTCTTTGGGCAGATGGCCGTGTACTCGGGAATCTCGATCGTGATTTCATAGCCCTGGTATTGGTTGGGGAAGGTTTCAATCGCAGGCAGTGGCGCGGTAATGCCGCTTTTCGCATGCCGTTCGTTGTAGCCCAGCTTCGTGGTGCCCGGTGTCTTCTTAATCGTCTTCACGCTTCACGCCTCATGTTCTCTAGACTTGTTTCATCCAGTCGGTCTGGCCGATCTCTTCCAGTTTCATGAACAACGATACCCAGGGGCATGTCATTTCGGGGTAGACCTCACAGAATCCCCCTTTGCGCACGCCGCCGCAGGGGCCGTGCGCCATGAATTTCGGACATTCGGCTTTGAGTGAGAGGTCGGGGATCGGGGGGCGCTTATGGACGCCGCCGACGTGAGCCCCCGCATCGTCTTCGCCGGGAATCAAGACACGAATAGCCATGGGCTCCAGTCTAAACGGATTGCGGGCGATCGGCAATGCTAACGTGTCGCGACGCGAGCCTGGAGATGTGAAAAGGTTGCCGGATGGCGATGAGGCCGCTCGCGGGTGCGGCGCAGGTTAGGGCGAATGGCCTATTGGTGGGTAGGCTCTTCTAGGCCTTCTTTGGAAAAGGGTGGGTCTTCTGAAAAGTTGCGTTGATAATCACGAAGTTATAAAATTTGGTTCGTTCGCGCATGATCGGCGTGAGGTCTGAAATACATTTGACAGGCTTTTTTAGCCTTTGCTAGGATGGCCGCGGTCAAGTGAACAGATGAGCAGGAATACGCAAGTTGTCCAGCCTCACATCCTGTGCGCGCTACACGGTCATTGAACGTAAGCTGCATTTATAATGCAACGGTTTTCCGTTGCAGAGACATAAGGGAGGTGCCGCAATGAGTCTCGATTATGTAAAGTTTTCCAACGGCTTTGAACGGTTTATGCCGAAAGAATATCGGGACATGGTCGAACATGGCCCCTTCGGGAAGAAGGTGTCGGTGTCGCAGATGGGGAGCTTCAAGGAAATCCTGGAAGAGCATCCCATGTGCGCCGGTTGCGCGATGACGTTGTTTATTCGTTTGGCCATGGTGGCGTTCCCGAACCCTGAGGATACGATCACGGTGGGAACGGCCGGCTGCGGACGGTTGGCCATTTCGCAGGCGGCAATCCCCTTCGTCTACGGCAACTATGGCGATCAGAACGGTGTGGCGAGCGGATTGTCCCGCGGGTTGCGCCTCCGTTTCGGCGACAAGCCGAAAGATGTGGTCGTGATGGCCGGCGACGGCGGCACGGCGGACATCGGATTCCAGCAAGTGCTGCACTCGTGGTTCCGCAAGGAGCGGTTTACGACGATCATGCTGGACAACGAAGTGTACGGCAACACGGGCGGCCAGGAGAGCGGCATGACCAACCGCGGCGCGGTGCTCAAGATGGCCCCGCTCGGCAAGAAGTTCGAGAAGATGGATATGCTGCAGATGGCGAAGGTGGCCGGCTGCGCCTATGTGGCGACGGTGGTGCCGAACAATCCGCGCCGTGTGGAAAGCGTGATTAAGAAGGCGGTCTTGATTGCCCGTGAAGTCGGTTCGACCTACATTCAGGCCTACACCTCCTGCAACATCGAATACGCGATCCCGACCGACAAGGTGATGGAAGACGCCAAGACGGTCGAAAACGACCGGTATGCCTTCTCCGAGTACATCAGCGACGAAGCAAAGCAATATCTCACCGAGCGGTATGGCTATAAGGAGTATCTCCCAAAGCCTGCGGCTCCCGCCGGGGCGATTCCCAAGGCGTAGTCCGGGCGTAAGGAGGATCGATTATGGCAAGGCGGTTTAACATTCGGATGGCCGGTGTCGGCGGACAGGGCGTGGTGACGGGGTCGCATATCCTGAGCACGTCCGTCATCAATGCGGGCGGGGAAAGCACGATCGTGCCATTTTACGGATCGGAAAAGCGCATGGCGCCGGTCGAGAGCTATGTCCGTGTGTCGGACGAACCGATCTACGAGATCGGGGAAATTACGTTCCCGCATATCATCATTATATTTCACCCGCAGGTCATCACGCACGGCAAGTCTTATACGATGCCGTTTTACTTCGGGCTGAAGGAAGACGGGATCGCGTTGATCAACAATGACGGCCCGATGAATCTGCATAAAGACCAGGCGCGGGAGCTCGAAGAGCGCCGGGCGAAGCTGTATTACTTCCCGGCGACAAAGCTGTCGCTTGAAGTGGCAGGCATGGACTTGGCGACGAACATGGCCTTGATGGGCTGCATCGGAGCCATTACCGGCCTCACCACGATGGCCGCGCTTGATCAGGCCGTGAAGGACCGGTTCCTGGGCAAGGGCTTCGTAGTGTCCGGCGGCACGGCGGCGTTGGACAGTGTCGTCGAGCGGAAATTCAAGAAGAAGCAGGAACTGATTGATAAAAACGTGGCGGTGATTCGGGCGGGCTGGAACTATGCGGTGGAGCATGGCTGGGCCGCGCCGTCCGTGAAGAAGGTCGAGGCGCCGGCTGCCGCCGCGGTGTAGGGTTCGTCATTCTCTAAACTGAAAGAGGCTTTCCATGTACCTCGTCGCCGATATCAATGTCGAAATTTGCGCAGCCAAGAGCTGCAAGCTCTGCACGCAGTATTGCCCGGAAGCCAACACCATTCAGTACAGTGACGAAATGGGGAAAGACAAGGGCTTCAAGTACGGGTCGGCCTATGTCGCGGTGGACCGGTGCAAAGGCTGCGCGCAATGTGTCTGGGTCTGCGACAACATGGCGAAGAACAATGCCATTAAGATGATCATGATCGATCAATTGCCGCTGGCGGCATTGACCGACAACATTACCTATGGGGAAAAGAGCACGACTGCCGTGCTGGCAAGTCCCGTCGTCGGGTAAGTCTTAGGAAAGGGGAACGGGCGTGGGAACAACGCAAGATACCAGAGAACGCATCATTGTGCCGGGGCCTGCAGGCTTCCATCCTCCGTCAGCCGCTCAGTTGGGCGTCCAGCTTCCTGATCCCGGGCAGGGCCTCTACTACGGGCTGCTCGAGACCAACGAGGACAAGGTCATCGAAGAAATGGCCAGGAAGATGTTGACGAGTCCCAATGCCACCATTTTCCCGGGGCCGCTGGTGTTGTGGGCCTGGAATGAGCACGCGGTCGAAAAGGCGAAGGCCTTGCTTGAAATCGCCGCGCAAATCCCGGATGTCATGATTATTCCCATGCCGGACTATCGTCCCAAGTATCCCAAGATCGATCCGGAGGAAGTCATCAATCCGAATCACCCGAATTTGACGATCTGGGGCAACAAGATCGAAGCCTGTATTTTCGTCGGGGTCCATTGTCACTACGCCAACCTGACCCTCAAGATGATTCGGGCGGGCACAAACTGTTGCACCATGGCCATCTGTGCTGAGCAGGGCCATGAAGATGCGATGTTGACCATTCGGGACTCGGATACGCTCAAATTGAAGAGAACCGCCCAGATCTTCAAGGAAGTGCGCGAAGAGATGGGGATCAAGTTGCCGGCCAATGGCGAGAACGTCCGCTTTACCGGCACGCAATCGAAAGTCCACGGTGGGAAAACGCACACCAACCCCATGACCTTTGCGCCGGTCGCAGCGGCCGGGGCGAGCGCGTCGGCGTTCGGCCATTCGGCCGAGCAGATGAAGCGCGAAGGGTAACGGGTCGGTCACGGCGATATAGCCAAGAGGTGTAATCATGAGCGAAACCGAAGTGAAGAGCAATCCGGGCACCAGTGTCGCGGCCCCAAAGGCGGAAGCCAAAAAGGATCCGCATGCCGAGGCGAAGAGACAGCGGGTCGTCACGCCCGAGTACATGTTTCATGAAGCCCCGCGGACGAAAGAGTTCATTACGGGCAGCGAAGCCGCCAAGGAGGCCATTCGCCGTTCGAACGTCGATCTGGCCATCGCCTATCCCATCACGCCGCAGAGCGAAACCATGCAGTTGGTCGGCGTGCTATACGGCGAAGGCTATGTGAAGGAATACTACCGCGGCGAAGAAGAAGTCGGTGTCATGGCCGCCATTGCCGGCGGGTCGCGATCGGGCGTCCGGTGCTACACTGCAACGGCCGGTCCGGGAACCTTGCGCGGGCTTGAAGGCATTGCCTCATGGCCTGGGCACCGGTTGCCCGCCGTCGCGATGTTTACCTGCCGGGTCGTGAATGCGCCGCTGGCGATTCAGCCCGATAACATCGAAGTCTCCTATCTGCTGAATTGCGGCATGATCGTGTTTCATGCGGAAAACCAGCAGGACATGTTCGACTTCACCATGGCCGGGTTTATCATCAGCGAAAAGAACGACGTGACCCTTCCGGTCGGCGTCTGCTGCGACGGGTTCTTTGTCACCCACGCACGCGGGTATGTCCGCATGCAGGAGAAAGGTATTAAGCTGCCTCCGCGTGAAGCCTACCGTGGCGCGGTGCCGGTGCTCGATGCGGAGAATCCTCCCGCGCGTCTTTCGCGCGATGCCCCGGTGCAAAAGTCGAATTTCATGGCCTACAACATTCATGCGGTCTGGCAGCAGGAAGTCTGGGCGGCGGTGGAGCGGTCCCGCAAGTACATCAATCAGTACATGGGCGGGTTGCTCACGGCTGAAAATGTCGATGGCGCCGAGGCGGTGATCATTGCCTCAGGCAGCGCCGCCGCGCAGTCGCGCGAAGCGGTTCGCATCTGCGCCGAAAAGGGCATCAAGATCGGCCTGATCAAGGTCCGGTCGCTCCGCCCGTTCCCGACGCAGGAGCTGCGGCAGCTCTGTGCCAATGCGAAGCTGATCGTCGTGCCGGAATTCAATTATGTCGGCTGGTTGGCGAAGGAAGTGGCCACGGCGATTTACGGCTTCTCCAAGGCGAAGATCATCGGCGGCCCGCGCGTCTATGGCGGTCAGTCGATGCCGGTGGAGTTGATCGTGGACGAAGTCGAGTCCGGCCTGACCAGAAAGAAGTCGACCAACGTTGCCATGTCTCAGGTGATGGGTGGCGCGGTCAATCAGGACGATGTCGCGCATTTCATGCGCAGCATCTAACGCACGGCGAGCGTATAGATAAAGAGCCCGTCAGGATGAGATCCTGACGGGCTCTTTTATTTTCGGATGAGTCATCAGCGTTCAAGGCAGAAGGCCGATCGCTGACGACTATCCCTGCAATTCGTCCTCAAGCAAATCTTCGCTGGCGGGCATGCCGTAGGCGACGTATTTGGCATAAGAGAGATAGATCCCGGCGCTATCGCGCATGGCTTTGGAGCCATTCGTCATCCGGACGACTTTGTCGGACCCAGGCGGTTCGCTGTTTTGCAGATAGAGCACATGTTCGTGCAGGACTTGGTTGAAGCTATCTATGGCCGCCTCGACCTCTTTATATGCCTGAAGAACGGGATCGTTCATGGTTGCCTCCTCTCTACGTTACGCCTACATTAGGCCATGATGACCTTTAACGGCAAGAGGCAGGTACGACTTTCAGCCCTGGTGCTCAATTCTATCGAGCAGGTGGCCGGCGGCATGGCACGAGGCGGGCGGGATCGCCCCGCTCAGGCCGTGGCTGACCTCTCGCAACTCTTCACAAAAGATCGATCCTCTCTCTCGGCTGGCTACCTGGATAATCCGTCTCACGCCGCCGCGTATCTCCGGTACTTCCTCCCGGTAAACCTCTCCAAGGTTCAAGTCTTGCTCGATGAGATGCCGCTGGACTGGACGGAGCAAGGGCCGGATGCTCAGATCCGTGTGCTGGATGTGGGGGCGGGACCAGGCACCGGCGCATTGGCCGTGCGCGACTGGCTGCATCAGTATCGCCCGGATCGTGAGAAGGACCTCGCGGTTGTCGCGGTCGATGCCTCGGGTGAGGCGCTCAAACAAGCCAGGCATCTGTGGGCGGCCTATGGCCGGGCATCGGGAACTGCAAGCGGCCAACTGACGACCTGTGAGGGAAATCTGGAGCGTGCTCCGGGCGGGCCGTGGATCCAGCAGATCGAGCAGCACGCCCCCTATGATGTGATCGTCATGGCGAATTGTTTGAACGAATTGTTTCCCCGTGCCGCTGATCCGGTGGAGGCCAAGGTCAAGCTGGTGACGCAGCTTCTATCGAGGCTTGCGCCGGCTGGCACGATGCTTATCGTCGAGCCGGCTTTGCGGGAAACATCGAGGGGCTTGCATCAGGTTCGCGATCGGCTGGTCCATGAGAAGTGCTGCACGATCTACAGTCCTTGCCTGCACGAGCAGGGTTGCCCTGCATTGGTGAATCCATTCGATTGGTGCCATGAAGAACGGGCCTGGGAGACGCCAGTGTCGATTCAGGCCATCGACGAACAAGTCGGGTTCATCAAAGATGCGTTAAAGTTCTCCTATCTTCTGCTCAGAAAAGATGGATGGACCATCGTCGAGCGCCGTCCCAATGTCTATCGGGTGGTCAGTGAATTGCGGGAGATGAAAGGGGAGAAGCGGGCCTGGTTCTGCAACGAGTTGGGACGGTCTGAAATCGGGCGGCAGGATCGGCTGGCCTCGCCGCAGAATGCCGCCGTTGATGCGTGGCATCGCGGCGCCATCGTGCAGATCGAGCGGGTTATGCGGAAGGAGCGCGAAGGGAAAGCATCGGCGGTCGGCCGCATCGAGCGCGATGCGGCGGTGCGGATTATCCGATCGGCCTAATAGGTAGCACGTTGAGGCAGGAATGGCTGCGCGGCTGTCAGGCGTTTTCAGTCCGCTTCCGGTTCGGACGACCCGTGCTGATGGCTGACACGATCTTCGTCGAACATCTCCGCCATTTCTGCGGCGATCATGTCGCGGTCGCTCGGCACGGAGATCAGGGGGATCTCCTTCCGGGCCTTGGGGGCGGGTTCGGGATCTGGTTGTTTCGTCTTGTCGTTCATAGAATCAGTATACACCACATGTGCGGCGGAAAGTGGATCTATTCAAACGCTTCCATGGAGGAGCGTTCGGGGAATTGCCGCTTGCAGCCCAGACAGGTCACGAAATAGATGGACTCTCGGACCGACATGGTGGCGCGGAAATCCAGATTGACGCCCCGATGGTTGCAGTCAGTACAGGAGATCTCTTTGAGCCGGTAGGGAATATCCGGCTGGGTGCGCTGATAAAACTCCATATCGGTATAGATGGGGAAGCTGTAGCGGCATTTCATGCAGACGCCCCGCCATTCGCCATCCGGCTGCATAAACCGCCGGTCGATCCCGAAGCGGCCGCCTTTGCAGATGGCGCACTGGACTGAGGTTAACCGTCGTTCCACTTCTTCAGGGACAAGTCCGGCCATAGACGTTCCTCCAGCATCGTTGGGTGCCTCGATAGTATAGCGGCCGCCTCTTTCTTGCTGCAACCGAGAGCGTGGCATCGTCAATCGCCTTGACGCATCGGTGGAAGTGATTATACTGAGAGCACGATGCATTTGATTACCGATACGCTCTTACTGGGAAATATCGAAGATGCGCGCCAGCCGATGGCTGCTATCGGTGCGCTGTTATTGGTGGCGGAAGAATATCAGGTTGAGCCGCCGGCCTGGCTTGAATATCAACACATTCCATTCAAGGAGTTTTCGGCCGTTGAACCGGTGCGCCTGGATCAAGCGGTTGCCTGGCTGGAACGCCGGTCTCCTGGAACCCGGACGATGGTTTGTTGCCGGGCGGGCATGGGCCGGTCGGCCTCGGTGGTCATTGCCTATTTTTGTTGCAGCCAGGGCATGTCGTATGAAGATGCGGTGGCATTCGTCAAGGCAAGACGGCCTGGGGCGACACCGCTTCCCAAATTGCAGGAGACCATAGGAAACGTTCTCAAGCTTCGCGCCCACCGGGAAAGTCGGGATAGTCGGACTGCCCCTAAGCCGCGCGTTGCCTAACCTGCCGTTCGCTTCTTCCTGTTGTCTTTCGCCTCTCCCTCATGGCCTAATCACTCTCCAGACAGTGCTTTCTTCGCAAACCTGTTAGGGATCGGATGCCTGAATTGCCTGAAGCAGAGGTGGCGGCGCGTCAAATCCGCGCGCGGCTTGTCGGGGGGCGGATCGCCACTATCACGGTGGGCCGGATGGATATCATTCGCGAGGGGGTGGACTCGCTTGATTGGTATTGGGGCAGTGTGGTGTCCGGCGTCGATCGCTACGGGAAGAGTGTGGTGCTGGAATGCCGGAAAGCGAGCGGCTCTCGCTATCTGGTGGCGGAACTCGGGATGACCGGCTTGCTTGTGCTGCCGTCCGTTGAGATTCGGTTCCCGCAACATGTGCATGCCACGGTGGCGTTCGATGGATCGACGGCCGCCTCATTGCGTTATTGGAATCCGCGCCGGTTTGGCCGGCTCTCGCTGCTGGATCGTGAAGGACTGGATCGCTATCGCGCGCGGCGGTTCGGATGTGACCCGCTCACGGTGACGCCGGAAGACTTTCTCGCGTTACTTCGATCGAAGCGACGGCGACTGAAGGCGCTCTTGATGCATCAGCAGACCATCGCCGGTATTGGCAATATCTACGCGAATGAGATTCTCTTCCGCGCGAAGCTCCATCCGAATGCGATCGCCAGCCGTCTGACATCCGCGGCGGCGGCGTGTCTCTATCGCATGATGCAATCGGTTCTTCAGCATGCGATCCAGTGCGGGGGATCCAGCGTGAAAGATTTCTTCGCGCCGGACGGAACGCTCGGGCAGTACAAGCAGCACCATCTCGTCTATGGCAAAGAAGGCCAGTCCTGTCCGAACGGCTGCGGGCGGCGTATTCAGCGTGTCCAAAGCGAGCGCAGTTCGTTTTATTGTCCTCAATGCCAGCGTGGCAAGCGATGAGGAGTGCGGTGTGATGAATCCACAAGCGATGCGAAGGAGGGAAGCATGATCATCTCAATCATCAATCACACGAACGGCAAGATTTCGGACGAGGAATTACAAGGCGCCATTCGGGCGATCAATCGCCAAATTCGCGAGGACTTTGAGCCCTATTGGCACATCGGCGCGGAGTTGCGGCTGGAAGGGCGCAGCGGGAAGACGCCCTCGAAACAGAGTCTGGCGGATATGCGCGGCGACGCGGTGCTGTATCTGTGGGATTCGGTGGATGTGGAGGATGCGCTCGGCTATCACGATCTCACGAATGGCAGCGTGCCCTATGGGTTCGTGTTTACGGAGCTGGCGAAGGAGTTGAAGGAAGACTGGACGGTGACCTTGTCGCATGAGGCGCTGGAGCTGATTGGTGATTCGGAGGTCAATTTGCTGGTGCAGGGTCCGCATCCCGTTGATGTCAAGCGGACGGTGTTTCATTGGTATGAAATGTGCGATGCCGTGCAGGCCGAAAGCTATGACATCGATGGCGTCAAGGTCTCGAATTTTGTGCTGCCCTTATACTTCACGGGGGGGCGAGGAAAAAGGCGGCCGGAACGATTTTCTGGGGCGGGCCTATAAAGGGAAGATCTTGCGGTCGTTTGGCGTGAATCCTGGTGGGTATGTGGGGTTTTTCGACCCGCAAAAGGGAGACCATGACACGTTTACGGCGCAAGGGGATGCCGTGGCGGCGAGGCGGTTGAAGATCAAGTCGCAGATGAAAGGCGCACGGCGTGGCATTCGCTATCAACGCTATGCAAATCAGTCGTCAAAGAAACACGGCTGATGCGATTCTGTCGGCGGACATTTAGGCTTGGGCCAATTTGGAGGGTGCTGTTGTTGCCTTCGCCAAAGGACTTGTCCAAAATTTTGTGTGTGAGGCATAGTGTGGCTGAAAGGAGCCTCTATGTCTCGCAAGACGCACGAGACGAAGGACCTCGCGCCGGCGCTGCCGGTCAGCCAGGAGTTACTCGATCAGTTAGTCCCCGGGCCGCTGACGCCGGCGCAGTTTGAGACCCTCTTCCGGGGCCTGA
>Ga0169931_10006817_pt1 | contig 17106 bp, 15 predicted proteins | sample Kivu_15m_20L_FD_129675 | JGI IMG/M metagenome (GOLD analysis project Ga0169931, IMG submission 129675) | Freshwater microbial communities from Lake Kivu, Western Province, Rwanda to study Microbial Dark Matter (Phase II) - Kivu_15m_20L... | ecosystem: Environmental > Aquatic > Freshwater > Lake...
AAACGAAGCTTCACGTATTGCATCAACTAGCTCTGGTATGGCACCACTTTCTCGAACTGTCTTGACTGTATTTCTCATCAAATAGGAATATTCTTTGATGTTTCTTGAGGCATGTTGTATTTTGGCAACTGTCTCATCAGCAGTCCATTTGTGGACTTGTGATTGTTCTTTTGTCATAAAGTATTTAGAATAATTGTAATAATAACACTCACTAAGAATTCATTCATATCTTTGATCCATATTTTTTCTAAAAATTATTTATTAAAAAATTATTTTTAGGATTGTTTTCTGAAAGAATCATTAGCAAATAATAAAAATACCATTAAATTCGAACAGTCATTGAATGAATTAGATGAAATTTGTCTTATTTGCAGCAATACACAATCAAAGCATTCTGAAGAGCAATGGTCATTTTGCTCTAAAAAATTAATTGATCTTGGAATTATGCGATATTGCGAGTTTTGTGGATTAACAAAACCGGCTAAAGGAATGCATGATAGATGTAGTAAATGTGATGAAAAATATCCTTTCTCAAACCACTAAAAATGGTCTTCAAAGACTACTTCAGATAATGGTAACTGTCCACCTCTAGGTGCGGCATCTTTTGCTTTTTTGCCAACAACTACCATCATAGATATGATGTGATCAGATGGCAGATTGATCAGATTGCCAACTTTTCCAAAATCAAATCCCTCCATAGGGCAAGTATCATAACCCATAGCTTTTGCTGCAAGCATTATAGTCTGAGCTGCAAATCCACAAGAACGCATTGCCTCATCTTTTTCAAGTGTTGGATTTCCAGTGTATGATTGTCTGATTGCTTTTGCAATAGATTGACGTGGACCTTCTGGAATGTTTATCCAGTATCGTTCAGGATCTTTGTCCCATGCTTTCAAGTCAGCACATAAAATAATTACCAAAGAGGCTTCTGCCACTTGTTTCTGACCATATGATAAAGCGCAAAGCTTGTCTTTGATCTCCTGTTTTGTCACAGTGACAAATCGCCAATTCTGGATGTTATATGATGTTGGAGATAAAAGGGCAGATTCCAATAATTGATTAATCTCTTCTTTACTCATTGTATAATTTTGAAAACTCTTAATTGATCTTCTTGATTTTATTGCATCAAATGTATCCATGGTTTTTGTAAAATCTTTCCAAATTTAACTTGAGATAGTCTATTGTTCTTTTAGCATCGTAATTACATCGGTGTTGCTTTTCATCCATGTTTTGAGATATGCATGAAACAGATTCTCCAGATCATCCATCAGTCCTTCTAATCTTGGATCTTGCTTCATGTCAGATAATTGCTCTGCAAGATGGTCTAAAATTACTTGAATTCCTTGGTTTGAATTTTCAAGTTTTTCGATTGCTTGTATAGTCCCCATTTTACCTGAATTTGTATAAAATGTTCATAGTATTAATATGATTAGTTAAGAAATTCAAAAATTTGTAAAATCACCAGATAGTGTTTTTATTAGGTCTGGCTAGATTTAGGCTAAATGAAGATTGCAGTTATTGGCATGGGTGTTGCAGGAAGTTATCTTATGGCCAGACTCAAAAGTTCAGAACATGAGGTTGTAGGTTATGAGCGAAGCACACAAGAGAGACATGATTCTATTTGCGCATGGGGTACAATAAAATCAGAACTAGACAAGTTTTGCAGCAAAGTAGGACGAAATTTTGATGACTTTCTAATCCATGACGGAAAAACCATGCATGTAAAGATGAATAATAACGTAAAATTTGATATCGGTCTGCATGGATTGTGCACATATGACAAACTTGCATTAATCAAAGATTTCATTAAAGATTCTAAAATTATCTACGGCGTAGCACCAAAGCTAGAAGAACTAGAAAAAGAGTATGACATGATAGTCGATTGTACTGGATTTGCAAGAACTTATCTTCCAAAGCTAGAAGAGGATTTTTTCTTACCAACATACGAATACAAAGTAGAGTATGAAGACAAGGTTCCATTTGATGATTTTTACATTGAACCATTTCCAGGTATGTCTGGATATTTTTGGTATTTCCCACTAGGTGAAAAATATGCACATATTGGTGCAGGTGATTATAGAAAGAATCACATCAAGGCAACTGACGATTTTCTAAAAAAGTATGGCGGTAAAGTTCAAAAAACTAAAGGAAGGCCAATCAGACTTGCAACTCCTGGCAAGTGCAAACCATTTTACAAAGGCAAAGTTGTAGGAGTTGGAGAATCAATTGGTACTGTCTATGCTTTACTAGGTGAGGGAATCATTCCAAGTATGCAGTGTGTCGATATCTTTGTTGAGAACATGCATGACTTTGTAGCTTATGAAAAAGCAGTTGACGAACATTACAAAATTTACGACAAAGTTTTCAAGTTTGTTCGAGCAAAGATTCACAAGGACTTTAATTTCTTCAAGTCACTTCCAGACTTTATCTCAATTTTTAGATACATGAAGAAAAACGAAGCTAGATTCGGAATGGATGTAAAGATTTCTGATCTGATGAAAGTAGCAAAGGCCTAACCAAAACTTACAGAACCAAAGTTTTCTCTCATTGTTCTGCTTGATGATAAGGTATAGTCATAAATTATTTTTGAATAGTCTTTGAGCTCTTGTTTCATTTGTTGCATGTCTTCTGCTAGGTAAAATCCAGGACAATCACCCGTAAACTGGTATGTAGCATGAACTCGTGCCATCCCTTTTTCATTTTCAAGCCATGTAGAGAAAGGATAGAGATAACATACACCAGGCCTATCTGGATGCATACTACATCCACCTTTTTCATCTAAGAATCTACAAGAGATATGAGTTCCATCTTCCTGTATAGTCTCATCTTTTTTTCGTTTTAGATTAATTGTAGTCATTGTGGTGGTTTGGCCAGAAGGAGAAGAGTCTTGCCAAGTTGTAGTTATTGTTTCATTTTTTATAAAATCAGATGTTTTTTTGTATTTTAGACCCTTTCCAATTGTAATTAGATCATCAGATGTTAATGGTAATCTACCTTGTCGGTCACAACAGTTATGACAGTCTGGCCAAAAACATTTCCACAAAATATATTTTTTTTCAGATGCCAAATATGGAATATGAAAAATAACATCTTTTACTTTAATGGAATAATCACTAACATCAGTTATTTTTCCTAGCATGAATTGGCGCAAAATTGGATCAACATCCCAATCTTTTTGCAATAAATTCAGTGATTCTTCAATTTCTTTTTGAGACAACTATTAAGTTATAACTTCTTTTGCAGATGTTATTAATGTTGAGTGAAAAAGGCAAATATGCATCGGCTACTGAAAACAGAAGATTTGTCTGGGCTGAAATTGTGTGGCCTTTAATTTTAGAAATCAATGATGTAGCTTTTTCATTAGAGCAATATCAAAAAAAACGTGACGAAGTATGTGAAAAAACAAATACAAAGATTGGAATTACATCCCGTGGTCTAGTATCACTAATGCAAAAAGGGATTATTAGAAAAGAAGATCATCTTTACTCTATTCATTATAGATTAATTCCATACATGAGACTAAAAGCAGAATGCGATTATGCAACTGCCATTCATGAAGTGCAGTTCAAGTAAATTAGTAAATGATTATATGCTAAAACATCAGAATTTGTTTTGGTAGCCCGATAGTCTAGCGGTCAAATAAAAAAAATTTTAGATCAAGGATTCTGCCCTCTGGATCTCAAGAGTGGATAGGCGGAGACGGCAGTTCGAATCTGCCTCGGGCTACTGGTAAAATTACTATCTAGAAGCTTGTGCTATTCTTTCTAATTCATGTTTCTTCTTTACAGAAGGAGCGTTTGGGTCGTTTGCTGCGGCCAAGATTAGCTGTTCGGCCATATGTTCCTCAATTGGTTTTGGATTAGAATATGTTGCATCTCGTATAGAGTCTGCAATGAACTTTAGTGCCATGTCGACTCTTCTAATTGGAGCTACATCTACTGATACATGGTAAACTGTACCACCATATACAATTCTTGTAGTGTCTTCATTTGGTGCAGAGTTTTCAATTGCTCTAACTAACACTTCAACTGGATTTTTTCCAGTCTTTAATGCAATAATATCAAATGCAACTTTAACAGTGTTGAGTACTTTGGTTTTCTTACCAGTCATACGTCCAGTGTTTTTAGCATATTTCTTTCCAAAGTGCATGACTTTGTTGCAAAGTCTTTCTACAATGTTTACTTCAGCTTTGTTAAATCTCTTTAATGCTGAACGACCAAAAGTGTAGGGTAAGATTTGTCGTCTTAATGAAATTGCTGTCTTTAATCCAGGATCTTGGATTTCAATATCAGACATATCCCATTTTCTAAATAATAAGAAATTTTTTGTCTCAGCCAATTTTATCTCCTTGGTTTTTCTTTCTTGCCAGTTACTAATTCGTTAAGAGATGTTCCATTTACTTTGAATACTTTGAATCGTACACCTGGAATATCACCCATTGCACCACCTTGTGTTGCACCCATTCCTTGTATATGTACCTCATCGTGTTCATCAATGAAATTCATTGCACCGTCTCGTGGCAAGAATGCTGTTACGGTTTTACCATTTTTAATTAATTGAACTCTAACACATTTTCTTACAGCAGAGTTTGGTTGTTTTGCTGCAATACCTACTTTTTCTAAAACTATTCCTCTTCCTTGTGGAGCACCACCAAGAGGATCTGCTTTTTTATCAATACCGAGTTTTCTTCTTTTGTAAGTAGAGATTGCCCATCGTTGTCTCTTTCTTTTTGCAATTAGAACTCTGCCTGCGAATAAACCTAGTGGTGATTTTGTCATATTTTACATCTCCAATGTTGCTTTTTCAGGACTATTAATCAGTACACTCGTAATATCAAAATATCGTTTAGCTAAAAGTCTTGCTTTCTCAGCATTTCTGCCTTCTCTTCCTACAACAATGCCTTTCTTTCTTGGGTCTACCATAACTATTGCCTGTTTTGAACCATCGGCACGTGTATTTATTTTTACTTCAGAGACGAGTTTAGAATTAAGGAGATTTGTTAAAAATTTGGCTGGATCCTCGTCAAATTCAACGAGTTCAACATTTTTCTTTACAATGTTTTGCAATGATTTGATATGAATTCCACCTTTTCCAATTGCCAATCCCATTTTACCAGTATTTACTACAAAAATTACACGATCTTGTTTTTCATCTTCGACACAATCACGAGCAGTTGCACCTGTAACATTTTGAAAGAGTGACATCATTCGCATTTGATCTGTTGTAAGTTTAATTGATTGTGTCATTAGAATTCCTGTTTAACTCCGAACAAAATTTGTCTCATTTAAACTTAGATTAGAGATGAAATGTTTATTCATTTTTTTCCTCAGTTTCTGTATCTTTAAGAATTGATTTAATGTTTGCATCAGTTATTGATGTAAATGATATTGTTGAGATTCGGAATTGTAAGCCACATAGTCTTCCTAATGCAACTGAAGTTCCCTGAAAGTTAACTAATGGTATTTTTTCTTTTTTCGCATCTGATTCAATTTTTGCAAACATCTCTTTTTTTACAGATTGAGACAGGACAATTAATTTGGAATCTTTCATAGAGTTCAATACTTGTTTAGTGCCAATTGTTAATGTATTTTCTTTATGTGCATCTTTTAGTGTCTTTTCTAGTATCTTACTCATGTGTTATCCTTATTCACAATCGTCTTTACTGGGCTTTATAGGTTTATTGAAATTTTACATATAAAAAAACTAGAAATCACTCTTAATTTTGAAATCCGAAGAGAGAGCCTAATGATGAAAATACCAAAGATAATTCTTCAAAGATATTAGTTGGATTTTTTGTTTGGGTTTTTAAATTATTTTCCGTTTGCAGTTTTTCAGTCATGGTATCTTTTGAAGATACGATATTAGATGGAATATCTGTGCTTGTAGAAGCATATTCAGTAAATACTATATTTCCCAATGAGGATTCTTGTAAAACTAATTGGAGATTTTTTCTTGCAGTATCATAACTTGGATTTTTTTCAAGGGCTTTATTGTAAAGAGAGATAGATTCGTCATATTTTTTCATATTTGCAAGGGCATTTGCTTTATTGTTAATTGCAGGAATAAAATCTGGATCTATATTGAGAGCTGCATCATAATATGAAATAGATTCTAAAGTACGACCCATTTTTCCAAGGACGGAACCTTTACTAGTTATAATTTCAACATTGTTTGGATCTTTTGATAAAGAATCATTAAAGAAATTCAAGGACTGATCAAATTTGCAAAGTCGGTACAACGCCGGTCCCATTCCATCATTATATGAAATGGTATCAACGAGTTTACTATGATCACAGTCCAAATTAATTTGATTTAGTAGTTTTCCTAATTCTATATCTTCAACAGATAGATTATCATATTTTTTTACCTGGGATTGATAATCAACAGAATTGATATTTTTTTCAGAAGTTTTTATTTCTGGTGTTTTTATTTCTGGTGTTTTTATTTCTGGTGTTTTTATTTCTGGTGTTTTTATTTCTGGTGTTTTTATTTCTGGTGTTTTTATTTCTGGTTCTATCACAGTATCTAGTTTTTTAGAAAATTCAAAGTTTATTGTTTTTTCACTCTCACCATAATGTGCTTTTACTTGATAAGTTCCATCGATTTTAAAATTAACACCAGACTTTACAAGAAACTTTGTAGAAAATTTCAAGTCAGAATTAATTTCTCCAAAATAAAATCCGATTGGTGTACCGTATGGATCATGAATTCCAATCAGTACAGTTGGAGAATCAATTGTATTAACAGAACCTGTTATTGTAATAAAATTTTGATCATAGTATTGATTCTTGTCAGTGTTTATGGAAATAATTTCAGGTTCTATAGATTCTGGAATTATTATTTCAGGCTCAGAAGTATTACCTATAATTGTAAAAAATTCATTTTGAACTATCTTACCATAATTTAGTTTTACAGTGTATTGTCCTGATTTATCATAAAACGGAGAGTCTAATGAAAATTCTTTAGAGAAGGTACCATTGGAGTCAATAATCAAATTATTTGCAGATAAAATATCCCCTTCAGGATCAAAAAGACTCATTGCTATTATTGGCATCTTATAATTTGAGATATGTCCTGTAATCAGCATATTATCACCAGTATGATATTCGGTTTTATCAAAGTCTAGCAAAATTGGATCGGCAAATATTGAAGGTATTGTAAGTGGAAATAATACAATTAACACTAGCAATAATCCAATTGTATACCCAAACACACGGCTAAAATCGTAATTTTGTATTTATTGATTAAGTAGAAATCATACTATTACTTAATTAACAAAAACAGATGTTGATAACGAGGGAGATAGTGGAGCTGCATTAGTCAACGAGTTCCATGTGTATGTCTCAATAGAATAATTTCCAGTTTGTTGTGGAATCCATGATTGGGAAATATCTAAATTTTGATTTGCAGATATTTCTCCTTGTATCCAAGATAAAGATACTACAAAATTATTCTCATCTTTTACCTGAAAGAGATAAACAAATTTTTGTTTATAATTTTGTGTATTTATTATCTTTCCAACGATCTGTATTTGATCATTAGTTGAGACTGTAAAGATTTGATTTCCCATACTGTCTGAAAATATAATTGGTAGACTTTGCAATGCTAAAGAAGAAGTGCCAATTGTTGCAGATGTTTTTATTGCAAGATTATCAGATACGGAATAAGGTTTTGGAAGGGTATAGTCATCGTATTTTGCAAAAATTATATCTCCAGGTAATGCATAAAGTCTATTTCCACTTGATGATGAATTTTGCGTAAATGATATTGTTGAAGTAAATATACCTGAGCTTTCCGATGTTTCTACTGCACTTATTTCTATGCCTGACACATCAGAATTTGAAGAAATTTTTATCGGAATATGATCTAGGGATTCTGGATTGAGATTAAGGTCAGGATCAATTACATGAACTGTTGCAGTTTGATCAGATAGATAATTTTCTTCAGAGAATTGAATAGATCCAATATTCCACTGTATTGGAACAGATTTAGTAAGAACAACCCCATCTGCAAATTCAAATGTTATAGTTAATGCAGAATCACTATCAGATTCTAAAAATCCGCTTGTCGGTCCATTTCCCATAGTTCTAGGAGTAGTATCAAAATCACCATCACCATCAGCATCATGAGAAAATCCTGTAAGAATTATTTCAGCTGTAAACTTTCCAGAATTCACATCGGTTTCAGTAAATTTGTATGGAGAAAGCGAATGGCCTCTTGTAGAAATTTTGATTGGATGATCATCATCACCTATTGAATCAATCAAATATCTATCGGCGTTCCAGCTTGGTGCATGAATAGTTATTTTGACTTTATCAGTCCAAGTGTACACTGTTTTGTCAGTAAAGATTGGAGCGTATGGATTGTCATAGTCAGGTATTTGTTCAGCATATACAGGTAATAAAAAAAATAAAAAAACCATAGGAAACAACAGAAGCATAATAGAATATTGTTTGAATTTGATATTTAAGAATGAATGATATTTTTCGGCTAAGATTCTTCATCTGGCAGTGATACTGCCAAAATGTTATCTCCGCGTAAAAGTATCTTTCCAAGTTTTACAGTTTTTCCATCAGAGATATCTTCAGCGTCTTCTAATGTCAAATTCATATGAACATCAAAGTCTTGTAAATTTCCCCTAACAGATTTGTTGTTTCTTAATCGCAATAAAATGACTTTGTCTTTATTATTGCTCATTAAATTAGAAATTTCATCGCCCATCTTAATCACTGTTTTTTATTGTCCTCATTTCTTCTTACTTACTTGCATGTAAAGATCTACGGTTCCACTTCCAATTGGAATCATGCTACCAACAATTACGTTTTCAGTAATACCTTTGAGTTGTTCAACTTCACCAGCTAATGCAGCATGCGCAATTGTCGGAACTGTAATTTCAAATGCTGCTCTTGCAAGAACACTATCTTTAGTACCAGCAATTCCGTGTCTACCAATTTGCTGCATGTATCCTCTTGAGCACATTAGATCAGACACTAACATGATATACCTATTATCAACTTCCAGACCTTGATCTTCTAAAGTATTTTTCAGCTCATTTATCAAAGCATTTCTAGATGCCTCTATTCCTAATGTACCTGCAATTTCAAACACGTTGTTTGTTCTAACGTTTTTCTTATCAATTCCTTGAACTTCAAGTACTTTGGCAATATTGGAACCAGTTGTTTGAATTACCCACTCGTCGTCTTTTTGAACTAGAGTTACACGTTCAATGTCTGGGACTCCCTTTACAGTGGTATTGAGTACTTTGTTTCTAATTGCAATAACAGTTGGAGCATCAGATTCATCGACTAGTTTTAGAGTGATTAGATCTCCAGTTGTTTCGATTTTGAATTTTTTGTTTGATTGTAATGCTGCCTCTACTTCACTAACAGTACATCCTCTTTCTTTGAGTCTGTTTGCACTAAGAATTAATTTAATTTGAGATGTGTAATCAGTTTCACTATCAGAGATTAAGGCACTCACTTTAGTTTGCAAAACATTTCTTGCGATATCGATTGCTTTTTCTCTTGATTTTTTGGATTCATTATCAAGATAAATATCCATAGTTGGTGTAACAGGTTTCTTTCTTGCATCAACAAGTTCAATTAATCTTGGAAGACCTAAAGTTACGTTTCTTTCTGCAATTCCTGCAAAGTGGAATGTTCTTAGAGTCATCTGAGTACCAGGTTCACCAATTGACTGTGCAGTGATAATTCCTACTGCTTGTCCTGGTTCAACTTTGGCTTTGTTGTATAGTGATAGACCTTTCTTACAAACAATTTCTGCACCTTCCTTACTTAATTTTGAATCAAGTAATCCTTCAGATACAAGTTCCTTTAATCGAGGATTGAATGTCTTTGTGTATTTCTTTGTTAATTCAGTAATTTCTTCTTTTGTTGCCTTCTTTCCAGAATCAACAATGATTTGTGATTCGATTAATCTATTAACATTGAATGCTTCACCATGATCACTTTTTGCAACATCTATTCCATCTTCACCATAAAGGAATTGAATGATGTGACCGTGTGGATCTCTTACAGTTCCATCATATTCTAATCTAATATGCTCTAACGCGTTGATAAGTCTACGCTGCATGTATCCACTTTGTTGTGTTCTAACTGCAGTATCTACAAGACCTTCTCTACCTCCCATTGCATGGAAGAAGAATTCAAGTGCAGAAAGTCCTTCTCTGTAATTTGATTTAACAAAACCATGTGCGTCAGGATTTTTATCATGTTCTTGATAGTGTGGTAATGCACGATTATTGTAACCAGCATGTAATCTACTTCCTCTTCTTGATTGTTGTCCTAATGCACCTGCCATCTGACCGATGTTAAGTGCTGAACCTCTTGCACCAGTTGTAGCCATAATTCTTCCAGCATTACTTTGATCAAGGGATTGATCTGCAGTCATACCAGCTTTGTCTCTTGCTTTTCCCAATTCATTTACAATGTATGCTTCTAGTGCTTCCTCAGGTCTCATTCCCCTAGTAAGCTTTAGAGTTCCTTTTTCATATTGAGAAGTAAGATCAGAGATGATACCATATGTTTCCTGAATGTCATCAAGAATCTGTTGTTTCTCTTTTTCAGGTACTTCAAGATCTGCATAACCATAACTAAATCCATAGTGAGTAATGTATTGTTTTACCATAATTAGAATAGAATTCAAAAAGTTCTTTGCCTTTGTGTTACCATAGTCTTTTGCAATTCTATGCAACACACTTTCTGGTTCTTCTGCACCGATTGAAGATTTATCAATTACGCCACTAAGTAATTCACCGTTTTTAATTACAACATCTTTTTGTGCGCCTTTGGTTCCTTTTGACCACTTTGATGTAATGACATAGTTGAAATCTTTTGGTAAGAATAATGAGAATAATTGTTTACCAGTATACATCAAACCGTCTTTAGTTTTTGTTGCAGGTTTTGGAAGTTTATCTGTATATCCACCAAGCATTGCATAATTGTAAAATTCTTGCGGAGTCAAAACAGTGTCATCTTTAGTTAAAAGATAAGCGCCAGTGACAAAGTCTCTTAGAGCTCCAATAATTGGACCACCATATCTTGGTGAAATTAATTGATCTTGAACTCTCATTAAGAGAATTGCTTCTGCTCTTGCTTCTTCACTTTGAGGAACGTGAAGGTTCATCTCGTCACCATCAAAATCTGCGTTGTATGGAGGACAAACCGATGGATGTAATCTGAAAGTTTTTCCTGGCAATACTCTCACATAGTGAGCCATAATTGACATTTGATGAAGAGATGGCTGTCGGTTAAACAAGACAATATCACCATTAGCAAGATGTCTTTCTACAAGATAACCAATTTCTAATGTTTCAGCTATTGTTGAACGATCCTCAACAAAATCTAATCGAATTTTAACACCATCCGGTCTTACGATATAGTTAACACCAGGGAATTTGTTTGGTCCATTAATTACAAGTGTTCTCATTCTTTCAATATTCCATTCAGTAACAATTTCAGGAATTGTTAATTTCATTGCAACTTGTTCAGGAACTCCTACTTCAGACAAGTCCAAGTTAGGATCAGGTGAAATTACAGTTCTACTAGAGAAATCTACTCTCTTTCCAGAAAGTGAACCTCTGAATCTTCCTTCTTTTCCTTTTAATCTTTGAGTTAATGTTTTTAGTGGACGTCCTGAACGATGATGAGCTTGTGGAATACCAGATACTTCATTATCAAAATATGTGGTTGTATGATATTGTAACAAGTCTACTAAATCTTGAACAATTAACGGAGGTGTTCCTGCTTCTTTACTTTCTTTTAGTCTTTGATTAACTCTGATAATATCTACCATCTTATGCGTTAAATCGTCTTCAGAACGAATTCCAGTTTCAAGAATAATTGAGGGTCTTACAGTTACTGGTGGAACAGGTAGTGCTTGTAAAATAAACCATTCTGGTCTTGCAGTCACAGGATCATATGATAATAAGTTAAGATCATCATCAATAATTTGAGTGAATCTTTCTCTAATTGTAATTGGTAACAATCTGTGTTCACCAATCTCTGTTTTTTCAACAAAGATAGTAGGTTTTGTAAAGATTAGCTCATATTGTGTTTTACCACAATGAGGACATTCTTTTGCTTTTTTTGCTTTTTCAATAATTTGCTCTGGAATACGTTTTTCAGAAATTACAGTATAAGCAGCATGCTTCTCTTTGATTTTTCTAAATTCTTCTAAATCTTCTTGTGGGACCTTGAGTCTTGCACAAGAACGACAAGTTGATTGTAATAGCTTGTAAATATTATCAATAAATGCAATATGTAAAACAGGTTCTGCAAGTTCAATATGACCAAAGTGACCAGGACATCTAGCAGCAGTATTTCCACAGGTTAGACATTTCTGTCCAGGTTCAAGTGTACCAAGTCTACCATCCATGAGACCTCCTTGTACAGGCATTCCATCTTCATCATATGTTTCAGGAGCCGTAATTTCTGCTACAGAATATTTTCTAATTTCAGTTGGAGACCAAACTGAAAATCTAATTGCATCAATTGTTTTAATTGCTTGAATCGACATTATACCTTCTCCTTAATGAGTAATCTTGGAGCCACATTCAAACTTTGCATTTCTTGTAACAAAAGTTTGAATGCATATGCAACAGATACTGATGAAACTTTAGCTTTATCACCACAAACTCTGCAGATGTATTTTCTTTGTTTTACGTCATGATATGCAACTAATCCACATCTCTCACAGACAAAAATATCAGATTTATCAGATTCGTCTAGCAATCTATCTTTAAGAATCATTGATGCACCATATGCAATCAAACAATCTCTTTCCATCTCACCAAATCTTAAACCACCACCTCTGGCTCTTCCTTCAGTTGGTTGTTTAGTTAACATCTGAACCTGTCCACGTGCTCTTGCATGAATCTTATCAGCAACCATGTGGTGTAATTTTTGATAATATACTACTCCAATGAAGACATCGACTGGAAATGATTTACCAGTTCTTCCATCATACATTGTTTCTTTACCAGAATATTTGAATCCAGCAGCATCCATTACAGGTTTAACTTCATCCATTTTTTCTCCTACAAATGCAGAGCCATCAAATTGACTTCCTCTTAGTGCTGCAGCCTTACCACAAATTGATTCCATGAACATTCCTACAGTCATTCTTGATGGGAATGCGTGTGGATTAATCAAAACATCTGGTGAAATTCCATCAGCAGTATATGGCAAGTCTTCAGCTTTTGCTAAAATTCCCAAGACACCTTTTTGTCCATGTCGTGATGCAAATTTGTCACCAATTTCAGGAATCCTCATATCTCTAACTCTAATCTTGTACATCTTTCCACCTTCGTTTGATTGTGTCATTACAACAGTATCAACAACACCAGTTTCAGACGGTCTGACACCAATTGAAGTGTCTCTTCTATAAGGACCAGATGACTCAAATTCTCTATATTCTTCCATAAATCGTGGTGGACTTGTTTTTCCAATTAAAATATCTCCACCATGAACTGGAGATTCAGATGCAACTACTCCATCTTCTTCTAATAATCGATAAGCTTTTTCACCTTTGTAACCACGAATGTTGTCTTCAGCGTTTGGAATTTCAAAAGCATCACGCATTCCACCAGGATATTGTTTTGCTTCTGCATCATAAATTCTAAAGAAGAATGTTCTTCCAAGACCTCTGTCAACTGATGATCTACTTAACACAATTGCGTCTTCAATATTATAACCGTCAAATGGCAATACTGCCACAACACAGTTTTGTCCTGCTGGTCTATCTTCTAATCCTAATAGTTTCATTGCTTTAGTATTAACAATAGGGGTTTGTGGGTACAACATCAAATGTTGTCTGACATAAGTACTGGTATTCATCATTGGAGTTGAAAATCCTAAACTTTGTTTTGCCATTGCAGATTCGTATGTGTTTCTTGGAGATTGATTATGTTCTGGATATGGAATTATAGAAGCACCTGCACCAAGAATTGCTGGTGGAAATACTTCGAGATGTGTATGTTTCTTTGAATCTTTTTCATCTAATGTAATATAGCAATTTTCTTCTTCATTGGCATCAATCATTTCTAAGACTCCCATGCGCAACAAGTCAGTCCATGAAAGAAGTTTCTTTGAGATTTTATCCAATAGGTCTTGTGTAAGCAATGGTTTGTTATCTTTGATAATTATCAATGGACGTAAAACACGTCCTGCATTACAATTTACATAAAGTCGTTTTGTAGAACCTTCAATGGCAGATTGATGAAATGATATTCCAACATGAGGATGAATTTTTGAATTTCTTCTTAATTCTCTTAGTGATTCTGCTAGTTCAGCACCATCTTTGTAATAGCCAATTAATCTACCATCAACAAATATTCTAGCTCCGTCTTTTTTCACATCTTCTTTTGCGTCAAAGAAGTGAATTGTTCCAAGATCATATAATTTCTCAACAATTTCTTCGGATGGAACATTTACAGAAATAATTCCAGAAAGCGCCAAGTTCTTTACCAATCCACAGTTAGAACCTTCAGGAGTTTCACTAGGACAGATTCTTCCAAAGTGTGTAGCATGTAAATCTCTTGCCTCAAAGTTTGGTTGAGTTCTACTAAGAGGAGATTGAATTCTTCTAAGATGACTAATAGTTGAAAGGTAGTTTGTTCTATCTAGTAATTGAGTTACACCAACACGTCCTCTGCCCCAGTTTCCGGTTGCAATTGCATTGTTTAATTTATCAGTGATAATACCTGGACGAATTGCTGCAGCTACTGCGTTAATGCCTCTTTTTTGACCAGATCTTTCTAATTGGTATTTCATGTCTCGAACCAAATTTCTAAATGCAGTTCTAAATAGATCAGCTAACATTTGTCCTGCAAATTTGATTACTTTATTTCCATAATGATCTTTGTCATCTGGTGAGATCCAACCAAGTTTAAGTTCTAATAATTTACATGCAGCTTCACCAAGAAATTGTGCTTTTTCTTTTCTATTCTCGGGATGTTTACCCAAGTGTGGCAATAAGCCCCAATCTAAAAGAGTCTCTGCTCGTTTGATTTGGAATTCTTCTAACATTCCAGGAGCGATTCTTTTACTGATGTAAACAATTGCATCTTTTGCTGTTGGAACGTCACCTGCTTTTTCAAATGAACCTTCTAATTCATTTTGAATTTCATCAACGAGTGAAACAGCAGCTGCAATCTCTCTATCAGATTCTAATCCAAGTGCTCTAGTTAGTGTAACAACAGGAATGTCAACAGGAGAACCTGGAATTCTAGCTACAATCAAACCATCGTTTTTCATTACCAATTCTAGTTTTGCTCGATAACCAACAATTGAAGAATAAACTTTAGCTTTGAAAACTGTATTTCCACCCACACTTTCTCTGTCAACTATTATTTTGTTGTATGAAAGATCTTCTAATCCTACAATAACTCTTTCAGAACCATTGATAATAAAATAACCGCCGGGATCATTTGGATCCTCGCCATGTTCAACTAATTTTTGTGTTGAAAAATTATGTAAAATGCAAGCGTTTGATTTTGCCATTACAGGTACATCGCCAATATGGACAAATCTAGATTCTAAGATTTTTCCATCTTCAACAACACTTGCTTCCATCATTACAGGTGCCGAATATGAAACATTTCTTAGTCTAGCTTCTGCTGGAGTGATATGAGTGATAGAACCATCAAGCTCCATCATTCTTGGTTGTTGTAGTTTGACTTTACCTAGTTGTATTTTGTAGGGATATTCAGCATTTTCAATTTCAATTTGCCCTACTTCGTTGATAATACTTTGAAGACCTCTTTCTAAAAATTCATCAAAAGAATTAAGATGTTGACGTGCAATACCTTCACGTTTCAAGATATCTTGAATTATTGGCCAACGTTTAACTGAAGGATCTGCCATTTAAACTTCCACCACATATCTGTAGTAAAGGCTCTCACCAGCAGTAGGACTCTTTCTTGTGATTTTTATCATATCGCCTGGTTTTACACCAAGTCCCAATATTGCAGGATCGTTTACAAAAATCAATGGTAATTCTGTTGGTTTACAATTATATTTTTTTAGGACATCTTCAGCTTCTTGTTTTGAAATAATTTCATGTTTTGGCACATAAATATGGTCAGGCACTAAAACCTGATTTTTCTTAGTTGCCATCTACAAAACCTCCATGACGAACATTAAATGTAACAGTAAACAATACACACAAACTGAAAAAAAGTCACGCTCAGGTTAATATATATCTAATCTGAAATTCGGCGAAAATCAGTCTTTTTTCTTTTTAGTCAATAATATTTTTCACAACCTTAAATAGGATAAATTCGAGCGTAAAATTGATGAATACTCATCTATCGGTGTTAGCCTTATCTGCAATTATTATTGCAAGTATTGGAATAGCACCAGCATTTGGACAAATAGTAAATCCAATCTCTGTTACTACAGACAAGACATCATATGAAGATGGTGAAATAGTTTTAGTAACTGGAGAAGTAAGAGAACTTCTTTCTGGAACTCCTATTAGTCTCATAGTAACAGCACCCAACGGAAATAGAGTAATACTTGATCAATTGGATGTCGGTTTAGACAAAAAATACAGTACTGAATTTACTGTAGGTGGACCACTAATGAGATCAGGGGGAACTTATACAATTGAAGTAACTTATGGAAGCCAAACTCGTACAGCTGAAACCACATTCTCATTTGCAGGTTCATCTGATAGTGGACCAAAAGAAACCAAAATGGCAGTAGAAGGTACTGAATTCATGGTCAGTTACAAGATAACTGGTGGTAAACTAATCAGCATCACTCCAGATGTAGAAGCAAACTCCTTGATAATTGCAATAACTGCAAGTCAAGACGGTTCACTTGTCATTACATTGCCTAGAGCTTTGATTGATGCAAAGATGGGTGATCAAGATGATACATTCTTTGTCTTAGTAGACGGAGAAGAAGTAGACTTTGAGGAAATAACAACTTCTACAGATAGAACATTGACAATTCTATTCCCAGCAGGTGCTGAGGAAATCGAGATAATTGGTACTACCGTAGTCCCAGAATTTGGTACAATCGCAGTGATGATCCTAGCAGTAGCAATTATATCAATAATTGCAGTATCTGCAAAGTCAAA
>Ga0169931_10006819_pt1 | contig 17105 bp, 17 predicted proteins | sample Kivu_15m_20L_FD_129675 | JGI IMG/M metagenome (GOLD analysis project Ga0169931, IMG submission 129675) | Freshwater microbial communities from Lake Kivu, Western Province, Rwanda to study Microbial Dark Matter (Phase II) - Kivu_15m_20L... | ecosystem: Environmental > Aquatic > Freshwater > Lake...
AATTTTCTTTTATTATACTTCGATATTAAAAACAGAAACATCCCAAGATAAATTTTTTTCAAATATGGAAAAAATGAAATCAGAAATAAATGAACAAGAAGATAAAATAAATCAAATTAAACATATACTAGATGCAAAAAGAAAAATAATGAACTCCTTAAATGAAGATCGAAAAAACCTCACAGATCTATTGAAAACTATTGGCGTTATTTAATTTTTCATGGAAAATCAAATAGAGTAATTTTATTATTTATTCAGAAATTTTATTCTCATTTGAAGCTACTAGGGTGTGAATGCTGAAAAATAAAAGAAATTATTTATTAATTATTAGCATATAAATTAAATTCCATTCATACTTATTAATAGAATCTACTATCATATTTTGCTATAATTTTAGATATATAAGACTATGATATAAAAAATTGAATTGAAATTTTTAATATAATTAAAAAATAATTTTAAATGTATGTGATAATTATTTATTAGATATTAATAATCTTTATAACATTTTTAATTCATAAAGATATTGAAAATTAAGATTCCAGTCTGAATATTGGGGATTGGGGATTGGGGATTGGGCCAATCCCCAATCCCCAATCCCCAATCCCCATAAAAATAGAACCGTTATTTTATTTATAATTTAAAAATTTTTAAGATAAGAACCAGTTTTGAAAAAAATTTTCATATATATTATTATACTAATATTAATAATAAAAAGAAAACACAAAATAATCATTAATAAATATAAATCTTTCATTAATTATATATATAAAAAAATCAAGATCCCTTACTATTACTATATTTTCTTGAAGAAATGAAAATATGAATTATAATCCAATATTCAATAATAAACTTATATAATTTTATTAAATAAATGGGAAGGAAAGATAACAAAATCGAATTCTTAAAAGGTAAAATATCTCCATAAATATATTTCAACTTATACAGAAGTACTTTATTATAAATTTATTATATGAAACTACAAAATAATAGTATTCAGATATTAGAACTCATAATTTGAATGAAAAAAGAATAAATCAAAGAGAAAGAAGTAGAGAAAAAGAAAATCGCAGATATCGAGATGTTAAAAAAAGTAAAAGTCGAAGTCGCGATAAACACAAACATAGAAATAAATTACATTCCCGCAGTGATAGTAACAGCTACAAGAAAAGAAAATATCGTTCCTCACGCAAATCTTCTATTGATAGTGACAAAAGTTCGAACTCCTATTCACCGACAAAACAGACGTATCAAATTCCTAAAAATTCCTCAAAAACCAGGAATGTAAATTCAATATCAGATATTAAGCCAAACGAAAACATTCCGCTAGAAGAGAAAGAAAAGCCGAATTTTGAACCGAGTGGTCTTTTAGCAAAACAGACAAATTTGTTGAAGTAAGAATTAAAAATAATCTCACTCACCTTTTCTACATAATTATAGCGGGGTAGTATTGAAATTCACTCAACCTTTAGACTCAGCAATGCCTGGGGAAAATTGGAGACTATATACATTTAAAGATAATAAGAACGAAGGTATGTATAATATGAATTTTATATTATGTCATATATATTCGTATATAAAACATAGACACTCTTCACATAGATAAGAAATCTTGTTATCTCTTTGGAAAAGATGAAAATGTATTAATATTTTTAATTCATATTGCTAACTCCATATTCCTATTCATCTTCATTATTTTTAGATATCTGATATTATTTTAAACCACCCATCGTCCTCAAGACAACATGCAATAATACAATTTAGAAATAAGGAAATAAAAAATTCAGCAGGGAATATAAATTATGTCGTTAAGTAATTTTTAAATTGATTCATCTGTTTATATTAAGACCATATTTAATGGATCTAGAAAGTACAAACGGTACCTATTTAAATCACGAAAAAATTGAACCAGCACGTTATTATGAATTAATAAAGGATGATGTAATAAATTTTGGATTTTCTAAGAGAGATTATATAGTAATGAAATAACCGAAGTTAAATAAAATTATGCAACGTATATAACTAGTGATTGAGTTATATATTTACAATTATACTAAATTACAACAATATATTTAATAATATAATACAAATATATAAATACTAAATCCTGAACAATAACTACCTTACAATAAAATTATTTTATATACATATTACAGAATAATTACAATTTAAAAAAATTAATAATAAATTTTATTCAATGAATTTCTCAAATTCAGAGCCGAAAGTAATTGAAGGATACTTACAAAAACGTAAACGCAGGATGACAAATGGCCAAACTACCAATTGGAGATATTTCAAGTTTTCCCTAACTGACAAAGAGCGATGTTTGGTAATTAAGGTAAAAAAAGAAGATAACACATCATTGAAAACCTACAGCGCAAAACAAATCAAGGGATTTACTGACAAACTATCTAATGAAGAAAACATTTTCGGAAAGAACATGAGCTTTAGTTTTAAAATAATAACATCAATTAAGCAATATATACTTGCGGCAACTAATAAAGATGAATTCCAAAATTGGATAAAAATTTTACAAAAATTTACCGAAGCTATTTCTAGTCCTGTTAACTTTTCTAATTTCGCAAGCAAATATAAAATTCCCACCAATATGGGAAGTAACATGTTACAAATCGAAGCTCAAGGTATATCAACAATTCCATCTTCTAATAACAGTTCACAAAACTTGCAAAATAATTCTTCCAAATTTGGCAGCGCTAATAAGTTTGAGGAAGGATCTCTTAATTATTCTAAAAAGAAGATTGAAAATTCGAAACATAAGAAAAAATCTAAAAATTTTTTAGATGACAGCGACAGCGACAGCGATGAGAAGAAGGACAAATTAGATTTTGGACCGATCGTAGTTAAGAATCATTATGGAAATATCGGGCATGATGAAAACTTCCGCAGCATCCGAAGCAATGGAGATTTCGGAACATTCGGTAGTCATAACAATCCCGGGTTAATTTCTAATACAAATAATTTAAATTTTAATGATCTTGGGTTTATGAAGATAGAAGAAAAACAGAAAATTTATGACAATCGCTTAAAAAAATTAAATGAGATTCCATCTGAATCAAACGAGAAACCAGTTAAAAATTTTATATCCCTTAGGAAACCTGATATTCAGACAGGTAGAGATCCTGTAGAAAAAGTTCAAATACAAATGGAAGGCATAAATTTTAGGAATACAAATAATTCAATAAATTCAAGTTTCGTCAACAACTCCATCAGAAACGAGGATAGAATAAATAGACCGAAAGACGTGGGTGTTATTCATATCAATAATTCTAGCAATCCATTAAACAATAGTAAAAACCAAAATCTCAACATGAAAATTAATATCAATATCAATCAAACTCCTTTAAATAATAATAACATAAAAAATCAACCTAAATATGGTAAATTAGAGATTGACGGAGAAATGAAGAAATTGAACATTAATAGTAATATAATATTTGAAGGGATTCCTACAAAGGAAGAAAAAGGTCTTATACCTAAAATGAAGCATATGGAGGATGTAAAGCCTTTAGCCTTATCACCCAACAACTTAAATAAAGTAAATAGTAGAAATGAACAGGCGCAATCACCAGATCCTCATGGGCCAATTTTAATCAAAGAATCAGGAGCTCATAAAAAGAAAGTACCACGTAATTTCCTGGTTGAATTTACCAAGCAGGACTGTTTTGACATAGGCCCAAATAATAGTGTAAAAGAAGAAGAAAAATCTGATGAATTCGATACTCGAAAACCCTATAAACATTTGTCAGATGGAAATGTTTTGGATAATCACAATAATAACGAGAGGAAAGGGAAAATCTCTGGAGGTGAAAATATGGTAAATATAAGTAGACAGTCTGAGAAAATCATATTCATTTCAGAAGAAGGATTTAAATCAGGCTTTAATATTCCAAACGGAAAAAGTAATTTCAAGAGTTTGAATAACAAACCCATCGTAGAGGAATCTAATTACCTTCCAGAGAGGCCAAATTTAGCTCATAAAAATCAAATACAAGGAATAGTTCCAATTGAGAAATTACAAACTGATTTTCCGAACATCAAAACTAAGGCTGAATCAAAAAATCAAAATTTAACACAAAAAATTCAGAAGGTAGATAATAAACCTGTACCAGTACCTGTTCAATTTTTTGACGAGAATCAAATGCACATTAAACAAGGAATTCTTTCTAGTAGAAACAACATGATCACCCTAGAAAATATAAATTTTTGCCCGACCGAAAATTTCACACAAGCTAACCCTGTTGAAGAAAAAGAAAAGAGACAACAAAGCACAAAGAAGATCCTCCCAAGAAGAGAGATTGGAGTAAAAGAAGAATTTAAGTTTGATATTCCTGCTCAGACAAATGCATACTTGCTTCAAATACAAGAATTGAATGACAGGCCAAAAGAAAAAAATTTCATCGGAAGGCATAACATGAAAAGAAAAATTTTAGGCTCTGGTGAAGATAATCAAATAGTAGGAGGAAATAAGAAAGAAAAGGAGAAAAGTCCTCAGAATCCTAAAAACAGAACAAATGAGATTGTGAACAAAAACAAATTAGAAGTGCCAAATATAGATTATATTCAGCAAAACAAGCAAATGATTAAAATGCCTTTAGATAAATTGGCTTTAAAAAAGGACTTGAATCACATGAATGTTCAGAATACTTACCAATTAAACGCACATTCGGTACTAGCAGACGAATTCCACATGCCCATGGACAAAGTAGTAAATTTCCAGCACAAAGTGGAACAGGTTATGGATTATAACGATCATTCTAAAAGCAACGTCTATCTCAGTAACATTCACGGGGATGTAAGTACAATTGTCGGAGGTTTTGGTGACTTAGAAAGTGACAAAATTATCTTGGATGAGATAAATAAAGTAGATCGTCACAATCCTTATCGGTCATACTCTCTTCTAGATGTGGAAGAGGAATGGGACAGTAAAAAATCAAAAGATAATGACGATATAAAGTTTGATCTATAAGATTTATTTTTTATTTTATAATATGAAAGGTTGGATGAACGCTTAAAATAAATTATAAAAAATGAAATAAAAATAGTTACGTAATGTAAAGTTTTTAATAATTTTTAAAAAATGAAATAAAAATAGTTACGTAATGTAAAGTTTTTAATAATTTTTAAAAAAGGAATTTTTAGTAAATATAAATTAGATTTCAGCAATTTAAGCTACTAAAATATTGATTTCGAAAATTATTAATAAGAGTTACATGATCTAATTTAAATATTAATTGTTTCGAATAAATCAATCTATTCATATTATTCCTGTAAAATATGTATGCCTCATTTCTTTTTCAATTTCAATTTATCTTCTATATGAATAAATTTTTTATTCAATTTTATCTCATCTAATAGAATAGTTTGTAGTTCATTCACCCAATACCCTTGAATAAATATCGCATCCTTAAATTCTTGAAAATCTTTTAACGTCACAGAACATGCGAAATGTTTTGAAAATGTTTTTATTACATCCTTGACGTTCACAAAATTTTGAAGTCCCTCGACGATTGTGACATTTTTGTTATGGAGTTTCTTTGCAAATATTTTAACTTTGAATTGATTATTTGTAACTACCTCGGAATCATTAGTTGAATTTGTTTTTGTGATGAAACTTTTCTCATTCAAATTTTCCTTCCATTTTTGCAGGATTTCATCCATCTTAACGATTCTCTCCTCTGCTTGAAAAACATTTTGTTTTGTTTTGAATAAAGAATCTTCCAAGTCCTCACTAACTTTTACTAAACCTTCCTTTAATAACAAATTTTTTTGTTTGAGATATGAAATTAAAATCTCATTACAGTATTTTATTGGGTAATAAGATTTTTCATCGTATTCTTGGTCGACTTTTATGAAAAAATTTTTGATTTTTTGATTTGGTTTGAATTTTTGTAAAATTTCAATTTTTTCATCTTTTTGAAGGAGGACATTTTCTTTCTCATTAACATTTTCATTGTTTTCTCTTTGATTGATAAATTTTATTTTTTTGATTCTTGGTATAAAATCTTTGATGATTGGGTGCTCCCAAAGAACAGAAATTATAAAATCATTTTGCATGCCTTTAGGTTTTCCGAAAGTTATTAGGTTCTTCTCTTTTTGGAGGGATTTTAAGAAGTTGTTAATCTTCTTGTAAGATGAAAGCTTGAAATCCAATGGTAGATGCATTTCAAGAGACAGGGGTTTCATATAGTCTCTTAATAATTTTCCAGGATCCAAGGGAAAGACTCCAGTATCTCTTATTGGAAAAAAATGAATTTTCATGAGGGTGAGGAATAAATTCTCGATGTTTTGATCCATTATCTCGGGAGTTATTTTAGAAACGTCCTCTTCATCTGCGTGCAATTCCGAATCGGCGAGGTGCGATGATGTGACTTCACCTTCCTCCACTTCGATTTCTTGTGGGATATTTTTATCGTCTTTCTGTAAATTGAGTCCTAAATTTTTGTTTATTTCTATTTTATCTTCTTGATTTGATGGAATGTCATTATTATTAATTGGAGAATTTATACATATAGGTATAGAGTTAGATTCTAACATTTGAAGAATTTCTTCTTGTTTAATATAATCCATTTCTGTAAAATCATTTATATTCAAAGTTTGTAAATTTTTTAGAAATTCTTTCGTGGAGACAACTTTTAAGATTTGATTATCATTTTGATTAGTATCATTTTTGTCTTTTTGATCATTGAAATTTTCTGTTTGGTTTTCTTTTTGAGCATCACCTAATAAATTCTGTGCTTCAGATAGGATGATATGAATAGGTGTGTTTGAGGTAGTTTCAGAAGGTTTATTCTTGTTAAAATTATCGTTAGGACTGGGAATTTTTCTATTTCCCATATTCCAAAGGGCGTCATCAAATCTATGAACAATTTTCAAAAATTTTCCAGATGGTATATTGACGTTCATGGTACTAGAAGAGACCATTGCAGTTCCGATGGATGTAATAACCCTATTGTACAGAATTTATTTAATATTAAAATTTTTACCCTGAAATCGTTTGTACATAAAACAAATCCCCTAATTTAAAAGAGCCTTTCTTCTTTATATCTTCTCTATTCAAAATGCCTTTTAACATTAAATCTGCACCGTTGGCTAAATATGAATCAGTATCTTCATAAATTATTGCCCTTTTATTCATCAAGTCAGGAAACATATTTAATAAATAGACACTAGGACAGAAAGCATCGTTTGCATATTCAAAGAATATAGGATTACTCTCATATGAAATAATTCTCCTTTTGGAATTTTCAAGGGAGATCTTTGAAATTGTCATTTTATCAAAATTATTGAATATAAATTCGACTGCCTCCGCATCAAAAGATATTTTCAATTGTTTTAAAAATTCTTTTTTTTCTTTTTTTGAAAGAATATATGTCTGAGTTGTAATCAATTCATTTTTAAGTTTAAACATATTTAATTTTGATTAAATAATAAATAAAAAAATTTTGAATTAAAAAGCGAATAAAGTGAAATATTCATAAATACATGTATACCTATTATCGAATTTTTATTAATTTCTTGTAAAAATTATTTCAAAAAAATATTTGAATTACTATTTCGTATCTTCTCAAACGGTTTATTATAAATTTATCATAAGAATTTAAAAATAACTCCTAAAGATACGAATTTTGTTTATATCATAGATGGTTATTCTTTATTATTTATAGAATGATTTCAGGAAACAAAGAAAACAAAAGCACAAATATAGCCTCTTCCGAAATGGGTAGGGGGGAAAAAAGAGAATCAGAATATCCTTCCCACCATCATGAAAAACATGGTACCCACGGACACAAACATGAAGAGCATCCTATGCACAATGAAGTATCCAGCGGTCAACAAATGGAAGGAGCAGCAAGAGTTTTCGAAAACCCGATGAAAGAATATTTTATGATGGCTGATCAGCTTAGCAGAATTTTCGCACTTATGATGGGACTCAAATTCAAAATTTTTGACTCTATCGACGAATTAGGTGACAAATCAGATACACAAAGCATTTTAAAGAAAAGCAATTTCAATACCTCTTCCCGCCACATGATGGACTTACTCGATCAACTATACATTCATGGAATTCTCACAAGAGAAGGAAATATGGAAAATGCTGTCTATAAAAACACAGAATACTCCAAAAAATATCTCATGAGGAAAAGTTCTGACAATTATGATGATGTTTACCTTAATTTGTTTAGGTACATAAAAAAATTCGAAAGTTTGGAGACTGGTTTCTCATCTGGCCTCACGAAAATATTTAGTGATGATATTTCTTGTAACGAAGAGGATCTTTATTCATACATGGCCTATTACTACAAAGTCAACAGATTTAATTTTGACTTCATCCTCAGCAATTTCGACTTCAACAAATATAAGAGAGTCATAGACATTCATGGCCTCTGCGGTACCATTGCGATGAAAATTAAAAGCAAATTTCAAAATTGTGAAGTTATCTCCTACGAAAATTCGAAATTAAAGGATATGATTAAAAACTACAACAAAAAGGAACAAATTCCTGAGGGAACTATCAAATTCGAATATGGAGATTTGATGAAAGATAAATTACCTGAATGTGATTGTGTTATTATGCCCCACATATTAATGCACTTCAGCAAAGACAATAGAGAAAAGATTTTAAAAATGATTTATGATTGTTTAAAACCCGATGGAGAAATAATTATTATGGAGAATCTCGTCGATTCTGAAAGATCCAAAGACTCTCATGGTTTGAGAATTAGCTTTATGTTGGGTCTGTTAGGATATGAAGGATATGTCATGAGTTATGAAGAGTATAAGGATATCATCTCCTCGATCGGATTTAAGAACATCGACAGGATTTCTAAAGGACAAGGTGTTAGTGATTTCATCTGTGCAAAGAAATGAGTAAATAAATCACCCTATGATTATTACTTATATTATACTATAAGTATAATATCAAATTTAATAAAATTTCATTAAATAATATACAATCGCTGAATAAAATATTAATCTAAACAAAATAATTAAATCTATAAATCGAACAAACTAGTTTAAGTTTAATATCAGATCAAATATTATAACAATTAGATAAATTTAATTTTGATTATGTAGCTTAAAAAGTAAAAATATACTTTTTGTTTCTTTTATCTTTATACTCATATATTTAAATACAATAACTTAATATCAATCTTAAATAATTATTAAATAATTTATGGCTGACCAATTTTACTCTCCACCAGTACAACTTCAGTAAGTAAATTAAATAAAAATCGTTTAGTAAAGAGTGTTCCTATTTAGAAAAAAGATATTTAAACTGTTTATTACAAAAAGCTCTGAAAGACAAAATTCCTTTGAGTGGATGTGATCTTGAAGAAGTTTTATGGTTCCATGTTGAATGCCCCGATTATATCAAAAAATTTGACGATCCCAAATATGCGAAATGGCTCAAGCGTCAAATGTATAACATCTTGACAGTTCCATACATGACAATGCGCTTAACTGAATTGAATGTTAAAAATAAGCAGAAAGAGATTATTGACCTTACAAAGAAGAATAAATATATCGAATACCCTGAAGAAATAGTTCCTATTGAAAACTCTATGGATAATAAAATTGAAAATATTTTTAAAAATGAAGAATTAAGAAGCAAATTTTTCGATGGTGTAAATTATGAAAAAGACCCCCCTAAAGAAGAATAAAGAGAGAATTAAAAATGAAAAATTAAAAACTTTATTGAAAACAACATGATTTAATAAAATATTTGAAATTTTAAATAATAAATTTGACTTACAAACGATCAAATTTCTATAAATTAAATAATCGTTATTTATGTTTTTTCTAAGGATTAATTTATAGTTTATGTAAAATTAAAATTTTAAGAATTACTATATAATATAAATTCATAGATATGAAAAAGCTATCGATTGCTCTAGCATTTTTACTTTCCCTTATTGATTTAAGTAATCAAGAAGCATGTCCTATTTTCTCATGCGGTTCATTACCTCAGGGAGACTGTTCACAAAGAAAAGAGGACGCTTCTACTCAAGTCTATTCATATACCTTACAGGAATGCAAGGGATCAACTAGGCAATGTCCATTTTACAACTTAGAGACAGAATCAGAAGATACCTTACACTGCGAGGAAAAAGCATCTGTTCCTATTAAAATGTATCCAGGAGGCCCATGCCAAGAAAACGACGACTGTATGTCAGGAAACTGCAAGGATGGAGCATGCTCAGGATCAGCTGAAAAAGAAAAATGTAAATCTCATAGTGAATGCTTCTATGGCTTCGCTTGTATCAAAAGCCAAGAGCCAACAGACAATGACAAATACTGCTCACCTCAAAAGAAAGAAGGGGATACTTGTGAAAGCGATTATGAATGTGAAAATGCCTACGGATGCTATTTCGGAAAATGCACTCCCTATTTATCATTAAAGGATGGAACATCTGTCGAATTTACCCCCGCCAAGACTGTTTCTTTCTGCGAATCTGGATTTGAGTATGAAAACAAATGTGCTAGATTGACTTTAGTTGAAAGAGATTCTGCTTGCTCTGATTCAAATGCTTGCAAATATTCTACTCAAGACGGGCAAACCTTAACTATTCCAGAACATTGTGAATGTGGATATAACAGAGAAGGAAAAAGATTCTGCAAATTAGGAAACGGTGACGAAGAATACACAAAATATCTCCAGGATATTAAAAATTTGATTCAAGATACTACTGATTGTAACACTTTAGAGAGGGGACGTCCATGCAACCACAACCGAAAATTACCAAGCAAACCTTTTTCATTTTTAGCTGGAAACTATACAAATTCTCAAATATTAGCTGAAAATTATCATAAATTACAAAAAAGTGATAGATGCGTATTAAAAGTTGCGTTCCCTGAATATATTCCTGATGGCCCAGGTCCAGGACCGGAACCTGAAATATTTACTTGCGCAAACTACTCATGCAAAAGAGGTCAAAAGTTCTGTGCACATTCTCATCAAGAAAATGATATAATTAATGTAATTTTATCAGACGTATGTGATAGTAAATCTTTCTGTAATATTGGAGGGGAACCAAACGAAGTATTTTATAAAAACGAAGATGTCAACGCGACATGCTCATTGAAATCCAATCCAACAGGTATTAGATACCCTGGAGAAGAATGCAAACAAGACATTGATTGCTTTGCACCTGATAAGACTTTGTTCCCGGATGAAAAATTAGTCGGAACTTGTAAAAACGGAAGATGCCAAGGATATTTAAAAAATCAATCTTGCAAAGAGACTGCCTGGTGTAGTGTTGGATTATATTGTAACGATGAACAAAAATGCGTTCCTCTGTTAGGAGAAGGTTCAATCTGCACACAAACTAATCAATGCCAAAATAATTTAATGTGCTATGAAGGAAAATGCGAAGATAAATGGTACTCCCAACCAGCTGGAACCGAAGTCACAGGAAAAGGAGATCTTCCTTATGAATACTACTGCCAAAATGGAAAAGTTCTTAACGGAGTCTGTACATTCTACAATTCTACTGCTACCCCTGATCCAAAAAGTGGATTAGTAGAATGCGTCCCCAATTCAGACTGTCAATATGAAACTGTCGAAGGACCAAAGACAATAAAATGCGAATGTGGATATAATCAAGAAGGATTATCCTACTGTCCTAAAGGAACCAATACAAGTAAGTTGTTTATCTAATTTATTTTAGATCCTGAGAGCTGGTCAAGACTTTACTCTTGGAAAGCAAAGAGATTTAATAACAAATGTCACTCAGAAAGAAGAAGAGATTGCTACAAAAACGATGAAACAGTTTTAACTAGCATCTTAGATTATGAACACAAAACAGAGAAAGCTCACTTATTTTACAATTCACCTGACTGTGTTCTTAAAGTCCTATCTTCTTCAATAATGAAATTGTCTTTGATTTCCTTATTCGCTGTTTTAATGGCCATCCTTATTTAAATCTTTACTATAGCAATATAAAATAATTAATTTCTTTACAACAAACTATATACAGTTATATTTTTATACTAAATATAAATGAAAGTTTTAATATAATGATTAAATTTTTGTTAAAAATATTATTTCATTTTATATAAGAGGTTTGTAAATTTAATAAATGAAAAATGAATTGAATCAACCAGGAAATGAAATATACAACAATTATTTAGAAAAAGAATTTGAATTATATAGAAATTCACTTATTGTTAAAAAAGAGTGTTCTGCTTGCCATTATATTCAAGGGATTCTCTTTACAGGTGTATCTCTCTTTTTTTTAACTCGAATGAGATTTATATGGGACACCCTAAATTATAAACACATAATAGGATATACAACAGTTTGTATAACGAGCAGCTTGATAGGTTTATATAAATTCAGCTATGCCTATCATATATATAATGTTCAATCGAGTATAAAAAAATTACGGGAGGAACGAGATATTTAATAAAAATTTATGTATTTTTAAAGTTTCAATAAATTCATTCAGAAAATAAAATTTTAATATATGATCACTAATGAAAATATTTAGACAGGTATAGCATAGATTAACATTTTTAAACACTTTAGTTATATTTCATATTCCATATTTTAACTTTAAAAAAAATTCTATTAAATTTTATAAAATTCTTAAAATTTTAATAAAACCATAATTCTATCTTTCATTCTATTTTGTAGATTTGGTAATAGGAGTGAAAAGATCAACATCGGCAGGTTTCTTAGTCATGATATAATAAAGCTCGTCGTTGGTTATGTTAATATCTAAGCTAGGATCTGAAATTCTTTCAAGAATGTAAGTAACATCTTCCAAACTAAGATTGTCTCCCAACTCCTGAATAACTGAGTGGAGGTTTTCAGGTGTAATTTCTCCAACATCTGGGTCAGCTACATTCCAGAATAATTTATTTACTCCTTCTCTGGTCGAGACATCACCCAATTTCTCATTTAAATATTCGATGAAATCATTGAATCTAAGAGATTTACCTTTGATATCATAATCTAAGCAAAGCTGTTCAATCAATTTGTAAATTTCGGGATTTTCTCTGTGGAAGTCTGAAAGATTAAAAAATATTATTACTGACTGATCTTAGTGCGTTTTTAATGTTATGAGGGTTTACCTCGTTAGAATCGGAAAATTTTTCGAACACTTCTTTTAATTCTTTGACTATCGAATTATCTAAAGAAGGTCTAACAACAGTCCTTTTAGCGAGAAAATCTTGTTTGGGAATTCTGACTCTTCTGTATTTAGTATTTTCATTGCTCTGTGTGTCTGCCATTGATTGTAATTAAATTTTTATTTGAGAATATTTATTAATGAAATGTATTAATAAATAAATCAAGTTACATTTGAATAATTTTATTTGGATATGATGGTTATAAATGAAAAAAAATTTTTTGTCTTCATATAGTTTAAGGTTATACTTCTATAAACTCTTAATAAATTGAAATATCACATAATATAAAATATTTAAATAAAAATATTTCAAAATGAATAATTAAAATTCTTCAGATAATATTCATAGTCAGCTGAATTCTTTTTGCATGTTGTGGTAATATTATTATTCACATTTTCCTAAAGATTTATATGAAGATAAATTACAATTAAATTTTTGACTAGTAACAGATTGTTATTGATATTATTAGAATTTGTATTCGAATTTGTTTGAGAAATTACCTGAAAATGAATATTCATGTTTATCGTATTCATGCTATTGAAGGTTTTATTCCCTGTTATCGTAGTCAAAAATGTTTTGTTTTCTAATTTAATCGGAAGAATTCCAATTATCGGAACCTCTACAAAATTTTTATTTACAATAGAATTAAAGAAATTTTTAGAGGAATTTAGAGTGAGATTATTTTCTTCAATATTTAAACTGTGGTATACCAAAAATGATGTATTCATCATTAGTCCTTTAGTTGATTTGAAAGGCGTATATAAAATCGAAAATAAGGAATCGTTGTTGATTTCTGAAAGCTTGATTTTCCCTAGTAATTCAAAACTTTCCAACAAATTTTGGATTTGTGTTATTAAAATTTGTCTTGAATGAGGGGGGCGTATTTCGAAAAATTCGAATTTGATTGAATCATATTTTATGATTAATTTGTGATTGTTTCCATCTGTTAAATATCGTTCATAAGAGTAGTTTATAATTTCTTCAGATATTGACAATGGTTCAAGGCCGTTAGGATTTTCTATGTGATATTTTTCTAAAATTTTGTTAAGAATTTTTTCTTTTTCTTCAGTTAGGTGCTTCACTTTTGTCAATTCGTGTTTTATTATTTGTTGAAAGACATTTGAAGTAGGGTTGATAAAGATCTCGAAGCTGGATATTGTCGGAGAATATACCAAATTTATCATTTCATCTACAAATAGGGTGTTTAATATAAGAATTTAAATTCTACTTTCGTGGTTATAGTAAAGATCTAATCCGAATATAGAAACTTTTTCGAAATTTAGAAAAAAATCCGCAAGAGTCACTTCTTTCTAACAAAATAAGAATTTTTAATGAATTCTTACTATTGTATTTATTTCACTTTTTAGTATATTAGGGGTGCATGCCCTAATGAAAATAGAAAAATTGCACATTCCCTCGTATCTGTGTTTCAAATTACTGAAATTTAAATTTAGATTATTTTTTAATTTGTAAGAATTTTTTCTGTTGTTATTTATATTGGGCATATTTGATTGAAAGTTTGAAGTCATATTAGGGTGGATGTTCTGTGTAAATCCGTTAAGAATCGCAAAATTAGATCCGTCAATTGACTTGAAGTCATAGCCTAATTTTTATTAATATTAATTTACTTCTCTTGCCTTCATAATGATTAAACTTATTGTTAATCGGGTTGATAGGAAATTGGTTGAAGTTCATCTGATTAAAACTTGACAGATTTGAAAAATCATTTCTTATGATTCCACTATACTCGTTGTATGGCATTGACGAATTCTGATTCACACCCTCTATTATATTCATTTCATTGGGGGGGCTACTCAAATTAAAATTTTGGGAGAAACTGCTCATATTACTTCCCATGTGATTAAAATTACTAATATTCAAAGAAGGAGTATTGAAATTCCTCATATTTCTTGTAGTACCCTCGGTAGGAATTATTAAATCTTGATTAACCTTCATATACATATTAGGCGATCTTATATGTGACATATTCATATTGTTGCACCCATGCATCTGATTCATGTTCATATTCATTATTTTCAAAGGATTTTCCTTTAATTTATTGAAAACCTGCTCTGACATTTTTCTGTTGTTTGAATTGTTTCGCATCTGTGGATAGTTCAAACTATGTCGATTCAACGGGATGCTCGGGGTCATATAGTGTATGTTATTAGCCGAATTATTAGTATGGTTATTTAGATTATTATAAAAATTATTGGGAATTAAATTTTCAGGAATTGACAAATTAGATGATGAAACACTTGAATATCCTTCTTGCTGATTGCTAGGAATATGATTCGTGAACATCCCATTGTTAAATGAGTTCAAGCTAATGTTTTTTCTAAAGAAATCCGGTGATCTTATAGTAGGGGGTATATTCATATTCATGTTTATGTTGTGTCCGTTTCTATACAACTCACCTACTGGTGAATTAGGTTTAGAACAGAAAAACTTCTTATTATGAATCACTTGCGGTCTATAAATTTTCTCGCTAATTGCTGAATTAGTTTCACTCTCACTTTTGTGAATCTCTATGTTGTTCGTATTGACAATGACAGGTTTATTTTCTATAGGAAGAGCAGTTTCAACTAAGTTGACATATGTTTTGTTATTTAAATCAATTTCCCCTATTTGTGTATTTATATTATCTAGCTCAGTCTCCTTCATATTATGTGGCATGCTCAGATTCAACCCGGAATCGAAAAATATTTTCGGTATTGATACTTCTAAATATATTTTGTTGAGGAGTATGTTAGAGTTCACTATTGAATTAAAATTAGATGGAAATTTATCACGACTCGGCTCACTAAAATTAATTTAAATTTTTTGTAATTATACAACGTAGGCTTGAAAAATTCGATTCCTATATTTGTATTAGATAAGACTTTTGTATAGAAATAATTTCTTAGTTTCATCTGTTTGTTTTCATCTTTGTTAAATCTATATCTTCGATTAAATTCATACTTGTATTGTTCTAATCGAAACTGCATACTTTTTATAAATTTTCTAGTTTCAACTGAAAAATTAATTTCTGTTTTAAATATATTTGTTCCATGTAAAGTACCCTAAGAGAATAATTAAATTTTTTAGAAATTACATTCAGAACGAAAAATATCTCTCTTTCAACACAGTCGTTATTTATTTCTCTAATCATTCTTAATTTTTCCTTATTAATCGAAGATTTTGAAAGATCAAATTCTAGGAAAAAAATATTATTCAAATTTTCAGTCAAACTCAAATTTGCATCGATTATCATAAAATTAAATTTTGTATTGTCGATAGGAATTTTCAAATTAAGAAAATTATGTTCTTTTTCATTGCTTGAGATCTCATTTCCATGTTTGTCAAGATCTGCATTCGATTTTTCTTTATACTCTTTCAAGCAATTTTTGATTGAATGTGTATCTCCTCCGAATTTATTTTGTAATGTGTTTAAAATACTCCCTTCTAATTTTTTGAAGAATAAACTTTTCCCACTGAAAATCTATAAATAAGTTCATAAAAAATTTTACGTATTCATAAGTATTCTTGTTATCACCAACGCTAGCAGATAGTTTCCATTCTATACATGTGTTAAAACAGGCAGCAGAAAGTTGGTGTTTATCATCTATATTATTAGGGTCATTGATTTGTTTCATTTATATATTCATAAAATTTTAATATTTATATTTCATTTAATTATATATGTTGTGTTATTATACAATAAATTATTATATTATTACTGATAAAATGAATATTTAATTTAAATAGTCTAATGCCAAATATTTTTAGAAAAATAATTAGAAAATGGGGATTGGGGATTGGGGATTGGGGATTGGGGATTGGGCCAATCCCCAATCCCCAATCCCCAATCCCCAATCCCCAATATACTGCTTAAAATCCAAACAGGAACGCAAAATAATTTTCTAATTATTTTTCTAAAAATATTTGGCATTAGACTATTTAAATTAAAT
>Ga0169931_10006820_pt1 | contig 17103 bp, 10 predicted proteins | sample Kivu_15m_20L_FD_129675 | JGI IMG/M metagenome (GOLD analysis project Ga0169931, IMG submission 129675) | Freshwater microbial communities from Lake Kivu, Western Province, Rwanda to study Microbial Dark Matter (Phase II) - Kivu_15m_20L... | ecosystem: Environmental > Aquatic > Freshwater > Lake...
ACCAAATCTATGGGAGGTTCATAGCAACCACGGTGCTTCAATAAATAAGGCGAAGGATAAGTGAGAAAAGAACGGTAGCCGCTTCGGATGAGAATGACAGTGTCAATACCTGCATTTTTCATAAGCACAAAGTCCCTTTCCCATTCAAGCGGACCCCAGTTCTGGTGAGGTATATCATGACTAATCTCGTCCAAAAATGTACCGGTAATTAACATGCAAACAATTTAAATTAAGTTCCTGGTTCTATTTCTTTTTCTTTAAGCGGCACCAACCAACTTACCAAAAAGGCAGGTAGCGTTGACACCAATACCCAAATAAAAAATTGAGCATAGCCTAAATAATCACTGATAGCACCACTGATCATTGAAGCAATAGTATAACCAAAATAAGTAATAGCACTTCCAAATGCATAATGCGCCATTTGATATTTACCTGGTGCAATTTGCTGCATAATAAAGATGATAATTCCAATAAACCCAAATCCGTACCCAAAATGCTCAATGGCAATGGCCGCTCCAATCACCCATAGGGAAGTTGCTTGTGTAATTGCTAAGTAGGCATAAGCTGCAAAGGGAAGATTAAAAAATGCACAAAGCAATAATAAAGTGCCTCGATTTAACCCCTTGTTGGAAACAAAATAGCCTGCTGCCAATGATCCCAGTACAAAAGCAACCGTGCCATATATGCCCGTGAGCAATCCCACAGTAGACTCGGTTAAACCTAACCCCCCTTCCGCCATTGATGCCTTCAAAAACAATGGCATGATTTTAATTCCTTGCCCCTCCGCAAACCGGTATAGCACAATAAATAGTATTCCTGCTCCAATATGTTTTTTTTGGAAAAAACTAATCATCACATCTTTCAACGTGTACCAAACTTGAGCAGCAGTTTGCATAGATTGTTGTACTGCATTATCAGGCAACACCCGACGGTTATAAATTCCCAAAAACAACAGCACCAATGCATAAATTGCCAACACAATGGCCCAAGCGTCTCGATCACCCAACAGCGGTATCAATATACCTGCCAGAAATACCATACCTCCATTTGAGAAAAGCTTAGCTACATTATAAAAAGTTCCTTGCCACCCTACATAACGTGCTTGTTGGCTAGCAGATAATTCACTGAGATAAATTCCATCAGCAGCAATATCCTGTGTAGCCCCAAAAAAAGAAATGAGAAAAAAGAGAGTAACCGATAATGGGAAAAAAAAGTTGGTGTATAAAGAAAGTACAGCTAATGCAAAAAGTACGCCGCAGGCCAATTGAGATAACTGGATATAAAACTTCTTTGTTTTATAAAGTTCCATGAATGGACCCCACAATGGCTTAAAACTCCAAGGCAATACAATAAGTCCTGTCCAAAAAGCAATTTGAGCATCTGAATATCCCAGGCTTTTATAAAGTAGGGATGCAATGGTTCCACCCAGCACAAGGTTTGGCAGACCCATCGCAAACCAGGTAGTGGGAATCCAGGATAGTGGGTGACGTGAATGTGTTGACAAGCAGCTTGATTTAATAAATTATTTTAAAAACGTTTTGTGAATTTATAATATTATTTAAATAGATTCGCGATGAACCTTTCATTTATTTACATGCGATTGGCCGCCCTTCTACTTCTGTCCATTTTCCTTACCGCCCCAGCTTGCAAAAAAAAATCCAGTACTGGCGGAGGCACACCTACACCCCCCACTCCAGTCTGGGATCCCAATGCCATGCGGGGGGCATGGATAACTACTACAGCTAGCACAGCCCTTGATAGCCGAGATAATATTCGTCAAATGGTAAGCACTTGCAAAGCCGCAGGCATTAACCATTTATTTGTGGTAGTTTATAATAACGCCAGGACAACCTACCCCAGCGCTACCATGAGTGCCTTAATTGGCAAGCCCATTCTAGAACGGTTTGCGGGGAGAGACCCCCTTCAAGAGTGTATTGAGGAGGGTCATGCTGTTGGCTTGAAAGTACACGCTTGGTTTGAATATGGCTTCTCTTCTTCTTACAGTGCAGGAGGTGGAGCTATTGTCACGGCAAAGCCCCATTGGGCTGCACGTGATCTTTCAGGAAATCTTGTTGTGAAAAATGGATTTGACTGGCTTAATGGAATTCATCCCGAAGTCCAACAATTTATGGTTGATTTATTTAAAGAAGTAGTTACTAATTATGCTATTGATGGGGTGCAAGGAGATGATCGCTTGCCAGCTCTTCCCAACACTGGAGGCTACGACCCTTACACTATAAACCTTTACAAGAACGAAAATAATGGGGCTAGCCCTCCAACTACTGCAACTGATACCAGTTGGTTAAGATGGCGCGCGAGGAAGCTAAACAACTTTGTAAAAAGACTACGATCTGAGGTTAAAGGCATTAAACCAACTGTTTTGTTTACGATATCGCCAAGTCCTCACCCATTTGGATATAATGAGTATCTACAAGATTGGCCCACCTGGGTAGATAGCAGTTGGGTAGACGCCGTGCTTCCCCAATGTTACAGATACGATATCAACGGATATGCTGCTGTTGTCCAACAGCAAAAGGCAGCGCACCGCAACCCAGCCGTACCACTTTACCCAGGTGTGTTACTACGATCAGGGACGTATACCTCAAGTGCTGCAATGCTGAGCCAAATGATACAGACCAACCGCAACAATGGGTTCAAAGGAGAATCTTTCTTTTTTTATGAAGGAATTAAGGACGTTAGTTCATGGTTTGCAGGACAATACCCTTTTATAAAATAGTTGCAAATGATTTTTAGATATGCATTAGCCATTCTTTTACTATTTACCATACATAATGGATTCGCTCAAACTTATACCAAATGGGTAGATCCTTTTTTAGGAACAGGAGGACATGGCCATGTGTATCCTGGCGCTACCGTACCATTTGGCATGGTACAAGTAAGCCCAGATAATGGTGTGGAGGGCTGGGATTGGTGTAGCGGTTATCATTACAGCAGTACTACCATTGCGGGTTTTAGTCATACACATTTAAGTGGGACCGGTATTGGTGATTGGTGTGATATCTCTGTACTTCCCTTGACAGACACGACGCAAGTTGGTTCTAAAAAAATATTTATTCCCTTTCAACACCAAAATGAAAAGGCAGAACCTGGTTATTACAGTGTTATACTAGATAACAAAATAAAAGTAGAACTAACAGCCGCTGACAGAACTGGGTACCATCGCTACACATTTCCCGCAAATAAGGGTTGGGTTCGTTTTGACATGGGCTTTGCCATCAACTGGGACCAATCAACTGCAGGCCAACTTCAATTAATTGATTCATTTACGCTCGTGGGATATCGCTTTAGCACTGGTTGGGCAAAAGGGCAAAAGGTTTTTTTTGCAGCGCGTTTCAATACACCCGTTCAGCAATTAGTTTTTATTGATGATTCCACGCATTCACGTTATCGTGCGGTGGGTAAACAAGTAAAAGCCTTGCTTGAATTCAACACTTCACACCCCTTAGAATTTAGTGTGGCACTTAGCAGCGTTAGTACAGAGAAGGCGCAAATGGAACTCTACAGCCAATTAAATAATCAATTTGATCAAGTAGCACAACAAGCAACAAACCGCTGGGAAAGAGAATTAGAAAAAATAAAAATTGATACCACTAACCGCGATCTAGCCATTCGTTTTTATACAGCGCTATACCGCACTTCATTAGCCCCGGTTGTTCAAAGTGATGCAGATGGACAATACCAAACACACGACAACAAGATTCGTAGATTCACCAACGGTGTAAATAAGTATACCATTTTTTCGCAATGGGATGTATTTCGTGCTTCAAATCCACTTTTTACACTGCTTCAGCCAGAACGTTATAGGGACATGCTTAACAGCATGCTTGCTTTTTATGATGACAATGGGCTCCTACCCGTTTGGGATATTAGCACTTGGGAAGCCAATACAATGACTGGGTATCACAGTGTGCCCATTCTGGCAGACGCCATTCTCAAAGAGATTAAAGGATTTGATATTTATAGAGCGTATGAAGCAATGAAAAAAAGTGCCAATCAATCCCAACGCGGTACACCGGCCTATCTGCAATATGGCTATGTACCCCATGACAAACATGGATGGAGTGTTACCACCACGTTGGAATATGCATTTGATGATTGGTGTATTGCGCAAGTTGCAAAAAAGCTGGGTCGACAAGCTGACTTCCAACTATACAGCCAACGCGCCAACTCATATAAAGCACTTTTTGACTCTACTACAGGATTTTTTAGAGCCCGATTGAGTAATGGACAATTTAAAGAACCTTTTGATCCCTTATTAAGTGAGCACGGCTTTGAAGGACAATATATAGAGGGAACAGCGTGGCAGCATAGTTTTTTTGTTCCGCATGATGTAGAGGGCTTTGCACGTTTACACGGAGGAAAAGAAAAGCTACTACAAAAACTAGACTCACTTTTTACAGCCCCATCTGAGTTACATGGTCAGGATGTGTCGATAGATGTAACGGGATTAATTGGTCAATATGCACATGGAAATGAGCCAAGTCACCATATCATTTATTTATACACGGCCCTGGGCGCTCCAGAAAAAGCAGCCCATTGGGTTAGGGTTGTAGCGGATAGCATGTACAAAAATGGGCCCGATGGTCTAACCGGCAATGATGACTGTGGACAGATGAGTGCTTGGTATATATGGTCTTCACTGGGAATGTATCCACTTAATCCCGCATCAGGCCAATACGTATTTGGATTGCCCCTTGTTAAGGAAGCAGTGATTGAGTTGACACAAAATAAAAAAGTAAAAATTCAGGTATAAACTATACCTGGACAAGGAAAAAAAGGAATTGCAAAAGTGAAATGGAATAAAAAAGAAATTCCACTGTATGCCATTTCACATCAACAATTACAAGAGGGAGGCACATTGACTTATTATGTGTATGATTAAAATAAACAACCAAGTAATAAACAAGCATGGTGTTGCACTCCTTGTATTATTCCTCACACCCCTTATCAGCTTTGCACAATTTCAAGGAAAACTTATACCTAAGAAAGGCTTATTTGTTAACCAAGGTTCACTGCAGTGGGCCATGGGCTCTGAAATCAATTTTCTTGATGCTGACAGACAACATCATGCATATTATTTTACATGGTGGGAACAAGATGCCGATACTAGCAACCCTGCTCAAGATATTTTATTTATTGGCAGCGCCAATACAGCAGTACAAGGCACTTTTACGTTAGCAAAAAGTGAAACAAAGTTAAAAACAACACTTGCCTGTACGTGGAATAATAGCACAGCAGGCGTTTGCGATTTATTGTATACCCGACTGTGGTATCCCTTTTTTACGCAGGCTACCTGGAGTAACAAAGAGGGTAAATTACTTAAGCATATCGAAAAAGAATTTGAGGACACTGTCTTAGTTGCCCAAACTCCCTTTGGTGTTTATCGATTCAGCTCCTCTCATCCTTTCTTGATACAAGTAGACACGGCTCTTCATCCGCAAGAAACAGCCTTTACTGTTCGTTCACAATTTATAAAAATCTTTAATCGCTCAATTAACTTAAGTGAAAAAGAAAATTTAGTACGAACATTTAGTATTGAGCTATTAGAAGCCCCCTTCAATCATACAAAGAACCCATACCAGATTAAAGATTCATTAGTATCTACAGATAAGTTATGGGAACCACCAAGCGGAAAGCTCTTATTGCTTCCTAAACCAGCGGAGTGGATTGCTAAAAGCGGTTTTACCACCATCCCCACTTCTCAAAAATATTTAACTGATAGTAACCTTCGCTATTTTAATGAAGTGGCTAGCCGTTACTGGAAAACCAATAAAAACCTGCAACCTGCCTGGAGATTGATAAAAGATTCACTACTTCCTGTTGAGGGATACACCCTGTTCATTGAAGACAGTATATTCATTAGCTATGCCACTCCCAGTGGACTACAACATGCCATAGAAACACTTGGTCTGTTAATAGAACAAAAAGAGAAGCAGCTAGTTTTGAAAAATGCAGTCATAAAAGACCAACCACAGAATAGTTGGCGTGGTATACATATGTTCACCGGTCCACAGAGCTTAGCATTACATCAAAAAATGTATCAGCAGATTTTACAGCCGTTAAAAATCAACAAGGTGGTGTTACAATGCGAGCAAGCAACCTGGAATTCCTTTCCTTCTATACATAATGCCATCAGTATAAATAGGGCTGATCTAGCAGCAGAGTTTGCCTATTTACGCAAACACCATATCGAACCCATTCCTTTAATACAAAGTTTAGGACATATGGAATGGTTTTTCAAACCAATTGAAAACCGCTTCTTAGCCATAAATCCATCGTATCCCTATACACTAAATGTTACGCAGCGTAAAGGGAAAAAGGCAATGTTAGTTCTTTGGAAGGAGGCTATTGAACTTTTACAGCCTCAAACAATACATGTGGGGTTTGATGAAATTGGAATGATTGGTTTTCATTGGCCAAGGGAAAAAGAATTACAATTATTTAAGCAACAACTTAACCGCTTAGACCGATTTAGCAAGAAAAGAAAACTAGGTTTAATGATTTGGGGAGATATGGGACTTGCTCCCGGAGAGGCCCCAGACGCGTGTAACGGAGTGAACAAAGAAAGAGCCGCTGCTATCAGAGCCAGCATTCCAAAAAATACATGGATTGCTGACTGGCACTACCTGGGCAACCCTGATCCCAAAGCGTATTTACCTTCTATTCAACTTTGGAAAAGAGAAGGATTTCGCCCCCTTGCCTCTCCTTGGTTTATTCCTAATAATATTAGAGGCTTTGCTATGGCTGCTAATCAAGAAAATGCTGGAATACTTCAAACAACCTGGGCAGATTTTGAAAGCAGCGAGGTTAATATGCTGAAAAACATTGAGCAATTTGGTGCGTATGTACTAGCCTTGGATTACGCTTGGAGCGGTAGAAAAGAATTACCCAATGAACTCCCTTACCAAGGTGTCACCGAATGGACACAACGATTCTACCGACAACCATTTCCTATTGCTACTAAAGTGGGAAAAAAATGGAATGGCTCAATTTCAATGGAAAACCTAACTGATTTAGGGGCACAAGCGCTACCCAATCAACTTGTATTTACAATGGAGAATAATCAACAGGTAGAAGGAATTAAATTAAAGGGGAGCACGGCACTGATTCTGCCTGAATCAACGCCAGTTGCAATAGTAACGGGATGGAGAGAAGGGCTAGTTGAATTTTCAATCCCACTGCTTTACGGAAGAGATATTCGTGCAATGCAGGACAAACGCCCCATTTACGTAGCTATAAAAGAAAAAGGAGAAAAAGAGTGGTATCATTTCCTTACAGAATCCAAAAAAGTGGATAGAATTGAAATAAAACAGATCCACCCAGGTGCTGGAATACAATTAACAGAAGTTGGATTCATACAATAAGCTAGCTTCGCCAGATCCATTTCCTTTGATTGAAATACAATGTTATTGCACTCACCATAGCAGTAAAAATAATACCCTTTAGTAAACCTTGCCAAGGTGCATGCGCCCAAGTACCCCATTGATCAAGCACATTACTAAGCGCAAATAATGGAAGTAGCAATAGTGAGCCTGCTACGTAGGCTACTAATGGATTTTTGCCAAGCCCTGCTAAGATTTTCCAACATACTTTAGTCCAGTTGCAAGCAACTATATCCCTGATAATAACAAGTCCTAAAAAACTGTATCCGCTGGTAATAAAATAATAACTAAATGTAGAGGGATCTTTTTTTATTCCACCCTCATAGGGCTCCAACACTAATCCAATCAACAAGAAAAAAAGACCATACCTGGCCAACACGTAAGACAAAGAGGGATCCTGCAACAAATACTTCCGGCATATCACTAGAAGAAGTAGTGCAAGCCACAATATCCAACAAAGCATTTCTTGATTTCGCATAAAAAGCAATGCAAGCAGTAGCGCCAGCAAAAACAAAATCAGTATTGACCAGGCTCCCAATAGAAACGTCATTCCCCCTTTCGATTCATTCTTATTTTTTAAAAATAGTTCGCCAGCCCAACTACCTGGTACGATAATAAATAAGTACTTTAAAAAGTAAAACTTATAAGCCCAATCAAAAGTAAGACCCCCAATGGAGCGAAAATTGAAAAAAGATTTTACGACATGATCTCCTGTTTCTCTAGCACTTAAAATTACAGCAGCAACCACTACAAGCACAGCAATACGCCATGAAGGATGATCAGCAGTAAACAAATAAATAAGGGTGCCAAAAAAAACCATGTTCGCTAATACAACAATGATAATATCGCTTCGATAAAAATCAAAGCCACTCCCATCATGGAAAGGCAGTCGATACAGCAGGATTCCTGCCATCAGGTAAGACATTGGCTTTACCCACTTCAACCAATTCCAAACTCCTGTTTTTTTAAAATCAAATAGCTGGCCAAATAATAATACAAAAGCCAAAATGGAAAGTACTTGATCGGTATTACCAGGATTCTTACTAAGCACCCACGCTTTCATGTGTTGTGAGAAAAGTGCAAAAAATAGTAGCTGAAAAAATCTTCTGCCTGCTACGCCAAGTAAGTTCACCCGAGTTGTTCCCCTTTCCAATTGCGTGTGTAAGGAAAGAGGTATTGCAGCACCCATACAGAATAAGAAAAAAGGAAATACAAGATCCACCCATGTAATCCCTGCTCGGGTCGGCTCAAATTGGTGAAGAGGTGGCGGCACTTGCGCATGATACATCCAAGCAGGCAAGAGTCCTCCAAATGCAATACTTCCAGATAGTACCATTCCAAAAATAGCAACACCTCTTAATACATCTAGCTCTATCACTCGGCCAGTGCGGTTTGTCATATAGAAGCTATTTAAATTCAAAGTAATAAAAAAGGGGCACTTTAACGAGTGCCCCTTCCTTTTAATAACAATCAATTATTGCCACCCAGGATTTTGTGTAATATTTTTATTTTTATCAATTTCTCCCTGTGGAATTGGCCATAGTTTGTACTTAGGATTTGTATTCACACGTGTTTGTGCGCGTGTTTTTAATCGCTTAGTAATGCTGGCAGCAGAATACACAGGTAACCCATTTGCATCAAATGAAGGTCGCTCTGCCGGATCAGCAGGATTAAGTGAAACACCCACTACAGGCATAGAATTTGCAACTGCATAGAGATCCCAACGTCTGAGATCAATCAAACGTAATCCCTCACCAGCAAACTCAACAGCTCTTTCACGACGAACTAAATTACGCAACTCCGCTGCAGAACCTCCTGTTACAGCAGGCTGCCCCGCACGGCTACGTACCGCATTAATAGCAGAAAGCACGGTCGCATCTGTTTCGCCCAACTCAATCTTTGCTTCGGTATAGGTTAACAGAATCTCCGCATAACGCATATTGATGTATCCTGTTTTAGTTTCCCATGAGTACTGGGTAGAGTCAACGTATTTTCTCCATACATAACCTACCCCTCCACTAGAACCTGTTGTGCCTGCAAACCAAGGAGAAGCCAAAAAACCAATCCAATCAATATTACTAGCTACAGCGTTAAACTGGTTAGTGTTCCAGTTAAACTTGAAACGCGTGTTAGAGTAAATATTGAAGATAGTGCGCTCTTTAGGTTGAACATAAGGCAAGGAAGGAGATTTTGCAGTGTTGTGCACCATTGTGTCTCCTTGCATATATACAGTCCAAGCTAGACGTCTATCTCTATTCTGAGAAGGAGCCGCTTGATTGTAAACAGTGGACTGATCAATTCGCTGACCATCACGGCCTTCATATAAATCCACTAATTGTTGGCTTGGAAAATGACTACTCTGTGAAGTACCAACCTGACGAGGGATGGTTAACACACATAACCAGTTTTGAGGATTTAATATGTCTGTAGGATACGTCTGTACATACATCAACTCACGGTTAACATTGGAACGCTGCCCTGCCAACATGAATAAATCAGTGTATCGTGGATTCAATCCGTAAGCATTAGAGCTGATAACAGTTTGTGTAGCGGCTTTTGCCGTTGCATAATCTTTAATCAACATAGCTAAACGGGCTTTCAGTCCTAAAGCTACCCCCTTGTTAACACGACCATATTCAATAACAGGCGCTGCACTGGATTGATCAAAGCCAGTAGCCGCTTCATCTAAATCACGATACAAATCTGCCACAACCGTTGCCACTTTTGTGCGGCCAATTGTTTCATATTCGCTGGGATCTAATGGCTTTCTAAAATATACAGGATCACCAAACCATCCCATGATATGATAATAGCCCCACGCACGTAATACTAAAGCCTCAGCGCGAAGTCTTGCATAACGAGCAGCCGATACATTACCCTGCCCCTTAGTCATTCCATCAAGCATAATGTTAGCACGTGTCACAAGCTTATAAGCCTGGTTCCAGGATGTTCCGGGTAAAGAGTTGCCAATTAGGAAAGGCCCTCCATCTCCCATTGCAACCTGATCCTCGGCATTACCCGTACGTTTAATTGCCAAATCAGTAGTAGACTCAATTGCAAAAAGCAAAGGAGTGTTATTAGGAAACTGCCAGAAAGCGGCCGCATACACACCATTAAGTGCCAGGTTCATTTCGGCCTCCGTTTGCATAAATGTGGCGGAGGAGGCACTATCCAATGGTTGGCGGTCCAAGAACTTGTTACAGCCAGATGCAACCAGCACCGCCGTAAACAACAGTATTGAACTTATCTTTTTCATATACTAAAAGTTTGTTTGTTTAGAAGTTGATGTTTACACCTACAGTCATTGTGCGCATCAGTGGATAAAATTCTGCATTGGCATTATTGATCTCTGGATCAAATCCATCCCATGCATTTGTCAACGTGAGGAGATTTTGCCCACTGATAAACACTTTGGCTCCACTCAGCGGCACACCTGATTTCTTGAACCAGCTGGCGGGAACACGGTAAGCGATATTTACATACTTCAAACGCAAGAAAGAAGCGTCGCGAATCCAGTGTGAAGAAGCTACATAGTTGTTGCCTCCACTTCCGGATGGCAACAAACGTGGGAAGCGGGCATTAGGATTAGAAGCAGTCCAGTAGTCCTTGTGATGTTTCAATAAAGAAGCCGCAAAATCACTGCTGGCAAATGGAACAGCACCCGTGCCACTATAATAGTTGTTACGCATTCCAACACCCTGACCAAAAATGCTAATATCTAAATTTCCTATAGATAAATTCAGATTTACACTGTACTCGTAACGTGGGAAGTTGTTACCGATGAATGTTCTGTCAAAGTTATCAACCTTGCCATCAGGCTTACCATTAGGACCACTGATGTCAGCATACTTTACATCCCCAGGCTTAGAACCCACAGTGGGGTTGGAACTCCAGGCCGTACCAAATTGTACAGGTGAATTTTTGACATCATTGGAATCAGCAAAATAACCAATCGACTGATATCCAAAATAAGACCACAGCGCTTGACCAGGAGCCGTGCGAATAGATCCACCATCTAAGAAAGGAACACCTGGAAGCGTTAACACCTTATTACGAACATCAGAGATCATGGCCGTTACATCCAACTTCACTTTTCCAGATAACGCCTTTTTGTAATTAGCGCTAAACTCCCACCCACGATTCTCCATAGAGCCGGCATTGATAAATGGAGCATTCAATCCAACATAGTTAGGAATCGGACGGCTTAACAACATCTGATCCACTTTACGGCGATATATTTCAGCCGTAAGGGTCAAGTTATTTTTAATTGTAAGGTCTAATCCAATATTTGCTTGTTCAGATTGCTCCCAAGTAATATTTGGATTAGGAGCATCCAATAACGCATACCCCAACGTGTTTATATTGTTGATATAGTTATTGGTACCGTTAATTGGATTTGAATAAGTAGAGGTACCAAAGTTTACTGCAAATGGATAGATCTCTGGTAATGCTTGGTTACCCAATACACCCCAAGAACCTCTTAACTTACCAAAAGTGAACATTAGAAAGACCCGCAAAGAAATTCTCTCTGCTGAATATCCAACCAGCAGAAGCTGATGGGAAAAAGCCCCATTGCTTATCTAACTCTTGAGAGAATCGAGAAGAACCATCATAACGACCATTCACTTCAATAAAATACTTGTCATCATAATTGTAATTCAACCGTGCATAGAAACCTGCTAATGCTGTTTCATAGGCGGAACCCCCATTGTTGATATTTCCACTTCCCAAACTCAAATAAGGTTGGTTAGGATTAAGAAACCCAGTTCTAGAGGCAGAAATTCCAGAGTAAGTAAATTCCTCTGTTTGGGCACCTCCCAATAGCTTGATAGAATTAGCTCCAAAACGTTTTGTCCAGGTAGCCTGCGCTAAATAGGTAGTACGAACGTTGGTTGAGTAAGACTCACCCAGACTTGTAGAACCAGGCCATACACCAACTTTATCATATCCCAATGTTGAAAGGTTAGGAACATAGATATCTACATTCTTCACAAAAGATTTTCCATTAGGGGTCCAAAACTCACGAGCCCAGTAACCTTCAATTTCTAGGTTATTTACCGGCTTATAATTGAAACCAACTTTTGTGAGCATGGTATTATTACGAGAAACAGAAGTACCTGCTGCCTCCGCCATAGCAAGCGGGTTTCTATTGTTTGTTTGTCCAGCAGTTCCATATATACCAGGTCCATATTTACCACCTCCTACAGCAGGCAAACCAATCGCCTGACGAATAATAAACTCTGGAGAACCAGTAGAGGGTGCAGTTGTTCTGCTGCTATTAATATTCAATAGACCATTGATGCTTAACTTATCGTTTAGTTTAAAATCAGGATTAAAACGAAGGTCATAGCGCTGGTGGCTATTATTAGGTACTAAACCTTGCTGATTCAAATAAGTAATAGAAGCAAAAATGTTAGAATTATCACCTGCAGAATTAATAGTGACGTTATGATTCTGCATCAATCCAGTATTGGAAAGTAATAAACCCAGCCAATCTGTATCAATTACATCCAAATTATTTGGCGCTGTTGTCTTATACTTATCAATAAGTGCTTGTGTAAAAAGAAAAGCATTTGGATTACCAGTTCTGTTACGTTCAGCAAGATTGCTCAACTCCATATGCTCAACTGCGGTAGTGCGCTCTGGAATGGCTGTTGCATCTTGTTTGCTTAAAAAAGCATTATAAGACACCTGTACTCCTTTACCTTTTGCTCTTTTGGTTTTAACAAGCACTACTCCATTAGCAGCACGTGCACCATAGATAGCTGTGGAAGCAGCATCTTTTAAAATTGTAATACTCTCAATAGCGTTAGGGTCAATCATATCAAACCCAGACACTACTCCATCCACCATAATTAGTGGACTTTGTCCAGCGTAAATTGAACCAAGACCCCGTATACGAATGGAAGCACCATCTGCACCAGGACGTCCTGATTGTTGTTGCACCGTTACACCAGGAGCTAAGCCTTGCAATAAGTTGCTAGCGGTAGCTACCTGACGCTTAGTCAAATCCTCCTGCTTCAATGTAACAACAGATCCAGTCAATGTTGCTTTTCGTTGCTGGCCATATCCTACCACTACTACCTCAGATAAGGTGTTGTTGGTAGCATCTAACTTAACCTGCAATGAAGTGCCACTAACCTTCACTTCTTTGTTGGTAAGTCCTACGCTGCTGAATACTAGTGTTTCTCCTGCACCAGCGGCGATAACAAACTCACCAGACGTGTTAGTTACTGCACCGGTAGCCTTACCTTTCACGCTAACCGAAACACCTTCAATGGCGTTTCCGTTGGCATCGGTAACCTTTCCGGAGATTTTCGTTTGTTGCGCCTCAGCAAAACCCACAAAAAATGTGAGTAGCCAGCACAACAGGATTGCTTTTCCCATAATAGATGTTTGTTTTTGGTTTACGATTTTTATGATGAAGAATAATTTCCGAAGTGATTTATTTTTAAAACTGAAAACGGATCAACAATCTTGTCCAACAAAATGGCCAACTCTCTTTTAGTTACAGGACGCTCAGCCTGGAAATTAGTAAGCCCCCATGCCTCCCGATTAGCTCTTACCCACTCCGTCATGGATTGCTTCTTATTATCATAAGATTTATGCGTTAGAAAAGACATAGCATTATCCATAGCCTCGAGTAACTCAATAGCTCTATTCATTGAAAGTAAACCCTCACGTTTAGCGGGCTCGGTCCACTTACTAAGCGGATTGATAAATGAAGGATTGCCCAAATTTTTAGTGGGTACAAAAGCCGGTAATTGAGAAATAAATTGATAGACCGTGATAGTTGAGTCAGGTTCAAACCAAGTTCTATTTGCCCATGCATTGGGCTGTCCTTTACCTCTTAAAAAGCCACTGGCACCAATACGTTGAATAGCTTCAAATCCCAGATCAGCACTACTTACATCTGCATAGGGCATTAGGTATCCCTTTTGTTGTAGCAAAGTGGATTGTACCTGACGAACAGGAACCAGGCGTGCATCCCTTTTTTTATTTTGAACCGCTAAGGCCGCTAATGCTCCGGCAGCTTGCCCAATCAATACTACACAAGGTTGCAAACGTGTTGTACCATTCACTACATTACTAACACTAATTCCTTTCTCAGCCACCACCAGCCCTGTATGCATGGCAGGCAATAAAGTTCCCAACGGAATGGTAAAAGATGGGATAGGATAAAACCCAAGATGCTGAGGAGCAGCAGGGTTTTTTCGATGATGATGATCAATAGGATAATCTCCAACGGCTATCCCCGTCCTATACAAGGGATAAGGTTGATCAAAAGGCTTACTAATATCTTGTACTTTAAAGCGAACAATCCCTCTTAACCTTCTGCCTTCCCTGTTGTATGGAATTAAAGCCAGTCGATCAGCAGTAGGAAACTCGTCATCTGCCAACCCCAGGTTTTTATAACCCAGCTGCTGTTGTAAAAAGTATATATACCGAAGTGTTTGCTGCTTTGCTTTTACTAATTTCTTGGCCCTTTCTTCAGGAGCTAGTTGAATCAGATTTAAATAAATATCATTTCCATGGCCTGGCCAATTTAACATGTACTTATTGCCAGGCAGTTTTGCATACGTAATCATTTTAGCACAGTCAACACCCGGTTTAATTCGCGTAGTATCCTTATAAAAATCAAGACAGCAACCGTCAAATTCAGTGGGATCATATCCAGCGGGTTTGGCAATGGTACAATCAACAGCGCTGCCATAGTCCTTTAGTATGGCTACATAGGTTAGGTCCTGAATAATATCATTAGAGGCAGGAACCTGTACATTTTCGCCAGTTAAGGCACTAGACTCCATGCCTAAATCAAAAGGTATGCCCGCGCTAGCCATCACATCCCCAAGCTCAGTAGCATCAACTACTTGGTTTGCATATACAACTAACGCATCCCCATTAATTCGGCTAATGAATCGTGCTCCGGCAACATGTGATTTTTTTTGCAGGATGGCGGACTTGAATTGATACTGATATAATAGCTGTAAACTTTTTTCTGCAGCAGCCATCTCTTTCCAAATCTGGTTGGCAACATGTGGTTCAAAATGGGTATTACTCACCCATCCGGTAGCCACTTTTGAAGGACCTCCATAGTGCTTATAAATTAGCCCCCTAAACTCACCCCATAAACCAGCAGGAAGTAAATGATTACCGTCCGTTGCAGAAACACCAGCCGCACTAAGCATTCCACCCAACCAAGTGGTTTCTTCCACTATCAACGTATTAGCATGTGAGCGGGCCGCCTGTATACCTGCAGCAATGCCAGCAGTTCCACCACCTACCACTAACACATCAACATGAAGTACACGTTGCGCATATAGGAATTGGCTACCAGCAAGTAGTAAACTGAAAAAGAAATATGTTGTTCTTTTTTGCATGACCACAGCGCTACTATATTTCGTTAATGGGAGTTTTCAATACATTCCAAATTTGATAGAGCGAACGAGGTATATGAAAACAACCTTTCCATTTGCTGCCTTTTAGTGAGAGCAATACCTCACCTCTTCTGTTCAAATACCCAAACCACTCACCATACTCGGGATCTCGAAAATGTTTCCATGTATATTGATGGACTTTCTCAAACCAAGCAGCGCAGGCTGGGTCTCCTGTCAATTGATACCCTTTTGCCAATGCTACCAGCGCTTCCACATGCACCCACCATAGTTTCTGATCCCATTCTAATTGTTGCGTTGGATGACCTTTGTAATCCAAGAAATAAAAAATACCCCCAAATTCCTGATCCCATCCAACTTTAAGCATATGCAACATGATATCCTTTGCTTTTACAACCAAGGAAGAATCATTCATTCGCACAGCCAGATCCATTTTAAACCACATGGCTTCAATGGCGTGTCCTGGATTTAATAAACGACCTTCAAAACTGTCGCAAAAACTTCCATCAGTATACACGTTCTCCAAAACCAACCCTGTATCAGGCTGGTAAAACACCTCCATTACCTCATGAATCACTCCAGGCAATATTGCATCCACTCTTTTTTTACCTAAAAGCGGCTCCAATTCAAGTGATAAATTGGAAAGAATCATAGGCAAACTAAAATTCTTAAGCACCCGCGTACCTGGTACAGCCTTGCTATAAATACCCTTCCAGTTATGTTGACGACGTAAAATATTTTCGAAGGTGTCAATGGCAATTTGTTTATACTGATCTGAAGGGCTGGCTTTATCTAAAGCCGCAAATCCCATAGTAGCAAAACAGTCACTGAAAATATTGTAAGGCTGAACTAATGGACGCCCATCCTGCGTTAAAGAGAAATACCAATTACCAGCCTTATCTCGTCCAAATTTCTCCATGAAATTAGCGCCATGCTTTGCCATCTCTAACCACTCAGGGCGAGCTTCCACTAAATTATACATGGTACTAAAACACCATACACCTCTGCCCTGTAGCCACATGAATTTATCAGTATCATAGACATTGCCCACACGATCTATACAAGTAAAATAGCCACCATGTGTAGTATCCTTGCTATATCGCAACCAAAAAGGAAGGATCTGTTCAGTTAATTCTCTATAGTATAAAGGGGCATATTGATGGATATCCACCCCATTTTGAACGGCAGTTTGATTGGCAAGCATGATTAGAATTCTTACAATTAAATAAGGCCTGACAGCAAATTCGTCAATAAAATTATAAAAAACAACAATCTTTTTAAATTTTTTTATTTAGTAGCCCCCC
>Ga0169931_10006821_pt1 | contig 17100 bp, 14 predicted proteins | sample Kivu_15m_20L_FD_129675 | JGI IMG/M metagenome (GOLD analysis project Ga0169931, IMG submission 129675) | Freshwater microbial communities from Lake Kivu, Western Province, Rwanda to study Microbial Dark Matter (Phase II) - Kivu_15m_20L... | ecosystem: Environmental > Aquatic > Freshwater > Lake...
ATGGCGGATACTCTCCAATAATATCGTTCTCCACCGTTTAGTCGCGATATGGTTTGAAATGTAGTATCTACTAGGATGTCGGTAAATAAATCCGCACTAAAATCCGCATTTCGGGCTAATTGAAGTCTATATTTATTAGCACCTGCTGTTGTCATCCACCGAATCGTTGTAGTTAGCGGTACATTAAGAAGACCGGCTTGAGGTGTTGACAACACAACCTGTTCAGGTGCAGCAGGCGGTGTGGTGAATGTTTTTATGCTACTCCAGTCACTAATACCGATAAGATTTCTGGCACGAACTCTCCAAAAATAGGTTTGGGATGCTTGAACTGTTGATACAATCAAGGAGTTTTGTGTCGTAATCGTTGAAATTTCTTCCGATTGAAACGTGGGTATGGCTGAATATTGCACCATATAATCCTCAGCTCCTACAACCCTTTGCCATTGAAGCGTTAGGGGCAGGGAAACCATACTAGAATCTTGTGGAGAAAGTAGTTGGGGTGTTAGTGGACTAACTGTAGTGGTTGAGAAGCGAAAGGGGGTCGACCATGGTCCTTCCCCTGAAGTGTTAATAGCAGAAACTCTCCAAAAATAGGTTTGTGAGAGGATTACATTATCAATGCTTACTTCATTACTATTAATAAGGGTTTTATCACTATGAATTACTTTGAATTCAGGATCTGTGGCTAATTGAAAACGATACGCGGTCGACCCCGTAACAAGCTGCCACATAAATTGAACATTTTCAGATAGATTTGTAGCATTATTTACTGGACTTGCGAGAACCGGTGCTCCCTGTGGGACTTGGCCAGAAGTTGTTCTGAATGACAAAGTTGAGGACCAATCACTTTCTCCAATCGAGTTCACAGCCTTAACGCGCCAATAATAAATTAAGCTTGGCTGTAATGTTCGTACTTGATACGTGGTATCCTTGTCAATAATAAGATTTAAAACGTCCGTTGAAAAAGTACTGGTTGAAGATACTTGAAGGGTATATTGTTCGGCAGCCCTTGCTTTTAACCACGTAATTTTGGGTGTAAGTGATACCCCTGTTAGATTATTACTTGGACTTGAAGGAATTGGTTTAGGTGGAGAGGGTTTTTGGGTTGAAAAAAGAACTGGATTTGACCAAGGTGATGAACCCCCAGGATTAATGGCACGAACCCTCCAATAATACGTTTTCATTGCATTTAATTGAACACCAAGCAATGAATCAGCACTTACATTATCGTCAAAAATGGGGGATGCAAAGCTAATATCTGTGGATATCTGGACCCTATATAGATCAGCCGTTGCCACCCTGCCCCATCTAAAAACAGTGGAAGATGAATCACTAATCGTGTTTGATAGGGGTGATTGAGGGACGGGTGTGGCGGGCGTTATGTTAACCGTGAAACCAGATATATCTGACCAATCCGTAGATTGAAAAAAACCATTCTCACTATATTCTGCTCTGATACGCCAGTAGTATGTAGCATCATCTAGTAAATCTTGTAACTCAAACTCGCTCACATCTCCGGGTATACCAGGCCTATTGACGATGAGATTACCATCAAAATGGTTTGTCTCAGATACCTGAAGATGATATGATTGAGCGCTGTTTAGCTCTTCCCACTTTAGTAGTACCCTTTTATTTAATCCTTTAGAACCTGGTATTGGCTGAATAGCCTTAGGGTAATACAATATCGTTTTAAACTCTTGGGTTTTCGACCATTCACTAAATCCTAGGTTGTTAATTGTCCTAAGTCGTAAATAGTAAGGGTTAAGCCCCCTTTTTAATACAATATTAAGCTGTTTTACATCTTCAACGGTCGTATCAAGTTCAACATCTGCGTAGCCTTGATCGATAGATATTTGAATCTGTGTTTGAAATGCTGTTTTAGAGTCCCATTTAATGGTGGGTCGGGTAGTAAGATTTAAATCTTTGTTTCTTGGCTCTATAACAATTGGGGTTTCGGGTAATGTCAATGCAATTCTGGAAACAAATGGCGTTGAACTTAAGCTTGTTGTCTTAAAATCACCACCAAAATAAACCACATCCTCTTGAATACTTAAGGTATGAACAGTTGAATCAGGATTACCTAAGGAGAACCAACCTTGTTCATTTAGAATGGCTGCATTACTACTATTTTCATTTACTTTAAAAAGCCCTGCTACAATAAGTTGATTCTTATTTTGCATTAGCGCTCTTACCGTACCTTCGAGCGCGCCACCAAGATCTTTCCATTCCGCTCCGGTCCATTCCGCTAAGGAAGACACCGCTTGGCTTCCTGATTTTGTAAAGGCACCACCAGCAACTATTCGTTCGTTGTACAATGTTAAACTGTGAACCGTGTTATCCAAACCAGCTCCGAGATTTTGCCAAGATAAACCATCCCATAGCGCAATTCTTGAATGAGAAAGAGTACCAATCTGGGTGAATTCTCCACCAACAAGAAGCCCGGAGTTTACGGATAGGAGAGAATGGACTCGTGCATTGGGACTCTGTGCATAAGTGGTCCATTTTTTAATTGTCTCATCCCAAAAGGCAAGTCTTGGGGTCGAACTTGTTCCGGAAAATGTGAAGTCCCCTCCGATATGTATTACATTATTATGGACTGTGATTGCACGAACAGTACTATTTAGACCCAAGTCCATGCTTTCCCATTTAAATCCGTCCCAGGCTGCGATATTATTTACTGTAATTCCACCTGCCGTTGTAAAACTTCCACCAACAAAAAGTTTACCCGAATGAGAATACATAGCCAATACTGGGCCATTGAGCCCGGAAAGTAGTGGTTTCCATTTGTTTTGGTCCCATCGAGCGATGTAACCTACCGAAACCCCATCAGCATTAGTAAACTCTCCCCCTGCGTACCAATTATTTTTAAAGTAGGCAATAGCACTAACCCTAGAATTAAGACCCTTTCCAAAATTAAGTTGTTGAGAACTTAATGGCGGATTATTCTTAGTTATACTTTGAGCATATGTAATGCTGACACCAAAGACACTAAACAAAAGAATCATCAAAAAAACACACGAAGAGTAGTGTTTAAGGCGAATCAATCGCAAACAGCTAAAAAGAGGGTTATTTGATGATATGAACACCATTACGCTTAGTTTGGTGGTCCTGGTGGAAATGGTAGTCTTGGTGTTTGATTAGTGCTTAAAAAATATGCTGCTGCAGAGCCGGCAGCAATACTCCCCAATGTCCAAAGCACCCATCTTCTCCGAGTGTTTGGCCGAATGGATGTAACATTTTGGGTATTTAACGATCTAAAATCAAACTCAATTATATGAAGTGAGTCCGCTTCTACTACTTGAGTTGCCTCAATATCAATAAATCCTGATTTAGTAATTCGGATCGGTCGATATAATCCAGGAATCATATCAAGTGTTTTAACTTTTTCAGGCACATTAAAACGCCTTACAACATTTGTAGGGTCAACAAACTCGATATCGTACTCAGGAATATTCGACAAAAATGTTACCCGCCCAGTTTTGGGAGAGTCATAAAGAGGTGGTTCTACTATTTTAAGACGATAGCTTACAATACGCTTTTGATGAAACTCGTGTAGTTGGTAATAAATATTAAAATCTCGGACGTTTCTTATCTGTACATGGCGATCTATACGACTAGTATTTGGCATAAAAAGAAACTCGAAACGAAAGCTAATACTACCATCAGGCCTAAGACTAAGGTTGTTTCGATCAAACTTAATATTCCGAATTTGTAACTGATCATTTTTAATCCAATCCAAAACATCATTAGCAGAAAATACTTTAAGTATAGATGGGTCTAAAATAATTCTAATTATTCCCTCGTCATCGGTTACGGGTGGTACAATTTGGGTGGTTTCTTGTACATCGATAAATTCTAGACTAAAGGATCCCGGCTTTAAAAGTTGGGGGCTATTTGATGGCTGAGCACTAAGAACTCCTGAAACAAAAGACATCATCACCATTAACAGCACGCTTAGTTTGCTGTTGAATCGTGTATTGTGAAGATTTTTTGTGTTTATTTGAGCCATTAACTATGTAAAAAGATACCGTGTGCCAACAGAGAGAAATAAAATGGATTGAGCAAAGAGATTATTGTGCGTTTATTTTAAAGATTGCAGATCTACTAGCAGGACGTGGAGCTTGAAATTTTTTGATCTGAAGGTGATCCATTCTTACCCCTAAAATTCCTCTGATTGTTGAATTCATCCAAAGATATTGAACATTATCATCTAATCTGAGAACATCATTAATCCTAAAAATATGTTCGTATGCAAGATCAGGGTCAATGACAACCCATATTCCGGAGACTTGAATGTCACCATTTTCCAAGCTTTCTAAACGGATAGGTTTATAATAAGCAGGAAGACCACGTCCAATAACATCTCCAAGCCAATCTATGGGTTCTTGGTGTTCAATTTTTAGATATTCTGGTTCCTTGCCTTCGAGCACCATTGTCAGATCAAAATCTGCTGCCATGGCAAGATCACGATTGCGAAAATCCTTACTCAGCGCGAGAGTAGACCATCGATGATCTAGTGCTAACACAGGATCGCTGTCATTTTCCATTTCCGAAACGAAAATAGTGGGCAACCAGCTAGAATCACTGAGGGCGCGTCGATATCCCTTTTCATTATTGAATTGCTCTCTTTCGGGTAATTTGAATGAATACTCATTTTCATTCGAGATGAAATTATAACTGCGATGAATAGGAAAGGTTTCGGGATTGTAAAAGTTAGAGGGCGATAATAGCTTGTTTTTTAAATATTCCTGAAGCAGGGTAGATTGACCTTGAAGTAAAACATCTAAGGTTGGTTGGATACTAAGCCGTATATATCCCTTGTTAAGATTTGATACTAAAACGGGAAAGCTTTCCGATTCAACGGTTTGAATATAAAAATCTGAGGTGCTAATATGTTGATGTGATCGGATAAACTGGAGTATCTGTTCTTCTTTAGAGCCCAAGTAGGAGCTTTCAACTAAAATATATTCTGATGCTAGTAGACTGCGTATGTAAGGCTCATTTCGAGTAAGAATTGCCCAGATGTACCTGGATAGGACAACATGATGGGAGTATGGTATGTAGTTTGAGGCGGTGGGGCCCAAGTCTATGAATTCACCAATGTCATAAATGCGACCTTCGTGTGTGTGGTGAATTTCTAGTTTTCTAATACCCAAATTCGTTAAATACGTTCGAATGTAACTTTGCCCAACGATTGTTTTTCTAAATGGAAGATCTTGTTGGATCTGCTGTGCACTTACATCTTTTAGCCAAGTATCAAAAACAACCCGAGGATAGGATGGTACAAAAACATCGGAAGCAATAACCGTGGGGTTAGTAGTGAAAAAAAGCACTATAAAGGTCAAACTTACCCTTATTCGACCATCATACGTCGCGTTCTTTAGCTTTTTTAGATACAGTTGCATCATAAAGCTCATTTTCATCATTTTATGATTTCAAACATATTCAAATCAATCAAACTTCCATCCGAAAATGGCTCTGGTTGCCAAGCCCTGACATAAATCAAGGGTTGATCTTCATTACCAAAATCAATCATAAAGGATAGATAGCCTACATCTGAATATGTAGATGATGACCATTTTTGAAATACCTGAACCCAGTAAATTTTTTCGTATTCAGGGTGAACATAGATGTTAATGCCACTGAAATCTACGTTAATAAACTCATTGTTCTTAAATATGACACTCCTCAAGCGGTTCATATATTCCGCTTTCGTTTGTTGATTTAATCTGAATTTTTCTTTGATGATTTCATTATCACTCGTTCTCACCATCCCAGACCCACCATCAAACTCTTGAATACGAGTACCTGTAATTATGAGCGCCTTGTCGCTAAATTGAAGTTCGATATAATCGGCATCTTTTCTGTTGTAAGCGGTTTTAATTTGCTCGATATAGTTAATAATCTGGCGTAGATAGTAATCTTCTTCGAGACTTTTAGCGCTTTCAAGAATAGTGTTAAACTGGTGTTCGGCAATTGCAAAACGTGTATCTGTCAATCGACCCTCAGAATTAAAACTTAGGATTAACTCAAGTGATCGATTGTCATTTTCAGCATTTGTGGTTACATACATGCGACGAATTTCGTAGGTGTTATTATTGAGCATAATAACTTGGGATCGTAGCTCGGATGATAGAACGCGTATTCCTGTCTCACGAATAAGTTCTGATAGTCGTTCCTGGCCAAATACACCTTCACCTGCTTTGATATGCTCGGGTAAAACAACTCTTCCAATAGAGGGATTGAAACGATTGATAGATGACATCACAACGCTAGCATTAGCCTCAAGTAAGGCTACGATGTCTCTGCCTGGACCATCTGTGAGTATAACCCGAACATCGTTATTTCCCTGAGCAAACACGGTTATTGCACTTAGATGTGAAACTAAGATCCAGAGGGTAAGAATTCGAATCAATTTCATGGGCTTGAGAGAATGATTATTACTGCTGGTATCGAACCCAAATTTCACGTTTTCCGGGGTAACGCTGCGACAAAGAGCTTATTTCTTCATTCGTTTTCAAATTGATAAAGCGAGAATTTAAAAATAATAGAAAAGCATCCACTGAGGAGTTACTGGCGGCATTTGGATCGATCACAATGACCATTGCACCTTCTTTGTTTTGAAGACTATCTCGTGATGGATAAAGATAAAGGGAACCCATATCACGACTTCTGACAAGAGCTCGCTGCACATCATACCATGTGGAAGTGGACATCACACTAGCATATTTCTTTTTGTAAGCATCCAAGGGGTCGTTACTTGTTTCACGAGATGGAACCGTTCTGTTGGATCGATCTGCATCCGGCTCTCTCGATACCACAGGTGTATTCAAAGGTTCCTCTTGTTCGGATACCGTAGGTTTCGTACTCGATGCAAGGCTATCCGCTGATACTGGCTCCGTGATTTCCTCCTGTATCGGGTCCACCTGAGAGCTATCTTCGAGCACTAGATCATCCGGAGAAGCCTTTTGAGTAAAGGATGTATACGCCATATACGAAGCTACTACAATTACTGCTAGCACGATGGGGAGCCCAACTTTTAAAAGAATTCCATTGCCCATCGGAACCTGGTCAACCTCTATAGCAAACAATTCAACGGGTTGTTGTATGCTTTTCAGACGCTGAGAGCCAAGCTTACGAATGGGAACATCAAGCTTATTGAAGACCTGATCATAAACAGATCGCGTGAAACAAATCCCACCCGGCGATGCCTGCGTGTATATACGTGAAGCCAGGTTCACACCATCACCAAACACATCATTCGATTCAAAAACAACATCTCCGATGTGCAGACCTATCCGTAATTGAAGCTTTCGGTCTGATTCTACCGAGGTGTTGTAGAGTTTAAATTCCCGCTGAATGGCAATAGCACACTTAACCGCTTGGATAGCACTTTGAAATTCAACCAAAAAAGCATCACCCATCGTCTTTATTTCATTGCCCCCAAAAGAGCGAAATATGGGTCGGACTAAATCGCGATGGTATTGTAACAATTCGAGCGCGAGAGCTTCATCACGTTGCGTTAGCGTACTGTACCCAACCACATCAGTGAACATAATGGCAGTAAGTCGACGCTCTGCGGAAGAAAGCATGGGCTGGCTGGATTTAAAGCGTAATTCTTAACCTTACAAGATACGAAACGATGAGCAGACTTGTTAGAGCGGCTTGATGGTGCGCTTTGCCGCAAAAAGAAGTGCTAATGGTGTTGTGATAAGGATAATCATCATCACACTTGCATGCGAAATCAAGGCGTAAGCAAATCCCGTAGCTTCTGGAATCTGATACAAAAGGTGAAGCCCCTGTTGAACGAGTAAATGATATGTTCCGATTCCCCCTGGCGAAGGGATAACAACTCCAACCGCAGAGACTACCGTTATAACCAGTGCCTCCTTCAAGCCAAGACCCGATAATACTCCACCCTCAATAAAACCAAAGGGAATAAGGGTCATTAGAATGTAACAAAGCCAAATCCCGATGGTTAAAACAAAAAAGAAGAACGGTTTCTTGATCGTTCTGATAGACAAAAGGCCCTCTTTGAAATGAGATAATACCATCGACACTTTAGAGTGAAAAGAGCCTATTTTGTCAGATTTAGAGGCCATCAAGCCAAATAAATACCACATGGTGAACAAGGCAAGAAGCAACAACAAACCAAAGAGGATCAGTTTCAAGTAAAAATTCACCCAATTCGTTGGCTCATCCATCCCCATCAAGACTAAAAGCAACCTTTGGTCCGACAGAAGAAAGAAAAAGACGATAAGTAAAAGAACTAGCATCACGACCACGTCAATAATTCGTTCTAACACTACCGTGCCCATGACGGCTGCTACGGACTTTTGCTCTTTCTTTGCCAGATAAAAACAACGAGTAAACTCACCTAGTCGAGGAACGGCGTAGTTAACGGCAAAACCATACATCACCCCAGCAAAAAGGATCCGCCGACTGGATACCATGTTATCGTGTTCGGTGAGTAATTTCCACCGTTCAGCTCGTAACCAAAGACTCAGGAGAGTGACAGGAAGAAAGAAAAGCAACCAAGAGTATCGAATACTCGGCCATAACTCCTGTAAATCGGATACCGGAATAGATCGAACCGCCAACCATAAGAACAGGATAGCAATAAGAACACTGATTAACCCTTTGAGAGCATTGTTCCAATATTGGTTCAAGGTTGCTCCTTAATGATCGCTCTAGTTTCGCAAGTCGATAATCTCTGCTGACTTTGGATACGAAAGCAGAAATGACTGAGGGGTTGGACTTGTAAATTTTCCAAATGAGAATCGCGATACGATCACGTTGTCACTTTGGTCGATAGCCGTAATACGAACGGGTATAGCCTGTTCATTGAGTTCTATTTCAACCTTCGTAAATAGAGCAAAAGGATCATCAGAGGTCATAACAACCGTACTGTTTTTATTTCGCATAGGGCCATTTCGTATCACATATTCACTCAAGGTGCCAAAGAGAAATCGAGATGGGGCGTATTCATCGTCTTCAGGATTGTAGGGACTGATGATGACCTGGTTTTTCTTGGGATTAAATACATGAGAGGTTTTTCCGTCGACTAGTACCACTCCGGTATCTGTAGAAAGACGATAGCGTGATTTATCAATCAGTATCTCACCTAGTGTGAGCGTGGTGTCTTTGGTATATGAATCAATAAACTGGTGGTTGAGTTGGGACTGAAAGAGCTCGCCTTTTTCAAAGCGGCTTCTCAGCTGATCAAATTGTTTATTGCCCGTTGACTTCTGCGCTGTGGCGGGGATAGATGCTACCAGCAGTAGCAAGAGGCCCATAAGATATTTTTTAGTCTGCATCGAGATCCCGTAAATGTTGTTCCAATTCTTCTTCATCTGCGATGAGTACCTGACGTGCCGAACTACCTTGATATTTACCGACGATTCCAGCATTAAATAGCTGATCTATGAGTCGGCCAGCTCGACCGTAGCCCACTTTCAGCTTACGCTGAAGGAGTGACACTGATCCTTGTTGGTGCATCACAACTACACGAGCGGCGTCCTCAAAAAGGGCATCCCGATCTTCTATTGCGTTCTGAGCATTGTCGCCTCCATTTGGGTCTTCAATGACCGGTAACATGTATCGTCGATCGTAGCCTTGTTGATTGCCTATATGTGCCGTGATTCGTTCAACTTCTTCGGTCGATATAAAAGCGTTCTGAATACGTATCATGGGACCTCCTGCAGAAAAGAGCATATCGCCACGTCCAACGAGTTGATCCGCTCCCATAGTATCTAGAATAGTTCTAGAGTCGACTTTTGATGCCACTTTATACGCAATACGGGCCGGGAAGTTGGCTTTGATGGTACCCGTAATCACGTTCACCGATGGTCTTTGGGTAGCAACCACCAGGTGAATACCTACTGCACGGGCAAGCTGAGCAATACGAGCTATCGGTTCTTCAATCTGACGACCAGCTGTAATCATCAAATCGGCCATTTCATCGATGATGACCACGATATATGGAAGGTATTTATGCCCAAGTTCCGGCTCCAGTTGATTCGCTTTAAACTTCGTGTTGTATGCTTTCAAGTCGCGTACCATAGCCATCTTGAGCAGATCATAGCGCTCGTCCATTTCTTTACACACGCTATTCAGCATCTCGAGCACACGGGAGGTATCCGTAATGATGGCCTCTTCAAAATGAGGAAGTGTTGCCAAAAAGTGATGTTGAATGCTCTGATAAAGAGAAAGTTCAATCTTTTTGGGATCGATCAGAACAAACTTCAAATTCTCCGGATGACATTTAAACAACAAGCAGGTTAAGATGGTATTAATACCCACCGACTTACCGGATCCAGTTGCACCTGCAATCAAAAGGTGGGGCATTTTGGTTAAATCGATCATAAAAATTTCATTTTCGATCGTTTTACCAAAAGCAACAGGAAGATCCATATCGGTCTCAACAAATTTGCGCGTGTTGATCACCGATTTTGCGTACACTACCTCCCTTTTTTGATTTGGAACCTCGATTCCAACAGCAGCCTTACCTGGAATGGGGGCAATTATGCGCAATCCATGAACCGCCATCGCCATCTTGAGGTCATCCGCATAACTTTCAATGCGACTGATTTTCACGTCTGGAGCAGGTGTTAGCTCATATAGTGTCACCGTTGGACCAACAATAGCTTCAATGCTGATGATCTCGATATTGTGACGCTTTAGCTTTTCAAGGATGATCTCTTTTTTCTCATCGATCTCCGCATAATCAATCTCTTTTCCTTCGTTAGGAGGAGTGTCGAGTAAATGTAGTGTTGGAAAGCTGTAGCGTATTTCGGGGATTTGTCGCTCGAGTGTTTTCTGTCTACGTGCAAGTTCATCACCGCTAGCTTGTTCATCCTCTTCACCAACAAACACTTTTACTTCGACGCCATCATTGATAGCCTCTTCATCATCGGATTGTTTTTTATCTAGCGCAGCTCTTGGGGGCAAAGACTCCATGTACACCCTTTCGGCTTCTTCCGCTTTACGGCGCTCTTCTGCCCGTCGACGTGACTCTGCAATCGTTGCTTGTATAGAGGCTTCTTGCTCTTCTTCGAGGCTCATTCGAGCATCTTTTTTTTGATCCTCCCCCTTTGATATTGCATCCAATTCCTGTGAGTCTGATACGGTAGGTTTCACTTGCTTGCGAACACCTTTGGTGAGAGGCTCATCCTCAAAATATGCGGGGTTCACCTTCTTATCTGCAACTTCTATTGCCTTTTCGGCTTTCAGACGATCTCTTTCTTGTTTCCAGTGTTTGATTCTGTCAATAAGCCCTTGAACATCTTTGTCAATCACAAATAAGCCCGTCACTAAAAGAAGTATGCCCAAGATGATTGGAGTTCCCACCTGTCCGGTGTATTTAAGTAATAGTCCAGAGAGTGTGATTCCGACCGTTCCTGCCCATGTAAACCCAAAAACTTCCTCTAATTCTAGGGCATATACAAGATATCCTGTGAGCGTAGCCAGTAAAAACATGAGATAGGTAACCAACATGGTGATACCATTGAGACAAAGCAGAGGCTTACTTCTAAAAATATACCATCCATAATAAATGGTGAGCAGCGGGATAAGCAGGCTGAAATAGCCGAATCCGTTTTTTACGAAGCCGTGAGAGATCCATGCTCCCAATACCCCTAGGCCATTTTTTACGCGTTGCGACCCTTCATCAAGGGGGCTAAGCCCTGGAACACCGAGCGATTGAATAAACGCACGGTCGGCATCATGATAGGTTAGAATACTGACCCCAATAAGAATGGCAATACCAATGAGGACGATACCGAAAATCTCGAGCTTCCTCTGCGAGCTTATCGTTTTGAGACCTGCCGTTGAATCAGCACTATTTTTCTTGGGTTTGTCCATGTAAGACTACGATAAAATTATCCCGTCTTTCATATTAACGTGTGGAACGATTGATATGAGGTCTATTTGACTACAATAGAAGATATCATTAGGATGTGCTATACCATCCAAACGACGAGCATGACTACTTTTGAGTACCGCGTCTTCGATATCGTTTTCATATTTCTTGTAAAGAAGATGGGCGATTTTTGCACCATCACTGGCTTCTTCATCAATAGCACCGTCCATAATACGGTCGATGATTAATCCAGCACACAGCATATCCTCTAATGAGAGTCTGGTTTTCCAACCGGCACAAATGAGAATAATGTCTTCATCGTTTTTTTTCAATTCTTCTACAACAGCGCCAGCATTCAGAAAACATCCAATCAGAATTCTATTTGCTAGAGCAGCTCTGGTGACCGCCTTTGTACCGTTGGTGGTATGAAGAATCATCGTGCGACCCTCAACGGTTTCTTTCGAAAATTCCATGGGTGAATTCCCATATTGAAACCCAGCGATCTTGTGACCATCTTTCTCACCGCATAAAATCACTTTCTTAGTGTCTAAATTCGCGGCGATTTTGCTGGCGGCAGACATATCTTCAACAGGGATAATTCCTTTAGCGCCGTTCACCAAGGCGGTTACCATGCTCGAACTTGCTCTCAGAACATCAATAACAACGACTGTTTTACTACGAACCTCGTCTTCAAGAAATGACTGGGCAGTAGAAAATACTTCTATGGAACGTTTACTCATCTTTTGTTTACAAATGGGGGTTTTTGCGTGGTTGCCGGAGCATGTTTACCACGAATGTCAATGAATATGGTTTGATCTGGGCTAGCATATTCGGAATCAATATAGGCCATGCCAATTCCGACACCCAAAGTAACCGATTGGGTACCACTCGTTACCTCTCCAATCGTTTTACCTTGATCATTTTTAACTTCAAAATGTGATCTGGGGATAGCTTTTTCGTCTGCCATCACAAAACCGGTTAATTTCTGTTTGGTACCGGTCTCTTTGAGCGCATTCAGCACATCGCTCGCAATAAAAGAGCCCTTGTTAAGCTTTGTTATCCATCCAAGGCCAGCTTCGATTGGATTTCGTTGGTCAGAAATATCGTTTCCATACAATGCGTATCCCATTTCTAGACGAAGGGTATCTCTAGCGCCCAAACCGCAGGCTTTGATTCCAAACTCTTCCCCAGCGGTCATGATAGCATCCCACATCATTTTAGGATCTTTTTGACCTGGCTTAAAGTAGATTTCGAACCCTGGCTCTCCTGTGTAGCCTGTAGCTGAAATGAGAACATTCGAAAAACCAGCCACGCTCGACTCTGTAAAATGATAGTATGCGATTGAAGGTAAATCCGCTGATGTCAATTTCGAAAGGATTGCTTTAGAATGTGGACCTTGAAGAGCTAAAAGGCAATATTCGTCGGACTCATCCTTAAGTTGGACCCCGTCCATCAGGTGTTCTTTCATCCATTGGACGTCCTTTTCGCGATTCGAGGCATTAATGACCAAAAGATATCTTTGTTCTCCCAGCATGTAGACGATCAGGTCATCCACAATCCCTCCATCGGGATAGCACATAGCTGAATATTGAGCTTTACCCGCCTGTAATTTGCTAACATCATTAATCGTAATATGCTGCAAGAATGCAAGTGCTGATGGACCTTCAACCAGGACTTCACCCATATGACTCACGTCAAAGAGACCGGCAGACTGACGAACGGCATGGTGTTCTATTTTAATACCTTCGTATTGTACGGGCATTTCAAAACCACCAAAATCGATGAGTTTAGCCCCAGCGTTTTTATGTGACTCGTAAAAAGGTGTTCGTTTGAGCATAGATCTTGAATTGTGTACCCTTTTCGAATTCTATTGACGACCCGCGCGGTCTACACTAAATGCCGGCAGACAAATAGCCCAGTATTCACATTCTTCTTCAAACGGATTGCTATACTGTACGGGTACATTCCGAGAGATTGTAATACTGTTTCCGGCCTGCAAATCGATCCTTTCATTATTGTCGATAAGGATACGCATTTTTCCCCTAATTATGATAGTAATTTCATCAAATTGAGGGATCTGAACCGGTTCATCCCATGATGGTGGGGCGATCATGTGGGCCACAGAAACCTCTTCATTGCCTGTGCTGGCTTTGCCAATAAATTCTTCGATGAGCTTATTTCCGGGTACCGGAATACGAACAGGACTTTGTTGAATAATGTATTTCTTCATGAGATTCTGATAGCATTTGGTAGGATAATTTACGACCCCCATCGGTAAACTTTACACCCTTATTTCTTGTTGAGTGGTTTAAATTGAGAATTTGATCAAAAATGGGGTTTAAAGCTCCGTATCTTGCAGAAAATTTAATATCACTATGACACTATCCGTAGAGAGCGTTCGCGATGCGCTAAGTAATGTAATTGAACCCGACCTAGGAGAAGATCTCATCACCCTAGATATGGTTCATGATATCGCCGTTGATGGGAAAAATGTTTCCTTCACTGTTAACCTGACCACGCCAGCGTGTCCACTTAAGGCTGAAATTGAGCGAGCCTGTGTGAATGCTGTAAAGCATCTGATCGACACAGAAGCCGTTGTTACCGTTAATATGACGGCAAATGTTCAGAAAAATCGAACCGATGGTCAGGGCGATCAAACTTTGGCCAGTGAAGTAGCCAATATCATTGCTGTTGCCTCAGGTAAAGGGGGAGTCGGTAAATCAACGGTATCGGTGAACTTGGCCATCGCACTGGCTAAGGCGGGTGCCAAGGTAGGTATAGTAGATACCGATATCTATGGTCCGAGTATTCCGGTTATGTTCGATATCAACGAGCGACCCGATATCAGTGTGCGCCGCAAATTGGTTCCGCTGGAGAAATATGGGGTTAAATTATTATCGATGGGCTTTATGGTGGATCCGGATCAAGCTGTGATCTGGCGCGGACCTATGGTTTCGAGTGCCGTTCGTCAGTTTCTGAGTGATGCCGAATGGGGCGAACTCGACTACCTCATCTTGGATATGCCTCCAGGTACTGGTGATATTCAGTTAACCATTGTTCAAAATGTTCCTTTAACCGGTGCGGTTATTGTATCTACTCCACAGGATGTAGCTCTAGAAGATGCCCGAAAAGGGGTGGCAATGTTCAAAAAAGTAAATGTGCCTATACTCGGGATAGTCGAAAATATGGCCTGGTTTATGGATCCAGCGGGAAACAAGCATCACATCTTTGGAAAAGACGGTGCTCGCAAACTGGCTGAATCACTCGAGGTTCCATTCCTGGGTGAAGTACCTCTTGAACAAGCCGTTCGTGAGGGGGGTGATGAGGGCGTTCCTGTTGTATTACGGAATCCAGAGTCGGAAAGCGCAATGGCACTGACCTCTATTTCCGAAAAGACTGCTCAATCGATTTCTGTGCGAAATGCCTCTTTGCCCGCGACAAAGAAAATCGACATTCTTTTTCGTTAGATCGATGTGAATCCTACAAACAGAGAAGGGGTCGGCGCAAAGCATCGACCCCTTTTTTTATCCGTAACAGGCTCGCGGCTTAGCGATTCTGTGTTTTTTCGCGGATACGTGCGGCTTTACCGGTAAGCTCGCGCAGATAGAACAACTTAGCGCGACGTACTCGGCCACGTTTTTTGATGTCCATTTGAGCGATATATGGAGATACTACCGGGAAAATACGCTCAACACCAACGTTATTGGAGATTTTACGTACGGTGAACGTGCGACTTGCACCTGCTCCACGAATCGCAATGACCACACCTTCGTACTGCTGAATACGCTCTTTTTCGCCTTCACGTACACGGTAGTGGATATTCACAGTGTCGCCCGGATAGAATTCCGGCAACTCTTTTGCCTGCGTGTTATCGACTAGTTTTATCGTTTCCATCTTATTTTCCTTGCTGACTAGGCTGTTTAGTGTTCATTCAAATATTTTTCGTACATGTCGGGACGAAGACGCTTCGTCCGTTCCAAAGCATTTTCATGCCTCCAGTTCTCAATTTTGGCGTGATCACCCCCTGTGAGCACCTCGGGTACCTTCCACCCATTGAAGGTGGCGGGTCGGGTGTATGCCTCACAATCGAGCAGTCCGTCTTGAAAGGAGTCTTTGAGAGCACTTTCGGCATCTCCAATAACTCCTGGTATCAGACGGGCAACAGCATCGACAATAACAAGTGCGGGAAGCTCTCCTCCCGATAACACATAGTCACCGATACTGTACTCACGTGTGATCACATGGTCGCGAATTCTATGATCTACTCCTTTGTAGTGTCCACATAAGATGATGATGTTCTCTTTCGTGGACAACCTATTCGCTTCTGCCTGTGTAAATGGGATCCCATCGGGGGCCACGAACACGATTTCGTCGTAAGGACGCTCCGACAATAGCTGTTGGATGCAGGAGTAAATGGGTTGCGGACTCATGACCATTCCGGCACCGCCACCATAGGGATTATCATCGATTTTGCGATGCTTATCCTCTGAGTAATCATGCAAATCGTGAAGATGCACCTCGAGTAGGGCCTTATCACGAGCATTTTTAACAATACTATGGTTCAGTGGTGATACCAGCAAATCAGGAACCGCACTAAGTAGATCGAAACGCATCATAATTCGAGTAGTCCTTCGATATCAACCACCGTTACAGTGGATTCGTCATCATCGATTTCGTACACAAATGCTTCGACAAAAGGGATGAGCACCACACCAATTCCTTCGATACGGGTTCGAAGAATCGGGTGTGCCGGGTTTTCCATCGTCTCAATAACTTCGCCGATGGGATTTCCCTTCATATCGAGTATGCGATAGCCGCTCAGGTCGTCGGGATCTTCTTCTTCCAAGTCGAGGCGACCTGCTTCGATGAAGATTTCTTTTCCCAATAGGGCCGAGGCGGCATTTCGATCTGCGACCATTTCCAAATTAACAAAGAACGTTTGCCGGTTGCCCTGCAGATCCAAACGTGATGATCGAATCGAGTAGGGTTGCAGCATCCCGAAGTCTCCCGACAGATAGATTCTATCAAGATCGAGCAGCTGCTCCGGATAAGGCACTTGGGTTCGAACGCCAAACTCACCTTTTAATCCATGAGGCTTACCCACCGTACCGATGGTGTCGAAGCTTTGATGGATCTGTTTGTTGGTGGTCATGACGGCCTCCCCCTTCTGGAAGGGATTAGGCTTCCTTATTCTCTTCGTCGCTAGCTTCTTCAGCCGCTTCTTCCGTTGCTTCTTCGGC
>Ga0169931_10006822_pt1 | contig 17099 bp, 15 predicted proteins | sample Kivu_15m_20L_FD_129675 | JGI IMG/M metagenome (GOLD analysis project Ga0169931, IMG submission 129675) | Freshwater microbial communities from Lake Kivu, Western Province, Rwanda to study Microbial Dark Matter (Phase II) - Kivu_15m_20L... | ecosystem: Environmental > Aquatic > Freshwater > Lake...
CCGGGGCCAGCAAATGCGTGAGTGGGATTTCGAGCAGCCGCTCGACTTCTCGTTGGCTGGGGGTCCACGCCGGGCGCGCGGAAACGCACCCGACCCAGGGGGAAATCTGAAAGTTACTGGCGAACAGGTAGAGCGGCGTGAGCGGACCGAGCAGCTGGACATGGTCCGGCGGAGCCCCTAGTTCCTCGTGATACTCGCGCAGCGCCGCCTGCTGGCTACTTTCGCCCGTCTCGATCATTCCGCCGGGCAGGCTGATCTGGCCGCCGTGATCGGGCATATGTAAGGGACGCAGCATCAGGGGGACATTCCAGCCAAATTGTCCCGGGTAGATGAGTAGCAAGACCGCTGCCGGGCGCACCCCAAACGGTGCGGGCCCGCGATGCCGGCCAAAGCTTAGCTCCGGTTGAAATGGAGCCTGACAGCGCCAGCCGGGCAGCGGCTGGGCCAGTCGAGTCTCAAGGATGCTGGGAAGGTGGTGGTTCAACACTACTGGCCGATTCGAAAGGGGGTATTTGACTCCCGATTATTCAGCGAGTTTCGTCACTGGGCAACTTGTAGACCGCGACGGACTCGGTATCGGGGCCAACCCGCATCAACCCAAGCGAAGAATCGGGGCGAGTGACGACATAGCCTGCGCCGTATTTCGCGGCAAGCTCCGAGAGCCTCGCGGAGCCCAGGTTGGCGAGATTGTCTCCGGCCGAAAGGCTGGGATCGTGCCCCTCCAGTTCATTCAGGCGTTGCCACCACTCGACGATCGAATTCGCGTCCTGCGGCAGATCCTTTCGCGTTACCACCTCGCCGCGACCTGAATACCAGCGAAAGGTCTGCGACAGCCGAGGAACGAGAAACACCGTTCCGGGCGGCGTCTCCTGACTGGCCCAGTCCGCAACCTGGCGCCAATCGTCCAGTTCGACGCGCGGCAGCGTCCAGTCAGCTCGCGGTGCGAGATACTCGAGGCGAAAGCGCACCGTGTCACCTAAATGAAATGTCGCGGCAAAGATTGCCGCGGCCACTCCGGTTGTGAACCACGGAGGATGCTGCCTCTGCCACGGCAAAAGTATGGCCACGGAAAACAGGGTAACGGCCAGCGGTACCATGACGTCGGCGAGGCGGAACCAGTAGAAGCGCAACAGTCCGGCTGCCCAGGCCGGGCACCACCAGGCGACCATCCCCAGTAAGAAGCCCGCGGCGGCAATTAACAGCGCTGCGGCGACGAACGCTCGCAATCGCTGAAGTTCAGCAGTGGGCGGTGCCGATCGCACCAGCCCGACGAGGGCGATGACGAGCAGGAGATGTCGCACGATGTACTGAAGCGGGAACGACTGAGGGAGGAGATGGTGTGTCAGGCGTCCGTACACATAGATCTGATTTGCCTGCGAGACGAGTTCGGGCTCGCTGCTCCACGTCAATTCCAGTGCCGGCCACATGCCACCGAGCGACAGCAGCCCTCCCACGGTTGCAGGCAGGATGAGGGTGGCAAGCGGCGGGCGACGCGGGGAGACGAGCCAGGCGATTGCCGTGGCCAGGACGGCCCAGCAACCGACGATCACGTGAAATGCAGCAGCGGCGCCGAAGCAGATGAGCGAACGTCCCCAACGGTCGCGAACGAGTGCCTCTAACCCGAGCAACACCAGGACGTAAGCGAAGCCTTTGGCCTCGAAGCCGCCCACGACCCATTCGCCCGCCATGTGGAAGCGACCGCTAAGCGTTACGAACAGCGCGGCGGACAAGATGCTGAAGAGTGGCGCCGGCACGATGGCTGCGCTCAACCGCCGCCACGCCCAGGCAAGCAATAGCCAGGTCACGATCCGACCAATCCAGGCCACCGCCGGCAGCGGAAGCCACAACGTTAACCAGCCACTGGTGAGATAGAACACCGCGTGGGCATCGGCAGTTCCCAGGAAGAAATCGCCTGTGGCCCACGTGGGATCCCAGTAGTGTCTGGCCTTTCCGAGGTAGTGCGGTTCGTTGACTTCAGGAGCGGGCCATCCGGCATGGATAAAGAAAACCAGAAAGATGAGGGCAACCTCCATGGCGCAATGCCAGCGAGTTTGCCGCGGCTTTCCGGGTTCCATTTCGGTCGGCAGGGGAATCATGGTCGCTAAAGCCTACCTTGAAGCCCCAACTGTGCACTAGTGTGGGAATCGCAGCAGCTCCGGTCCCAGAGACCGGCTTGCGGCCCTTGCGTGCCCGTTCGTCTGAGCCCTATATTCCGGGTTGCCGCCTGGGTGCGGCGACACCATCTACGACAAAGGAAATCGAATGGCGCGCGAGTCTGCCGGCAAGAAGCTCCGAGAGGCGGTTGCCGAATCCACGATTCAGGTTCCCGGCGCGTTCAATGCGCTCGTCGCCAAGATGATCGAGCAGGCTGGCTTCGACGCGATGTATCTCTCCGGTGCGGCATTTTCGGTTGGCACCTTTGGCCTGCCGGACGTGGGACTGTTCACCCTCACAGAACTCGCCCAGCAGACCGGCTACATTACGCGAAAGGTTCAGGTTCCGCTAATTGTCGACGCCGATACGGGATTCGGCGCTGCCGTTAATGTCGAGCGGACGATTGTCGAACTGGAGTCTGCGGGAGCGGCTGGGATACAGCTCGAAGATCAATTGCTGCCGAAGCGGTGCGGGCACCTATCGGGTAAGGGCCTGGTAGATGCTACCGAAATGTGCGCTAAACTGCGTGCTGCCGCGGCTGCCCGAGATGACTCCGATTTAGTGATTGTCGCGCGGACAGATGCTCGAGGGGTTGAGGGGCTGGACGAGGCAATCGAGCGGGCTAAGCGTTATTTGGATTCGGGCGCGGACTGGATTTTTCCCGAGGCGTTGCGCGACGTGGGCGAGTTTGAAAAGTTCGCCGAAGCGATTGATGCACCGCTCATCGCGAATATGACGGAGTTCGGTCAGAGTCCGCTGCTGACGCTCGACGAACTGGCCGACTTAGGATTCGCGGCAGTCTTGTACCCGGTGACGCTTTTTCGCACCGCGATGCGGGCCGTCGAAGCGTCGCTGGCCGTGATCGCTGCCGAAGGGACTCAGCGGGAACTACTGGACCTGATGCAGACCCGGCAAGAGCTGTACGATTTGATAGGATATAACGATTACGAAGCCCGCGATCGAGCCTATTTCTCTGGCGAATCTCCCAGCGATTAGCGGCGTAAGTACCACCCTGCCAACTGACGAATTTCCTAAGAAAGGTTCGGACCCATGGCGGAACCGATTTATAGTCCCGGACTGGAAGGCGTGATTGCGGGCGAGACCGCGATCAGCACGATTGCGGGAGGCCTTCAGTATCGCGGGTATTCCATAGAGGATCTGGCCGCGCATGCGACATTTGAAGAAGTTGCGATGCTGCTGCTCCACGGCGAGCTGCCAAAGTCGGATGCCTTGGCAGCTTTCCGCAAACGCCTGATCGACCATGCTTCGATCCCGCAGCCCCTGGTCGACCTGCTGGCCAAGATACCGGCCGGCGTGGCGATGATGGACATCATGCGGACCAGTGCGAGTGCGCTGGCCCATTGGGATTCAGACACGCCGAAGAATGATCATGACGCCAACCTGCGAAAAGCCGAGCACCTGCTCGTGCAGCTTCCGATTGCGATGGCTGCCCGACATCGACTGGCGCAAGGCAAGCAGCCCGTGCCCTATAATCCCGAACTTTCGCTGGCCGGAAACATCCTTTGGATGCTGTTTGACAAAACGCCTTCCGCTCGCCTGACAAAGGCGATGGATGTCTCGCTGATTCTGTATGCCGAGCACGAGTACAACGCATCGACATTTGCGGCCCGAGTGGTCAGCTCGACGCTTTCGGACATGCACTCGGCCGTGACCGCCGCAATCGGCGCTTTGAAGGGGCCGCTGCACGGCGGGGCCAACGAGGCCGTAATGGATGTCTTGGCCGAGGTAGGCTCGGCGGATCGCGCCGAGGCCTGGATTCGCGACGCCCTGGCCAACAAACGCCGCATCATGGGCTTCGGCCATCGCGTTTACAAGACTGGCGATCCAAGAGCGACGTATCTACGCACGCTGTGCCGCGAACTGGCCGAGGAGACTGGCAACCAGGACATGGAACGGATGGCTGACACGATCGAGACGATCGTCACCGCAGAAAAGAAGCTGCCGCCGAATCTGGATTGGCCGAGTGCGCGTTTGTATCACTATATGGGGCTTGACGTTGATCTGTACACGCCGCTGTTTGTGGTGAGTCGAGTCGTCGGCTGGAGCGCCCACGTTGTTGAACAGCTCGACAACAACCGCCTGATTCGGCCTCGGGCCAACTACACCGGTCCGGAATCGCGGGTCTGGGTGCCCGTCGAAAAGCGGTAATAGTCGCCGCGCAAGCCGCAAATTGCCGGTTCTACAGACGGGACCTAGACTTGGGGTAAGATCGGTCTCTCCCCAAATGGTCATTGAACGGATCCTGCACCGATGAGCCTGGCAAAGATGTTTCAGTTCTGGACTGAGAGCCTTGAGCGTGGCGCGAGCGTGAAGAACGTGTTCGGTGAGCCCATCGAAGCGCAAGGACGCACGCTGGTGCCGGTGGCACGCGTTGCGTATGGATTCGGAGCAGGTCGCGGTCACGACAAGAAAGGTAATGACACTACGAAGCACAAGGATGCGGACGATGGCGGTGGGGGCGGTGGAGCATCGGCTAAGCCTATTGGTGTTTTGGAAGTAACCGACGAAGGAACGCGATTCATTGCCACGCGGGACAACGGTCGCCTGTACGCGGGCATTGCTGCCGGCTTCTTGGTGGGCATGTGGTTGGGTCGCCGCCGAAGCTAACCGCGCTTCTTGCCAACTAGAAGGGCAAGGCTGTGCCCGCTCCAGTCAACTTGGCGCGTTCGAGAACCTTCGCGCCCAAGGCGATGTCCTCGAGCGCGATTCCGACCGACTTGAATAGTGCGATGCTGTCGCGAGAATTGCGCGCTGTTGCTCTGCCGACAACCACCTCAGCAAGTTCAACGGCTCGTTTCCAGTCGAAGACGCCTTTCTCAAGTGCATCGACAAAATCGCCTGCTTCCTGCTGGCAGGCCTTGATACTATCGCACACGATGTTGTCGGCGCGGCGGACGACGGTGGTGTCAATCTCGGCCCGCCGGAGCCAATTGGATCCCACGGCACATACGAGCGTTCCCTCGGCGAGCCAATTTCCGTCGAATACCGGTTCGCGGCTGGTCGTCGCGGTGACGACGATCGGCAGATCTTCGGCCGCTTCCTGCGGACGGTCCACGGGACGAACCTCGAAACCCAGCTTTTCTGACATCCGATCGGCGAACGCCACACGTTTTTGTTCGTCGCGGCTGTAGACGTACGCGACTTTAAGCGGACGAGCTCTTGAGACGGCGAGCAGTTGCGATTCCGCCTGCCAGCCGGCCCCGAACAGGCCAACTTCCGTGGCTTCGGGCCAGGCCATCAACTCCACGGCGATCGCGGTGGTTGCGCCGGTGCGGAGTTGGCCCAGGCGATCGGCTTCGATCAGGGCCAGCAATACTCCCTCGGAATCATAGAGGCCCACGAGAAACTTCGCGCCACTGCGCGAGGTGGTGTACGACTTCCAACCCACGAGGCCCAGATATCCGGCAGCCGCTGACATGGTGTGGAGGATGACGCCTGGCGCTTGGACGCGATGCCTGGGGACATGCTCGGCCTCGCACGAGGCTAGATGTCGAAACATCTCCTTGCAGGATTCAATCGCGACGTCGATGTCGACTAGTCGCTCGACGTCGGCTTCGCGCAGGTAGAGTGCAGGCATATCGTGCGTTCCTCACGTCTTGGCCGCGGGATCAGTTTCGCACACACCGTCTCTGGCATTCTACCGGTTTTCGAGGGCCGTGATCTGTTTGAATTCCTGTTTCAGGCAGCGATACAGATTCTGGTAGGTCGGAAATGCCGCATCGTGGTACTTCTTGGCGGCTTTGTTGGGGGGCGTTTCCTTGACCACGCGAATCGTCGCGGCACAGGCCTCCTCGACATTCTTGTACGCGCCGGCGCCCACCGCGGCCAGCAGCGCCACACCATAGGCCGGACCCTCCTCGGCGTTGATGGTCGCCACTTTTTGGCCGAAGACGTCCGCCTGAATCTGACGCCAGAGGAGGTTCTTCGAGCCGCCCCCCGAGCCGCGAATCTGGCGAACCGGCACGTTCAGGTTCTGGATGATCTCCAGACTGTCACGCATGGCGTAGCTGACGCCTTCCATGATCGAACGCACCATGTGTCCACGCGTGTGAGCCAGCGTGAGACCGATAAAGCAGGCCCGGGCATCCGGGTCGGCGTGCGGCGTGCGTTCTCCCGAAAGGTAGGGCAGAAAGAACAACCCCTCGCTGCCCGGCTGGATCTTGCCAGCTTCGGTCGAAAGAGTTTGATAAGGATCGATTTTCGTGCGTTTCATAGCCGCGATCTCGGCCTGGCACAGTTGATTGCGGAACCACTGGAAACAGCCGCCGCCGGACAGACTGACTCCCATCATGTGCCACTTGCCGCGCACGGCGTGGCAGAACGTGTGCAAGCGTCCTTGCGGATCGACTTCAACCGTATCGCTATGCACGAACATGATTCCCGAAGTGCCGATCGAGGTACTGAGCGTGCCGCGGCTGACGATACCGTTGCCCACGGCGCCTGCGGCACAATCGCCCGCTCCACCGACCACAAGGCAGTCCGTTGACAGGCCAAGTTCCTTGGCGGCCTCGCGCGTAAGCGTGCCGGTGACATCCTCGGACTCGTAGCACTTGGCGAACAGGTCCCGATCGAGCTCCAGCTTGCTGAGTAACTCCGTTGACCAATCGCGCTTGGCAACGTCGAGCAGGAGCATACCGCTGGCATCGCTCACGTCGGTGGCATACTCGCCGGTCATACGACGTCGCACGTCGTCCTTCGGCAGCAGAACTTTCACCGTCTTCGCGAAGTTCTTTGGCTCACGGTTGCGAAGCCAAAGAATCTTGGGCGCTGTAAAGCCGGTGAGTGCCGGATTGGCGACCATTCGAATGAGTTCTGATCGTCCGCCCGCTCGCTGTTCCAGTTCGTCACACTCGGCCGCGGTCCGCTGATCGTTCCAGAGCAGAGCAGGTCGAATGACGCGATTTTGCTTGTCGAGAAAGACCGAGCCGTGCATTTGCCCTGAGAGGCCAATCGCCTTTACGTCGGCCGGCTTAAGTTTGGCCGTTTTGACGACCGCCTTCACCGTTTTTACCGTGGCTTGCCACCAATCATCCGGATTTTGCTCGCTCCAGAGCGGCTTGGGATGATACGACGGATAGAGGCTCGTGGCCTCGCCCAGAATCTTGCCTCGCTCGCTGATGGCGAGCGTCTTGGTGCCCGAAGTGCCAATGTCGATTCCCAGGAAAATGCTCATTCGTTGCCGTACCAGTGGGGCCGATGGTGGTATTGTGGAAGCGCGTACTTGGCGGCTTGGCCGGATTGTAACGCAGCTTCACGGCGGGTCGCAACCGACCGAGCGGGCCTTCCGGCAGCGGCAATTGACCTCGCTCACGTGCAGAACCTACGATGCAAGAGTAGCGTTTCAGGGGCTCGGCTTCGAAGCTCAAGCTGTGCTCTGGGGAAATTGTTCACCAAGCTCATGAAATGTACTCGATTCACCATCCGTTATTGCCTCTGCACGGCGACGCTGTCTGCCCTAGTCATTTTGGGCTGCGCTCCCGAGAAGCCGTCTGAAGAGGCAGGGGCAACTGCCGCCAAGGCTGGTCTCGGGCTGACACTGTTGGTCGTCGATGATCCGCAGATGGCCGCAGAGATTGAAGCCTTGCGTGCTGAATGGAAGGCCCGTACTGGGAGCGAGCTGACGATCGCGCAAGCTACGGTGCGTGAGGTCATCGGCGGCCAGGAACCGTCGGCTGCGGATGCGATTATCTACCCTTCGCGTCTGCTGGGAACGCTGATCGAAAGAAAAGGCATCACGTCGCTTCCCGCGGAATATGCAACGAACCACGAACTCGCCTGGAGTGATACTTTCGAACTGTTGCAGATCGCCGAGACAACCTGGGCGCGTGAGCCGCATGCCGTGCCTTTCGGTTCGCCGGTGCTGACGCTGTACGCGCGAAGTGATCTGTTGGAAAAGGCACGCAAAGAACTTCCGCGAGATTGGCACGCATATCACGAACTTGCCGATCTACTCGGTCGCCGTGAGAATCTCGATGATAAGGCTCCGCCTGCGAACTCGCCGTGGCAGGGCTCTTTGCAGCCGCTGGCTGAAGGCTGGGCCGGCCGAGTGCTTCTGGCCCGCGCCGCCCCGTATGTAAAGCATCGCGATCACTTCTCCGCGCTCTTCGATATCGAGACGATGGACCCGCTGATCGCCGGCGAAGGATTTGTTCGCGCGCTCGAAGAGTTGGTAGCCGACTACAAACTCGGCACGCCCGAACAAATCGTGATGGATCCCGCCGCGGTTAGAGAGGCGTTCCTCGCGGGGCAGTCGGCGCTCGCGATTACCTGGCCTGCCCACGCGGACGATTCAGCGCCATCCACTCACGTTGCGACCGTTCTGGCCGAACTACCCGGGGCGGGGGTGGTCTTTAACTTACCTGACAAGAGTTGGGAGAAGCGCCAGGATCGCGAGAGTCCGCACGTACCAATGCTGGGACTTGCCGGGCGACTGGGATCGATCACGACGAATGCTTCACATCCGCAGCAAGCGTTGCAACTGTTGGCGTGGTTAAGCGGTCGCGAGTGGGGTGTGCGGGTGTCGAGTGCAAGTCGGGCCACCACACTGTATCGCCGCACGCAGATGCGTACACCCCAGCCGTGGGTCGATGCGGGGACAGATACCGCGGCGGCGACGGCCTACGCTAACAGCGTTCAAGCCGCGCTGAGCCGCCAACAATACCTCGCCGTGCCACGCATCCCTGGTGAGGCCGAATACATGGCCTCGCTCGATGACGCCACCCGTCGAGTCCTTCGTCAGGAAGAGTCTCCCGCCGAGGCGCTCGCCGAAGTCGCCGTACGATGGCGCGAGATCACCGATCGACTGGGCCGCGACCGGCAGAAGGCGGCCTACCGTGCGAGTTTGGAGTTCGAACGATGAGGCACCCTCAGCCGAGAGCCGTCGTTTTCGACCTGGATGGCCTGATGTTCAACACTGAGGAACTTTACCAGGACGTTGGCACCGAAATCTTGCGCCGCCGCGGCAAGACCTTCGATGCCGAATTGCTCGACGGCATGATGGGGCGTCCGGCCAACGCGGCATTGCAACTCATGATCGACTTTCACGGTTTGAAGTGCACGGTGAGCGAACTGATGGCCGAAACGGATTCAATTTTCGCCACGCTCTTGGAGGATCGGCTCCAGCAGATGCCCGGCCTTGCCGAATTGTTGGTGGCGCTCGAAAAAGCCGGAATCCCCAAGGCGATTGCCACTAGCAGCGGGCCAGCATTTGTCCGGCGAGTCCTTAACCACTTCGAGCTCGCGGCCAGGTTCGAGTTTGTTCTGACCTGTGACGACGTACTTGATGGCAAGCCACATCCCGAAATCTATCTGCTGGCTGCCGGGCGACTGGGAATTCAACCCGCGCAGATGCTCGTGTTGGAGGACAGTCAGAATGGGTGTCGCGCGGCAGTCGCGGCCGGCGCGATCGCCGTGGCGGTACCGGGGGGACATAGTCTGCGACATCAATTCCCCGGCGCGGCGCTGATTGCCGATAGCCTTTCAGACCGGCGGTTGTACGAATTGCTGTGGCTTGCGTCAGGTGCCGATTCGGCAACCTAAGCTGCCGCATCTTCAAGCACTCGGGCCGGGCGAACGCACCACGCTGGACGCGTCTCGCCGTCTGCCTGAGCTATGAATCGCTCGAGTCCCTCTCGCAGCATCGGCGTCGGGCGGGTTAAGGCCCTGCGCGCACGGCGACTGCTAAGCGACGTTTCCTCGTGCCATTCCGATTCTGGATGTCCGAACTTTGGCTCGGGACAGTGCACGCCAAGGCTTGCCGCCATTTCTCGCACGAATCGATGCATGCTCGTGCGTTCTGCGCCGGCCAGGTGCAGCAGCCCTTGCAGTCGGGTGTGTTGCGCATGCCACAGCAAGTCGGCCAAGTCGCTGGTTAAGATGGGGGTCGCATACCGCCGGCCTTCCAGTTTCGGAAGTTGACCGCGGCGCAGCGACTCGTAGGCCTGCTCAGCAAAACAACTGGTGGAGTGTTCGACGTTCCACCCATAAGCGTGCGTGCGTACGACGAGTGCTTGAGTATCTGAAAGCGCTCGTTCCACGGCCAGACAGTTTCGTGCAGCCACCGTCGAACCCAGCGGCGTTGACAATTCATCGTGAAACATCCGCGGGCCGCAGAATACGACATCGTTAGTAACTACAGTCAGGGTACAACCCTGTGCTGAGGCGCCCACTGCAAGCTTCTCGGCGATCACCGGTTCGAGCGGCGTCTCGCATATGGATTGATCCGCATCCCAGCTCGATCCACCCAATAATGGGCAGTGCACAACCCACTGGGGTCGCCAACGGTCGAGCAATTCGGTGATTGAGGTTGCGTCCGAGGGATTCCAAAAGGCCGTGCGGAAAGCTGATGATTCGACGGCCAACTGGCGGTAAGTGCCAAGGACTTCGCACCGACCGGATAGGGCCCAGGCCAGGTTACTGCCCAACATGGACTCGATGCCTGTCACGAGCACGCGGTTCACTTTCGGCCTCCTTGCCAATCGTGGTGAGATTGCGCCGGCCTGCGGTGCCCTGTCGAGACGCACGCGGCATAGCCGAGGTGGGGGCGGGATTGTAAGGGGAATGCTGAGACAGGCCAAGACGTTTACTCCCGACATGGGGGCGACAGCGCTGCTGTCACGCTCTGGAATCGGCCTGTGGTCTGGGTCACTCGGCCTGTCTTGACCTCCGGCGCGCGGTGTTGCTAGACTCCCGCCCACTTTACGGGGCTCCCTCATGAATATTGGCGCCTGCCAAGGAAGGACCGGCAGCTGACATGCTGAATACGCTTGGAATCATCGAAGTCCGTCAAGAAGCACAACGCAATTGGTGCATTGGGCGAAAGCTGGGTGGCAAGTCCATTCTGGAACGCGTCGTACGTCGCGTGACGGACAGCGAACGCTTGGATCAGGTCGTGGTGCTTTGTGCCAGCGAGCAACTCGCAAGCGTTCGCGGGCTTGTTCCATCAGATGTTGAAGTCGTCGCAACCCAGAATTCCGATTCATTGTCCACGGCTGTTTCTATCTCTCGACGGTTTAGCGCCAAGTCGCTCGTCCATGTGTCAGGTGAAAACCCGTTCGTCGATCCAGAGCTGATCGATCGACTCGTGAATACTGCTGACGCCCACCCGAATTGTGACTATATCGGCTACTGCCGTGGCGACGGACGTCCCGCGGTGCTGACTCATATGGGCATGTTGGCCGAATGGTGTTCGGTCGCGGCATTGTGTCAGGCGGCACGCGGCGCCTCGGTCGACCGCCGGCATCTCACTGCGTCACTATATGCACACCCTGAGCAGTTTAACGTGCGCCTGCTGCCGGTGCCTGTGGAGCTCGACCGCGAGGACTTGCGCCTGCGGCTGGATGGCGAAGAAGACTGGGAGCATGCCCACGTCATTTACGAGGCCCTGGGCCACGATGAGTGGGACTGGCGGCAAGTGGTTGACCTGCTGCACGGTCAGCCCGCTCTCCGCAGCCGAATGGCGCATTTGAACCAGACGAAACAGTGTGCGTAGCATTCGCGGCCGAAAGTGCGGTCGCGGCCAAGGCCGGCCCGACCCGGATCACCAAGTGAGCGGGACTTTCATGAGTATCGTTGCGTCGGACGTGCTTTCACGGGGCGCTCTCGGCGCGTCTCACGAGACGATGCCTGCCACGAGGCTGGCGGGAATCGTCTTTGACGTGCCTGACGTGTTTTACGATGCCACGCTCTGGCGCCGTTGGCTATTTCAGCTGCTTGTGAGAATGCGAACACTGTGCGACTACGCCGAGTTTCACACGCGGTGGGAGCGCCACTTGAGCGACGTGCACTGCGGACGCCGAGAATTTGGCGAGGCGCTGCAGACGTTCCTGCTTGACTACGGTCTGAGTTGGGCGCAGATTGATGAGATCGAAGCAGCCTCCCGGATCCAGCGGCAGGCGCTCGAAGTCGATGTCCGGCCGCTGCCGGGCGTTGTCAGCATGATTCGCACGCTCAATCAGCTCAGAGTTCCATTGGTCGCCTGGGCAGACGTTCCGCTTACAAGCGCGAAGCTCGCCGAGAGGCTCGAACGAATCTTGCCTCGCGCCGCGTTTCGGGCGGTAGTGACGTCGTTTGAAGTGGAATGTACCCAGCCTGACGAGCAGTGCTACAAGATCATGCGGGAAGCGGTTGCCGCTTCAGCTGGGAGCATGCTTTATGTGGGACATGACCCGGCTCACCTTGCCGCCGCGAGCCAGGCCGGGCTATTGACGGCCGCCTTGAGCTATCTGCCCGCAGGCCAGATTGATTTTGCCCTCCCCAGGCTGGAAGTGCTGGCGGAAATAGCCTCATCACGCTGGCAGGCCAACGAGCGGCAAGCGGGGGGCGGCGGGCAATCGCCAGGTGAGTTGTCGGCGTCAAGTCCGGGAGATTATCGATGATTGCGCCCATTCGGCCTCAACAGCCCTCGACGCCGCGGATGCTCGGGGCTCGTCGAGCGGTTGGCGAACTATTCCTGCAAAGCTCCCACATGAAGGAATCCAGGCGGGAATTATCTCGCAGGGCGACGTGGATTCTGCTGGGCTGGGCAACTGTTGTGGCCATCGCTTACCTGATCCGAGGATGAGGCTAAATTCGCTCTCTGGTCCTGTTTGCCGCCCGGCATGATCACGTAAGGCGCGGTGCATGCCCGATTTTAGTGATGTTTTCGCTGCGTTCCGTTCCGTCGCTGTCGCGATCGCCATCGCGGTATCCGCCTACGGTTTCGGCCGACCGCTGGCTAGATGGTTTAAATGTGGCCGACGCGATCGACTGGAACGCGGGCTTTTCGCCTTGGCCTTGGGGTTTCCCACTGCCGCGCTAGGCCTCGCAGTGGGTGGACTGCTGGGGTGTCTTGGTACCGCTTCCGTGGCAACGATGACGCTGATCGGTGTGCTCCTGGCAAGCGTGGAAATCGCCTGCTCGATCGCACATCTTGACCATCACCGCAGATTCTCTGGCCCGCTGCCTGCGCCGCCTTGGATGGCGAGGTCCCTGGTGATCAAAATCGCCTGTTGCCTTGCGACTGCGATACTTGCTGCAAACTTGATCTCGGCACTCGCCCCACCGACAGATACATCCGTGCTGGCGACGACGCTGGATGCTCCCAACAACGCGCTTCTGGCAGGAACTTTTTGGAACAACGACCAACACGGATTGCAGTTGCTTTCGCTTTCGCAACTGTGGTCGCTGTGGGGCTTGGCACTCGACGGACCGGTGACTGCTGGCCTTGTGCATTGGCAACTCACGATCGTGCTGGCTCTGACCGCAGTAGTCCTGGCCCGGCACTGGGTGGAACCCGAGTTTGCCTGGGTGGCCGGGCTGTTGGTTCTCGTATCGACCGGATGCGGGATGCAAGCTGGCCCCTTTTCGGCTGGGATCAGCATCGGACTGGCCGGCTCGCTAGTTCTACTGGCGGCGGCCAGCGTCCGCGAGCGTGGCCGTAATGCTGCTGGGCAGATCAATTTCGCGATGGTCACACTCTTCGCAAGCCTGCCTGCCGCCTCTACCGACGTTATCGAATTCAATGCCTGGCAGTTCCCATTCCTGTTGATCGCTCTCAGCGGGCTCATGCTGGGAACTCCGCGGCAGAGGATGGTCTTTCTGGGGGCTCTAGGGTTGATCGTAGGGGCGACGCTGTTGCCAAACGGTGTTGGGCTAATGGCAATCGCTCTGCCCGGCATTGCGGTTGCCAGCGCCGTGGGCGCCACGGTGCTCCTGCACTTGCCGATGATGCCTCGTCGAGCACTCCTGGGGCTCGTTGCATGCCTGGCCCTGGTACACGTTGGTGACCTGGCTCGTTCGGTCCTCCCGAGAATTGGCGTAGCGCTGGGCTTTCAGTCCCGCGAGTCATATTTGCTCGCGGCTTGTGGAAGTTATCGCGCCGCCGCCGTGTTCAACCAGATCCGGATGCCCGAGCAGCGGCTGTTCAGCACGGTCTCCGGGTGCTTGTACTTTGCGTCGTCAACAACGCAGAGGACCATGCTTGCCGAAGAATCGCAAATCGCCCCCGCGGAGATCGTCGCCCTTGCGCGTCAGCAAGGCTGCGATTACTTGCTCCTTGCCGAGCCCTCGGTTCCCGAGACGGGCCGCGTACTCGATGGCAATGCTAGCGGCCGTCTTGTGCCGGGCGGCGAGCCCCCAGAGCTAGAAAAGTTTGCCGAAGCGGCAGAAGTTATCCCAATTGTTGAGTATGAATTTGCCGATGAATACCAGCGAACCACCCGGTACAGACTGTGGAAACTTCAAAGTCGCCGGGCTGCAGCTTCGCCAACTTTCGAAACCGCGATTAGCGGAGAGGGGGTGAGCTCGCGGCCGCGACCTCTTACGAGGTGAGTCGTGACGAGAGCATTTGCCGCACTGGCAGCGATGATGATCTTCTCCCTGGCCGGCTGCACGGCCATGTGCCAATCGCCGTGGGATTACTGCAACGCCGTGCTCGACGGCTGCGGGACCCCGAACTGCAACTTCGGCGCGCGATACAACTCCTCCTTCGCCCCCATGAACGGCACTCCACCGACAACCCCCGTCGAACCGACTCCGGCCGATGGAGCGCCGACGGACGCCGGAGGGCCCGCCACTGCCGGCGACGAGCCAGGTGAGATCATGGACAACTATCTCGAGCCGCTGCCCGAGTAGGCGCGGCTGGATCACGAGCGTCTCCGCTGCCACGGATTTGCTGGACGCGGTCGAATTTTCAAAGAGCTGGCGCTGCGCGAATTCCAAGTTTTTCAGCGATCGGTGCCCAGTCACAAGGAAACGGTTGCGACTGTTCTTCGACGGAGCGCCAAAAAACTTCTGCCGGCTGTTTCTTGCCGATCGATTTTTCAGGTGTGTGGATTTAGAAACGCGTGAAAATGCAGTTTCGATCCCACACTTCCTTCCCAATCGGGTGGCGTCCATCTTTCGTTGTTCCTCCACCTTGCCACTCGCGCGGGCGATCCTGTCCGTTTGCGGAAATGCAGACACAATCGGCTGACCGTACCCTAGCTGAATTGCTGGCCACATTGCAAATGTTTGTGGACACCTGGCGGGTGTGCGCTGGCAACTTGGCAGGATGTTATGGCGTATCGGGTTACGGCACTTCATGAGCACCCTCGCGGGCAAGGTGCTCCCGCGAGGGTGATTTTTTCAGATCCCCTGGCAGGCTCAACCGCCACGATACGCCTTTGTGAACGTGCCTCGTGGTGCCTGGCTGTGCGCGAGATCGCCCCTTTGCGGATGGCTGGCATCGGAAGCCTGTCCGCCTGCCGAATAACTCAGCTTAGCGCAGGTGCTGGCCTGATTTCAAGGCGAGAATCGGCCAGGCGGACGGAAGTTCACGCACGCAGTCAACGGTGATCAAAGCGACGATTGCCGTGAGAACAGTTCCGAAGTGCGTCGTCGTGACATAGGCCGGCATCGGACGTGGCCATGATGGGAAACGTCCGCTCGCCGGGGCCCGAAATGATGTGATGGCCGCCAATGACCGTTGTGACTGCCCAAGATGGCGACGCTGCAAGCAGGATTAACGCGATCGCCGTCCAAGGCTATCTTCAACATTGGGTTACTCCTGGGGGGCATTTTGTCGAAGCTTCAGCCAGTTAAGCGCGAAAAAAAAGCCGCACGCAGTTTCCTGCGTGCGGCTCTGAAATCTGCAACTATTCGCGTCGAACTAGGCGTTGCGACGACGGCGACGAATCGCAACCAAGCCGAGCCCAGCGGCACCGAACAGGGCCAGCACAACGCTGCCCGGTTCGGGGATGGGCTGAAGGGACACGATTCCGTTGACGAAACCACCGGGCGTAGCGCCTACGTATACGGCCGAGGGACCGAAGATCGGGCTGTCCAGGCTGAGCAGGTAATTACCCACAGCCGCGCTGTTGGTGTCAATCGTGATCAAAGCCACGATGCCGGTTGGAACCGAGCCGGCGCTGGTCGTGGTGAAGTATGCCGGCTCACGGCCCGGGGTCTCGTATTCGGGCGCACCGAAGCCGCTTTGACCGACATTGTTCGGCTGGAACACGGTGCCGTTGATCAGATCAACGTTCGTGATAATCGGGCCGAGGCCATCCATCACCAGATACAAGTCGATGCCGGCGATTTGTTCGCCGGAATCCGAAGCGGCGATGATCGGGAAGGTCTGCAAACCGGTGCCGACCGTGAACACGTGGTTACCGCCGATGACATTCGTGACGGCGAGAGCCGACGTGGACATCGCGGATACCAAGGCAAGTGCAAAAAACGCTTTACGAAGCATGTAGAAGTCTCCTTGAGTTACTCAGTAGTTGGATTTCGTAGTTGATTGGGTCAGGGCTAAAAAACTTCAGTCCTCGACCAGACACACATTCGGACATCCTTGTCGTTCTGCCACCCAAAACTCGTTGACACCCTTAAGGAAGCGAACTCCCTGTTGGATTTTTTGTTGTGCAGTCCAAGCCACCCGCTTAGGCAAGTGGTCGCTGAGAAGAGCCGGTGGTCGTTGAATCGCGCAAACAAGAACGTTCCAGGAACGCGATTGTCTGCGAGATTTCCGTGGTGCGAGTTAGCGGATTTCGCACCGAGGATGCCGAAGAGGCGGAAAAGGCTACCTTCGAAAACATCCAACGGATGACCGCCGGGACAGAGCGCCCACGGCGTCGCATGCTTGGAATGTCGTGAGAATATCGCCTTAGGCGAAGTAACTTCTCACGTCAGCACACATTAGCTTCCCTTTTAGAATCAGGAGCCGGAATCGGCTTACATGGTCCTGATTGTAGCTAAAGGTTTAAGGATTGCAACCCAATTCCGAAAAAAATCTGACTAAATTTCGGCTGCCCCCATTCGGGGGCAGCCGAAACCCGTTACTACGTCGCTAGTTCAGGCCCGCAATCAGCGATTCCAGCAGCGAATCGTCGAGATCCAGGGCGTTCGTTACTTCATTGGCCGCCAGCAGCAGCGAGCGGGTCGTCGGCGTGTTGGCCTGGGCCAGG
>Ga0169931_10006824_pt1 | contig 17097 bp, 15 predicted proteins | sample Kivu_15m_20L_FD_129675 | JGI IMG/M metagenome (GOLD analysis project Ga0169931, IMG submission 129675) | Freshwater microbial communities from Lake Kivu, Western Province, Rwanda to study Microbial Dark Matter (Phase II) - Kivu_15m_20L... | ecosystem: Environmental > Aquatic > Freshwater > Lake...
CGACCTAAAGCATCCAAAACCCATAAGAAATCAGATTAGTGATGAATCGATTTTAATATTTAACATTTCACTAGAGTTCCTTGAAATTATCTGCTTTCATAATAAGCTGCTCCAGTACTTATAATCCGATAGAATTAAACACGATTTCCCTTTATCATCACAAGCATTTTTTCACCTTTCACTTTACAAATTTTGCAAGTTTTTATAGCCGACGGTGAAGGAAGAGTCTGATAAAGATAGTAGCTCATCTAAAACGATTTGTAAAAACAGTTTTTATTATAAACGATAAATAATTTTTAGTATATAATGACCATGGTTTGAATATAAAAGTAGATTTAAATATGATGATTAATATGATTTATTTTTATGAAATCACCATTTCTTGGCAGCCAGATTCACTCGCAAAGTTTTAGATCCGAATCTATCGCCATCTAGATTCAAAGCACGATTAACGCTATCTTTGTCCAAGCAAAGTCCAAAAGCCACACATTTCGACTCTCCACGTTCATCTATTTTAATGCAAAAATACTTCTTAGCAGGCGTATGTTAGTAATCTTGACCTTTTTATCTCTGAAAAACTGTTGCAGTTAACGCTAGTCAGCATTTGGGGGCAAAGAACCTATGAAGACTTCAAAATCTCTTTTGTTGCGCATGGCGTTTCTTATGTCACGGTCGTCGAAGTCCTAGTCAGCAGGGTCGTTCTAGTTGTCCTCATCATCAGACATCTGGTCTAAGCTCTCGACCAAAAGAACCTAATAGTCACCGATTGGAGAGTTTTATTGCTTAGAAAAATTGATTAGTTTTTCCATCTGATCGCGTAATCTTTCAGGAACATCAAAAACTGCATTTTTTTTACCCACACGCTTCATGCCCTTAACCTATTAGGCAAGATTATCAGAAGTGTTTTTGCGAAGGAAACTGAATACAAAGCTATTAGATTGAAACTCTATAGGACATTTTACCATGTATGTAATGTATCCATCGATCGAACAAAGCAAAGATCTTTGAGAAATTTTCTTTGTATTGCCTGAAATAAAGGCTAAGGCTTTAGATAGAGCCTTCTCGGCACCTTATTATTCAATCATCTATGCTGCAATATCGTTGAAATATTGCAGAACACTATCTTATACAGTTTTTAGAGAAATAACAATGTCTCTGGCACTTGCCTTGACGATGTCTCCAGGTTGAGGAGGACCTATCTTTTTCAGCTTAATTTTAGTAGTTCTCTCGATTCTTTCGAGCAAAGGCAATTGAACTTTAGTATAGAAAGTCAGGCAGACTCCACTTTTTCCAGCTCGACCCGTTCGACCAGCTCTATGAATATATGTGTCGATTTCTTTAGGAGGCTCTAACTGAACTATCAAGTCCACTTCAGGAATGTCCAAGCCTCTCGCGGCGACGTTAGTGGCCACCATGCATTTTAATTTGCCCTCTTTGAAGGACTGGAAAGTGACTTATCTCTGTTTCTGAGGAATATCTCCATGCAGCACCTGAGTCTATTGCTTGAGATTAGCCTTGAGAAGTATCTAGTTAGCTTCTTTTTTAGTTTAGCAAAATATAATGGTTCTTCCGTGTCTGCCACCGTACATATTGACGACATCTGAAATGATTGAGTTTCGCTGATAATAAGGGCAGCCAAGAGCGAGATGATCGATTGTTTTGGACGTGCGTATTTCTAGATCCTTGATGAGATCAACGATTATACGTTCGGGGGAGAGGTATCTGCGGGAGAGATCGACAACCCAAGGAGGGACGGTAGCCGAGAATAGCAGATTTTGAGTTTTGGCGGGTCCGTGCTTGCGGATGTACTAGAAGATGCGCTAAATATCTTCTTGGAACCCCTGCTTCAACATCTCATCTGCTTAGTCAAGGCAAGTTACTTGCAAGTGCGACAGCCGGATAGCACCCCGCTACAGCAAGTCAAGCAACCGTCCCGGCGTCGACACGATTATGTCGCACCCGTCCCGGATACGGCTAATCTGCTCTTGGATATCGCTCCCACCGTATACCGCCGTCACTTCGAAGTCTCCTCTCATTCTTAAACTGTTGATCTCTGTCTTCACTTGAATTGCCAACTAAGTTAACAGAATTATACCTCACGTGTTGGCAACACGATTAGGAACTTCACTTTTCCACCATCTCTGAACGCATCAGCTTTACGGAAACGTTCAATGACTGGCAACGAAAAGGCCAGGGTCTTGCCTGAACCGGTTCTATCTCTGGCAATTAGATCTTTACCGCCGTAGATGTGCTAGAAGGTCTAGTATTGAACTGGGAAAAATCGTTTGATTCCCTTGTCCTTCAAAATTTGAATCATCTTTTCGTTCTTAATGAAGTAATCGAGCTCGCTCTTCTCGGGAAACTCAGCCTTGACTGCTTCGGAGTTCACTTCCTTGAGCAGCTTGCGACCTGAATGCTCGAATTCGTCAAGATCGTTTTAAGCATGCCTCTTTGTCATTGTTGATAATCAATACACATAAAAGCAGTCAAAAGATTAATAAATAGGCTTCAAAAAAGCCTATAATAAAACATAACAAAAAAACTAAAAATCAGTTAAAATTTGAATTGTCATTCAATTAGCAATTAAGCGATAAATACATTTATTTTTAATAAAATTTAATCAATAGATAAAATTTATCTTAATATAAATTTTAAATATTTAAGTAAAGGATTTGTTTGATGGTGAATCAGCTGTCATCTTAGACTTTCCACTGAAGAACTGTCTGGTCCTCTCCTCCTGTCGAAAATAACAATTTGTCAGAATTATCGAAGAGAACATTAGTTACATGACTCGAGTGGCCCCTTCCTTTGACTCCTTGACTGTTTTTAACCAAACAAGGATACTCAAGAATTCTTACCTGGCCCAAATCATCTCCGGCAGCTAGTAGTTGCATTCCGTTTGGCTGAATTTTCTTGGCTCTATCGAGAGCGTTGACATCAGTTCCATCCATAAAAGGTTACCAAATACCCTGAACGGGCCAACCTAAGGTCACGTTCCAACTAGCCCACTACTCATCTCTGGTCTGAGTGGCTCCACTGGTAATCTGTTTGCCGCTATTAGCGTCCCAAAACAATAGCTAATAAGCTCCACAAGTGGAGTGAATCTGATTGCCATCTCTCGAAAAATCAAAATGTTTGATATAACTGTTATGTTTGATTGATTTCGATTTAAGCTTGATATCTCCATCGTTCCAGTTGTAGACATAGATTCGAGTATCGTGAGATCCGATAGCCAAGATTGATTTATCTGGAGAGAATTTTATATGAGAAATTTATTTTTGTGAGATTCTCTTGCTGTAAACTGGCTTCATTTTCTATGAAAGGATCTTTACGGTACCATCTTTGCATCCCACCACAATGCATCCTTACTCAGATACTGCTAGACATCGTCCTTTCACTGAATCAGGTAAGAATTTTTCACCAGGTTTTAACTTTACTGGCCCTAATTTTTAATCAAATTTTATGTCAATCACAGCTATTTGCTACTTTTTCTCTATGTCCCACTGCCGCAGAGTGCCATCATCAGAACAAGTTACATAAGTACTTTCATCGTATAGACTCAAGCCCCAGACTTAGTTTGTGACGAAATTCGGAGAATAGTGTCCATTCATATGATTGCCTATAAGCTTAAATTGTCCATTTTAGGTCGCATTCTCAATAGCTTCATTGGACTTTAGCTCGAAAATTTAGCTTCCAAGCGTACCAATAAGTATTTTATTGTCAATCGCATCAAGAGCCCTAATTGATTTATCGACCGATCTTTCGAGTAATTTATTGCAGTCAACAGTGCTGATTGTGGCGAGCGAATCGAGGTCCAAAATTTTTATTGTAGCATCGTTGGAACCAGTAAGTAAAACATTTTTATGAATGCAGAGAGCGTTGATAGCTTTTTGATGTAAACCTTTTTGGGTTTTGGTGATAGAATTACCGCTCCAAACATGTAAGGAACCATCAGAGGCTCCAGTGAAAATTTTTGAATCTTTAACTTATACACAGCAAAGAATATTGTTGCTAGTCTTACCAAATACACCAGTTTGACCCTTAACGCTTTTACCTTCAAAAGTCCAGTACTTGTAGTGTTTGACCCCTACTGATACAAAATGACTGTCGTCGACCCATTTCATACCGATTATTACATCTCGACCGCCTTTTTCAGAGGTTAAAAGAGTTCCTTTATCGATGTCAAACACAAAAACATAGTGATTATCGTCCATGCCACTAGCTACTAAGTATTTTGATCCAACTGCCAAAGCAGATACGCCATTTTTCACACCCTTGAAACTTTTTAAAGGAGCACCGTCTTTGTCCCAACTATGAATAACAGGTTTAGCTCCCATCTAGCCAGTAAACATCACTGATTTGTCTTCATTCCAAGCCATACTTATGATGTCGTCGGTGTGCTGGTTAAAGAAAAATTGTTCGTGAGGATTTGAAGAGATGTCCATAACTATGCCCAGTCCAGCAGTATGGTAGCTGATTTCATCTGGCGAGAGATACTTAAGATTATTTCTGCAATCTTTTGTGCGATATCCATGGGCATACTATAAATCTAGAGTCACTTTGGGAGGCTTACCTATGCCTTTGTAAAAAGGTTTAGTAGGTTCCTTAATTGCTCCTAGCCACGGCTTGACTGCCATAAACTGGTCTCCCTAGTCCTACTCGACACCAAAACCACCTTAATCTTCATCTTATTTAGTCTTTTCTTGTTTCTTGTCCCCTTTAGGTTTAGGGAAATCATCGATTTATTCAGCACCTTCAAAGGCCTACTCTTACATTTCTTCATCTTATTCTGCCTAGTTCTCTTCTTATGCCTGCTATTAAACTTAGTTGCCTGTAACTTTCCATAAGATAATCGTTCTGTCGTTTCCTCCAGTTGAAATCAGATGCTGCTAGTCTGAGCTGAACCTGACCTTGGTGACATGCGAGCTGTGACCCACATATTCTTTGTTTTTTTGCTTAGGAATAGTCACTGGATATGTAAACATTCTTATTTTTTGGTCATCGCCGCCACTAACGACTAAAGTCTTAGTTGGATTGACACAAATGCAGTTTATATTAGAGTAATCAACATCCTGATGAACTTACTTGACTGGAAATCCGAATTTTCCAGACCATGTTGCCCATTTTACATCACGAGTTGATGAAGCACTAATATCCTTAGAAAGATTAGTGAACTTTAGCTAGTAGGCCTGAGAAACAGCGACTAACATATCTGAGCCTTGACTCCAGTCGACTGATAGTAATGCAGAAGTCATGCCTGCATTAATTATGATTTCCTTGCCAAATTAATTGCCGTTAATTTCTTGAATTTAAAGATGTGAAGCACCTCCATGAGCTCCGAAGGCCACGTACTTGCCATCAGGCGAGAACTTGATGTCTTCTATCCAAAAAGGCTATTTTCTTGGCTTAGTTCTGTTAAATTTGCTTCTCTTTTCATTCAACAACTCAAGCGATTTATTGAATAAAAACAGTTTTCCTTTGTAGTCTCCCACGACAATTAAGTCTCCTGAGCTTTGCTACCAGTCTATGCCTCTCACCATGTCTTTCATCTGATAAATGTGCAGCTGCTTGTATGTCAGTGAGTCCCATATTCTGATTGTTTTATCGTCACCAGCAGTTACAAAGTGACGACGGTCAGGAGCCCAGGCCTATGCCCACAGCTAACCTGCAAAATGTGAAGTCAATAAAGGCTAAGGCACAGCTTTAGTATCAGAAAGAGACAATTCATAGATAGAAGAACTATTTGTGCCAACTAAAATATTAGTCTTTGTAAAGTCCATAGAGAGAACTCCTGGGCTTACAGTATCTATTTTTGCCAGATCGAAGATTTTGTCCTAAGCCACTAGCTTTCCTCCAGAGATTTTCCACTTTATGATTGATCCCTCGCTGCCTCCAGAAAACAAGTTTCCTTTCAAATCGACAGCCAGACAGTGCACAACGCCAGTGTGTCCCTTAGTTGCAGTACCCTGATTACCGGCCCATAAGTATACGCTACCAGATCCTCCTCCAGTTATAAATTTACCGCCCCAGCAGACGGCTGAAAACATAGGATCCCATTTTCCTGGAATCTTGCCAAGCACTCCTTTTCCTTCAGTCCACATTTTGACATGCTTCAGACCGACAGTTATGTACTCTTTTTAGTTTTTCCAAGCAGCTCCTGTGACTTTAGCTCCATCTACAGGTGAGCTCCAAGCCACACGACTCTGCTACCAATCATAAACAGCCAAAGAATGTTTATCGTCTTGACCAACTGTCAATAGCTTCTTTCCGCTAGGTGAAAATTGTACTAAAATAACAGCTCTTTTATGGAATTTCGATAGTTTTGCCTTCAGCTGCTTGGTCTCAGCGTCCCATACATGAACATCAACAATCTTGTCCAAAGGTTTGTTTTTATTGAGTTAAGCCATCTGACCAGTTGCACAGAACTTTCTGTCAGGAGTAATGTCGAAAGATATAAGATCATCAGACTGACCTTGATAAAATGTTTGTTTGCGAGTTTTCAGATCCATTTCTACTCCCAGGGCAGCAGTAATGAACAGGCATGAATGTCCATTTGATGAATATCTGAGCTGATTTCTTACCTGATCATTAATGTAGAGATTTCTAAGTCCCCAAGCATGGTCAATAGCCAGGCCCTGAGTAGGAGGTTCATTCTTATGAGTGGGACGATAGTTTAAGGGAGTAGATGCCTTCACCTGTCCTTCAAACGGCTTGACTGCTAAAGCCTGATCTCCCTAATCGATTTCTACTCCGAAATCGCCTTCCTAATGTTGAGCTTTTAGCCTAGGAGCCTCTTATTCCTGCTAAAACTCATAGTCTTCCTCTTATTCTTATTCTGCCTACTGTTTATCTTCTTCATAATCAACATCATAGGATACATCCCCGAATTCCGCGAAATTCCATTGAATGATACTTTTTTCTAGTCCACCAGTTGAAATCACTAGTTTATCATCGTAGCTAAATTTCACTGAAGTCACGTGCGAAGAGTGACCTTTGTACTTATTGTACATTTGTCTTTGGTTGCACACTGGATAGTTGAATACCTTGACCAATGAATAGTCGTCAGCAGTCACTAAAAACTTCTTGCTGTTAGCTCGATCTACCCAGTTGACATCACTTCCATCCGAACACGGAGGCCATATGCCTTGAGTGAACCAACAAAATTTAGAATGCATGGTCGACCACTATTATTGCTTTAGACCGCTCACAGAAGTGATTTGTGCTCCGTTAGAGGTCTTATAAAACAAAGGCTAGATTGAAGTAGCTAATAAAGATTATCCGCCTCTTGAGAAATCAACAGAAACTACTCTGGTTGAAGCCCCCTTGCACTCTCCTATTTTTTTCATGCTTTGTAAATCGTAAAGATAGACCTTCGAGACTGGAGGCGCGTAGCCAATAGCCAAAACAGATCCATCAGGCGAGAACTTAACAGCAGATATCACATCTTTATCTGGATGCTTGTGATTTACTATCTTTTTGTCGCCATTCAAATTTGTGCCTTCCAAAAGAAGCACGGTACCGTTCTTGAGACCAACAGCAAGTAGATTTTGCTTATTGATGTCCAAACAATTAACAGGGTTATCCATTTTCCTTTTAGTAATAACTCTTCTTTTGTCAGCGTCCCACTTTATCAACAGCTTGTCTTGCCCACCTGTGTAAAACTAATTGCGGTTGCTGGACACGCAAAGACCCCAGAGTTATTGATCAAAATGACCTTCCATGAGAATACTTGCGTTGGACTGTTTGGCCACCTCGATTATCTATCCACCTCGGGTACCTACCAAAATATTATTGCTCTGTTCACACAAAGATATGATTTTGATATTATTTGACTTGATTTTGCCAAGAAGTTTTTATAGAGAAATTACTTTTTCCTTTGACATGTTTGAACTCCATAAAACTATGTTTCCCAGGGCATCTCCTGAAATAAGACCACCGTCTCCTCTCTAGCAAAGAGCACTCACTGATTTAGTGTGCTATTTATAGACCTTATCGACGTAGTTACCACGCCATTGACATAACAAACCTGACACAGTAGACGTCATCACTGAGTTGCCTACCAAAGCTATTGCCAGATTAGCCTCCAGAGGAGCTTTACCGAAAATTCCTTTTTTAATTTAGATTTTCCCAGAAACAAATCTCGCAAAAACTACTTCTTTTTGACACGCGCAGATGATTTCGTCTTCGGCTTGATTGAACTTGATGGCGTAAATGACTGATTTAGGACCTTGACCAAAAGCCACAAGCGAATTAGTGGCGATATTGTATACAGCTATTTAGTGTTTGTCATTCATTGAGCTGGCAGCAACAAATTTTCCGCTTTTAGATATAGCTACATTACTGATATTTCTCTCTAACTTGTCAGCAAAAACAGCTTTTCTTTATAGATTAGATGCATCCCATATGATCAGGGCGGGTCGTCTTCCCATTTCTCCAGTAGCTACTATGCCTTTCGCAACATTTATGTCCAGACAAGTAATATCATCGTTGTGCTCTGTACAGACCTTCATAGTGTTTTTGCCCTTATGGAGGACTATTCCACAGGCAGCAGTGTGATAAACTACCTAACCATCAGCATTGTATCTAAGATTATCTCGAGTGTCGTAGCTTCTGTAGCCATAGACGTAGCCTATATCCATGTTGACATTAGGAACCTTATTTTAGGGATAGTCTTTCTTTCCAATCGGAGCCATCTGATCACAAACTTTAGTCCACGCGTTAGTAGCCAAAAATTGATCTCCTTCTTCGGCAACCACTCCGAATTCTTCCTATTTTGCCAACTATTGGTTCACTACTTTGTCCTATCTGATCTCATTGTTCGATTCAGCAGCAAATCCCAAAGTTTCCATCCACAACCTACAGTGCGTGTCACTTTGAAGCATGGACTAGAATTAGTCAAAACCTATAGTTCCGTTCTTGTTGTAGTCATATTGCTTGAACTTAGCCTCGCCTATCTACGGCTTATACTATTCTTGAATAACGTTTAGAGAATGAAGGTATTTGAAGATAGTGCCAAAGAAAAGACCGAAAGAGATCTAGTCCATCTCTTTGCCACCTCCATATATCTCGAAGACGAACTCTCTGGCTTCGGCGTCGTTTTGATGCAAGGAGGCCGCCGCACACACAAATTCGTAAAAATCGACTGAACCTTGACCTTAGAAGTCGATGTAGTTGAGAATTTTAGATGCCTATTCGGCACTCGTCTTGAGTATGTCTGCGATCTTATCAACGTTGAGAAGCTTCTTTTAGTCACTTAGGGCTTCAAATTTGTCCTTGAGGTAGTTGATTTGCTAGTCACTGAAGCCTGCAAAGGGCTACAGCTCGGGAGGTCTGAGTATTTTGTTACCCATTTGAATTAAATGATGATTTTGAATTAAGTTACAAAATTTTAACAGGAATATTTTAATTTATTTAACAACACTGTTCACTGCTTCATCACGTGTAAAAAAGTATCTTTGCCGACATCAACCTTTCCGAGACTCTTCAGTTTCTTCTTTCCTTATTTATAGCGCTCTAAAAGTTTTTTCTTACGGGAGTAGTCTCCTCCGTAGCACTTTGCCGTAACATTTTTCTTCAAATGCGGAATATCTTCCTTCGCGATGGTCTTAGATCCTATCCTTGCTTGTATGTTTATCAAGAAAAGATGCGGAGAAATGGTCTCTTTTATTTTTTTGCAAATATTTTTACCAAACTCAAAGGCTTTTTTCTAATGAACTAAGAAAGTCAGGGCATCTACAGGCTCATTCATAATGTAAATAACCATTTTCACTATATCTGCACGCTCAAACTATCCGTACTAGTACTCAAATGAGCCGTATCCATGCGTCATCGATTTAATTTTATCTACAAAGTCTATGATGATTTCGCTAAAAGGAATCAAATATTTGATCGAAATACGTTTTTCGCCTTGATTCTAAGAAATAAACTTGCCTCTGCGGTTTTAGCACAGCTATTTAATTTATTTTGTATACTAATGTGGGCAAATGATAGTGCAGATTGCTGTGGGCTAAAGGTAGTACTAGACATCTCCCTTTTCAGGTGCTTCAGCTGCACTATCTATTTCCTTCAATTTCTAAATAATTTTTTATTTACGTCTATTTTTTTTAGCTTGCACCTGTATGGGACGCTGGGTGACGTCAGTATGGCTTCTACACTAAACTCGTCTTCCAGGCGTTGTCGAAAAACATCCATATGTAGCATACCCAAGAAACCACATCTGAAGCCACTGCCAAGTGTAGCACTACTTTCACGCACAAAACTCACTGCGGGGTCAGTAAGTACCAATTTTTAAAGACTGTATTGAATTGTATTTACTTTTTTTAAAGTTGCCCGAAGTCTGCGGAGTCCATCGGATATACACCTGCATACATCATAGGTTTTGCAGATCGAAATCCTGGCTCAGGCTACATTTTTTCTCCAGTTTTAAAGAAGGTGTCTCCGATTCTAGCTTACTTAACTTGTTTCATATTACTCATCACATACCCGATCTGTCCGGGCTTAAGGACTTAATTAGGCGTTGGCTAGGGTTGCATCATGCCGACCTCAAAGATCTGATAGGCCTTGTTGAAATGACAGCTAGTCACAGACATTGATTTCTTTAGCGTGCCACTCATGACATAGAATAAGCATATGACATTTTTGTTGTTTACAAACCAGCTGTTCAATAAAAACAACTTGAGCTTCTAGTCAGGCAGACCTACTTTAGGAGGTTCTATCTCTTTTATTATTCTTTAAAGGATTTGTTAAACGTTTAAACCTGTTTTGGCACTTATACGACTTATGGGAGCAGTAATGCCTAGCTCGTCTCTTAGCTATTTTTAGGCCTACGGTAGGTCACATATTGCATCTATTTTGTTAAGAACTGGTATTATTTTTAACTTTTATCTTTTGGCTAACTAAAAATTCGCTAAAGTTTGAGCTTGAACCCCTTGAGTAGCATCCACTAGCAAAAGAGCTCCCTGGCATCCTCTCATAGACCTCTACACCTAATAGTGAAAATCAATATGCCCTGGTGTATCTACTAAATTTAACAGATATTCTTTGCCTTCGTAAGTATACTTCATTGAGGCAGTTTGAGCCTGCACAGTGATACCTCTTTACCTTTCGACTTTTAATTTATCTAGATATTGCGATGCTGATCCTTGAGGTATGGTGCCAGTTAGCTGTAACAAACGATCAGCTAGAGTACTTTTTCCGTGATCAATATGAGCGATAATGCAGAAATTTCGAATTTAAGTCGACAGTTTGTAGGCTAAGCGTTGACTAAATGCCATTCTATATTAGAAATATTCATGGCAATTAATAAGATTTAATCAATTTTAAAGTAATCAATCATTCTCGAGTCAGGTAGGCAGGTAATCCATAAATCACCAAGGAACTTCCATTCAAATTCGGATAACGACAGCATATTTTACCATTTGATACTAGTTCACATAAATTGTGTATACTTCGTACGTTATCGAACATATGTTTGGTTAGTCTATCGATATCTACATCTGTTACACTCCACAAGCAGCCCAGATAAGCAGGGCAGCCGTTCATTAGCATCTATAACGCAGTTCCATAAGGTTAAGAATTCTAGAAGACAAGCTTTGCACTACTACAGCCAAAAATTAGCATTAAGCAGTCGATTTTAAATTGAGATATTACTTCGTGCTAAACATGCTAAAGTCCAGTACCGTGACCCATGTACAAAAAAAGCTGTTTTTTCATCAGAAACTGAAATCGACTAGCATCAGGAATCTCTTTGGTTATTCCACTCCAGCTTTAAAAACTGTCTTTCATCTTCAAAAAACGCTTTTAAGTGTCTTACAAATCTTTCTTAGTATTGACCAAATATGAACAGTTTTTTATGCAAAATTACCTTCTAGCAGTATTTTGATTATCTAAGATATACTTAAGCGAGGGAACTCTGAATATTCCTTTGTTGTGACGAAGAGAATTGACAAGTTCAAATGGAAATTGCAAATATTTACTATTTAGTTGAATCAATATATTTTAACGGATCGATTTTTATTTAAGGCTTTACCATAATGTTTCTAAAAGTTTAACCAGTTCTGGAATATTGGCTGAAAATCCATATCTCTGTTGTAAAATACTCAGATGGTTTGAAATTATTTATGGATGATGACCTAAAAATTTAGGAAGAGCAGGATGATACTTTTTTAGCTAAATTAAAATTTCTCTAGGGATCAGAAACTCGTTGATATCACAGATTCCAACATCAATAGAAGCAGCAATTTTCCCTAGCTATCGATCGAAACCTTCCCTTGCTTTTTTTCCTAGATCATCATTCGCTCTTTTGTGTAAAATATTTTAATTATTAACCATTATTGCTTCACACTATAAAATTTTATCTTCAAAGGTTTATATTGGCACGAAAGTAACTAATAAGTCACCTTTCATGGCAATATTATATACTTTTGAACCTAAAGGAAATAATATAGATAGAGCGTATCGACTGTTGTCTCTTATCTATTTTATTTTTAAATCGTTACATAAGAATGAATTTTACAGAAAATATTCATAGTTTTTTGCAGTCTATTGGCAATAAATCGATAGCTACTAAATAGATCGTTATCTTTATTTCATAAATTTGAAATAGTTTTGAGACTTTGTAGATTATAAGATTCTTTAGCGCAGATAAGTTTTTGTAAGATAATTTTGCTACTAAAGACATACTGCGACTTGCATGATAAAATTGTCGATTACACTACTTTGAATATGAAAATTTTAAGTTTTCTTGAATATTGTGTCTATTTTTTATCCTATAAAGGACTTAACTATCATAGCCTTGAACCAGTTTTAGTATGCATGTTTTGTTAAGATTGATAGTAAACTTTATAAATTTTCACCAGAAAAAACGTATTTCTTTAATATTTTATAAATCTATTAGTATTCATGCTAATATTTTGATTTAAAGATTGTTCGTTCATATTCAAGTACAAACTTTTGGTACTAATTAAGATTAAGCTATCTAGAAACATGATTGGAACACAAAGAAGCCAGTAAAAATCCGATTTTTCCACCTTTTTCAAAAGCCTTTTGAATCATATCATAAAGTTTCCCTGGGTTTTTATTATAACACTGTGATTTTCTATTTTTTAGCCACATTTCGTGCAATTTTCGGTATTATTTTTCTTTTACTTTGTCTCCTATCATGTTTTTAAAATTTTAAAGAGTAAAGCAGCTTATAAACATTTTCTTAGTCGCTTTAAGGTCTAGAACAGTCTAGAGATCCGCGATATGTCCACTTCGTAATAAAATTATTTAGATGAAACTTAAAAAACTTCTAGCCATTGATAATTGGTTAGATTTTACAATCTGACTGATAATTTTTTTGATAAATAGCACTAGAAGTCGAAGCACAGGCCACCCTTATTCCCAAAAATATTTTACCCAATACATGTCTTATTTTTTTAGAGTGCTGAACTTGAGGCCTTTAGTATTTTGATAAATATTTTTGTAATCTTTAACTTGATTATTTATGAAAGGAAACTTAACAACATCATAAGAAAGACAGCTGATGATTTATCTGAATTTATGGAGATAAACTATAGGATGCTGGTTAAGTAGGTAAATGACCTTGTTGATAGAATTTTTATAGGGAAAATTTTAGACCAGTTTGTTGCATGCAAAAAGCAATACTAAAGACAAAAACTATTTATTTTACATTTTGGGTACTTATTTTTCCAAGATTTAAGTTAATTGTTGATGCTAAGATTCTGTAAAAAACTCAAGTAGTATGTATTTACTTAGTTCAAGCATAAATAGATCTTTTCGAATACTTAGCAAAACAGAAAGTCGTATTTCCATGATTTTTCGAGCCTATTTTTCCATATTACATGTATAGAAAACATAGAAAAGATCATTTAGCTGATCAATAAGAGTTTGGGTAGATTAACATCGCAAAAAACTGTATATTTTAATAGGACCAAACATATTCCAGGTATTGCATTTCTTCAAAAAAGATTAAAGTACTTAAAAAATAGTTAGAATGATAGGATTTAGTGATTTGAATTTAAAAGATATTTATTAAGTTTAGACATCCAGATTTACACTATTTTGTTAAATATTTGTTGAATGCAGTTGAATTTAACTGTCTTCTTTGATCTAAGGAGCTATTTTTTAACGATTTTACTATTTAAAAACAATATAAAATACTTTTTTAAGACTCACTGAAATCATTAAGTTTAAGTTATCGCCATAATGTTTTAGCCTTTTGAACATTTAACTTATGATGACTATCTTTTGTTTCTACAGTATTCTAGCCTAACGATCACTGAAGTTTAAAATTTCTTTTTAGATAAATTACTGCACTGAACTAAATTATTGCTTATTTGTAAGTTTTAGCTGATGGAGCATCGTTACTAAAAATTGTTCCACATTAAATCCGAAATCTATAAAAAATAGTTTTTATTCATCTGACAACCCGTTTTTATTTACTTTCTCTAAAAATAAGTCAGTAGTAAAATTTAGTAAAGATTGAACAACTGCTCTGGTATGCTAGCATTTCAAAAAAACTGATGATCTTGTACTATTTTAGATCTTATCGATTGTAATTCTGATAATATTTTGAATAAAAGTACTATCTTTACCTGCAGCCTTACATACTAGCTCGTGATAGTCCTCTTCCTCCATATCTGAGGCGTAAAAACCTAGAGTTTCCACGGCATAAGTCATACAAAAATTCCATTTATTAAGTGATTCCCTATTTTTACTATCTATACTGTTATAACATTATATAAACTACCTTAAGATAAGATAAGCTATCTTTCCAAAAGTACACATGATTCTAGGCTTGACTTTCTGTGTCCTCAAAGAATTTCTGAATTAAGTAAGAGAATGGAAAATGTTTGCTATGTTTTCATTTTGTCTAGAAAACTATGCAATTTTTACCTTTTGAAACAAAGAGCTTAAAGTATTGTAAACTAAATCAGCTTCTTTTTCGAGGCATATGTTTACTAAAAAGTAAATGAACCTTAATAAGAGAATAATTACTGAAAATATAAAATTTGTTGATTAGATGATTTTTTACTCAGGCAAACTATATAATTTGCAACTAAAGACTTTTGATTTTTTATTTAAAAAACCCCTATTCCAAGAATTTTTCTAACCAAAAAAATCCATAGTATCATTTCTTAACTAATTATCATTTGTTATATATATTTCTATTGATCAGGCATCTTTTAAATTAAGCTGACAACAATCAATAGCAAAGGCTCCCATTTTTACAGTTAATTAAATTTCTATTTAATCTACGACATTTTGGTCACAAACAATTGTAAATTATTTTTGTAAACGGGGCTTATTTTCAAATTCCAGAGATCGCTAATAATCAACTTAAGCATTTACTTGTATTATTATTTTTCAATGAAGTTTAATTTAGTTACCATAGAGCTGGCTTTTTTAACGGAATCTTCCTTAGGATCATAGTTAAGAATATAGTTCTGTAAACATGCCATATATAAACACTGATTCAGTTGAGAACTCGTCTAAGTAAAATCTGTTTAGATGTTTGGTAGATGCAACAGTGTTTTCGTCTCTCTTATGTTTATTATTACTTATGTTATCTTTTTTTGAAACTATTTTATGCCCATCAACTACTATTTTTACAAAAAAAGCAAAAGTTTTTGAAGAAAATCTTTAGGGCCTGGCTTAATCATCAATAAGAACTGAAATTTAATCTTTTGACTGAGGAGAATCAAAAATATGTTGAAAATTGACTTCAACTTACTAATTATTTACGATTCGAGTGTTATTTAGTTCAAATTTTCAATGGCATAATCCAGCAATTTGAAAGGACAGAGTTTACCTACAGCATTATGCTTGAGTATTGCCAAATAGTAAAAATAACTTTATATTATAGTCAAACGAAAGAGCTGATTGTTAGCGGGGCAGCTCACTGTATAATAAGCGAACAAATCTACACATTCTGAATAAGTTTTTTTCTTAAAATATTTGCATATTTATCTGGCCAATTTTAATATGAAATTCTCCTCTTATTTTTTAGTTGTTAACTTCAAATTTATTTTATAGTGATCGATCTCAATTTCTTTAGTTTTGGGGTCAAGAAGTGACGAAGTTGTTTATTCTCTATGTATTTTTAGCAGCTAGATCATTCTGGCAAGAGTAAATTATTTTATGTGGTTGACCTGAGTGAGCTTGCTAGCCACTTTGAAGTAAAAAAGAATCGTGAGATCCTGAATGAGTGTATATTTACATTAGTGCATCCTTTGTAGTCGATTGTTTTTTACAAATTACTCAAATACATTTTTTGCCAGCTTTGAGGTGCTTTGATAAGGCTTTTAGATTGCATAAACTACATGCATTGTATTAAGAGAGCAGTGTTTTTCTGAAAATAGTGCTGTTCGGTTAGATTGAAATTGCCTTTAAGTAGTTGCTGCAGTTATTCAAACACATTTTTGGTTGAATTGTAATGACTGATAGTCTATTAGTAGATGAGCGCCATTTTCAATCAATTATATGTTAAGTATTGTATAGAGATGGACCAATAAAGGCAATCTGTCAAATTTCATCTAAAAATGTTTAAAAATAATGATTTTTTGTTTGGTAGGATAAAAAGATAAAGAGCATAAAATTGGTCATATATAATAAGTTAAAATAATGATTCTAAAAAATAAAGTTTAAAACTGGCATGTCTGATATATATAATATCATTAAAAAAGTATATTTTTTATGTTTTTTGACTTCATGGAAGATTGGCATCTGATTATGAAACGAATAGCTTGGGATATTGCTGTACTTCGGTTTTTTATTCTTTAGAAAACATGGAATAGGAGGGATTTTACGGCGTTTTATCATCCAAGCTTTTTTGATATCTTTTATGAACAGTTTATATTGTTTTATCGAATCTTGCATCGTTAAATAGGCTTTAGCCATCAGAGTATTTTGTATTATTGCTTAATATTATACAAAAACATATCAAAAAAAGCATAAAAACACAACTCAAAGGACAACAAAATCAATCTATTAAAACCATTTTTGCAAATTTTAAGATGATCTAATTTAAAAAATAGTCACTAAAATGCAAAACTTTAATTGAGAATAATTCATATTTTGTTTACTAAGATGTTA
>Ga0169931_10006826_pt1 | contig 17095 bp, 10 predicted proteins | sample Kivu_15m_20L_FD_129675 | JGI IMG/M metagenome (GOLD analysis project Ga0169931, IMG submission 129675) | Freshwater microbial communities from Lake Kivu, Western Province, Rwanda to study Microbial Dark Matter (Phase II) - Kivu_15m_20L... | ecosystem: Environmental > Aquatic > Freshwater > Lake...
CACGCCGGTGTTCAGCCAGACCAATGCCAACAGGCCGAAGCCGGCTGTCGAGACAGCCCCGCCGAAAGCGAAGCAGGACATATACAACCCGGAGGCACCTCCGACTCCAACGCCGATCAGCAAGTAGGTCCGCCCGAGCCATCTGTGGAGACGTGGCCGGCTCGCCCGCAAGTTCGGGATGAACTGCAACGGCCCCACTGACAAAGCAACCGCTGCGGCAAACACATGAGAGTATATGCCTGGTTTGTGGAGCTCGAACGTCTGTCGCACTTGGGGGTGTAAAGCAGAACTCAGTGGGTGGAAGCGGTAGGCGATCAGAGCGTATCCGGCGATAACCCATGACAGCACACAGATCAATACAAATCCAAAACGCCGCATCCGTCTGCTCCTGCCGAAATCATGGCCCGCGAGGATCCGAGGCTCGCCGTCGAATGCTCAGGCTCAGCAGCCCCGTTTCAAAAGCACGCAGCATACAACAGATATCCCGCCCGCCTGTATACGTGTCGCCATTCCAACGGTCATTTCACCGGGCTCCCCGGTATTGTGCTCGACAGATGATTCCGATTGTTCCGCTGAATCGGCGGTTCGGGGGGCTGCCAGCCGCCTGGCGAATTGACAACGACGACAGGTTTGCCCTGGTTGTCATGCACGCGCAGGTTGTCGGCCACCGTGCCGTTCTTTGAGAACCGCCAGCAATGAATCGCCTGCCCGTCGCTCTTGATGACGTTGTCGAGCACTTCGTAACCGTCCAGGTTGAAGTTCGGCTCGATCGCGGTCAGGCCGGTTTCCATGTAGTTGGAATTGCACTTCACATTTCGCAGCCGGCCTCGGTGTGACGGGTGGCCGAGCAGATAGGCGGCACCCAACGGATTGAGCGTGCGGGTCCGCTCGATGGTGATGTTCTCGGCGTCGAACGACTCACCGCCCTCGGTCCTGCCACCCGGCATCATCTTCCCCGTGTGCTCGCCATAACACATCACTGACCGCATGGTGTTCGTCATCGTGATGCCTTCGACCCGAATATCCCTGACTCGGCCGTGAATAAGGACGCAGGCATTGATGTCCCTGACCAACCCACTGGGCTGAGCGTTCATTCCTGAATTCAGATCGATGGTCCCCTGACCGCTGATGGAGACGTTCTGGATGTAGTCTTTGTGAACGCCGTGCCCGATGCGGATGCCGTAGGCGGCGCGACCGCCATAGGACACAAACCACAAACTGCCGACCGCGTGGCCGGTGCGACTTGCGAAGCGGACCTTCACGCCGTTGCTGAGCTCCTGCCAGTCGCCCGTAATCGCGACGCCGCGGTTCGGCGTGTCGAATAGTTTCCCATCTCCCCAACGGAAAGTGTCGGCCGCGTCTCCCGTTCCCGCCTTGTCGATGATGACGGTGTACACTGTTGCCCCGTACAACTCCGGGCCGACTGTCGACTGCAGCTTATGCGTGAACTCCCCACCTGCTTCAAAGTCGTCTAACTTGCCGGCCCGAGCATCCTGATCCACCGTGATTTCTCCGGCCGTTTCGGGCGGGCAGGAGCCGTCCGCGAGCTTGAGGATTGCTCCTGCTCTCAGCTCGATGTGAATGGGTTTCTCGACGTAGAGGATCGACCGATGCCTGCCAAGTCTGTGTTCGTGCAGGCCGGGAAGAAAGATCACTTTGTCGCCAGCCGCGGCCGCGTCCAACACCGGCTGCGGCGGCTCGCCAGGCTTAATCAGGTGTTCGGCAGCGTGGCCGACGCCCGAAACCGCAAGGCCGACCACGAGTACCAGCAAGGCCGTCGTCACCAGTGCGTCACGAAGACAAATATCACGACCCATCACACCCTCCGATTCAAGCCGCTGAACCCCTCGGTCAACCGGGCCGCAGTTCTGGTACAGATCAATCAGTAACGTCCCAGTTGTTTCCCTGCCAAACCCAGACCGACCTCGCCACACCGCTGCATGGTATTCTCACGTCACTCCGGCAGGCAGTGCAACCGTGCGAAGCGTATCCTCTTCAGCGTTGAGCCGGTATTCTTCTGTGGAATCTGACCCCAAACAACTGTTTCATGATTGCAATCGTCGCTGGTACGGACGCATTCAACACATCTCGTAAGCAACAATCCTGTTGATGGCCTCCCCGGGGGTCTGGGGGCTGGCCCCGAGCATCCCTGCAAATCGTTTCCACAAGTAGCCTGTCTGCTTTTCAGGATTTCTTTACAGGCAGAACTCAGTGTCCCTTCTGACCAGTACCTTCAGAACGCCCTCTGAAAAATCGAGCTCGGAAAGGCTATTTTCATGGCCTGGGCTCCGTGGCGGGTTGAACGCGGCGATTCTGATAGAAGGCACGGACTTCTTCGAAAGTTGCGAAGCCATCCTTGTCGGTATCGACCTGATCAAAAATGCTTCTCAGCGGATACTCTTCGCGAGTCAGTTTTCCGTCGCTGTTTCTGTCGGCCGCCTTGAATGCTTCTTCAATGCGGCCGGCAGTGCGGGCTGCACCCTTCGCTGTGCCCCTCATCGCGCGACCCTCGGATCTTGCCTGCCCACCCTCACTGGCATTACGCTGATCCTGGCGAATCCACTTCGCAGGCTTCATTTGCTGATTCCAGGTCTCGTAAATCGTAATGATTTCCTGCATCCTGTCAGGCATCACTTTCGAGAGATCATTCTGCTCGCCGATATCATGGGCGAGGTTGAACAGCATCGGTTCGCCCTGATTCGGCTCGACAACTAACTTCCAGTCACCGACCCTCGCCGCATGTTTTTCACCAGCTCGCCAAAAAAGTTGCTCATGGGGGCGAGCTTGATTTTCACCTTTGACATACGGCAGAAGATCAACACCGTCCAGAGGCCTGTCGCCCGGAATTGATATTCCTGAAGCCGATAATGCAGTCGCATGGACATCAAAACCCATGACAGGGTGACTGTAAGTTAGTCCCGCTGGAACCCTTCCTTTCCACTGCATGGCAAAGGGGACACGGATGCCGCCCTCGAAGAACTGAGTTTTATATCCGCGCAGCGGCTCGTTGCGCGATGAATTGTCAGACGTTGGCCCGCCGTTGTCGCTGTAGAAGAACACAAGCGTGTTGTCTTCTTCACCTCGTTCACGCACTTTCGACATGACTCGTCCAACGGCCGTATCAAGGGCCGTCAACATGCCGGCAAAGATCTTTCGCTTCCCGCTGACGTCCGTGAAAGTATCCTGATACGGATTGATGTCCATCGGCGAATGAACTGCATTGAAGGGAAAGTAGAGCAGATAGGGCCGATCGTGCACCCCGTCAATGAATTCAACGGCCTTGTCGGCGAATGCGTCGGTCAAGTATTTTCTTGTGGCAACAGGTTCTCCATTGCGAACGATGGAATCAGTACCGCGCTTCCCGGGCAGGTAACTGTGCGCTCCGCTCAGGAAACCAAAATGGAAATCAAATCCGCGTTCATGAGGTCGCAGCCCTTCTCTGAATCCGATATGCCACTTGCCGACCATGCCGGTTGCATAGCCGTGAGCTTTGAGTTTTTCTGCAAGCGTCGGGATTTCACGCGGCATACCAAAGTTCGGATCGGCAAATCGCTCCGGCCCCGAGTTGTGTTCGAACCCAAAGCGATGCTGATACAGGCCACTCATCAACCCGGCTCGAGACGGAGAGCACACACAGTGTGTGGCGTAGCCATCGGTGAAGCGGACACCGTTGTTCGCGATGGAGTCGATGTTCGGTGTCGGGATGTCTCTGCATCCGTTCACGCCGATGTCGGCATAACCCAGATCATCCGCCAGAAAAATGATGATGCTGGGCTTGTCAGCAGCACTCGCGGTGACCGCGATGCACAGCAACAGTGGCAGGATTCTGCAGATTGCGAGCCTCATAACTCTTTTCCTCGATTGTCAGGTCTATCGATTTTTTCGTCCGGAGCGACGCAGGGCTCCGAATTCTGATTCGGACACGAATCCATCACCGTCACTTTCCAGCCTTTCAAACAACGCCGGTGACAGCTCAGCCCGGTCAAGCCTGCCGTCTTCGTTTAGGTCCCGCTGACGAAAGGCAGCCCGCAGCGGGTTGCCTCCGGAGACGCCACCATTCGCCGGAATGCCGGACGCTTCGCTCACCAAAGCTCGAAACGAATTCCACGTGGGCGCTTTGTAGTTCTGCGTCTGCACCATGAAGATTGTAAACAGCGAATGACTGCGATCGAGCCAGAACTGTGTGCCATTGGCCCCACCCCACCAATACCCCCCGGCTCCATCGACGGCACCACCCAGGCCGTATTTCTGGCCGAGCGACTCCGGCAGATGATTGCGGAACATCATGTCCACCGTCTCCGGCTGCAGCACCCGCCGGCCCTCCAGCTCACCACGATTCATTAGCATCCGACAGAATCGCTCGTAGTCCTCTGTCGTGCTCATCAGCCCGCCTCCTCCCATGAACAGCTTCGTCGGCTGCGTCGGCGGATAACGCTCGTACGCAGGTGCCAGCATTCCCGGAGCAGGCTGACGATACAATTGTGCCAGTCGATCCCGCTTGTGTGCCGGCACCTGAAAATCCGTGTCCGGCATCCCCAGCGGTTCAAACACGCGTTCACGCAGAAATTGATCCAGCGGCATTCCGGACACCGCTTCGATAAACCGGCCGAGCACATCAATGCTGGTGCCATACTGGTACTTTTCGCCCGGATGAAACAGCAGTGGCTGAGCGGCCAGCCGCCGCGAGTATTCCTCCAGCGTCGTGTGTTCATCACGCGGCGGCATTCCGGAAAACGCCGGCTTCCCGGGCAGCTGATAGTACAGGCCGCTGCTGTGGGTCATCAGCATTCGCGGGGTGATCTGTGTTCGTGCGGCAACCAACTGCCCGTCCTCGAGTACCCGCGGTTCCTGCCATTCCGGCAGGTGCTTTGATATCGGCTCATCCAGCGAAAACCGGCCTTCGTCGAACAGTACCAGTGCCCCCACCGTTACCACCGGCTTGCTCATGCTCTTGAGCCGAAAAATCGCATCCCTGCTCATCGGTGTCCGCGATTCCAGATTCTGCCAGCCAAAGGACTCAAACCACTTCCGCTCACCCTGATAATGAATCAGCCCAATCACACCCGCGATTTCCCGGTTCGCAATGGCCTGCTCGAGGGTTGCACTGAGCTTTGCAGTCACCGCAGGCTGCAGATCGCGATTCGCGTGTGCTGGATCTTCGACAGGTGCCTGCGGGGGGCTGTGCATAGCTGAGGACAGAAACTTCGCAGCATCGCTGACCACCTGTTCAACCACCGTCTCGTCCGCTCCCTTGCCCCAGCGATCCTCACCGCCGCCGAAGTAGAATCCGTGGCCATAACCTGGGTATTCCCGGTACTCGACTGCGATGCCCGCTTCCTGCATCAGGGGGAGGAACAGCGGCTTGTTGAGCTTGTGCAGATCGTGCCGGTCGCCGTGCAGCATCAGCACCGGAACGCGGATGGTTTTCAGCTTTGCCAGAGTGCGGGCCCGGAGTTCCGATGTGAAGTACTTTTCAGGGCTGGCCATCATTTCAAGTCGCGGTCCATACTCGCCGGTTGTCAGCATTCCGGTGTAAAGCACGGTTGCCGGTTCCCCCGCAACGATCGCTCGCACTTCTGAGTCGCCACCCAGTTCGAGTGCGATGCTGCCACCGCCACTGCCGCCGTAGAGAGCGATTCTGTCGGGATCGATTCCAGGCAGCATCGCTGTCTGTTGCACAATCGCCCGCACATCTTCAATCGGACCTCGCGACTGAACATCCTGCTCATAGGTACGAAACGTAGCCATCACCACTGCATATCCCCGGGACAGGAATCGAGTGATCACGGGGTTGTCTGTCAGATGCTGCCGCAGGCTGCTTTCTGGAAACTGAGTCAGCCCGCCATGCACAAAGACAATGGTCGGGAATGGACTGACGCCCTGCGGTTTACGCCAGGGCACGCGAATGCTTCTGCCGTCGGAGGCTTTGGCTTCCAGTGTCTCCAGCGGGCAATCGGCCTCGGAAATCCGGATCGCGTCCACGGGCCAGTGAAACACAGGTCCTGCCCCGTCTCCTTCAAGACCCGTGCGGCGACCAGAATCGGGCACAGGACGCGAACTGGACTTCTGTGCGAACGCCTGAGCCTCTTCCCGTGTCACGAATCCGTCCCGATTTACATCGGCAGGCTTGAAAAAACCAAGCGTTCCCGCCTCGGCTGCGCTCAGTTTGCCATCGCCGTTCTGATCGAGCTTTTCAAATCGATCGGAGACGGATTGAGCAAACACGGGGTGGCACAGCAACAGGGCAAGGGGCGTGGTGATTCGAGCGATCGCCGAAGCGAGATTCATGTTCATAGTGGTGCTCCTATGAAAGCAGGTGTCAGAGTTTTCGCTTCAGGTGCGCCTGCGAATTGAGCCATTGGACGGACGCCTCTCCATCGAGCCAGGCTCGCGCTTCCGCGTCGTTCCGAAGCCAGGCATCAAGGAAGACCAGACTTACAACCTTCGTCAAACCGGCCGCATCAACTCTGCCGCGAATGTTTCCCAGCCTGCCACCGAAGGAGACATGCGTGGCACCCTCGATGATCAGCAGGTACTTGCCTCCTGCCGGACTGCGTTCGAACGGTATGACCTTGTTTTTCACATCCCCCAGCTGTCCTCCCGGCCGATCGGGCGCTGAACGATCGCGTGTTCCGGTGATGTGCATCGCAGGTGTCACCGCCTCCATCCAGCTGTCGGCAGTCAGCCCATAGCTTTGGCTCTCCCCCTGTGCCGAAATGGGGACAACGCATTTGACTCGTGAATCGGAAAGATCAGTGAGTCTGCCATCGACCTGCGTCTTCACGCCTCCGTGACACTGAGCAACATAGGCTCCAAATGAGTGCCCGGCAACGGCGATGGCATCCTGATTCAGTTTTCCCTTGAGTGGAGGAATCTGTGCTTCGAGCTGGTCCAGCGCATCAAGGACACTGGTCACGTCCCTGATGCGTTCAATTCGGCCTGCGCCCGAATTCGGACCTCCGAAGCCTCCGATACCAGCTCCGCCACCGCGACGGATCGGCGGATTCCCTGCTTTTGTGGAACCCGCGGACTGGCCACCGTTGAAGCCCCCGGAACGGTCGTTTTCCCGTGAGTCTGCGTGATTGGGATGGATAACAACATAACCATGGCTCGCCCAGTGCTCGCTGGCCGCACCGAAGGCCTGATTGTTTGACAACGACCCGTGGCTGAAGATTACCAAGGGGAACGGCCCCGGCCCGTCGGGGTAGCGAACGAGTACTTCAATCGCCCTGTCATGGTTGACATCTCTGAGCTGAATGCCGGCAATCGTCACAACATCGTGCGGACCAGCGACAGACCAGGCAGAGTCATCTGCGAACACTGAGCAGCACCATGCAACACAGGGAATCCACGCCGCGAGCATTCGGGTTAAACGCATGATGTCATTCATCTGAAGGCCTGCAGGCAACATTGGGTCACAAATTCCGGTTCAATTCCCGGATCCTCTGTTCAGGAGCCGTAAAGAAATCGCGTTACTGAAGATCAGGGTAATCGCAAAAGTGTGCAAAGCAGCAGCCGGACAGCACATCATTCTCTTCGCCTGACAGTGCATCCAATCACCTCCCCATCAAACCCGCCAGGCGTCGCAGCTCCTGCAGGTTCAGACTGTCACTGCCGTCACTGTCCAGCCGATCAAAAATCGTTGTCGCTGCTGCCGGGTTATTCGGATATCCCGTCCGCACCTCCTCACGCGTCACATTTCCGTCGCTATCTGCATCCAGCCGCCGAAACAGCGCATCCCCGATGTTTGGGCCTTCGGCTGCACGGCCGCCTAAGGCATTCCTCAAGGCACCTCGAAGACGACTACGTGGCGACAGCGGATTGGGATCCCCCGGTGTCGCTCCCGGCACCACATACTCCACATAACCCAGATGCATTTCATCAAACGTCTGTGGCCCCCAGCGAACTTCCCTGTCTGGATCCGGATTGGCCGGATTACCGCGGCTGTTGTCGTACCACGCCGTGAACTGCAGCGTCTCACCAGCCCTTACCGTCAGCGGCTCGGCATATCGATACAGCAGCTGCCAGTTGAAGTCGTACTGCGGAATGTCCAGCAGGGTGCGCGATGCACCGGCAGAGAAGAGTTCGTATCTGGCAGCCTTGCCACGCAGGTGCATGTGCGGCAGAAACGCCAGCACCTGGACGTCGGTCGGCAGGTTTTTAATGCTGCCCACAACCGGATGATTGTCAGCTCCCGCGGGAATGCGGAAGCCCCGATTCACGATCCCCGCCACTCGCACTTCATGCTTCGGCTCCTGTTTTGCAAACACCAGCCCGATCCGTGTGCTGTCCTGAGTTGCTGTGCCGTTGGGCGTGTAGTGCATCTGAAACCGCAGTCGCGCGCCTTTGGGGATGCGTTTGGCGTAGCCGTCGGGATAGACCAGAGTGCTGTTGCCGGGGACGTAGATGCCCCAGTATCCGCCACGTTCGTCTGCCGCGTCGTCCCGTTCGCCATCTGACTCGTCTGCACCCTGAATAAACACCAGCACATGGTGTACCACACCCGGATTGCCCGGTCGCACTTCAATGGCCTGCACCCAGTGATCATGGTCGAGATTGGTGTCCACAAGGATATTTTGATAGGGCATGGTGCCAGTGGCCTTGATCTGCACCGGCTGAGAAAACTCGAAGACGGCGTCCGGCTTGCCGATCAGCCAGCCATCCGTGAAGACTCTCGGAGCCGGTGACTGCGATGGGTCCCCGGCCACAGTCCCTTTGTCGATCCAGTTCGCCAGCAGCTGTTTTTCCGAATCCGACAGAGATCTGTCATTGATCCACGGTGATTTGCCATCAGTGGCATGGGGCTCCACCGCAAACCATGGCGGCATAATGCCCCGCTCAACCACCTCACGAATCATCGGTGCGTGGGCGACCGCAGCTTCGTACGTATCCAGCCGGAACGGGCCCACACCACCTTCGCGATGGCATTCCACACAATGTCGCTGCAGCAGCCTGGAAACCTGGTTGTGCCAGGTGACGTCAGCACCCGCAGTCGCTGTCGGCCGTTGTTTGAGGATACATCCCGGGGCCGCGGTTGCGGAGACGAGAATTGGCCGCTGCTGAAGCACGGCAGTCAATGCGTCCCGCAGATACGTTTGCCGCGGCGCAGCAAGTGCATAACCAAAACCATACTGATCGTCGATCGCTCCGTGATACAGTACCGTGTGCGATCGGTCCAGCAGGAAAACATCGGTCGTGGTGGTGGCGCCCAGATGAGCGGCCACGGTGGAATCTTTGTCAAAAACGTATTCGATCTTCGATCCAAACCGCGCTGCAGCAGTCTGCATATCGGCCGGCTTATCGGCCGCCACACTGTTCAACAGAATGAATCTCACACCCCGTGTTGCAAACTCCCTGTGAAGCTCTGCCAGAGTCGGCAGGTATTTGCGACTGAGCGGGCAGCTGGTGCTGGTGCACGCAACCACCGTGAGTTCAGAACGCTCGTCTTCGTGCAGCCGCCCGGACACACCGTCCACACAGGCGAAAGTCAAGTCTGCCACATATCGACCAACGCCGTGCTCGCCCGCGACCAGCACCGCGGGCCCCTGGCGAATGGACGCATCCGGCGACTGTGGTGCCCTGCCTTGCTGTTGAGCGTTAATGCGTTTGGCGATCGCCAGACCTGCACACAATGCCAGACAGCCAGCAATGCTGATCGCGATTATTTTGCTGCGGGTCATCAGAGACTCTTTCTGCTCTACGGATTCTGTTCTGCGGTCATCCTTCGTTGCCACGTCTACTTTGGCTGCGTTCTGAGCGATTCTGGGGGTCGCAGCCACTGCTCAGCCCGGGAACCAAACCAGTTGAGCAGCAGTCCACGGCGGTCATCAATTGCAGTTTCCGTCCCAAACACCCTGCCTGACTGAGCCAAATGGCCGAGCGGACCATATAGAGAGCTGTCCGCTGCTCGCGATTCCACCAGCGTAAACGTAGTCACAGAACTTGTCCGCTCCAATTCACGCTCCAGAACCAGTCGTCGAATCGCGCCCGTCTCTCGTTCCACTTCAATCACAGCCCGCTTCAGCGGACGATCGCTTGACTGTCGCCGTGGGGTTGCAGTGATGAGTCTGATGCCGGCTGTTTCGTCAGACAGCTCAAGTCGGCAGTACTTCAAAAAGCTCTCCAGGAGTGTCTCCAGATTCAGAGTATAGAGATCGCCGATGTATCGCAGTGGTAATCCCATTTCGTCAGCATGAACGACGACCGCACGTCGATCTCCCAGCGTGATCCAGACGGCCCCCTGTTCATCGCGTCCCCAGGCCCAGTCGCGTTGACCGCGCATGTGTACCCAGAAGCGATCGCCCTGTGTAGCGACTCGGACATCGCGCGGAAGTTCCACCAGCTGTTCCGTGTTCGCGCCCCGCCGAACTTCTACTATGTAGATACGCTCGATGGAGGCGGCATGTGTGTGCATGGTGGCTTTAACTAATTCTGCAGCGCTGGCAGTCGCCTGCTGTTCGATTTGCCAGAATATCACGGCCACAGCGGTTGCGAGACATGTAATGCCAGCGAGCCATCGCAGGGGAGTTTTTTTTCGAGGGTGAGGTGCAGCGATCGTGGTGGCTGATGCAGTTGTCAGAGGTGGCGATTGTGGAATTGAGTCGTCAGAAACGGCATCGACCAGCGCGATCATCGGTTCCTGTCCCAGATTTTCCTGCAGCAGCACATCGAGCACCAGATGATCGACCATTTGAGAGCGGAGTGAAGGATACTCGATCAGCAGCGTCTGCAACTCGGCAGTTGCAGACGCTGATCTGCTGTGGTCCAGCAGGTCGGAAAGGAGTTGAGTCAGGCGAGTTTCAGGAGTCATGCGGGGGTTCCTTCGGACTGCAGTTTCGCCTGGATGCAGGTGAGCAGTGCCTGACGGATGCGGAACAGCGTCTGGCGAACGGAGGCTTCCGGACGACCAATCACTTCAGCGATTTTCGACATCGCGTGTCCGCCGGTGTAGCGAAGTTCAATGAGCTGTCGCTGGGGGGGCTGAAGCCTGGCCAGACAGTCTTCCAGCGCCTCGCGGCGACGGTCGACGGTGGCGAGCCTCTGCTGGGCAAGATCGGCGATTTCGTTGAGCAGCGTGTCGTTGAACACCAGTCGTCCGTGGCTTTGGCGACGGAGATGATTGAAGACTTTGAATCGGGCAATTTGACTGGCCCACGCCCAGAAATCCGTATCTGCTTCAAATTCAGCAGATTTCTCCCAAAGCACCGTGTTGATTTCCTGCAGGACGTCTTCGATGTCCGCGGCGGGCACGAAGAGACAGCGTACCAGACCACGCAGACGTGTCTGGTGCCGGGCGATGAGGCCGACAATTTGAGCGGGACTGGAGGAAGACATGTTCAGCTAATGTCGCGAGAGCGGCGAATATCAACAGCAATCACAAAGGATTTCCAAATCCCGCGATTTCAACGGCTCTGCATTATCGAGTTTCTCCACGAAAATCACACCTCAGGCGAATTGAATTTCTATCAATCGCAGTGAAAAGCAGGAGCGTCGTGGGAGGACGAAGCTGGGAGGGTGAAACGGTGCAAACACGAGCAACCCGGGATATCTCATTGCCGCCTGCCAGTGAACATCCCGCGGCCGGATCGAGTCACGAAAACGCAGTGCGCCGTGCGGCCCTTGTGCGTTCCTGACGCTCCCGTCATGCAACCAGCGGCTGGGCGGAAGCCCCCGGCAGCGTTTCGCACCGAAGGTGCGCGCGCTGGCAAGGGCGTTGGCGGGGGCCCTTTGCCCGCAGGCTGCCGCCATGCGGCTGAGACGAGCGGCTGAGCGGTCGGGCGGAAGCCCCCGGCTATGTTTCGCACCGAAGGTGCGCGCGCTGGCAAGGGCGTTGGCGGGGCGTTGCCAGGCCCCTTCGCCCGCAGGCTGCCGCCATGCGGCTGATGCATTGCATTGCGGTGCATGGCACCTGACCAGGCCCTGATTATCCAAAATCCAGAAAATTCACTGGACTTAGCGGCACCCGCTGCGACACCGGAAACTGTTCCCGCAGCCGGGACAAGTCAGAATTGTCGCCATGGTGTTCCTCACGTTGAATTTCCAGCGATCTCCTGATTCGCAGGATCCTGCAATCAGGATTCTGGCGGGAATCCCGACAGACTCCCTACGCTATCGCACGGCGATATCTGCGTTTCCAAATACCATCGTCCGGGGTGAATCCGCGGAATAGGCTGGCCACGGCGGAAGATCTTTCCCGCCCGGTTTTCCGTTTCGCATAAAGGTCACCCAGTACTCCAGCATCGCAGCGCTGATCTTTCGCCCCTGTTCCGAATCTTCCACCAGCACTGAATCGTCTTCGCGCTCGCCACCTCGTCCCGCCCCTCTTGCGCGTGCTGTCGTCTGAGTGTTTCTGAAACCATACTGTGCGGCGATTGACTGGCCGAAGGTGCCAAAGGCGTAGGCTACGGTCTCGCCGTGCTGTGCCGCATAACGGCTCGTCCGAGCCTGTGGAGGGACGCAGGTCAGTTGAAACATCCATACAGACTGTCCGGCGCGCTGCATGTGGTCCGCCAGCTGTCGCTGAAAGCCGAACGCGCCGCCAGCAGCGACTTCATCACTCAACTCACGCGCACCGGATTCACCGTTTGCTGCCCCGATGAGCACCGGAACCCGCAGTTGTTTTCCTGCGGCAAACACATCCGCAGGAACAGCGTGGACAAGTCGTCCGTCAATCAGAGGCTTCACGGGTAATTCCAGCTGCCGAATTGCTCCCACATCGACCGCGACGTCGTCGCCGGCCACGCGGCGCAGATCCGCGGGCCTGGGAGTTGGGCCCAGTCCCCACCGTTCTGCCAGCCTCAACCCCGCAGCCTCCGCCTCAGCCAGACTCTGAATATTCCGAATGCCGCCGCTGCTGTGAATAATAGCCTTATGGAACAGTCCGTCTGCCTGAGCGATTCCCATCAGAAAAAGACAGCTGGTGCCGCCTGCTGAAGATCCCGAAATTGTCACATTGCCTGGATCTCCTCCGAACGCGGCAATGTTCTGTTGTGTCCAGCGGAGTGCTGCGAGCATATCCATCAGGCAGTAGTTTCCGAGCGGTTCTTCAGGCTTACTGTCAGCTGTTAATACTGGGTGAGCAAACAGGCCGAGCGGCCCGAGTCGATAATTGATTGTAACCACGACAGCTCCGCGTTTGGCCAGCTGGCTGCCGTCGTAGCGGGGCTGGGCTCCGGAACCCTGAATGAACGCACCGCCGTGGATCCAGACGAGCACTGGCAACTTCGACTGATCGCTGGCACTGCTCGGGGTCCAGACATTCAGGTACAGACAATCCTCGCTTTGAGCACTGCGGGGGCTGAAAGTTTCTCCCTGCAGCGCCGGTGCACTGAACTGTGTCGCATCCCGCACTCCAGTCCATGGCTGCACAGGCTGTGGGGGCTGCCAGCGCAGTTCGCCGACGGGAGCGGCAGCGTAGGGAATTCCGCGAAAAATTCGCACTTCACCTGCCTGCTCCCCTGTCAAACTGCCTGAAGCGATCTGCAGCGGAGCTGTTTTCGCGGAGACTGGTCTCGCAGAAGATTGCGGTCCCCCGCCTGAAGATGCCCCGCGTTCCATCCCGTCACGTCCGGGTGCAGGGCCTGAAGTGCCCATCTTTCCCCGCTTTGTTCCGGGTTGGTTTCCGCTGCGAGAAAACTGGCTGCGCAGATCATCCATCCCCGCCGACTCGGATGCACTCAGTTCACCATCGCCATCGATATCGAGTCGGTCAAAAAGCCGATCTGCAATCTCCGGCCTCTCGGCCAGTGCTGCTGAACCGGCGTACTTTTGTCGGAAGGCTTCGCGGGTCATTTTTGCGGAGATTGTCTGTGTCGTGGGCTGCTCGTTCGAGCTGCCAAAGTGCTTCGTAAAGAATTCGATCATCACGCGTCTTGCCGCAAGTTCCTCATCGGCTTCGACTTTGGTTTTTTCTCCGCGGAGATCGCGAGCAGCGCTGACGGTACGTGCCCAGTAGAACCCGTGCGGACTCTTTTCGGCCGTGTACACCTGCACATTCTGCTTTGCCTCCTGCATTTTCCTGATCATCGGCTCGATGAGCACGTGCGGTGCCTGATCATCGCCGCGGCTGGTGATGAACAGTGTTGGAATTTCAATTTGGCCAGCATTTGCCTCGATCGAATGTTCGCGGATGAACGCCTGAAGTTGTTGCTCAGACATTCCCCGACCACGCTGCATACCGTTAAGAATTCTGCGACCGTTCTGCATGAGGTCTTCTCGAGCTTCCGTGCGGACGAGCGACAGCGGAGGTTTGCCGGGGTCCCCCTGCATGTACACTACAGGGTCTGTCATCCATGGCGACCCGGCCGCCACACAGAGAAACTCGCGGCCCATTTTTTCGGCAGCAACCAGCGCAAGGTGGCCTCCATGACTGCCCCCGACGACACCAACGCGGCTGGCATCCACGTTGGGAAGTGTTTTTGCGAAGCGAATCCCCGCGATGACGTCCTCCTGCTCCATCCCAAACAGCGCCCCGTTGCCCGCTCGATAGCTGATCGCGAGAATCGCCCACGGCTGTTCATTGAATGCCGTAATGGTGGGCGAGAGTCCGTTTGGAGCGGCCATGGTGCGGATGTAGCCAAGGTCACGATTGCCCTGACCCCCATGGATTGTGACAAGGACCGGGAAGGGCCCGGTTCCCTGAGGCATTGAGAGGACGCAGGGAATCATCCGGCCGTCGCTTGAAGCGTACTGCATCTCGGTGATCAGTCGGCCAGCAACCGTATCCGTCTTACCGGAAGGCGTCATGGCCCCGGGTTTGTTCTGCAGCTGCTTCATTTTCTCCCGAACTGCACGACGCTCCTGATCATCGATCTGACCATCACCGTTGGCGTCAAATCGCTGGATCAGAGATTTCTCAGACCCTGCACCCCCCGGGCGCTGCTGGGCCGTCAGCACCTCGGTGAACAGACACAGACCGATCAGGACTCCTGCAACATCAAGGCCGGGTTTCATTGCCAATCCTTTCAGACTTTGTGGTTGTTGAAATACAAGTTACTCTGCCGAGGGCTCCGGCTGGTGAACTCGAAGTTTCTGCAGGAATCTTCGAAGCAGCTCGGAACGACCGCCAACTTTGGTGTTGCGATCCAGCACTGTGGCCGTCGGCTGCAGATTCCCGCTCAGCTCATACAGCGACTCCTCTCGTGATCTCACCTCTGTCAGCGAAAAGCTCACGACAGCCACCAGCCGTTGATCCCTGAGCCGTTCGAGCGTGACCTGCCGCACCAGCAGCGACCGCGGGTCAATTTCAATTTCGACGTTACCGTACTTCGAGCTGACTGTCACAGAACGTGGTCGAGCAACAATGCGGCTGGTGTCCGGCTGCTGGCTGCTGTATTGCAGTTCATAGTCAAGAAGCAGAGTTTCAAGCAGCGCAGGCAGTTGCAGCGTTCGCAATTCGCAGGCATCCATCAGCACTTCCGGAATCTCGTCCGAACCAAAGATCGCCGCAGATTCACCGGCCACACTGAACCAGACTGCCCCCTCGGCATTGCGTCCCCAAACCAGCTGGCCATCCTCAGCCTCGAACGACTGTACAAAGCTGTTTCCGCGAACCCAAAGTGATGAATCCTGAAGCCGAACCCGTCGACGAAATCCGGTTCGCCGCAGAGGCCCCTCGGACTCCACTGCGACCGCATAGCAGCGATCGGCCGCGGACTGAAATTCGGCGAGCGTTCTGCGGACAAGCTCCGCGGGGCTGGCAGCCGCCGCAGGCAGAAACAGCAGGCAGCAAAGGAGCACACATGCGGCAACAGCGGATGCTGCAGTGAGTAACGCTCGGCGACTCCAGCGAGATGGCGACAAAAGCCGCATTGCTCTCGACCGTGATTCAGTGGAAAGTTCAGGCGGGGCACAAGCCGCTGAGGATTCGGCGAGCATCTGGTGGAGCAGTCCGCGATCGCAGAAGTAATCCAGAGACTCCGGAAAACGTTCCAGCGACGCCCGTAACAAAAACTCATCCGCCTCAGATAACTCACCATCAAACCATTGGTCAATCTGCTGCCTGAGCGATTCGGGGATCATTCCATAGCCTCCGGAGCCAGTTTTCGCTGAATGCAGGCGGCGAGCGTCTCCCGGATTCGAAACAGTGCCACGCGAATGGAAGCCGGGGTCGATTTCAACGCTTCAGCAATCTGCTCAGTCCTCAGGCCGTCGTGGTACTTCAGCCGAATCAGCGTCCGCGAACGGTCGGGGAGTTGTGCGAGGCAGGTTTCAAGAGCTTCGCTGCGGCGCGAGTTTTCATGTTGACGCTGGACCAGCCGTTCTGCGTATTGTTCCAGCAGCTCATCGCTGAGCAGTTGTGAACGCCTGCCCTGAGCGCGATAGAAGTCGATAATGCGGGATTTGGTAAGCCAGAGCACCCATGCGAGAAACGACCGCTGTTCATCGAACTCTTCGAAACGCCGCGCAACGGTGAGCGCCACCTGCTGAAGCAGGTCTTCGCGGTCAGCGAGTGAACTTACAGAACCAGCAATGCAGGCGCGGACCGCTCGCTCCGTCGCCAGCCAGTGCCGCGTCATCCGTTCTCGTATTTCTGTTTCACGGTTCGTGGTCATAGGACAATTGCCGCAGCAAACTGCAGAATGTTAGCGGAAAATTTGCAGGTTGCCGCCATGCGGCTGGGATTGCGGCCGTAATTAGCGGTTGGGCGGAAGCCCCCGGCTGTGTTTCGCACCGAAGGTGCGCGCGCTGGCGAAGGGCGTTGGCGGGACGTTGGCGGGGCTCTTTGCCCGCAGGCTGCCGCCATGCGGCTGGGATTGCGACTGTAATTAGCGGTTGGGCGGGAGCCCCCGGCTGTGTTTCGCACCGAAGGTGCGCGCGCTGGCGAACGGCGTTGGCGGGACGTTGGCAGGGCTCTTTGCCCGCAGGCTGCCGCCATGCGGCCGGGATTGCGACTGTAATTAGCGGTTGGGCGGAAGCCCCCGGCTGTGTTTCGCACCGAAGGTGCGCGCGCTGGCGAAGGGCGTTGGCGGGACGTTGGCAGAGCCCTTTGCCCGCAGGCTGCCGCCATGCGGCTGGGATTGCGACTGTAATTAGCGGTTGGGCGGAAGCCCCCGGCTGTGTTTCGCACCGAAGGTGCGCGCGCTGGCGAAGGGCG
>Ga0169931_10006827_pt1 | contig 17094 bp, 14 predicted proteins | sample Kivu_15m_20L_FD_129675 | JGI IMG/M metagenome (GOLD analysis project Ga0169931, IMG submission 129675) | Freshwater microbial communities from Lake Kivu, Western Province, Rwanda to study Microbial Dark Matter (Phase II) - Kivu_15m_20L... | ecosystem: Environmental > Aquatic > Freshwater > Lake...
TAAGGACGCAAATTTTTTATATTATCACAATAAATTTATTGACCGAGATCCCCGCTATTGATTTTACACCACGCATAGTTCAAGTCCGGCAGGAAGGAGAAATCAATATGGATCGACATCGATCTGTATGTAACTCCCTTTACTGGCAGGCATGGCATCAAAGTTTCGAAGGATAAGTTGCAGGGCCTCTTTGATTTTCTGAACAGATACCCCTTCTTTTTCAACCTTGATGAGAATGGTTTGAATGTAATAGTTTCGAATCCGGCTGATCAGCGGTGCTTCTGGCCCCAGTACGCGATCCCCGAATTGTGATTTTAAGATCTTGGCCAGTGCCTCTGATTGGTGGGCCAGCTCCACAAGCTCTTTGTGTTTTATATCCAGTTGAATGAGGCGGTAAAGCGGAGGGTAATGAAAATTTCTTCGTTCCAGAATTTCCGCATTAAACATCTCCTCATAATCACCTCTGATGACCTGACTGATGATTCGATGGTTCGTATCATAAGCCTGGATAATAACCTTGCCTTGCTTGGTTCTTCTTCCCGCGCGGCCCGAAACCTGGGCTAATAGTTGAAAGCTACGTTCAAAAGCCCGGAAATCGGGGTAATTTAACATACTATCCGCACTGATAATTCCTATGGTGCTGACATTACCAAAATCGAGTCCTTTGGCCACCATTTGTGTACCCACCAGAATATCGATTTTACCTTCTTCAAAATCATTCAGTAAGACTTGAAAACTATTTCGGGTGCGGGTAGAATCGAGGTCCATACGAGCAATTTTTGCCTCAGTAAAAATGCGTTGTAATTCATCCTCAATTTTTTCGGTGCCGAATCCTTTTTGTTCAATATGGTGTGAACCGCAGGCAGGACAGGCATGGAGCAAGTCTTGTTTATACCCACAATAATGGCAATGTAATTTGGCACTACTCTTATGAAAAGTAAGGCTGACATCACAATTAATGCATTTGGGAGTAAAACCGCAGGTAGTGCAAAGTAAAACAGGGGTGTATCCGCGCCGGTTTTGGAATAGAATGACTTGCTCCTTTCGGGATAAAGCCCCTTTAATTTCGTTGATCAGCACACTTGTAAAATGCGATTGCATAGTTTTGCGTTTGCTTTCCTCGCTGATACTCACCACTTCTATTGAAGGAGATTTTACGCCACCATACCTGCCTTTCAAGCTCACAAGGCCATATTTTTTAATTTTAGTATTGTAAAAGCTCTCCAAACTTGGGGTTGCAGAGCCAAGTACTATTTTTGCTTCATGCAGATGTGAAAGGTAGATTGCGGTATCACGGGCATGGTATCGTGGTGCCGGATCGTATTGCTTATAGGAAGATTCATGCTCTTCATCGACAATGATCATTCCCAGATTTTTAAAAGGCAGAAAAATACTGGATCTTGCACCGAGAATCATTTTATATTCGCCCTTTAATACCTTCTGCCAAACTTCAGCACGTTCATTATCATTAAAACGAGAATGATAAATACCTACCTGATTGCCAAAGTGCGCTCGTAATCGTTCAATTACCTGGGTTGTGAGTGCAATCTCGGGCAGTAAATATAAAGTCTGTTTTTCCTGCAGCAGCATTTGCTCGATGAGCCGAATATAAATCTGTGTTTTGCCCGAGGATGTTTCACCATAAAGTAAGACCACGTCTTTTTGAAGTAGGATTTCCCTGATTTCGTTTAAAGCGATTTCCTGGGCATCATTCAGTTTAAAATCATGCAGGGTTTCGAGTTCTTCGGCACTCAGGCGGCTCACTACACGTTCTTCAAGAATAAAAATTTCTTTTTCAATCAGAGTTTTCAATGCTGTAGGGCCACTGCCACTTACTTCCAATAGATCAGATTTAGAGATTTCTTCTTGCTGCTTTTCGAGTTTAAAATAAGTCAATAAAAGTTTCAACTGTTTAGGTGCTCTTTCCAGAATTTCAAAAAGTGCCCTACGATTTTCGGGATCTTTATATTGGGAATGAAGACGGATAAAGGATTTTTTCCTGGGTTTAAACTTTTCGGTAATTTCTTCAGATATGATGATGATATTCTTCTCAAAAAGGCCTCTCAGAATTGGGAAAACGGTTTTTTGTCCCAATATTTTACTGATATCGCTTATTTTCAATTCGTTTTGAATACTCAAGGCATCCATAATCAGAAACTCTTTATCGGATAATTCAGAATTATCGAAGCTGGCAGTGTGATTGAGGATGATCCGGGTTTCACTTGCCAGTTTAAGGGCTGATGGAAGTGCGGCCTGCATCACCTCACCGATGTGGCACAAATAATAATCAGACATCCATTTCCACAATTTAAGCTGATGCTCATTGACTATGGGTTCTTCATCAATAAGGTCAATGATATATTTGGCTTCATATAGTGTTGGAGGAGTTTCCGATATCTGATAGACTATGGCGGTATAGATTTTTGCGCGACCGAATTGAACCACAACACGCTTCCCAATGCTGATACCACTGGTCATTTCCAGGGGAACCCGATAAGTGTAGGTTTTGGGAATGGCCAGAGGCAAAACTACCTCGATGAAAAGAGTTCTCCTTTCCATGCCTTCTGTTTGATTAAACTCAAGCATTATTTACTTTTTATGGCTAAAAACATCAGGCTGATCCACCCTAAAATAAAAAATAAACCTCCAATGGGTGTTACCGGTCCGAGCATAGAAAGCCCGCTCATATTCAAAATGTCTTTGGTCGAAATAAGATACAGAGAACCCGAAAAAAATAAAATTCCCAAAGAAAAAAAGCAGGCAGCCAGGTTCACCGGCTTGCTTTTACTTGCGGGCAGTAAAGAGACAAAAAGTAAGGTAATTGTATGATAAAAATGATAACTCACAGCAGTTTTCCAAACTTCTAATCCGGCAGAATCCAGCTGCGTTTTTAAGGCATGTGCGCCAAAAGCACCTAAAATAACAGCAAGTATTCCAAACGCCGAGGCGATAATAATTAGCGGTTTGTTCATATTGTTAGATTAGATTGCTAATTTAACAAACATGTTGCAATTCTCTGATCAAGACATAAAAAATTAAATTTGCTAAAAACCCCTCTGAATGAAGAAAGTAATAGGAATTACAATCATATTGGTTTTCGCAGTGCTTGTACTGGCCTATTTATATTTCTCAAATCTGAATGGTCAAAACCGGAATAATGATCGTCTACTGGCAGAAATCCCTGCCGATGCCTCTGTAATTTTTCAATATCAGAACGACAAGAGTCTGTACGAAATTTTTAAAGATTATACCGTTTTTGATACCATTCTGGGCTCCGATAAAAAAGCGGAATTAAGCTGGCTAAAAAAACTGATGTTTAGCAGCCGCGAAATTGCCCGATTAATGGAAGGTCAGCAGGTTTTTATATCCTTTCATCCTGCCAAAGGGGATAGTGTTCATTTTTTGTGGTCTAGTCAGCTTAAAAAGAATTCGGCCCTGGCCGACTTACAAGCCGCACTGTCTAAGCTATCAGGTGTAAGCATAAGCCTTCAAAGTTTATCGGGTAAGGAAATGATTAAAATCAGTTCCAGCGAATTAAGAGGTCCGTTTTACATCTATATGGATGAAGGAATTATCCGAGCAGGCTTTTCTGCTGAGCTTTTAAGCCGTGCGGTAGAGAAACAAAGCCCTAAAATCAGTTCGACATTTGTTAAAGAAATTAATTTGGGTCTGAACAAGGATGACTATACCCTGGCCCATCTTTTTATCAATTTCGAAAAAGGCGCATTTTTGAAACCTTTTTTTAGGCGGAAGTTAAGGGATAACCTGGAGATTTTCGAGAGCTTATCAGCGTATACAAGCTTAGATTTTAATTATAAAACCGATGTGATGATGTTCAGTGGGATCAGCAAGATCAGCGCTGATGAGTCAGAATATATTCCGATATACCTCAATCAGAAACCTGTAAAAAACACGATAAAACAAGTAATGCCGTATAATACGGCTAGTTCTATAACTTATGGTATTTCGGACTACCCGATATTTAAGAGAGATCTTGATCAGGTCTTGGAGGCCAGAAATGAGTTGGATACACTTAAAAAGCAAATTTCGACCATAGGCTCAGAAACCGGTATCAATACCGACCGTGATTTAATCGGCTTGTGGGCGAAAGAGTTGAGTACACTTCACCTTTCAACCTCTGAAGATCTGGCAATAATTAAAGTGACTGATGGCAGCAAACTGCAATTTTTGCTTGACCCCATGAGTTCCTTTTATTCTCCCAGCCTTAGAAAATTAAATTACAGTAATCTATTTTATTTTTATTTTGGAGATCCGTTGAAAAGGTATAACAAACCCTTTTTTACAATTACCGATAATTTACTGATTGTATCTAACTCAGCATCGACCATACAAAGGTTTTTAAATGATTACAATTCGGACCGATTCCTGGATAAAACGGAGGCATTTAATGTTTTTGATCAGTTGATTGCGGATCAAAGTAATGTTTCTTTTGTCTTATATTTAAAAAATGCTCAATTTCTTTTAAAAAATTCGCTTAAAAGTAATTATGCCCAAGTATTTAGTAGTAATTCTTACGGAATAAAAGATTTTTATGCCTTATCCTTTCAGTTAACAAGTAATGGTGAGTATTTTTTTACAAATTTTTATACGGGATACAAAAATAAATTGCCAGCAACAGAGCTTGATTTATTCGTAGATAGTATGGTCAGCAATTAAATAGAAGATGATTTTCGGCCCAAGCAAAATGTTTTTAATCAGAATATCCCTAATCCTGTTTTTGGTGATGCTAAGACTTGGGAATGTATATTCTCAGCAATATGCACTTTATAACAGTCGAACTCTGTATGATAGTTTTGAGAATCCATCTCAACGGGCATATCAGGTTGATACGAGCCGCCGTTTTGCGTTCAATTTCCTCATTCCGATTGTCAGTCTAAATTTCAACTTTACCGGTCCGGCTGGCTCTGCTTTCAAATCCTTAATTTATGACGGCGTATTCAACGGCCGGGAAATTGAGCTTGGCCAGAACCGAATGAATACGCTTTCATTCAGTTCCAATAACTACATTGCGATGCTAAGGATGTTGAAATCGGTCAAGAATTATAAAGAAATGGGACTTAGCTGGCAGATTAGAAGCGATGGTCGTGCCAGTGTGACGAATGATTTTTTTGCCCTTTTCGACGATTATCGGGTATTCAATGCCACCAGCCTGAGTAATTTGTTCAATATCAAGGGCTATAATCAGTCTTACCATCAGTTCAGCTTCGCTTACAGGCGAAATTATTCTAAACGATTGTCAGTAGGTGCAAAATTCAGTTTACTCAGCGGAATTAATTATTCTTCCATAAGAGTAGACAAGTCTCAGATGAATATTGATGAAACGAATGATGTTTTTGAGCTTAGTGCAAGAGGTCAGCTAAGATCAAGTTTTAAATTCGACAATTTTCAGTCAGATATGACCAAGCCAAACTTTAGAAATCCGGGCATATCCCTGACTGCCGGGGCTTCTTATCGATTGCGTGACGGCTGGACTGTTTTAGCTAATTTGAAAGATATCGGTTTTATCAAATGGAACAAAGAATCCTACCAATATGATTTCGATATCGCCGACCTGAGCATCATCAATGCTTCCAACACCAGTGCAGACGAACGGTTGGCAGATAGCTTGAATGCCAGAGTAAGTGCCAAGTCAATTAGTAGATCTTATGCAAGCATGATTAATGGTCGGGCTGAGGTGATGTTAAGCAAGGATTTTGGAAATTACAAACCAAATTTGATTCTTTCAAAATCAGTTTATTATGATGGGGGAGATCTAGCTTTAGTAAATAATTTTCACCTTCAGAATCATGTTCTTACGGCAAGTGCTGCTTACAACACGACGGGATCCGTTCAGATTGGAACCCAGTATATGATAAAAACCCCAAACATTGAATTTTACATTGGTAGTGACCAGTTGTTAAAAACGTATGAACTTTTGAATAGCTACATCAAGGGAGCTAATTCGCCCTATTCTGCCAGCCATACAGGTGCCTCATTTTACATGGGTTTCGCATTAAAATTCGGAGCTATCTTGGAACACCCCAACAATGCAACCAAAATGCCGGGATTCAGAAAGGATCCGATCCGAAAATTGTTGGATGGAACCTTAAAGAAAAAAGATTAAGATTTATTTTTTGTACCTGAGCTAATAAAAAAGTCTTTCAAATAAAATGGTTCAAAATAAGCCGTATCTTCAAAATCCTGATTTTTGAATTTCCTCCAGGCAATTTGGTTCAAGTCGGTCGCTGAATTCGTGTATTCTTTGAACTCGATATTAGTTTTTGAAGCAAACAATTGCTTAAATTTGGTTGAACCATCTCCGAAAAGGATAAGATTTCCCTTATTTAGTTGATCAAAGGAAAATTCATCTATAATCTTTGCGTGAACCGGTTCAACAAGCTCAAGATTGGATTTAAATACTCCGGTATAAACTTCCATCCTCCTGGCATCAATCATCGGAATTAGTAATTCTGAATCGCTAATTTCATTTTGGAGCAAGAGTCCGCAGGCCATAGCTTCAAGGGTATCTACACCCAGTAAAGGGATATCCAAAGCATAGCAAAGACCTTTGGCAGTTGAAACTCCAATTCTAAGACCAGTGTATGATCCGGGTCCTTTACTAACGGCAACAGCCTTTAAATCAGTATATTTTTTCCCGGTATTTTTCATCAATTTGTGGATGAACAGGGTAATATGGCTGGCATGAATATTTTGTTCATTTGCTTCCTTGACGGCAATAATTTTACCATTTTCAGACAAGGCAACTGAACAGTTACTGGTAGCCGTTTCAATGAGTAAAATGAGTTGATTATCCATAGCTGCAAAAAGAGTGAAATTATCTGAAAAGAAAAAGTTTAAGGAACAGGATCATGACCATGTCCACCCCAGGGGTGGCACCTTCCTATCCGTCGAAGGGTTAACCATCCGCCTCTAAGAGGGCCATGCTTTTTGATCGCCTCTACTCCATAGTGAGAACAGGTAGGAGTAAAACGACATGACCTACCCAGAATTGGTGAAATCAGATTTTGGTATACCCAGATGAGTAACAAAAAAATAGTTGTAAATACCGAATTAAAAATCTTTTTCAGCATCGCTTCCGGGATATAATTTCTTTAATCGATTAAGGGCATCTTTAAATTTTTTCTCTAGAAACGAGTAATCGGAAATTTCATTACCTATGTAGGTGATTCCGAGGAGAAGGGTGGTTGACTCCTTACTTAAGAATGGGATAAGATGTTCTGATTTGTTTAATCGGTAGATCTCCCGAATTCTTCGTTTGATGAGGTTACGATCGACGGCACGTTTAAATCTTTTTTTGGGTACACTGATAAGAATCTGTGCAGGAACTTCCTGATTTGAACCTTCAATCAACCAGCTGATGCGGAAAGGATAAACTAAAAAGGAAGAACCATTAGTAAAAAGCTTATCAATAAGCTTTAAATTACATAATCGTTCTTCCTTTTTAAACCTATACATTTTGATTGTTATTTAGCCTAATTTACAAGCAGATTATGATCTGCGCAATTTATAAGGCTAAGAAAACACAATCAAAATTATGCTTTATGGCGACGCTCGTCAGAAACAGATAGCCTTTTTCTGCCTTTAGCCCTTCTTGAAGCTAATACTCTTCTTCCGTTTGCACTGCTCATGCGCTCTCTAAACCCGTGCTTATTTCTTCTTTTTCTTTGAGAAGGCTGGAATGTTCTTTTCATGACTTAAATAAATGGTGTTACTCTAAAAAACAAGAGCGCAAATATAAGGTTGATTTTTTACAATTCAAACAATTGATTCAAAATATCATTACCTTACTTCAAAAAATATCAAAATTGGCATGTTATCATGAAATATTCTTGTCTGATTATTCTTGTTTTATTCTTCAAAACTGCATCCTCTCAGTTGAAGTCGCAACATTTTAAAATTTATGACAGTAAAGCTCAGAGAATCTGTACGATGGAGGAGGCAATTGAATCGCTTTCTGGTAAGGATGTAGTTTTTTTTGGAGAAGAACACAATGATCCAACCGGGCATTTGCTTGAACTCGAAATTTTAAAAATGCTTCATCTTAGGAATGGAAAAAAGCAGGTGCTTTCTATGGAGATGTTTGAAACGGATGTGCAAATAGTTTTGGATGAGTATTTGCATAATTTGATTCGTGAGAAAAATTTTCTTAAGGAAGTAAGATCATGGGCTAATTATCAGGATTATAAACCAATGGTTGAATATGCAAGGGAACATGGGTTGGCCGTAATTGCTGCTAATGCTCCAAGTCGTTATACCAATTTAGTATCGAGAAAGGGATTAAAGGGACTCGACTCTTTGACTAAAGCAGCGAAAAGCTGGCTTCCTCCAATGCCGATTGATACAGCATCGGGAAGGTATTATGAAAATTTTTTGAAAACGATGGGAGGTCATCAGGTTCCGGGTATGCAAATCTATCAAGCTCAAAATTTATGGGATAAAACTATGGCTTGGTCAATTCGAACTCACCTTAAAAAACATCAAGGCGCCAAGATTTTTCAAATAAATGGCCGATTTCATAGTGATGAACAACTGGGAGCCATAGCTCAATTAAAAAAGCTTAAACCCTCATTAAAAATTGGGAATATTTCTGCATTCTCAGACAGCACATTTAAGAATCCTGACTGGTCAAAATTCTCTCATTTGGGTGATTATGTGATCCTAACTGATCCGGATTTAAAAAGAACCTATTGATTAACGAAGCTTTAAGATTATTTAGTCTGACTTTTCAATAAATCTCTGATTTCGGCTAAAAGACTTTCTTCGGTACTGGGTGGAGCGGCTGCGGCAGGTGTTTCAACCTCTTTGCGTTTGAGTGCATTTATAGCCTTAATGACTGTAAAAATGCATAAGGAAACGATGAGAAATTGAATAACGGTATTGATGAAATTTCCATAGCGAATGGCAACCTCTTCTACTTTATTGACTGCATCAGCACTAATCAACACCCATTTTTTATCTGCAAAATCAACCCCGCCTGTCAAATAACCTAAAGGTGGCATCAAAACATCATCAACCAAAGAGGTGATTATTTTTCCAAATGCAGCTCCGATAATGACACCGACTGCCAAATCGACTACATTGCCTTTTGAAATGAATTCTTTAAACTCTTTAATTATGGCCATGGTTTTTGCGTGATTGTATTTGATAAATTTATTACTATTTGCCTGAAAATCAAATACCAATTCAACTATGAATTTTTCCTTGCAAAACATATTTTTCCAGGATTATTTCAAGAGTCAATATTTGTGTAAATTTGAAGCAGATATCACCCTATGTTAAGACAAAACCTCCAGCAAAAACTTCTTCAAAAACTATCTCCACAGCAGATACAGTTTATAAAACTACTGCAGGTTCCCACTGTTTCGCTGGATACACGCATCAAGGAGGAGCTGGAGGATAATCCTGCACTGGAAGATCTAAGTTTGGCAAATATGAATGAGCCGCTTGAGGAATATCCGGACCTAGATCCGGAGGATGATACCTTCAATCAGGAAGATTCGCAAGAAAGTTTGGATGAGTTTAATGTTGATGATTACCTTCAGGATGATAACCTAAACGATTACAGTTCAAAATTCGAGCAAAATGGAGATGATGATGAGGAACGAAAGGAAATTCCCATAGCCATTCAAAGTTCATTTTTTGAAAGTTTGCAGGCTCAATTAGACCTCCTTCCGTTATCTGATCAAGATTTTAGAATAGGAAAACAAATAATCGGTAGTCTGGATGATGACGGTTATCTGCGTAGGCCAATCAGGTCTCTGGTTGATGATCTGGCTTTCTCGCAGAATGTATTTGCGGAAGAGGAGGAGGTGACTGAAGTACTTAAGTTAATTCAGTCTTTCGATCCCGCAGGTGTTGGAGCCAGGGATCTTCAGGAGTGTCTGTTGATTCAACTCAGGAAAAAGGAACCTAGCCCGATTGTTCAAAAGGCAGTTAGAGTTGTTGAGGAATATTTGGATGAGTTCACCAAGAAGCATTACGAAAAGCTCGAACGATTTTTAAACATGGATTCTGAGGAGCTTAAGGAAGTAGTTAACGAGATTCTTAAACTTAACCCTAAGCCGGGCGACTCCAATGCAGTTACTACCAAACAGCTTCAAATTATCCCGGATTTTCATATCAGTAATAATGATGGGATTTTGTTCCTTACTCTAAATTCAAAGAATGCTCCGGAACTTAGGGTTAGCAGATCGTATCAGGACATGTTTGAACATTATGATAAAGCAGCTCAAAAGGACAAAAAATTAAAGGAGGCTGTTCATTTTGTTAAGCAAAAACTGGACTCTGCAAAATGGTTTATTGATGCAATAAAGCAGAGACAGCAAACCTTACTCAAGACCATGAAAGCGATAATGGATTATCAATACGAGTATTTTCTTACCGGTGATGATAAAAACTTAAAGCCCATGATTTTGAAGGATATTGCTGATCGTATTGGAATGGACATTTCAACCGTTTCACGTGTGGCCAATTCGAAATATGTGCAGACCGAATTTGGCACCTTTCTTTTAAAATCGTTCTTTTCGGAGGCCATTCAAATGGATAGTGGTGAAGAGGTTTCAAACAAGGAAGTTAAAAAGATACTGGAGGAGTGTATCGGGAATGAAGATAAGCGCCGCCCGCTCGCGGATGAAAAGCTTACTGAAATTTTAAAGGAAAAGGGTTATAATATCGCACGCCGTACCGTGGCAAAATATCGTGAAGCTATGAATATTCCGGTTGCAAGATTGAGGAAAGAGCTTTAAGCATTAAAATGACCGAAATCTTAGCTTAATCACTTGAATTAATATTCTCGCTTAGGTATTGGGATACCTCCTGAAATCATTGATTTCTTATTTTCAACTTAAGACATTCAAGTTTCAATTTATTTCTTATCTTTACCCCGCAAATAATAACACCTCAATTATTTGCCATGCAACTCGATCCGGAAAAATTCGTTTCAGAAGGTCTTACCTACGACGATGTACTTCTAATTCCTGCCTATTCTGCAGTTTTACCACGTGATGTAGATACCAGTTCTTATTTCACGAGGAAAATTAAGCTTAATGTTCCAATTGTTTCTGCTGCGATGGATACGGTTACCGAGTCTGTGTTGGCAATTGCAATTGCCCAGGCAGGTGGAATCGGAATGTTACATAAAAATATGAGTATTGCTCAACAAGCAGATGAGGTGCGTAAGGTTAAGCGTTCTGAGAGTGGTATTATTCAGGATCCTGTGACACTGAATGAAGGAGCTTTAATTGCCGATGCTTTTCTTATTATTAAAGAGTATAAAATTGGTGGGATTCCGGTAATTAATGGCGACAGAAAATTAGTTGGCATCATTACTAATCGTGATCTGCGTTTTCAAAAGGATATGAAAAAGCCAATTCGGGAGGTAATGACCAGCTCAAATCTCATCACTGCACCGGAAGGAACCACTTTATCTCAGGCCGAAGAAATTCTCCAGAATTATAAAATTGAAAAATTACCGCTTGTTGATAAGGAGGGTCATTTAACCGGATTAATTACCTTCAAGGATATACAAAAATTTAAGAATTACCCGAATGCCTGTAAGGATGAGCATGGCCGACTAAGAGTTGGAGCCGCGGTAGGAGTTACGCAGGATACTATTTTGCGGGTGGATGCCTTGGTCAAGGCTGGGGTTGATGTGATTACCATTGATACAGCACATGGCCATTCGCGGGGGGTAATTGAAAAATTAAAAGAGGTAAAGACAAAATATCCTGATCTTCAGGTTGTGGTTGGAAATATTGCAACAGGCGAGGCGGCTAAAGCCTTGGCAGATGCTGGTGCAGATGCGGTAAAGGTAGGTATTGGTCCGGGATCAATTTGTACGACTCGCATTATCGCCGGTGTCGGAGTTCCGCAGCTATATGCTGTTTATGAATGTGCCAAAGCTCTGAAAGGTCGCGGAATTCCGGTAATTGCAGATGGTGGAATCAAGCAAACCGGTGATATTGCAAAAGCGATTGCAGCAGGGGCAAGTTCTATAATGGCAGGCTCCTTGTTCGCTGGAGTTGAAGAATCTCCCGGTGAAACTATTATCTATGAAGGCAGAAGATTCAAGTCATATCGTGGAATGGGATCAATTGAGGCCATGGAACAGGGCTCAAAAGATCGCTATTTTCAGGATGTAGAGGATGATATTAAAAAGTTGGTTCCCGAAGGCATCGTCGGTAGGGTTGCATTCAAAGGCTCTCTTTCTGAGGTGATGTATCAATTAATCGGTGGATTAAGGGCTAGCATGGGCTATTGTGGTGCAGCCACCATTGAAGATTTGCAAAATGCCCGTTTTGTCAAGATTACCGCTGCAGGCATGCGTGAAAGTCATCCTCACGACATTACCATAACCAAAGAAGCACCAAATTACAGTCGTTGATATAAGGACCAATCACAAAATAGAAATTTATATTCATTGCCATGTATCACATGCTTTACACCTTATCAATCACTCAATGAAGGCAATAGCTGTTTTTTGCGGGTCTAATTTTGATGGTAATCCAAATTTATTCAAGGCCGTTCATGATCTGGCCGATGTGATGGTTCAAAGGGAAATTACGCTGGTCTTTGGTGGTGGTCGGGTAGGTGTAATGGGATTAATTGCGGATGCGATACTGGAGCGAGGAGGGCGTGCAATTGGTGTAATACCCAGGTTTTTGATGGAAAAAGAGGTTGGGCATATGGGACTTACTGAGTTGTTTATCACCGAGAATATGCATGAGCGCAAGCAAAAAATGGCAGATATCTCTGATGGAGTAATCACGCTGCCCGGTGGATTCGGTACAATGGAGGAATTCTTCGAAGTTTTAACCTGGCTACAACTCGGTTTACATGGAAATCCAATTGGTTTGCTCAACGTTGATGGATTTTACAACCCATTGTTAACCCAAATTGATCTCATGGTAGAAAAAAAGTTCCTCAAGCCTGTAAATCGTGATTTGGTTTTATCCGATCAGGATCCTGAAAGCCTAATCAACCGAATGGAAAAGTTTGATAGCAGGCCTGATGAAGTATGGTTTAGAGATAGAAATTTAACTTAATTTATATTTTGCTTGATGGCTTCATGTTTAAAATTGGAGCAAATATAGATAGTGGAATGATTTTTGTGGTGTAAAAATCATTTAGTTATTTAAGCTAAATCCTTAAAAATCAGCTAAATTTTGATTAATTTTTATGATTAGATGGCAGATTTTGCTTAAGTTTGCGAACTTTTTACAGAGTATTTATTCCTAAATGAGACAACTCAAGATAACCCAATCCATCACCAACCGTGAATCACAGTCGCTGGACAAGTATTTACACGAGATTGGTAAAGTAGACTTAATAACGGCAGAAGAAGAGGTCATATTAGCACAAAAGATAAGAGAAGGCGATCAGGCTGCACTTGAGCGTTTGACCAAAACCAATTTACGTTTCGTAGTTTCTGTTGCCAAACAATATCAGAATCAGGGGCTAACCTTGGGAGATTTAATCAATGAAGGAAATCTTGGTTTGATTAAGGCGGCTAAACGTTTTGACGAAACTAAAGGTTTTAAATTCATATCCTACGCCGTATGGTGGATTCGTCAGTCCATTTTACAGGCTATAGCCGAACAATCCAGAATTGTTCGTTTACCTTTAAATCAGGTAGGATCTCTCAGTAAAATTAGTAAGGCTTTCTCCAAATTAGAACAAGAATATGAGCGTGAACCTTCACCAGAGGAGCTGGCAGATAATTTGGAAACAACGGTTGAAAAAATTTCTGACACGCTCAGTAATTCCGGACGTCATGTATCCATGGATGCCCCTTTTGTTCAAGGTGAAGAAAATACCTTACTGGATGTTCTTGAGAACAGTGATCCCAATACCGATAGTAATTTAATCAATGAATCTTTGTCTGAAGAAATTAAACGTTCTTTATCAACATTGACTGAGCGTGAGCGAGAGATTATCGTTCTTTTCTTTGGTTTAAGTACCAATCATCCACTATCCTTAGAAGAGATTGGTGAAAAATTTAATTTGACCCGTGAAAGGGTAAGACAGATTAAGGACAAGGCTCTACAAAGGCTTCGCCATACCTCCAGAAGTAAGATATTAAAGTCTTATCTGGGATAATCATTCCAAGATAAAATCCATATTAAAAGATTGGGTCTATGGTCCAATCTTTTTTATTTTAGGGAAAATTACTTAGCAAGATGTTAAAACTATACGAGAACGAATTCAACAGTTGGATTGACAAGGAGAAAAAAGCAATTGAATTGATTAATGTGGTTGGTAAGCTATGGTTTGATCGTTCAATCGAACTTTTACTTTTTCGGAAGCCACTCTTTGATATTGGCAGCAGTGAAATTCTGGCACATCACCAATATGCCAGAAAAATTGTAAATAAGAATATTTCAATTTATGAAACACTCGCAATTGCTCAGGCTATCGCGAAATCTAATTTAGCACCTTCTCGTATAGATATTGGTCGCTTAGCCGCCGAATGGATAGACACGGATGCTAAACTCACCAACATCGAGGATTTTGTTATTAAAAATCTCGGCCATCATATCGGAAAAGATAAGCTTAAAATGAAGTCCAGAGACGTTGTTCTCTATGGTTTTGGGCGTATTGGACGGATAGCGGCAAGAGAACTGGTAATCCAGGCCGGTAAAGGTGAGCAATTAAGACTCCGAGCTATTGTCACCCGTTCTTACAGTGAAGAAGACTTGATTAAGCGTGCTGACCTACTTCGAAACGACTCGGTTCATGGCCCTTTTTTAGGTACTATTACCGAAGATTTTGAGAAAAAAGCACTCATCATTAATGGTCAACTGGTGTTCATGATTGAAGCCAAGGATCCTGCAGCAATTGATTATTCAAGCTATGGAATCAGTAATGCACTATTAATCGATAATACCGGGGTTTTACGCGATAGGGAAGGTCTTGGTAAACATTTGAAATCAAAGGGTATTGAACGTGTGTTATTAACTGCACCCGGTAAAGGGGATGTGCCTAATATTGTTTTTGGGGTTAATCAAAACGAGTTCAATCCGGGTGAAACAATTTTTTCGGCGGCTTCCTGTACAACAAATGCTATTGTTCCGGTGTTGAAGATTATGCAGGATGCATTCGGGATTGAAAAAGGACATATTGAAACGGTTCACAGCTATACTAATGATCAGAACTTGCTTGATAATTATCACAAAAAATACCGAAGAGGGCGTTCAGCAGCATTGAATATGGTTATCACCGAAACCGGGGCAGACAAAGCAGTTTCTAAAGTATTCCCTCTTCTCGAAGGTAAATTAACCGGAAATGCAGTGCGTGTTCCTACTCCTGATGTGTCACTGGCTATTCTTAACTTGACCCTCTGTGCCAAAGTTTCAAAGGCTGAAATTCAACAGGTGTTGAAAGACGCTTCTCTTTTTGGTGATATGGTTGAGCAGATTGAATATTCAATCTCCAACGAGCTGGTTTCAAGCGATGTAATCGGAAACAGTCATGCCTCCATTGTCGATGGTCCGGCTACCATCTTATCAAAGGATGGGCAATCAGTTGTAATTTATGTTTGGTATGATAATGAGTATGGGTATACTCGTCAGGTTATACGATTGGCAAAATCGCTGGCAGGGGTAATACGCTTAACTTATTATTGAGGCATCATAGGCAAAATCAGTATTCGTTAAATCCTAATTTTAACCTGAGTGCGATACATGAAAGATTTAAAATGCCCTTAAAATGGATTTTATGATGCTCTGTATGCGTATGATTTGATTTTGGAAAGCAATACCTGGGTGTTATCGCTTCGTTCAGTCCTTTCCTCCGGAGTATTTCCGGCATTAAATACTACCTGATTTCAGATGATTCGTAGCCGGAAGATAATCCTTCGGCAAGGTTTAGATTACCCGCTGCTGTTTTTCATCTGGACTGGCATAAGCCAGGAGCAACAGACTGAGAAATATAATCAGGCTCCGGCAAGACCTTTTATCAATCTCAGTTTAATTTTATATTTACCTTAACGTTAAATCATAAAAATCGGAAACTACGATGTTTATCATTCCAATTTTTCAGGTAGATGCCTTTACTGATCAATTGTTTGGAGGAAATCCCGCAGCTGTTTGTCCGCTGAAGAAGTGGCTGCCTGCTCCTCTAATGCAAAAAATTGCTGCAGAAAATAATCTTGCGGAAACAGCTTTTTTTATTCCGCAAGGGAATGATTTTGAGTTACGTTGGTTTACGCCCGAATCGGAAGTTGATCTTTGTGGTCATGCGACACTTGCTACTGCCCATATTTTATTCACCCGTTTGAATTTTACGGGTGATACTATTCATTTTCATACGCTGAAAGCCGGAACCCTCTCTGTCAGTCGTGAGGGTGATCTTTATACGCTCGACTTTCCGTCTCGTGCTCCCCAAAGCTGTGAGGCTCCTGAGCATTTGATCGAGGCTTTAGGAGGAAAAAATCCCGTGGAAATTCTACGCTCCAGGGATTATTTCATTGTTTATGAAACTGAAGCAGATATTTTGGCTTTGAAACCAAATTTTGCTGCATTAAGCCGCATAGAGTCTTTAGGCTTTGTAGTAACGGCACCCGGGGATCACTCTGATTTTGTTTCCAGATTTTTTGCGCCTTCGGCCGGTATCAATGAAGACCCGGTGACCGGATCTTCACATTGTAACCTGATTCCTTATTGGGCAAATCGTTTAGGTAAGCTTAAATTGCACGCTTATCAGGTATCCGAACGAAGGGGAGAACTTTGGTGTGAGTACAAAGGGGATCGAGTAATGATATCGGGTAAAGCAGTAACTTACTTGCAGGGACAGCTGTATCTCAGCTGAAAGAAATAGCCTTAATCTCTGCTAAACGAATCATTCCCTTCCATATTTTCCTCGGTCTTTATTTTCGAATACCCTTTCAAATGGAAAATTATTACCCCTGTTTTTAACCAATTGTTAAAATTGAGTTTTTCCGGTGGCAGGTTTACTGATAAATATCAAACCGATGAAGGTAATCAGGCCATTGATGATTATCAGTTCATTATCAAAAACATAGCCAGCCATTAATGCTTTTGAATTTGAATTCAGAAAAAAGCAAAAAGCGGGCGA
>Ga0169931_10006828_pt1 | contig 17091 bp, 14 predicted proteins | sample Kivu_15m_20L_FD_129675 | JGI IMG/M metagenome (GOLD analysis project Ga0169931, IMG submission 129675) | Freshwater microbial communities from Lake Kivu, Western Province, Rwanda to study Microbial Dark Matter (Phase II) - Kivu_15m_20L... | ecosystem: Environmental > Aquatic > Freshwater > Lake...
ACGCCGAACCGGTGCTCGGCCAGCAGTGCGGCCGCCGCGTCGTTCACGATCGTGATTGGTGCGGTCAGCAGTTTGGAGAGGTCATGCTCCAGGCTGATCCCGGTCCTCATCGGGATGTCCCGATGCGCTGCAGACGCTCCACCTGCGCGCTGCGGTGGACATGGCAGATTCGGCGCGTGAAGTGCGATCCGACCTTCGTGGTCGCGCCCGAACGGTCCGCAGGACGATACGCCCACGGCATCCAAGGCAGACATCGGTACGCCAGCCTGATGACAGCAGTCCTCGAGCAGGCGATGCATCGCCGACGCAAGACCTTCAGAGCCGTCCGCGCCAGGGACCGGCATTTTGCTGCGCGCCCGAAGTCCTGATCGATCGGCAATTGCGGCGGCGATCTTCGTTCCCCCGAGGTCGAGCCCGGCGATCAACTCGTGGCGGGGCCCCGAAGCCGCAGGGGTCGGGGCAGCGGCGAATCGCGCAGCACCCATCACAGCGGCGAATCGCGCAGCACTCATCAGCGCGTCGCCTGCACCATGCGGCCCGGTTGGGCCTCGATCACCGTCCCGTCGCTGAAGCGCACCGGACGGGCTTTCGCATTGCGCGGGAGATAGGCGACATAGGTCCGGCGTCCCTCCGCATTCCGAAACACTGTGTAGAGCGGTGAATCGGCCGAGACGCTGCGATCGGGCGTACCCAGTGCCGCGAGCGTGCTCAGCCAGTGATAGCTGCGCGTGCGGGTGTCGCCGAGTTCGACCGAGCCGCGCGGGTTCCAGGCTTTGAGGCCGGCCGGCGGGTCGTTGAGCGCGATGAAGCCAGCCAGCACATCCTGCCAGATGTCGGCGGGCGTGCCATCCGATTGGCCGCGGGCATCGTATTCGCGGCGGGCCTTGGCCAAGCCTTGCGTAAAGCGGCGAGCGTAATCCGCCGAGATGCTCAGATACGTCGACGCCGGTGTAATCGGCAGCAGGTTGATGCCCTGTATCTGTCGGGGTTCTTCGGTCCACCAGGTGCTGTAGGCATATTTGCCGCCAAACACCATGCTTGCCAGGGGCTTGTCGAATTCCGGGGCAAGCACCTGCTGCCTCACGTCGAGCCAGTAGTGCATGATCGCGCTTGCCTCGTGCGAGTACAGATAGATGCCGAGGTCGCGCAAGGATCGGTTGCCCGTTTCCTCACCCCACAGAATCAGCGCCGCCCAGGCATGAACCGCCTCGGATGAGGATTCCTGGTTGTTGCCGTGGCCAAAATAGATCGCATCGCCACCCGCCCAGGAGTGTCCGGCGTAGGGATCGAAATTTCTCAAAAACGGAAAATCGCGACGATCCCTTTCTGCGGTCGCAATGTCGGCCACCAGCGTATCGATGATCGCCCCGTTGGCAGTCGCCGCGGCCCAGGCTGGCTCGCGGCGGGCGATCAATGCAGCCGCCATGATCCAGTAGCCATAGTGGAAATGGTGATCGTTCATGGCCGCAACGCTGCCGTATTCCTCGGGATAGCCCAGTACGCTGCCGATATCGCGATTGCGAACGAAGCGCGTGTTGCCTGTGCCGTCGAACCACTGCGCGAATCGTCGTCGAATCAGCGCATCGAGCGAGGAGGCCGCCTCGTGCTCGCCCGCCTGCTCTGCCGTGCCCATCAGCTGGGCGAGCGCGCCCAGACCCTTGCCGGTCCAGTACGTTCCCGGACCCATCATCCTGCCGAATAGACCGGGCGCCCGTCGCAGATCTCCAGTCAGCAGGCTCCGTATGCGATCAATCTGTTCCGGCTCGCCCGAGGTGGGCCATAAGGGCAGAATGCCCCGCCAGTCGATAGCCGTGCAAAATTCGCTTGCCGCAAGCACGCTCATCGGGCCCCTGACACTGGCAAATCTGAATGGCTGTTCAGCCGGGCCCCCTCTCCTCTGCTCGCGCTGATGCGGGTAGAGCGCAACAAGCGGTACTGCCTCGCCGCCATCCATCGCACGTGTTTCGAAGCGGTAGCGGGTATGAACGACACTCGCCGTCTCGTCGAACCGCCATTCAACACGTGTGCGGTCAATGAATGCGAAAGCGTGGCGGGCGAAAAGCCCGAGGGTCACGGGCGAGTCATCGGGTAGCGCGGCGACCGCGAAGAAACTGCGTCCGGTAGGCAAGTCGAGCAATGCCGACTGGTCGCCCTCGATCCGGACTGATGTCCCTGCGGGTGCGAAAACCGCCCACCGCCTGCCGTCGATCGTCGCCTGGAGGATCGTCGCGCGTGCGGCCGAGGAGGTGGACGAGCTTGTGGTCTCGAATCGACCGCCCGCGCCAATACGGATCCGCGCCGGGCCGCGCGAGAGTTCGAACTGTCCATACAGGGATCCGTGCATCACCCGCGCGTCAAGGTGGTCCGGTCCCTGGGCCATGCGGATCTGAATGTTCCAGTCGCCCGCTTCGTGAAGTCGCGCATCGGCTGCTTCGAAGGCGGCGGCACTGACTGCGATGGCCGCTTTGTGCGGGTACTGGATCTCATCGTGCTTGCCTTCAACGCGGACTTGCTGTTTGACCGGCAAACCGATCTCAAACCCGGAGGGTGCAGCGCGAAAGGTGAGTGGGTGCGCATGCAGCACGTCGGACCAGGGTTCGTAAACGACTGATGAATACCACCGGTTGGTCGGCACGGCGCGCTCGAGCATGGCCCCACTGCGGTAAGGCGCGGGGCGCGGCAAGATCGATTGTTGACCACCCGGCGGCACGCTGGCCAGCCGAGCCGTGCCCATGGACTCGAGTTCGCCGCTGACTGTGGGGGACGATAAGGACGCAATGCCTGCCAGCAGGGCGAACGCAGCGACGCCGCGCAAACGGATCGACATGGTGTCGGGTCTTTCAGAAAACGAAGTTGAACCCGACCGTCACGGCTGCGCCTGAGCGGTCATAGAGTGGGTTGACGCCCAGGAACAGATTGTCCGGCATGCTGACGGGCGCCGGTCCGGTACGACTGAAGTGAGACCAGCCGAGACCGCCGTAGACGCTCGCGCCCTTGTGGATCTCGGGCAGTTTGCGGTACACGCCGAGGTTGGCGCTCAGCGCCGAATTGCTCTGACCCCATTCGATCGGGTTGTCGCTCGACGCTCGGCCAAACCACGCGATGCCCGCCGTGTAAGTGTAGAGCCCGGCATAGTGACTCACGCCCAGCATCAGATCGACAGTGGACGCCTTGAATCCAGCATAGTGCGTGGCGGCGTCACCATAATTGAAGCCAGGATCCATGCCGAACAGGCATTCGGCCTGACTCGCGTCGTAGTTGCAACTCGCGGCTGATCCCGACCAGCGGTTGTAGCGTACGCCGTAGGTGAGCATGTTTTGCGGCCGCGGCCAGTAGTTGCCCTGCAGCATCACCATGCTTTGACTGGGGCGGCCCGCGCGTCGGGGCTCGATATTGAGCGGCGCAATGGTGTCGGGGTCGCCAATCCACCCCGTGAGCGGCGCTTTGCCAAAGGACGTCTGACGGGCGCCGCGACTGGTCTGCAGGGTGAATTCCACGAGGTGTCCTGGCCGCGAATACTGCAGGAACAATTCCAGGAGCGTCGGCTCAGTGGGCCCGGGCGAGAACGGCTCGCCGGATGCGGTCTGGCGGGCTTGGTTGACGAGTCGTGTATTGAGCTGATCGCGTGCGAGGGTCAGCTCGGCGGTCAGCTTCCCGACGCCATCTTCGAAGGTCCGACTGGTCAGGCGAAGCGCCTCGGGCAGGATGCCGAAGCCCGCGCCAGACCCCGACCACTGGCTGGACAGGCCGATCGGGAAGGAGAAGGAGTCACTGCGCGCCCAGGCCCTCGACAACTGGGTGCCGTAGCGCAGGTTGCCCAGATCCGGTCGCGATATGCCGACTAACTTCTCATACCAGTCAGTACCCGAGAGGCCGCTGCCCGACCGGTAGTCGATATCCGGCGTGCGCAGCCACTGTCCGGGGCTGGCCTCCGAGCGCCAGCGGTAAGTCGCGCGGGCTTCATAGGTGACGGCGCTATCGGTCTCGTGGCTCACACCCATCGAGAGTTGCTGCAGTGCCAGTGAAGACGAGCGACTCCCGGTCTGCGGATTGACAGGCGGCGTGCGGAAAGCGTTGCGTGCATCGAATAGGTAGAGCGATTCGGACTCGGGCACACGTTGCGGCCTGACCGCGGAACGCGTCGCCTCGAGCTTCATGAATCCTGAGAGCTCCCAAAGTGTGCCGCGATCATCGCGAAAAGTCTCCGCCAGAGCAGGCGTTGTGCAGGACAGGCTTGCGGCGATCATGCAGGTTGAGAGTTTCTGATGCTTCACCGGGGGTCTCCAGGGCGAGTCGCGGGTGCGACGGTTCGCCGGCCAACTGTTGTTGAAGAATGTTTTGAAAGCTTTTCTGAAAGCGCTTTCACGAAAGCTTACGCGCCTCCCGCAGGCAATGTCAATCGGCGTCCGGGTACGGGTGCGCAGGGTTGGAACGGGGTTCGTTGTCGAGTCGCGTGATGGGTGCTCAGAGGAGGCGCGTTCGCCCGGGCCGGTCTGCAGGATGGTGGCCCTATTGAACTTTGGTATGCTCGAGCGCGGCATCAGGATCCCTTGAGGACTCATCGATACTGCCCCTGGGGTCTTGCGTCGCCATCCCAATCACACCAGGAGACACCCATGCTTAAACGTTCGTTGCTGCTGCTTTGTGGTCTGCTCTGTGCTCAGTTTGCCTGGGCGGCTTCGCCCGCCGTCCGTATGCCACAAGTCGAGTCGCCCAACCGGGTACTGCTGGTGGGCAACAGTTACCTCTACTACAACGACAGCCTGCACAACTATCTGCGACGCATGGTGGTTGCTGCAGATCCGCCCCGAGGCAAGACGCTTCAGTACAAGTCGGCCACCATTGGCGGCGCGAGCCTTGATCACCACAACATCGATTGGCTGACTCAGCCCGGCAGGATCGGGATCAAGGAAGGGTTCGAGCTCGTGATTCTGCAGGGGCTCAGTTCTGACGCGCTGTCCGAACGGGGGCAGACAAACTTCCGCAAAGCAGCCGCCGAGGCCAATTCGATCATTCGGGCGCGGGGCGGTCGGATCGCGATTTACATGGTTCACGCTTATGTGGCACCACACAAGCAGACTCATCCCGACAACGACCGCAAGATCGAGGCGTTCTATACCGCAGCAGGCAACGAGCTCGATGCGCTCGTGATACCGGTCGGGCTGGCGTTCAGGGAGGCTTACCTGCGGCATCCGGAATTGAAGCTTCACAAGAGCTACGACGGCAGTCACCCGTCGGCAGCCGGCACCTATCTCGCGGCGGCGACCGCGTACGGCGCCATTTATGCGCGGCCCGCGCTCGGCAATTCATTTGACGCCTTTGGCGAGGTCGAGCCGACGGTGCTCCGCATGCTGCAGCAGGTGGCCGATGATGTGGTGAAGAAGTATTTCGGACGCTGATCCGGGTTAGAGTGCTCGGTATTTGAGGAGACAAAATGTCCACCCAGCGTGTTGCATTGATTGTAGGGGCGGGAAGTGGCATGGGCGCGGCAGCCGCCAGGCGTCTGGCCGCTGATGGCTATCAGCTTGCGCTTCTGTCGTCGTCGGGGCGAGCCGCTGCGCTTGCCGAATCGCTGGGTGGCTTCGGTCTGACCGGGTCGAATCAGTCCTCCGATGACCTGCAGCGGCTGTGCGACCAGGCACTCGCCCGCTGGGGTCGGATCGATGCGCTGGTCAACAGTGCCGGCCACGGCCCGAGGGCGCCGATTCTCGAGGTCACCGATGAGCAGTGGCATACCGGCCTCGATGTCTATCTGCTCAATGTCGCACGCGCCGTCCGGACCGTCGCGCCCGCGATGCGCAGGCAGGCAGCCGGTGCCATTGTCAACATCTCGACCGCATGGGCGTTCGAGCCGAGCCCGATGTTTCCGACTTCGGCGGTGTTTCGTGCGGGGCTGGCCGCCTACACCAAGCTCGTGGCCGATGAACTCGCCCCGGACGGCGTACGCATCAACAACGTGCTTCCGGGCTGGATCGACAGTCTGCCCCAGGTCGAGGAGCGGCGTCTTTCCGTGCCCATGAAGCGTTATGGTCGCGCCGACGAGATCGCCGCGACCATCTCCTTTCTGGTCTCGGACGGTGCCGCCTACATCACAGGCCAGAACCTGCGCGTCGATGGCGGCCTGATGCGGGCGATCTGAACGGGTTGCCGACCCGATCCTGTATGTGTCGCGAGGAGTAGCCCTTGGACTTTTTGATGGGCGGGTCAGCTTGAGCACGGGTGCCGCACCCGCCCGTTGGGTGGGCGTCGTTGCCTTGATGACGCTCGCCCTTTTCTTCAGCATCAATCATATTGGTGCCCGTCTCGCGATGGATCACGGCGTGTCGGTCTTGACTGCGGTGACCGTGCGTTCGGTGGGTACGGTCGTGGCGGTGGTGATCCTGTTGCTGGTGGCACGCGTTCGCTGGCAGCTCGATCGTCGGGTCCTGATGGCTGCTGGTGCGGCAGGTTGCGCACTGGCCGTGCAGGGGTACTGCCTCTACTCGGCGGTCGCCCGACTGCCAGTTGCGCTCGCGCTCCTGGTGTTCAACACCTTTCCCATCATGATCGCGCTGCTCTCCTGGCTGATCGGGGGCGAGCGTCCGCGGCGCCGGACGGTGCTCGCCTGGCCGGTGATCCTGGCCGGCCTGGTACTCGCCCTGGACATACCGAACGTGCTCGCGGATCTCGCGCGAAACGCTGATGCTGAAAGCCGAGGCGGCGCGATTCAAATGCTCGTCGGCATCGGCTTCGGTCTGGGTGCCGCCTTGTCGTTTGCGCTCACGATGATCATCACGACCTGGCGACTCTCGGCAGTCGACGGTCGGGTGCGCAGCGTGCTCACCGTGAGTGTGGTCGCCGTGCTGGCGGGTGCGATTGGCGCGTCGACTTCGACCTTGGCCTGGCCGACCGACGCGTCAGGCTGGACCGGCCTCGCCATCCTGTCGGTGTTTTACGCGCTGGCCATCACTGGCCTCTTTGTCATTCTCCCCAAGGTCGGTGCCGTCAACAACTCGCCCATCCTGAATGTCGAGCCGATCTTCGCGATGGTGCTCGCCGCGATCTTTCTGGGCCAGAGCCTCGATCACCAGCAGGTGATCGGCGGCGTGCTGGTCGTGGGTTCCATCATCTTCCTGTCGATGACGGGGGGGCGGCGCTGAGCTCGCGCTCGAGCACGAACTCGAGCACGTAGCGTGTCGCCATTGTGCCGGTCTGCTGGATCCAGACGGTCAGCGGCCCCGCAGCGAGTTGTTCGGCGGGCAGGCCGGCGACGAGGTTGCGTTTCAAGTCATCGGGTCCGAAATGGCCGTAGCTGAGCATGCGCGAGGTGTCGATGCCGGCATCAAACACCGCCTTGCGTTGCATGGCAAAGAATGCGATCAAGTCGTCGGACTCATACAAGACAAACTGCGCCGCACGCAGCCTGAATCCCTCGGGGATATCGACCGCGGCATAGTCTGCGTCGCCCCTTACGACTTCGCCGTGAATGAGCAAGATATGCTCTCGTTGGCCGAGTCGGGTGGGGGCCAGGGGATCATTGGACAGCTCCCGCCAACCCGTTCCTGTGGCGAGCAAGTCGAGTGCCAGCGGCATGGACGTATTGCCCGCCGCGTCCTGTTGACGAATGAGCAATGACTCAAGCGCATTTCCCGCGGCGGTGACTGTTGTGCCTCGACCTGGTATCCAGGACTGCCCCTGATCGACCGAGTAGGCCCAGCTTCCCGCCGACTCGAGATTGTTGAGGGTGAACACCGTCGCAGCATCGTCGGGTACCGCGTTCGCTACAGGCCGTTGAGGCGCCATCGTGTCGAGCGTGCACTGCGCGACAACGATCTCGGAGGTGTTGCCGAACTCGTCCCGCGCCCGTACCCAGATCGTCTTGGGTCCATCTCCAACGACCTCGAACCCGTCCCCCTCGCCGCGTGTCCATGTCTTTCCGAAATCAAGCGAATACTCCCAGCCGATGTCGTCTGCGCTCGAGACCGCCCAGAAGCCATTGTTGGTGATGCCGTCGGTGATGCTGAATCCCGAGTCGGTGAAGCTCAGTTTTGGCGGGTCCAGGATGACGAGGCCGGCTGAAGGCGGCGTCATGGTACCGGTCATGCCGGCCGTCCCACCCGATGCGCCCCCGCAGCCGAGCAGCTGTGCTGAGGCGAGCAGGACACCGCTAAGCGCCAGCATCGGTGAACGAGGATTCATTCGGCGGTTGGTCATGTTCGTCGCGTGACTCGTGAATACCCGATCGAGAGTCGGCGCCGACTATGACGAATCGATGAACATGATCGACACAAACTCGACTTCGTTTCGTAAAGGGTCTGTCACGCGGCTGCCTGAAACCTCGCGGGAGCCTTTCCCGGCAGGTCGTTCAGCTTGGCTTGCCAGGAGTTCGTTTGCCATCCAACGGAGTCACGCATGTCACACCACGATCTCGACGATATCGATTGCAACCCGACGAAAAATGAGCATTTCCGCGAGGTGCTGGACCGGGGCCTCAAGAGCCCTGCTCGTCGCAGCCTTCTGAGGGGCGGTGTCGGTCTGACCGCCGTGTCGACCCTCCCACTGCTGTCAGCCTGTGGAAGTGGCGACGACGGCATTCCGACCCTGGCGGCGCCGCTTGCCGGCTTGAGCTTCACCGCAGTCGGCAAAAGCATCGCCGATCAGGTCCAGGTGCCGGCCGGCTACACGGTGCGTGTTCTGCACGCGACGGGCGACCGCCTGGTCAGCGGTGTGCCTGCTTACTCGAACACCGGCGCTGAGCTCGACGATTGGGCCGATCGCATCGGCGATCATCACGACGGCATGGATCTCTTTTACGTCACGTCTGCCGGTCGCTACTCGGCGGCCGCCACGGCGCGTGCGGTCCTCGCGGTCAACCACGAGAGCTCGGCCGACGCGCATTTTTTCCATCCGAACGGACAGACGTCGAATGGCACTTCGGGCAAGAAGTACTCCCAGTTTGGTGATTGGGACCTTGGTGTCCGCCCCGAGCTCGAGGCGCGCAAGGAGTTTCTGCACCATGGCGTGTCGATCGTCGAAGTGACCCTCGATGGCAGTGGCAAGCCGACCGCTTATCAAATCGATGCGCAGCTCAACCGTCGCATCACCACGGTCACCGAGGTCGACGTGCGTGGGCCCATCGCTCACCTGAGCGATATTCGCGCGCTCATGGTCACCAAGTTTGATCCGACCGGTGCCACCGCCCGGGGCACGCTCAACAACTGCGGGCATGGCAAGACCCCCTGGGGCACGTATCTGGCCTGCGAGGAAAATTGGGCGGTCTATTTCCAGATTCCGCAAAACGGGATGGTGGCCGATGCCAAGCTGACCGCGAACCGTGCCCGTTACGGGGTGGCGCGCGCCCCGCTTGCCGCGAATGCCACTGCGGGCTCCGGCCAGGGCTGGCATACCGTCGTGAGCTTGGACCCCAATCTTCAGAGTGAGTACGACCGCTGGAATATTTCCGTCAGCGGTGCGAGTGCCTCACAGGATTATCGCAACGAGCCCAACACCTTTGGGTACAACCTTGAGATCGATCCGCTCGAACGGAACAGCCGTCCGGCCAAGCGCGTGGCGATGGGCCGCTTTGCCCATGAGGCGGCGGTCTTCTCGATCCCGAAGGCGGGCAAGCCGCTTGCCTGCTACATGGGATGCGACAGCCGCAACGAGTACATCTACAAGTTCGTGTCGGCAGCCGCCTGGGATCCGGCTGACGTCGGCGCAGGCATGCGGGCCGGTGACAAGTACCTCGACGAGGGCAAGCTCTACGTCGCCAAGTTCAATAGCGACGGGTCGGGGCAGTGGATCGAACTGAGCATCACCAATCCGCTCATCAAGAACTACACCACCTATGCGTTTTCGAATCAGGGCGATGTGTTCGTGAACGCCCGGCATGCGGCCGACGCTGTGGGGGCCACCAAGATGGACCGGCCCGAGTGGGGCGCGGTCAACCCCGGCAACGGTGATGTCTACATTACGCTCACCAACAACATTTCGTCCAATCGTACGCCGACCAAAGTGGACGCGGCCAACCCCCGTGCCTACACGGACGCCGACGGCAAGAAGGGCTCCGGCAATCCGAACGGTCATATCATCCGCTTCGCTGAATCGGCCGGTGCGTCGGACGCGCTCAGCTTCAAGTGGGACATCTTCCTGTTTGGCGCGGAGGAGGACGCGGGTGATGCCATCAACCTGTCGCAGCTCAAGGCCTCGAACAGTTTCTCCTCGCCCGACGGCCTCTGGTTCTCCCCCAGCACCGGTATCTGCTGGATCCAGACGGACGACGGCGCGTTTACCGACGAGACCAATTGCATGCTGCTGGCGGCGATCCCGGGATCGGTCGGTGACGGGGGTCAAGTCACTGTGCAAAACAGCATGGTGGTGTCGGGCGCCACGGTGACCGGCACGCAAAACACCTTCATGAGCGCACTGCTGGGCGAGGGCCGCCTGCGCCGCTTCCTGGTTGCACCGAAGGGCGCCGAGGTCACGGGGATCACCGAGACTGCGGATGGCAAAACCATGTTCGTGAATATCCAGCATCCCGGTGAGAACACGACTGCCGCGCAATTGACCGCCGGCACGCCTGAGAGCACCTGGCCGTCCAATGGAGGTGGTATCGGGGGGGCTTATGGTCCTGGTAATCGTCCCCGCTCGGCCACGCTGATCATCACGCGCAACGACGGGGGCAAGATCGGCCTTTGAGCCTTTCTGGCTTTTACGGTCCGGGCTCAGCGTCCTGTGAAGACCGCAGGACGCTTTTCCACAAAGGCCCGGATGCCCTCTCGTCTGTCCTCCGTGTGCATGAGGGCGTACCAGGCTTCGAGTTCGTAGCGATAAGCCGTGTGCAAATCGGTCTGCAATCCAAAGTGGACCGATTTCTTGACCTGACGCACTGCAAGCGGGGCGCAGGCGGCGATGCGCGCTGCACAGGCCATCGCCTCGTCGAGCACTGTTCCTGTCTCGCACAGGCGGTTGACCAGCCCCCATTGCAGCGCTTGTTCGCCATCAAAGGATTCACCCGTCATGATGAGCTCCTTCGCGCGTCGCTCCCCGATCGCACGCGGCAGCGTCTGCGTGCCCATGCAGCCGGGCATGAAGCCGAGCCGGCATTCGGTGAACGCAAATCGCGCCGACCGGTCCGCATAGATGAAATCGCAGGTCAGCGCCGCTTCGAGCCCGCCTGCGTAGCAGGCGCCGCTCACCGCCGCGATCCAGGGTAGCGGCGACTCGAGCCTCGCCTCGTAGCTTCGCTCGGCCATGCGGTGCTGCGCCGCCTGCTCCTCGAGCGTCTGTCCCGCGCGCGCCCTCAGGTCGGCACCTGTGCAAAATGCCCGCCCAGCGCCGGTCAGGACGACCGCACGAAGTTCGCCTGGGTCGATCGCCAGATGCATCACGAGATCGTGCAGGCACTGGCCCATCTCGCGATCGATGGCGTTGAGGACTTGCGGACGGTTCATGGTCACGAGCAGGATGTGCGGGGCAATGACCTCGACCCGCAAGGCCTCGCAAGAGGGTAAGGAATGGGGGGTGTTGCTCATTGCGTGGCTTCCTGCAAAGGGCGGGCGCCTCGGGCCGCACCGCCATTGAGCAGCTCCGCAACCTGTTCCTGGGTGTATCCGGCCTCGGCCAGTATGACTTCTGTGTGTTCGCCCAGGCGAGGCGCCGGTAGCCAATCCTGCCGGGAGCCCGACGACACCGTATTGGCGGGTGCGATGTCAACCAGGCGTCCCTCGGTGGGGTGGTCGACCTCGCGGATCAGTCCGACGGCCTTCAGGTGGGTGTCGTCCATCAGCGTATCAAGGGTGTGATAAGGGGCAGCCGGGATGTCGTGTCTGCGGCAAAGCTCGAGCCAGAATGCCGTTGTCTGAGTCATCAGGCCCTCGGCGCGCAGCTTGAAATAGTCGGTCACATTCGCGAACCGGGCTGCAACAGAACTGAATCGCGGGTCATCCCGAAATCCGGTATGGCCCATGGCCTCCATCAATGGGAAGACCTGCTCGTTCGTATTGGCGGTGAGACTGATGTAGCCGTCCAGCGTCTTCGACGGTGCGTAAAAGCGATTGAGCAGTCGCGGATCGCCCGAGGGGCCGATGGCCGGCACAAAGGTGCGCAGATACAGCTGCTCGGTCAGAATCTGAGTCACCATGTTCTCGAACATCGGGACCTCGATCGACTGACCCTTGCCGGTCCGCTCGCGGTGAAAAAGTGCCATCGCGATCATTTGCACTGCGATCAATCCGCAGGTCCGGTCGGCGAGCACATAGGGAACGAATCGCGGTTCACCGAAGGCCATCGCGTTCAAGGCCGCAACGCCCGATGACCCCTGGATGATCGGATCATAGGCTGGCAGATCGGCGTAAGGGCCGCCCTGGCCAAATCCGAACATGCCGCAGTAAACGATATCGGGCTTGACCCGGCAGACGTCCTCGTAAGACAAACCCAGCCTCGCCATCGAGGCGGGACGCACGTTCCAGGTCATCACGTCTGCCTGCTCAAGCAACTTGAGAAGCGCCTCACGCGCCTCGGGACGCTTGAGGTCCAGACAGATCGAGCGCTTGTTCCGGTTCAGATGCAAAAACTTCGGCCCCATGTCGGGGCTGCGGCCACGCCCGGAGAGCCACCGACCAATGTCGCCTTCAGGGCTTTCGACCTTGATGACCTCGGCGCCGTGATCGGCCAGGATCTGTGTTGCGAGAGGGCCGAATACCACCGAGGTCAGATCAATGATCCGCACCCCTTCGAGCATGCCGCCTGCCACCTTTGATCTCCCTGTCACTGTCCGGGCTTGACGCCCGTAAGCTCGACGAACCGCGCCCATCGGGCCACCTCATCGGCCACGAATGCTCGCGACTGCGCCACGCTCATCTGAAGCGCGATGCCACCCGAGCGCGCCCGCACTTCCATCGAGGCGGGTGATGCCACCGACTTGCGGATCACCGCGTTCAAGCGCTCAGCGATCACCACCGGCAGCCCGGCCGGCGCAAAGACCATCGACCAGCCCGCGATCTCATAGCCTGGGAAGCCCTGCTCGATGAAGGTGGCAGCATCGGGCATGACCGGGTTTCTCTCGCGGCTCGCGACCGCCAGGGCTCTGACGCGCCGCGCTTCGACAAAACTGGTGGCCGCGGTGGAGTCAGAGAATGCAAAAGACAACTGACCGCCGGCGACATCGGCGAGCGACTGGGGGTTGCCCTTATAGGGCACATTCACGATATCGACGCCCGCCATTTTGGTGAGCAGCACGCAGGCGACCTGAGTGGTGGCGTTGCCGCTGCCGCAGTTGAACTTACCCGGTTGTGTTCGGGCCTCGCCCATCAACTCACGCAGGTCCCGCCACGGCGCCTGCGCAGCCACGTAGAGCGAGATCGGGCTGATGCCCAGGCCGCCCACCGCCTCGAAGGTGGCGGGCGTGTAGCCGAGTTTCCCGGGGAAAAAGGCGTAGTTCGCGGCGTTGGTGGTTGCGTTGCCGATAAAGAGCGTGTAGCCATCAGGCTTCGCGCGGGCCGCAGCCTGAGCAGCGATCGCGCCATTGGCGCCCGGTTTGTTGTCCACTACAACGGGGGACTCCAGCGCTGCGCCCATGTCCTTGGCGAGCATGCGGGCGCCGATGTCGGTCCCACTACCCACCGGGAAGGGCACGATCATCGTAATGGGGCGTGAGGGGAACGCGTCCTGAGCATGGATTGCCATGACGAAGCTGCCGGTGGCGAAGGCAATGAGCAGCTTGCAAAAACGCTTCGATGACATCGGAAGTCTCCTTGATGGTTGTGCGAAACAATAATTGTTTTCGGCGGTTCTACACCTGCCGTTTTAAATCGGAAACTGATAGCCCTCCCGGGACTCTACTGCCATCACTTCCCGAACCGCGCTTCTGGACAAGATGGTCTGGAAGTGGCGTTTGAGGCCGGGTAGGGTGTCAAGTATTGGTGCGATCGAGCGCCTCATTCGCAGGAAGAGTCGGAACAGATGGATGTCGGCGATCGAGTAGTGGTCGACGGCCCATTGATTACCCGCGAGTCGTCTTTCGGCGAGTCTGAAGACCGCCTGGATGGACTCGCTGTCCTGCCGCCTTGCCGGGTGGAGCGTCGAGGCGCAAAACGACATCCACGAAACGACCCGGGCCTGCGCGAGCAGGTCATCGAATGGCCACAACCCCGCCTGCGGTGCGCGGTGCGCCACGTAGAAAAGGGTCGCTGCGACTTCGGTCAGCACGCGTTCGCCCACTTTCAGGACGGGTACCTTGCCTTCGGGGTTGAGGTCCAGAAACGCGCTCGAGCGCTGCTCGAGACGTGCCAACGAGATGGGGTGCGCCTCGAAGGGCAGACCGGATTCGACCAGTGCAATGTGGGTCGCCATCGAGCTCGAACCCGGTGCGTAGTAGAGGGTGAGCGGGCGTTCGGCGTGATGCATCAAGGCCTCCGGGGCCGGTGCTCGACCGAGCTTGTCAGCGTTGTTTCGTCGATGCTTGCAGTCATGCCGTGGACTTTAGGGCTTGCGTCAAGGCAGAGCCATAAAGTAGTTTGTGACACCCTTGCCAGTTTGGCATGGCATTGGTATGCCCGAAGGAGGCCCGCCATGGAATTGAAGGACCTGCAACTCGCGCTGGTGATCGCCCGTGAGGGCAGCCTCGCGGCTGCCGCGCAGCGCTCAGGCGTGAGTCAGCCCACGCTCAGCAAGGCGATTGCGCGCCTCGAGCGTCAGCTCAAGGTGCAAATCTTCGAGCGCATGGCACGAGGCATGCGACCAACGGAAATCGGGCGGGCCTTTCTCGAGTCGGCTGCCACCATCGATCTCGCGTCGACCGACCTGCTCGCAAAGCTTCGCGATCTGAGGCAGGCGCGCGCGGGCGTGCTGCGCTTTGGGTTCGGTCAGGGTGTGCCCGATCGCTGGTTGCTGCCGGTCATTGCCCGGCTTGCCAGGGAGGGCGTCGCGCTGGACTTGAATGGCGGCATGCCCGACTCGCTGCAGCCCCGGGTGGCCGTCGGCGATCTGGAGTTCGCGCTCGTGGGGTACAGCGGTGTGCCAGGCGGCAATCTCGAGTTCGAGCCACTGAAGGCCGACCCCACCTTGCCGGTCGCCCCAGTCGCTCACAGCCTGGCCCAGCGCAGGGCGCCGCCCTCGTGGGAGGAACTCGCGCAGGCGCGCTGGATCGTTCCCCCTCTGGGGACTTCAACCCGAGCGGATTTCGATCGCAATTTCGTCGATCGGGGTTTCGTCGTTCAGCCCATGGTCGTGTCGAGTTCTACGCAGCGTGAGGCGGCGCTCGCGCTCGAGCTCGACGCGCTCATGCTGCTGCCCAAATCAAAAATCGAGTCGGCCCTCGTGCGGGCCAATTTCACCCAGGTGAGTCCCGTTGGGGGGTGGCGCTCGCCGCGCCGGATCGGCCTGATTTACCGAAAAGGGGGCTATCTCAGCCCGTCGGCCCAGCAGGCGATGAAACTGCTGCGCCGATCGGTGGGACGGCCTGCGCCTTGAGCGCTGGATCTATCGCTTCTTGAGTTGCTCGGCGCCAAAAAGATTGTTCCAGGACTGTGGCGTGTGCTGGTTGCCCTGGGCCGCGCGCTCAGCGGCGAGCACCTCGACCGCACGCTTGACTGCGGGTCGGGTGCCCACCCGCTCGAACCACTGAGCCACATTCGGAAACTCGGCGAGATCGATGCGATGGTTGCCGTGCGAGCGTGCCCAGGGCCAGATCGCCATGTCGGCGATCGTGTACTGTGAGCCGATCACGTACTTGCGGCCATCGAGCTGCTTGTCGAGCACACCGTAGAGACGCTTGGCTTCATTACCGTAGCGGTTGATCGCGTACTCGATCTTCTCGGGCGCATAGTTCATGAAATGGTGGGCCTGGCCCAGCATCGGTCCGAAGCCCCCCATCTGCCACATCAGCCATTCCAGCGCCTTGAACTTGTCACGATCCGACTTGCCCAGGAAACGACCCGTTTTGCCCGCGAGGTAGATCAGAATCGCGCCCGACTCGAAGATCGAAATCGGCTTGCCGCCGGGTCCGTCGTGGTCGACGATCGCCGGGATGCGGTTGTTGGGCGAGATAGCCAGGAACTCGGGCTTGAACTGATCGCCCGCCCGGATGTCGACCCCATGCACGGCATAGGGCAGCCGGCACTCTTCGAGCATGATGTGGATCTTGTGGCCGTTGGGGGTGGCCCAGCTGTAGAGGTCGATCATCGTCGGCGTCCTTGATGGAATGGGTTGAGTGGCGGATTGGGCGTTCTCAGGCGCCCAGCCTGAGCGCGATCGCCTCTTTGGCGGCGGGGCGCGCGATCGATTCGTTGAGCCATTGCGACAGGCGGGGGAATTCCGCCAGCCGGGCATATTTCATTTCGGTCAGCGAGTAAAGGACGCTCGCAATCAGGAAGTCGGCCATGCCCCAGCGCTCGCCCTGGAAGAAAGAGGCCTGCGCAAGATGCCGCTCCAGGATGGCGAGCTTATCCAAGAGCAGCGGCTCGCTCTCTTCGGCCACCCTCGCGTCGCGCTTTTCAGCCGGCAAACGGAACCGATGCAGGTAAATCTTGATCATCGGGCCTTCGATGTCATTGGCAATGAAAAACCCCCACTGCAGCGCGCGGCCGCGGCCCTCGGGGTCGGCGGGCCAGAGCGGGCTGCCGTACTTTTCCGCGAGATAGAGATTGATCGCTGCGGTCTCCCACATCACGAAACTATTGTCCTCGATGGTGGGCACGCGTCCGTTGGGGTTGAGCTTGAGATACCAGTCCTCTTTCGAGCTGGCGTTGTCGACGTTGATCGTGACATTGACGTGTTCCCAGGCAATGCCGGATTCCTTCATGAACCAGATCACGCGAAAGGCGCGGGAGCGATACTGACCGTAGAGCTTGACCATGGACATTGATCCTCAGTGGGAGAAAGGGGGCATCGAAAACGCCCCCGAATAGAGATTGAGCCTTACTGCTTGCCGATACGCTTGACGACCGCGTCCATCACGCGGGCGTCTTCGGCCACGAACTTTGCAAAGTCGGGGGCATCCTGATAGAGGATCGGCGTCCCCGCACCGCCGATCGTCTTGACGACGCGCTCATCCTTGGCCGCCTGGCGGGCTGCATCGCGCAAGCGGGTCACCACTGCTTCAGGCGTGCCGGC
>Ga0169931_10006829_pt1 | contig 17091 bp, 19 predicted proteins | sample Kivu_15m_20L_FD_129675 | JGI IMG/M metagenome (GOLD analysis project Ga0169931, IMG submission 129675) | Freshwater microbial communities from Lake Kivu, Western Province, Rwanda to study Microbial Dark Matter (Phase II) - Kivu_15m_20L... | ecosystem: Environmental > Aquatic > Freshwater > Lake...
CAACGACCAGATCAAGGCCGGCCTCAGCTTCCAGTTCGATGACTACGAGGAGCGTTTCGTGAGCCGCCGGCACGATGCGCCGAGCGACACATTGCAAGCGCTCGACCTTGGCCGAACGGAGCGCATGCCCGGCGCCTTCGCGGAGCATACGTTGAAGCGCGACCGCTTCACACTGGTGAGCGGCCTGCGCTTCGACATGAACGACCGTTTCGGCAATGTGCTGAGCCCGCGCCTGCACGCCAAGTACGATATCGGTCCGCTCACCGTGGTGCGCGCCAGCGCGGGCCATGGTTTCCGCACGCCGAACCCGCTGGTGGAGAACGCTGCCGTGATGGCCAGCTCGCGCTGGGTGGCCTTTGAAGGAGACCTGGGCATGGAGCGCGCCTGGAACATGGGCGCGAGCCTCCTGCGCAAATTCAAGTGGCTCGACCGCAAGTGGGCCATCGGCATCGATGCCTACCACACGCGCTTCACGCAGCAGGTGATCGCCGACCTGGACCGCGATCCGCAGACGCTGGCGATCTACATGCTCGATGGCCGGTCGTACGCCAACAGCCTGCTCACCGACCTGCAGGTGGAGCTCTCGCGCTCCTTCCAGTTGAAGCTGAGCCACCGGTACTACGAAGTGCGCTCCACCTACGATGGCATTGAGCTCGACCGGCCCTTCACGCCCAGCCATCGCGGCCTCATCGACCTCGCGTACACCAGCCCCGAAGAGCGGTGGCGCTTCGACATCAGCCTCAACCTCTTCGGCGAAGGGCGCATTCCCGCCACACAGCTCAACCCCACGGCCGAACTGCGCTTCGCGGAGCGATCACCGGCCTACGCCACCTTGCACGCGCAGGTCACCTTCGCCAAGGGCGCGTGGGAGTTCTACCTCGGCGGCGAGAACCTCACCAGCACCTTGCAGCAGCAGCAGGTGATCGCGCCTGAGGACCCTTACGGCACTTACTTTGACGCCAGCCTGATCTGGGGGCCCACGAACATGGCCATGGTCTATGGCGGCCTCCGTTACACCTTGAAACGAAAGACCAGCAAAGCATGAAGCAGCTCCTCATCCTGCTCGCCTTCCTATTCGGAACCACGGCGAGCGCGCAGAAAAAAACCGAGCACCTCGAGATCAAGAGCAGCACCGTCTGCGACATGTGCAAGGAGACCATCGAGAAGGAGATGATCTATGAGAAGGGCGTGAAGAAGGTGACCGTGTACCTCGCCACTTCTTCCGTGCACGTCGAATACGACCCGAAGAAGAGCACGCCGGAGAGCCTGCGCGTAGCGCTGATCAAGCTGGGCTACGCCGCCGATGGCACGCCCGGCGACCCGAAGGCCTTCGCGAAGCTGCCCGCCTGCTGCCAGAAAGAGGGTTGCGGCAAGCTCCCGTAGATCGATGGTTGGGGGGTTGAATGTTGACCTGGGTTGAGGATTGAATGCCAACCCGCACTGCACTCTACCACCTCGGGCGACGCATGCGTAGCCACTAGGTGGCTTCGGGCGATAATGATCGACCAACCTCTCAACCCTCAACCCCACAACCCCCAACCATGCCTCTGATACGTAGTGTACGCGGCTTCACGCCGAAACTCGGAGCCGATTGCTTCCTTGCTGAGACCGCTGTTGTGATCGGTGACACGGTGATGGGCGATGGCTGCAGCGTGTGGTACAATGCCGTGGTGCGCGGCGATGTGAACAGCATCCGCATCGGTGACCGCGTGAACATCCAGGACGGCGCCGTGCTGCACTGCACCTATGAGAAGTGCGGCCTCACCATCGGCAACGATGTGAGCATCGGCCACAACGCCATCGTGCATGGCTGCACGGTGCAAGACAAGGTGCTCATCGGCATGGGCGCGATCGTGATGGACCAAGCGGTGATCGGCGAGGGCAGCGTGATCGCCGCCGGCGCGGTGGTGACGCAGGGCACCGTGGTAGAGCCTGGCAGCCTGATGGCCGGCCTGCCCGACAGGCGCATAGGGCCGGTGAGCGCCGATCTCTCGAAGAACGAGATCGAGCGCATCGCACGGAATTACGGCATGTACGCGGGGTGGTTCAAGGAAGCGTGAGGGAATAACGCGGCACCCGGACCCAATTAACAGGGCTTCGGGATAACCCGTGGCCGCGCTGGCCGTGCGGCGAACGGCCGCGGCTACTTTCGCCCGACCGGAAATCATGCGTGAGGCCCTGAAGCGCTTCGAGGAGCGCGCTCCCGAGATTGTCTTTGAGTGGAACGATGCGCCCACCGGCGCGCGCGGCTGGGTGGTGATCAACAGCCTGCGCGGCGGCGCGGCCGGCGGCGGCACGCGCATGCGAAAAGGCCTAGACAAGCGCGAGGTGGAGAGCCTGGCCAAGACCATGGAGGTGAAGTTCAGCGTGTGCGGCCCGGCCATCGGCGGCGCCAAGAGCGGCATCGACTTCGATCCCGCCGACCCGCGGAAGAACGCCGTGCTTGACCGCTGGTACAAGGCCGTGATGCCCCTGCTGAAGAACTACTACGGCACCGGCGGCGACCTCAACGTGGATGAGCTGCACGATGTGATCCCCATCACCGAGCGCTACGGCCTGCGCCACCCCCAGGAGGGCGTGGTGAACGGGCACATCGGAACGCAGGAGGACATGAAGCTCAAGGCCATCGCCCAACTGCGCGAAGGCGTGAGCAAAGTGGTGGACGACACAGCCTATGTGCCGGTCGCAGGCAAGTACGCCGTGGCCGACATGATCACCGGCTGGGGCGTGGCCGAGAGCGTGCGCCACTACTACCGAGTCCATGGCGGCGACGTGCGAGGCAAACGCATCATCGTGCAGGGCTGGGGCAATGTGGGAGCCGCGGCGGGCTACTACCTCGCCCAGCAAGGCGCGCGCATCGTGGGCATCATAGACCGCGTGGGCGGAGCGCTCCGCCCCGATGGCTTCAGCGCAGATGAAGTGAAACGGCTCTTCACCGACAAGGTGGGCAACGCGCTCCGACTGCAGGACATGCTGCCCTTCGAGGAGGTGAATGCGCGCATCTGGGACATCGGCGCGGAAGTGTTCCTGCCTTGCGCGGCCAGCCGCTTGGTGACCAAGGACCAGGTGGACCGCATGGTCCAAGGCGGCATGGAGGTGATCAGCAGTGGCGCCAACGTGCCCTTCGCCGATCCGCAGATCTTCTACGGACCCATCGGCGAGCACGCCGACGGCATGGCCAGCGTGATTCCTGACTTCATCGCCAACTGCGGCATGGCGCGCGTGTTCGCGTACTGCATGCAGCCTGGCAACGTGCTTACCGACCAGGCCATCTTCGAGGACGTCAGCAGCGTGATCGGCAAGGCGCTGGAGGATTGCCACGCCCGCCATGACGGTCGCACGCACCTCACACGCACCGCATTCGAGATCGCACTCGCCAAGCTCAACTGAGATACTTCAGCACGGCCCTGCGCCGTTCCATCACAACCCCAGCAACCATGCACTTCCCGCTTTTCGCACAGATTGAAGAGGTCCGCGAGACCCTTGAACAAGCCGCAGCTGCTCCAGCGGTCACGCCCGTTGAGGAGACCATCTCCATCTGGCAGCTCATCGTGGATGGAGGCTGGTACATCATGGGGCCGCTGGGCATCATGAGCCTCATCGCCATCTACCTCATCATCGAGCGCACCATGGCCATACGCCGGGCGCTGAAGGAGGACAAGGACTTCATGAGCAAGATCCGCGACTACGTGCATGAAGGCAAGATCGACAGCGCGCGCAACCTCTGCACGCAGACCTCGAGCCCTGTAGCGCGCATGCTGGACAAGGGCCTGAGCCGCGTGGGCAAGCCCTTGAAGGACATCGAGGTGAGCATCGAGAACACAGGCAAGCTCGAGATCTACCAGCTGGAGCGCGGCCTGCCTGTGCTGGCCACGATCTCCGGCGCGGCGCCCATGCTAGGCTTCCTCGGAACGGTGATCGGCATGATCGTCACCTTCCACACCATGAAGATCAGCGGAGCCGGGGTGGAGATCAGCCAGCTCAGCGGCGGCATCATGCAGGCCATGGTCACCACCGTGGCGGGCCTGGTGATCGGCATCATCGCGTATGTGGCCTACAACACACTCACCGCCCGCGTGAACAAGGTGGTGCAGAAGATGGAGGCCACCACCATCGCCTTCATGGACGTGCTCGAATCACCCGCCAAGTAACATGGGCCTGCGCAGCACACATAAGGTCGATGCGGGCTTCAGCATGAGCTCCATGACCGACCTGGTCTTCCTGCTGCTCATCTTCTTCGTGATCGTGAGCACGTTGGTGAGCCCTTACGCCTTGCCGGTAGATCTGCCCAAGAGCGCCAACAAGACCAAGGAGAAGCCGAAGGTGGCCGTGCGCATCGATGCGGAGCAGCATTACAGCGTGAACAACCGCATGATCGAACCCGCCGACCTCGAAGGTGTATTGAAGGACGAGATGGCGAAGCACCCAGCGGATCAGGCCGTGGTGATGCACGTGGATCAGAGCGTGCCCACCGGCATCACTGTGAGCGTGCTCGATATCGCCAAGCGCAACAAGTGGAAGATCATCCTGGCCACGAAACCGGAATGACCTTGGCACGCGGATCTCATTAATCCTCCGTCAAAGTCGCCCTTCGAGGTCGACCAACGCGAATCCAGATGAGCACCATCGCCATCCAGCACCAGGAACAGGGGCGTGACCGCCGCACGGGCATCATCGTCACCATCGTGTTCCACGCGTTGGCCATTCTGCTCTTCCTCTTCTTCGGCCTTACGCAGCCCAACCCGCTGCCTGAGGAGGAGATGGTGGAATTGGTGTTCGAGAGCGCTGGCGGCCTCAGCGGTGGCGATCCTTCGCCCACGCCCGGCGCACCGCAGGAATCGGCCGTGCCAACACCCTCCAACAGCGAGCCTGAAGAAGTGGCCACAGAGGATGACAGTCCTGTGGAGACGCCAAAGCCGGTGAAGCCGAACCCAAAGCCGAAGCCAGCGCCCGAGACACCGAAGCCGCCCAAGCCGAATCCCAATTCGCTCTTCTCGCCCAGCAATAACCCGAGCGACAACAGCAATACGAATCCAGGTGGCAACAACACGCCGGGCGACAAGCCCGGCGGCGGCGGCGTGGGCGATTTCAAGGGCAAGGGCTTCGAGGGCCGACTGGAAGGTCGCGGCTTCATGCGGGGACCCAGCATCTCTGATAAACCCACCGAGGGCGGTAAGGTGGCGCTCAACATCTGGGTTGATCGCGAAGGCAAGGTGACGCGGGTGACGCAGAACCTCGATAAGAGCACGACCACGAGCACGGTGCTCTTCAACATCGCGAAGAAGGGCGCCATGCAGTGCCTTTTCTCCACGCGCGCCGATGGCCCCGCTGAACAGATGGGCCTGCTGGTCTTCATCTTCGAGTTGGAGTAGGCCAATCCCCAAGCGTGCTCATCCGTGTTCAACCGTGGTTCGATGAGCTACGCTGACACCCTCGCGTACCTCTACGCGCGGCTGCCCATGTACCAGCGCATCGGCGCGGCAGCGTACAAGGCCGACCTCAGCAACACGCACGCGCTCATGGAAGCGCTCGGTCATCCGGAGAGCGGGCTGAAGTGCGTGCATATTGCCGGCACCAACGGCAAGGGCAGCACCTCATCGCTCATAGCTAGCGCGCTGCAAGAGGCGGGATACAAAGTGGGCCTGCACACGTCGCCGCACCTGAAGGATTTCCGCGAGCGCTTCAGGATCAACGGCGTGATGGTGAGCGAGGAGGTCGTGACACGATTCGTGGAAGAGCACCGCGCCACCTTCGAACCCATCGAGCCATCGTTCTTCGAGTGGGGAGTTGCCTTCGCGCTCTGGTGGTTCCGCGAGCAGCAGGTGGATATCGCTGTCCTGGAGACCGGCATGGGCGGCCGCCTCGACAGCACCAACGTGGTGACGCCCGAGGTGAGCGTGATCACCAACATCGGCTGGGACCATCAGCAGTTCCTCGGCGATACTTTGGAGAAGATCGCGGCGGAGAAGGCGGGCATCATCAAGCCAGGCATCCCGGTGGTGATCGGCGAAGCGCAGGGTGAAGTGGCCGAGGTGTTCAAGCGCAAAGCATCGGAGTCAGCATCGCCCATCACTTTCGTCGATCAGCGATCAGTGTTGCGCGTTACGAGCGCGCTGCAAGGCGAGCATCAAGTGCGAAACACGCGAACCGCACTCGCCGCGATCGATGTGCTGCGCGAACGCGGATGGCGAATCCCGGAAGCGGCAGTCAGCAGCGGCTTCGCGAACGTGCATGCGAACACCGGACTACGCGGGCGCTGGGAAGTGATCGGCCACGCGCCGCTCACCATCGCCGATGTGGCGCACAATGTGGACGGTATCCGCATGGTGAATGCGATGCTCGCCCGAACGCCGCACGATCAGCTGCGCATCGTGCTGGGAATGGTCAACGACAAGGACATCGATGCGGTGCTCGCATTGCTCCCGAAGAAAGCGGACTACCACTTCTGCAAAGCGGACATCCCCCGCGGCATGGATGCTGAGGTGCTTCGGCAGAAAGCGGAGCATCATGGGCTATCAGGAACGAGCCATGGTTCCGTGGCCGGCTCCCTCAAGGCTGCGCGCCTTTCCGCTGGCGAGCAGGACCTTGTGCTGATCACGGGAAGCGTTTTCGTGGTGGCCGAAGCGCTTTAGGCGCATCGTCTACATTTGCCGCCCATTCGGAAGCATAGCTCAGCTGGTTCAGAGCATCTGCCTTACAAGCAGAGGGTCGCTGGTTCGAATCCGGCTGCTTCCACCATCATCGCGGATTAAAGGAGCGTCCCTAGATTCGCGGCCCCTTCGGGATCTTAGCTCAGCTGGTTCAGAGCGCATGCTTCACACGCATGAGGTCACTGGTTCGAATCCAGTAGGTCCCACATCCGAGAGCCTTGGCAATAGCCGAGGCTTTCTTTTTCACCCCATGTGCTCAGCTGGTTCAGAGCGTCCCGTCCGCAGCTTGGCGTAAGGGAAGGTCACTGGTCCCGCATCGGGTGTGGGAGCAGCAGGTCCCGCGAAAGCCCCCTGCTTGACGCGGTGCTCGAGTATCGCAGGAATCAGAACTCGAGCATCACCCCTACGCTGGGAAGCACGGTGGTGCCCACATTCTCGACGAGCTTGGTCTGGTACCGAGTGGGATCAGCTGGGTCCACCACAGGCACTCCATTGGCATCGCGCTCCACATCCAGGAAAGGCGCTCCTGTAAGGGGGCTGCCCAGCAGATTCTCCACATCGAGGTAGAGATTCAGGTTCCAGCCAGTGTAGTACCAGCGCTTGTCCACGCGCAGATTCAGCTGGTTGAATGAAGGGAGCCGACGGGAGTTGATCGCCGTGTAGTCCGGCACGCCTTGCTGAAGCGCGTCCCATGAAGAGGTCCTGGCCGATGTGCCGACATCGAACGGGGTATATGGCCCTCCGCCCTGCAGACGCCAATTAAGGCCAACCTCCCAGTTCTTGCCGAAACGCTTGCCTCCGGTCAGGTTCACGATGTGACCGTAATCCCAGCTGCTGGGGACATACCGACCATCGGCATTGGTGAATTCACTCTTCACGAACGTGTATGAGAAGATGCCATAGAAACCCTTGTAGAGCCGCTGCTGCACCAGGAATTCCGCTCCATAGGCCCTTCCGGTCGATAACGGAGAGGCCAGTTCGTTGCCCACCACGCCGAAGTCGCCGCCCAGGTTCGCCAAGCTGATTCCCTTCTCCACCAGGAGCGGATAACGGTCATACCATTTGTGGAATCCTTCCAGGCTGAACTTGGTGCTGAACGAGGTGAAGTACTCCACCCCGGCCACGACATGGTCGGACTGTATGTAGCCGATGCCCTGGTCGATGTTGGCGAATCGATCCGCCGCGCGGAATCCGAGAACCGTGAAGGGCGGCAATTGGTAGTAACGGCCGACGTTGGCGTTCAGGTTAACCGCATCACTAACGGCGTAGGACATGGATAAGCGAGGTGACAGCTGCCCGATCGGATCGCTCAGCCGCCCGCCCAGACTGGTGAAGTCCGTACGGAGGCCCAGGCTCGCCGAGAGCTTTCCCATGGTGCGGCCCAGCTGCGCGAACGCCGCGTACTTGTCGAACGTGAGCTTGCTGTTGTAATCAACTTCCACGGGATTGCCCTGGATCAAGCGGCGGGTATAGGTGTCCGTGGTGTAGCGCGCGCGCTCATAGCCCGTACCGCCCACTAAACGCCAGGAGCCGTAGGTCATGGTGGCCTCGTAGCGGAACTTGTTCTCCGCTTCCTGGCTCGCATAATCCAGCAGCCGGCCCGCAGGGTCGCTGGTGTTGTTGTAGCGGAATTTCTCCGATCGGTTCGAGAGCATGCTTCGGCTGGCAACGATGGTGTGAAAGCCCTTTTCGACGAAGCGATCGTAGCGCGCGCCGACGGTGTAGTTCCACTGCACATTCACCGGGAGGTTCCCCAGGATGTACTGGTTCCGCTCCAAGGTCACCGGATCAGACACGCCTTCCTCCGAAGAGCGGTTCAGTTGAAGGTCGTCATAGGCTCCTAGTCCGAGGAAGGTGAGGCGGCTCTTCTCATTCAAACGGATGGTGTGCTTGAACTGCGCATCATTGTAGACGGGCAGGAAGGGCAGCTTCAAGGCTTGGAACAGGAACTGTAGGTAGCTGCGCCGGATGCTGATGATCGTGCTGGCGTTGCGCCCGGTCGGACCATCGAACGTGAAGCCCGCATCACTGCTGCCCAGCATGAAGGTCAACGTGCGCTGCTCCGTGTTCCCATCAGGCTGCTTGAACTCGAACACCGAGCTGAGCGTGTTGCCCCGAGCCGCCGGGAAGGCGCCTGTGATCACATCCACCTCGCGCACGAAGTTGACGTTGATGAGGCCAACGGGGCCGCCGCTTGAGCCTTGGGTGCTGAAATGATTGATGGTGGGCACCTCGATGCCATCCAGGAAGAAGCGGTTCTCATTGGGAGCGCCGCCCCGGATGATGATGTCGTTGCGGAAGCTGGCCGTACTGGCCACTCCTGGCAGCGCCCGCACCACCTTGCTGATGTCCCGGTTGCCGCCCGGGTTGCGCATGATCTCGGCACTGCCGATGGTGCGCACTGACAAGGGGCTCTCCACTGTTCGTTGGAAAGGTTGCCGGGTCACCTCCACTGCCTGAAGCTCCACTGCAGAGGGCTCCAGTTCGATGTCGAGCTGCACCGGGCGCGCCGTGCCCACCTGCACCTCATAGACCGTGCGCGGCTTGTAGCCCACGGAACTAATGAGCACGTTGTACAGCCCGGGCTTCACGCTGCCAATGCCGAAGGCACCAGCATCGTCCGTCACTGCCCCAAGCGTTGTGCCCTCGATGAGCACGTTCACGAACGGCATGGGGGCGCGGCTGCGGGCATCGCGCACCATCCCGTTCACCGTGCCTCCCTGGCCGAGAACAAGTGTGACCATGCAGATGCCAGTTAGAGCGAGGAATGACCGCAGTGCTTGGAGGTGTGACATTGTTATCTCAGTGAAGACAGCGTTCAACACACGTCAAGCAGCCCTTGTTCATAGGGGTGAGTTCATGGGCCGGGATCATCCATTGTCCGAGGGTGCATCATCAGAGAGAGTGTGCTGAAAATTTTTTCATAGTCGTAACCATCTCATATTCTGGCGCTTACGCAATCAAATGGATTTTGTTCATGATTTTAACACTTTCGTTAGACAACTCGCCGTTCTTTTGTCCAGTCTTTAAGTCAAACTCCTAAACAAAACAGCCATGTCAACCCTCGAGTTCAACGAGCAACTGCTCAGCCTGCGCCAGCAGCTTTACTACTTCGCCCTTGGCCTGACCAAGAACCGCGAGAACGCGCAAGACTTGGTACAGGAGAGCATCCTCCGGGCCATCACCTTCCGTGACAAGTTCCGTGACAACACCAACTTCAAGGCTTGGGTATATACCATTGTGAAGAATACCTTTATCAACGGCCATCGCCGCAACAAGCGCACGCGCGTGATCATGGATTCGGTGGAACGCGAGCGTGAGCAGGTGAGCCGTGTGCAAACGTCATCGACTGTGGAGGCCAACGTGAAACGCACGGAGCTCGAGCGTAGCCTTGGTCAATTGGACCCCGCCTTCCGCCAGCCGTTCATGATGCACTTCGAGGGCTTCAAGTACAACGAGATCGCGGCCCAGATGAGCATCCCGGTGGGTACGGTGAAGAGCAGGATCCACCAAGCCCGTCAGCGTTTGCAGGAATCGCTCACGGATCGACACACAATCAATTGATGAAGCACGCCGTCGTCATCGGATCGGGCTTCGCGGGCCTCGCCGCCGCCGCATCGCTGGCGCGCAAAGGCTTCCGTGTCACCGTGCTCGAGAAGAACGACCAGCCAGGCGGCCGTGCCCGCACCTGGAGCGAGCAGGGCTTCACCTTCGACATGGGCCCCAGCTTCTACTGGATGCCCGAAGTATTCGAGCGCTACTTCGCTTCATTCGGAGAGCGCGTCCAGGATCACTACAACCTCGTTCGCCTCGACCCCTCGTACAGCGTGGTCTTCGGTCCCGGCGAGAAATGGGAGATCCCGTCCGACCCGATCGCGTTGCGTGCGTTCTTCGACAGCAAGGAGAAAGGTGCTGGCGCGCAACTCAATCGCTTCCTCGCGGAGGCCCGATTGAAATACGACCTCGGCATGGGCGAGCTGGTGTATCGCCCTTCCTTGAGCTGGAGCGAATACATGCACCCCGGCTTGATCGGAGGATTGCTGAAGACGAAGGTCTTCCGCAGCCTTCGCAAGCATGTTCAGGCGCACTTCGGCGACGACAAGCTGCGCCTGCTGATGGAATTCCCTGTGCTCTTCCTCGGTGCGTCGCCGCAGAACACGCCGGCGCTCTACAGCCTGATGAACTACGCCGACATGGAACTGGGCACATGGTACCCGATGGGCGGCATGGGCCAAGTGGTAGATGCCTTCGTGCGGGTAGCCGAGAAGCAAGGCGTCGAGCTGCTGTGCGGCACGCCCGTGAAACGCATCGTGGTGGAGAAGGGCCGGGCCGTTGGCGTTGAGACCGGCAACGGCATCATGCGCGCTGACATCGTTGTGGCCGGCGCCGATTACCATCACGTTGACCAAGAGCTGCTGCCGCAGGAATCACAGGGCTACAGCAAGGATTACTGGAGCAAGCGCACCATGGCCCCGAGCGGTTTGCTCTTCTATTTGGGATTCGACCGACAGCTCCCGGACCTGGAGCACCACACGCTCTTCTTCGATGAATCGCTCGATGCGCACAGCGCCGAGATCTACGACGCGCCTTCGTGGCCGAGCAAGCCGCTCTTCTACACCAGTTGCGCGAGCAAGACCGACTCTTCCGTGGCCCCTGCGGGGAAGGAGAACATGGTCATCCTCATCCCCATCGCGCCGGGCCTGGATGACCGAAACGAGACCCGCGAGCATTACTACGATTTAGTGATGCACCGCTTGGGCAAGCACCTCGGTTTCGATCCGCGGCCGCATGTGGTCCTCAAGCGCAGTTACAGCATCAACGACCTTCAAGCCGACTACAATGCCTTCCGCGGCAATGCCTATGGCATGGCGAACACCATCATGCAAACAGGGCCGCTCCGGCCCACCATGAAGAGCCGCAACGTGAAAGGCCTCTATTACACCGGTCAACTCACCGTGCCCGGCCCCGGCGTGCCCCCTGCGATCATCAGCGGGCAGGTGGTAGCCGACCTTATTGAGAAAGAACACGCAAGCAAGCCCATCAAGGCATGAACACGATCACGCTTTTCGATAAGGTCTGCCTGAAGGCGAGCAGGCATACCACATATAGCTACAGCACATCCTTCTCGCTGGGCATCCGTTCGCTCGACAAGCGCTTCCATGCGCCCATCCACGCCATCTATGGCTTCGTGCGCTTCGCGGATGAGATCGTGGACACCTTCCACGGTTTCGACAAGAGAGCCTTGCTCGCGCGTTTCCGCGAGGACACCTATCGCGCCATCGAAGAAGGCATCAGCCTGAACCCCATCCTGCACAGCTTCCAGCGCGTGGTGAACGAGTTCCGCATCGAGCGCGAGCTCTACGACACCTTCCTGGACAGCATGGCCATGGACCTCACGGACACCGCCCATGACCAGCGCAGCTACGATACCTACATCCTCGGCAGCGCAGAAGTGGTGGGCCTGATGTGCCTCCGCGTCTTCTGCGAGGGCGACGATGCGCTCTACCAGAAGCTCAAGCCATCGGCCATGAAGCTGGGCGCGGCTTTCCAGAAGGTGAACTTCCTGCGCGACCTGAAGGACGATTACCAGAACCTGGGGCGCACCTACTTCCCTGGAATCGATGTGGGTGAGTGGAACGAAGCGACCAAGCGGAGGTTCGAGGCTGACATACAAGCCGACTTCGACGCTGCGCTTGAGGGCATACGCCAGCTTCCGAAAGGCGCGCGCTTCGGCGTTTACATGGCCTACATCTACTATGTGGCGCTCTTCAGGAAGATTCAGGCGCTGCCTGCGAGCCAGATCATGGCCGTGCGCGTGCGCGTGCGGAATCGCCGCAAGATCGCCTTGCTCACCACCAGCTACCTGAGGCACAGCTTCGGCATGCTCTAGACAACGAGCTAAGCGATGACGGCGGAAGATGAAGTGGTGCTGGTGAACGAGCGTGACGAGGCGATCGGCACCATGGGCAAATTGCGCGCTCATCAGGAAGGCGCGCTGCACCGCGCGTTCAGTGTGTTCCTCTTCGATGATCAAGGGCGCCTGCTCTTGCAGCAACGCGCTGCAGGCAAGTACCACAGCGCGGGCCGCTGGACCAATACCTGCTGCAGCCATCCGCGTCCGCACGAGTCAATCACGGATGCCGCCGAACGGAGGTTGCAGGAAGAGATGGGCATCGCCACGGACGTGGAACATCGCTTCAGCTTCATCTACCGCGCCGCGCTCGACAATGACCTGCAAGAGCACGAGTTCGACCATGTGCTCTTCGGGCGCTTCACCGGACGGCCGACGCCCGAACCGAGCGAGGTGGGCGATTGGAAATACGTGGCGCCCGACGTGCTGGATGAAGACCTTAAGAACCACCCCGAACGCTACACCGTGTGGCTGCTTGAATGCTGGCAACGCGTGCGCGCGGAATTGGCCGCCCAGGCCGCTTGAACACAACAGTAATCGTACGCACATGCTGATGAAGAAGTCAGGCGCAGTGATACCGCTCGCGCTGCCCGTGGAAGAGAGATCGATGCACATGGCTGCCATCGATACGCCCATGCGCCCCGATGCCTTCGCGCTATCGCCGAATGAGAAGATCGCCCGCATCGAGGGTCACTTCCGAGGAATCATGGAGACCCTCGGCCTCGACCTCGAGGACGACAGTCTTCAGGGCACCCCGAAACGCGTGGCCAAGATGTTCGTGAACGAGGTGTTCAGCGGGCTGGACCCCGCCACGCGCCCGGAGCCCACCCTCTTCGCCAACAAGTTCGCCTACAAGGGCATGCTGGTGGAGCGCGACATCACCGTGCACAGCTTCTGCGAGCACCACTTCGTGCCCATCATCGGCAAGGCCACGGTGGCCTACTTCAGCAGCGGCCAGGTGATCGGTCTCAGCAAGCTGGACCGTATCGTGAAGCACTTCGCTGCGCGGCCGCAAGTTCAGGAGCGCCTTACTGAGCAGATAGCCGCCGAATTGAAACGCGTGCTGCGAACCGATGACGTGGCCGTGTTGATCGATGCCGAGCACATGTGCGTGAAACTGCGCGGCGTGAAGGACGAATGCAGCAGCACTGTGACCACGCACTTCGGCGGACGCTTCGAGGAAGCCGATGTGCGGAGTGAATTCCTGACCTACCACAAGCGCTGAGGTGGCCGCCAAACCTCGCATCGGCATCCACTGGTTCCGGCGCGACCTGCGGTTGGCGGATAACCATGCCTTCTTCCGTGCACTGAGCGAGCACGGCGACGTGCTGCCGCTATTCATTTTCGATACCTGCATCCTCGAAAAGCTCGAGGACAGGCACGACCGCCGCGTGGACTTCATCCATCGCGCGCTGAGCGGCATGCAGGCCGCATTGGTGAAACAGGGCGCCTCCATGCTGGTTGAGCATGGCCAGCCAATCGACGTTTGGAAACGATTGCTCGAGCGCTTCGAGATCACCGCTGTCACTACGAACCACGATCACGAGCCGTACGCTTGCGCGCGTGACCGAGCGGTGGGCGAACTGCTGGCCTCGCACGGAATTCCATTCCGCCCATTCAAGGACATCAGCATCTTCGAGCGGAGCCAAGTGATGAAGGACGATGGTGGTCCGTACACGGTGTACACGCCCTACATGAAGAAGTGGCGGGCGCAGTTCACGCCGGGAATGGCCGAAGCCTTCCCGAGCATGGAGCACCTGCATCGCTTGTGGAGGACCCCGCCCATCCCACTGCCCAGCTTGCTTGACATCGGCTTCCACCCCACCGATCTGCAAGCACCACCCATCACGCTCGAAGAAGAATTGCTGAAGAACTACGACCGCACACGCAACATTCCGTCAATCATCGGGACCAGCCGTATGAGCACCCATCTGCGCTTTGGCACCGTGAGCGTGCGCGAACTGGTGCGCCGAGGCCTCAAATCCAGCCCGAAATACCTTAATGAGTTGATCTGGCGGGAGTTCTTCATGCAGGTCCTCTGGCACTTCCCGCAACCGGATCGGGCCTTCAAGCCGGCTTACGACCGCATCCCTTGGCGTGCGGATGAGGAGGGCTTCGCGGCCTGGTGCGAAGGCCGAACCGGCTACCCGCTGGTGGACGCCGGCATGCGCGAGCTGAACGCTACGGGCCTGATGCACAATCGCGTGCGCATGGTGGTGGCCAGCTTCCTCACGAAGCACTTGCTCATCGATTGGCGCTGGGGTGAGGCCTATTTCGCGGCCAAACTCCTCGATTTCGAGCTGAGCAGCAACAATGGCGGATGGCAATGGGCCTCCGGCTCAGGGTGCGATGCCGCCCCGTATTTCCGCGTTTTCAATCCGCAGCTGCAGCTGGAGCGCTTCGACCCTGAGTTAAAGTATGTAAAGCATTGGGTCCCAGAGTGTGGAACGGCAAACTATGCGAGGCCTGTGGTCGTTCATGAAGCAGCGCGAGACAGGGTATTGAGAGTCTACAAGGATGCCCTGTCAGCGCCAGTGAAGAAGCACGACACACAAACGCAACTCTTCGAATAGCCATGCCACGCAAGAAAAAAGCCCTAATCCTCACCCAACCGGTGAAACAAGGCCTCAAAGCGATCAAAGTGCGCCTTGATGCCCGTACGGTGATTACACTTGCCAGCCAGAAGGCGCTGGAATTCTGGCGCCAACGCTACCCCAAGCTGGAAATCATCGGCTAAGAGATGCCCCGTAAGAAACCCGCGCTCATCCTGGAGCGCCCTATTAAGAAAGGCGTTAAGGAGATCAAGGTGCGCCTCGACGCGCGCACAATCATCACCGTGAGCAGCCAGAAGGCCTTGGAGAACTGGCGCAAGCGGTACCCGAACCTGGTAGTGCTTCCGTAGCCATGGCCACCCATGTTCTTCAGCGTGAGCAACTGCTGAGGACCTCACTTTCTGAGGCATGGGATTTCTTCAGCACGCCACGCAATCTGGCGCGCATCACACCTAATGATCTGAGCTTCGCCATTCGCGAGCCGTTCGACGATTCGCCAGCTCACACCGGCCAGCTGATCACCTACACGGTGAAGCCGCTCATGGGCATTCCGCTCACCTGGGTCACCCGCATCGAATCGGTTGAAGCCCCCAGGAGGTTCGTCGATACGCAGCTGAAAGGCCCGTACAAGCGCTGGTGGCATGAGCACACCTTCGAGGAAGTGGAAGGCGGAGTGCTGATGCGCGATCGCGTGGAATACGAGCTTCCGCTAGGCGCGCTCGGTGAGGCCTTCCACGACCTATTGGTTCGCAACCGCTTGACGCGGATCTTCAACCATCGCTGGGCCGTTCTGGAGGCGCTTTTCGGCCAAACCAAGCGAACTGCGCCCGGCGCACCGGTGTTCTGAACGCATGAGCATCTGGGCCATCATCGCAGTCGTGCTGGGCACCTCCATCGCCATGGAATACGTGGCATGGGCAACCCACAAGTACGTGATGCACGGCTTCCTGTGGAACCTGCACAGCGATCATCACAAGAAGGACCACTACGGCTTCCTGGAGCGCAACGACGCCTTCTTCCTGATCTTCGCCATTCCCTCGATGACACTCTTCGTCATCGGCAGCTCAGCGGGCCTAGGAACGCCCTACCTGTGGATCGGGCTGGGCATCCTCCTCTACGGCATCCTGTACTTCCTCGTGCACGAGGTCTTCATCCACCAGCGCATCAAATGGCTGCGCAATACCCGGAACCCCTACTTCCTGGCCATCAGGCGAGCGCACAAGGCCCACCATAAGCACCTGGGCAAGGAGTATGGCGAGTGCTTCGGCATGCTGGTGGTGCCATGGAAGTACTACCGCGAGGCGCGCAAGCAGCTCCAGCAGCAGCGCGGGGGCCGTCCCTAGAGGGCAAAGCCCTATCATTGCGGCCCATTTCAACGCCCCTCGAGCATGGCCTCCACCGCCGACGTGAACATCGGATCCTACATCCGCTTCAACAACGACATCTGCCAGATCATGGAATGGCAGCACCGCACGCCGGGGAACCTGCGCGCGTTCTACCAGGGCAAGATGCGCAACCTGCGCAACGGCAAGCTCAATGAGCACCGCTGGCGCAGCGGCGAGACCATGGAAGTGCTGCGCGTGGAGGTGCACGAGCTGCAATACCTCTACCGCGAGGGCGACAACCTGGTCTGCATGGACCAGACCACATACGACCAGAAGTACATTCCGGTGGCCCTCTTCGGCGATGCCATCAAGTACATGCGCGAGGAGATGGTCGTGCAGATCGGCTTCGAGAGCGACACGCCCATCTTCGCCCGCCCGCCCAAGCAGGTTGAGCTGCTGGTCACCGAGGCTGAGCACGCTGTGAAGGGCGATACCAGCAACAAGGTGATGAAGGTGGCCAAGCTCGACAATGGCACCGAGGTCATGGTGCCCATCTTCGTGGAGGCGGGCACGGTGATCCGCATCGACACCGAGACGGGCGAGTACCTGGACCGGGTGAAGAAGTAGGTCGGATCCGCACATTATTGAACGAG
>Ga0169931_10006830_pt1 | contig 17087 bp, 16 predicted proteins | sample Kivu_15m_20L_FD_129675 | JGI IMG/M metagenome (GOLD analysis project Ga0169931, IMG submission 129675) | Freshwater microbial communities from Lake Kivu, Western Province, Rwanda to study Microbial Dark Matter (Phase II) - Kivu_15m_20L... | ecosystem: Environmental > Aquatic > Freshwater > Lake...
CCAGTCACCTTTCAACTTCGGAGTTGGAGAAGGAAGTTTGGTGACAAGTGGCATCAATTGCAGCAAATATCTTTTACCTTTTACCCACATATTTCCTACCTCGTCAACTCAGGTATTCCGAATAGGAATAACTTGGTTTGACTAGCTTGCATTATAAGGGATCTTGAAATACGCTGTAAACTTTAGCTGACAGAGATGCTGCTATCAGTTTTACGAGCCAGTAAAACTAGCCTCATTTCCAGAGGAAAGGTAATAGGTACATCTGGAGGCAAGATCCAAAATGCAGCCTTGAGGTTACATGGCACTCGTAGTAATGACTCAACGGCGCCTCCCTCTGCCATAGCTGCAGTTCATCTCGAAGATGGTACAACATTTATCGGTCGTTCTTTTGGAGCACATAAGTCTGTTGAAGGCGAGGTATGTATCCCCTTTTGGTCTATTTTCACACTTGAAATTGATATTTGCGATCATTTGGTTCTGAAACATTTCAATTTTTTTAATATTATCAAAAGGTTGTTTTTACTACGGGTATGGTTGGATATACCGAATCATTAACTGATCCATCGTACCAGGGACAGGTATGTTGCGTTTCACGGATATCTTACGATGATTCTTTCGGTCAATCGATTTCTCTGATAAATTCCTTTGGCTCATCTAATCTTGATAAAGATTATTACCATGACACAGCCAATGGTTGGAAACTATGGTGTACCTTCTCGAACTGTACTGGATGCCTACGGCCTTCCTGCATTTTTTGAGTCCCACAAAATCCATGCATCGGCACTTCTTGTTCAAGATTATTCACACCATTACTCACATTGGAATGCAGCGTCGAGCCTCGGAGACTGGCTTAAAGAAGAAGGCGTTCCTGGAATTTGTGATCTTGATACTCGTATGCTCACTAAGAAGATCCGACAAAAAGGAGCCATGCTTGGAAAAATTGAAATAGATACTTCAGCTCCCGCTCCTGATTTTACCAAGATGAAAAGCCCCAATCTTCGCCATCTAGTCGATGAAGTGAGCATAAAGGATGTTAAGGTTTACGGTAAGGGAAATCCAGTGAAGGTTTTGGCAGTTGACTGTGGTATGAAGTACAACATAATTCGACAACTTGTCAAACGAGGCACTGAGCTCACAGTTGTACCTTGGGATTACCCGTTTGCTGCCGAGATGCATAAATATCATGGTCTATTTTTATCAAATGGGCCTGGTGATCCAACCATGTGTGCTGCCACCATAGAAAATCTCAAGAAAGTTGTGAATGCACCCTTGTCAGAAGTCAAACCTATTTTTGGTATTTGTCTAGGCAATCAATTAGTTGGCTTAGCTGCAGGTGGAAAAGCTGAGAAACTACCTTTTGGTAATCGTGGTCAGAACCAGCCAGTTATCAACCATCAAACAGGTGAATGCTACATCACTCCACAGAATCATGGCTACCATATTAACTGCAGTACTCTCCAACCTGGGTGGAAAATCTTGTTCACGAATGCTAATGATGGAAGCAATGAAGGTATCGCTCATGAATCACGACCATATTTCTCAGCTCAGTTCCATCCTGAAGCATCATGTGGACCGACCGATACTGAATATATGTTTGACACCTTCTTGGAGGCGTGCCAAAAGCCATCTCAAAAAATCACCTTCCCTGTGAGGCTGCCACCTCCACCGAGACCGAGTGTTAAGAAGGTTCTTCTCCTTGGATCGGGTGGAACTTCCATCGGACAAGCTGGTGAGTTCGACTATTCTGGAGGTCAAGCTATCAAGGCCTTGAAAGAAGAAGGAATGGAAGTTATTTTGATGAATCCCAACATTGCATCTGTGCAAACGAACATGGACAACAAATCGAAGAGCAAGGCGGACAAAGTGTTCTTCTTGCCGGTGACTCCAGAGTTTGTTGAGGAAATAATCAAGAAGGAGAAACCAGATGGTATTGTTGTGTCTATGGGAGGTCAAACCGCTCTCAATTGTGCCGTGACTTTATATCTCGCCGGTATTTTCGAAAAGTACAACGTTCAAGTACTTGGTACTTCTATCGCCTCTGTCATCGATACAGAAGATCGTCAATTATTCTCTGATCGTCTAAACGAAATCAACGAGAAAATTGCTGAATCATACACCGCTGAGTCGATTCCAGATGCTCTTGCGGCGGCGAAGAAAATTGGTTATCCTCTTATGATTCGGTCAGCCTTCGCCCTCGGTGGTCTAGGTAGTGGTATTTGTAGAGATGAAAATCATCTACGTGAAATGGCTGCAAAAGCGCTCTCCACAAGTAATCAGATTCTTGTTGAAAAGAGTATGAAAGGTTGGAAAGAAGTTGAATACGAAGTTGTTCGTGATGCCTATGACAACTGTATAACAGTTTGTAATATGGAAAATTTTGATCCTCTTGGAATCCATACCGGTGAGAGTATCGTTATGGCGCCATCTCAAACCTTGTCCAATGAGGAATATCATATGCTACGTACAACCGCAATTAAGGTGCGCTTGTTTCCATTTATTGATTGATAGAAACTATGTATTCGTTATCTTAAATCTCACTGATAACTCATGATATCATGTGCTTGTATGTCCATAGGTCGTCCGACATTTGAAAATTATTGGAGAGTGTAACATTCAATATGCTTTACACCCAGAGTCACTTGAATATTGTATTATTGAAGTGAACGCTCGTCTATCGCGATCATCTGCTTTGGCGTCCAAAGCCACTGGATATCCCCTTGCATTTGTGGCCGCAAAACTTTGTCTCGGTTTACCATTGACTGATATTCAAAATGCGGTTACGAAGAAAACACAAGCTTGCTTCGAACCAAGTCTTGATTATATTGTAACAAAGGTCCCACGATGGGATATGGGTAAATTCCAAGGTGTGAATACCGAAATAGGCTCTGCAATGAAGAGTGTAGGAGAAGTCATGGGTATCGGTCGAACCGTTGAGGAGTCGTTCCAGAAAGCATTACGAATGGTCGACCCAGCCATTAAAGGATTTCAGCCAAGATTTGCCGTGTTCAAGAACATGGATGCGCTCAAGAAGGAGCTACAGACTCCGACGGACCGTCGCGTTTACGCTATAGCGCAGGCTCTCCATGATAAATCATTGACTGTTGACGAGATTCACGATCTCACAAAAATTGATCATTGGTTCTTACGCAGATGTGAGAACATAGTGAAAACCTGGCACAGCATGGAGAAATATTCTCTTGATGATTTGCCTATTCATTTATTGATTGAGGCCAAGAAAAATGGTTATTCCGATGTTCAGATCGCCCAAATTCTGAAAGGCAAACCATCTGAAGATGACGTTAGGAACAAACGTAAGAAGCTTGGTGTTACTCCATTTACGAAACAGATCGATACACTTGCTGCCGAATTCCCCGCGGATACCAATTACCTTTATATGACCTATAATGGTAGTGAGCATGATGTTGAGCCCGCTGATAGCGGTGTAATCGTACTCGGAAGTGGTTGCTACAGAATCGGTTCATCGATTGAGTTCGATTGGTGTGGTGTTAGTGCTATTCGTGCTCTCCGACACATGGGCTATAAATCTACGATGATCAACTACAATCCCGAAACGGTATCTACTGATTATGACGAATGCGATCGTCTCTATTTCGAGGAACTTAGTAGGGAACGTGTTCTTGATGTATACGATAGAGACAAGTCACAAGGTGTTGTCGTCAGTGTCGGAGGACAGATCCCGAATGGATTGGCTCTTCCCTTGGATAAGGCTGGTGTCAAGATACTTGGTACCCCAGCTAGCATGATAGACAACGCTGAGGATCGAAAGAAGTTTTCGAATGCTTTGGATGAAATCGGAGTTCAACAGCCCCGATGGCGAGAATTGATAAGTACTGATAGCGCGCTCGACTTTGCTGCTCATGTCGGATATCCAGGTTCGTCGTCCCATCTTCCTTGCAATTACTAAATTTTTATTTGCTTTCACTCACTTATTAGACCGTATCTAGTCCTTGTTCGTCCATCATATGTTTTGAGTGGCGCTGCAATGAATGTAGCCTGGAGTGACGAGCAGCTCAGAGCATGTCTCGAAGAAGCAGCCACTGTTTCTCAAGAGCATCCTGTCGTCATTTCAGAGTTCGTTGAAGGTGCTGTAGAAATCGAGATGGATGGTGTAGGCAAGGACGGTGAGCTTATTGCTGCGGCTATCCATGAGCACATTGAAAATGCTGGGGTACATTCTGGTGATGCTACCTTAGTACTCCCACCTCAAAGTTTATCTGCCTATACCAAGGAGAGAGTACGAGATGCATCGCGCAAGATTGCCAAGCGCTTGAATATTACTGGCCCTGTCAATATTCAGTTCCTCGCTAAGGGCACTGATGTGATGTGTATCGAATGCAACGTACGAGCTTCCCGTTCCTTCCCCTTCGTTTCAAAAACGATGGGTGTAGATTTCATCGAGGCAGCGACTCGTGCAATGGTGGGCGTTGAAACTGCCTCCATGAATTTGCCAACTTTGGAAACGAGAAATAGGCCGGCAAACTTTGTGGGAGTCAAAGCACCTATGTTCTCTTTTACTCGTCTTAGAGGCTCCGACCCTGTGCTTGGGGTAGAAATGGCTTCAACCGGTGAAGTTGCTTGCTTTGGATCAAATAAGGAGGAAGCATTTATGAAAGCATTGCTTTCAACAGGGTTCAAGTTACCCAAGAAAAATATCCTCATGTCTGTGCAAGCTGAATTAATGGACCGAGCAACACATTGTGCTTGGCAGCTTCATGAACTTGGCTATAACATCTATGCAACGAAGAAAACTGCTGATATCCTGAAGAAGAATAAGGTACCATGTACAGAGCTCGGATATCCTACAGAGAAGTCTGAGAACAGTGACGGAACTAACGTATTGGATATGCTACGCTCAAAGGATATTTGTCTAGTCGTTAATATTCCCACTCATAAATCTACTAGATTGGAGGATAACTTCTTAATGAGACGAACCGCTGTTGACTTCGGTATACCACTCTTGACGAATATGAACTTAGTCGAGGTTTTCACTGATGCCATGTACAAGTACAAAATGGAACAGGGACAAATGGTTGGCCTGAATCCTGATTCTTTGTTTGAACACTATGCTACGGAAAGCGATTCTGATGCATGGACCAATCCCAAGGAATATCACTAGACAAATAAATGATTGTTTGAGAACGTAAAATCTAGATCAACTTATTTTAAGCTATAAACTTTCTCTAAACACGCTACTAAAGCTATTGAGAGAGGAAACATTAGAAGTACAACGAGTCCAGTTAACAGGGACATTCTTTGTGTTCTTGTGACAGCGAATAGCACAATTTGTACAGCAATTATCGTGATTGTTTCCGCCGTATACTCCCACGCTAAACCCCTGAAAAAAATTAGCCCCATAAATATAGATAAACAGAAGGTGTTGTTCATACAGGCTGCTCCCTCGAGAGTAGAGAAACTGACAGATATCGATTTACGTGTTTTCTTGGCCGCATAATATATACTCGCAATAACTTCACTTGCATTTGAGGCGATAGGTGCGAGTACGAAACTAACATAAAAAGGCGAGATGTGACAGCGGTTTGCGATTTCTTGAAGGACATCTACCATAGGGTCTAGAATCCGTAAATTAAGGTCAGCACATTACAAAAACAATAAAATGATAGTGTAAATGAAGGATTTCCTACCTGAAAAGACCAATACAAGAAGAGTACCGAAGAAAAGCATAGTGAATGCTTTGCGCTTTATAGCTTTCTGCTGCTCAATTGGTGGTAAATGGGCAATATCATGAGGCACCTCCTCGTCTTCATCATCACCTGATTCCTTAAGTGCACCAACAGCCCCTTCCGTAAAATCATGGAGCAGTAAAGATCCTTCCGGGTCCAAATTAGTTTTAACAGTACGATCTGATCGAATCAAGCTGTAACAAACGTCGATGAACTCATCAAAACTAATGACCCCGTTCCCGTCGACATCGTAAATTGCAAATAACGAGCTCACTTCAACTTCGGAGATATCCTCTTTAAGATCTCGGAAAAAAAGTTTCATCTTCGAAGAGCCAAAAAATATATTCTTCTTAGTTAGTCTCGCTCGAGAAGCCGTAGATAGTGTCTAATAACGATTAACGTACCTCTGATTTAGTCAAAGTCTTACTATCATCTATATCATAATGCTTGAATGAATCCTTCAAAATTTCGGCTAAATACTCTTTCACTCTCAAAGGGGGAGGTTGACGACCACCACTAGTAACACTGCCATATTGATCTTGTGTATTAATACCCTCATTTTCACTATATGCTTTGACGATATCATAAAATGCACCAGATAAAGAGACATTTCCTTTGCTCAACATATCCTTAATAACCTCAAGTCTCTTTGTTTTCTCCTCATCATTTTTGGATGCCCGGACATGCATGATAAGATATGTAGTGAAAGCCGAGATACATACCAGCAAACCAAATAAGGCCCACCATTTCTCCCCTTTAGCAATTTCATCAGAAGGTCCATGAAGAAATGAAGCTGGTAATTGAATAATCAAATAGGGTAAAGTTGTAACAATCATGACAATACCACCATGTCGAACTTGAGATGATATTGAAACACCTGTTTTAAAAAGATGATCCGTAATTTTTGACTTAGCACTAAGTTTAGGTGTGGCTTGGTATGCGAGCCCATCTCCTTTCGGTTCAGAACGAATATCAACTCTCCCAACGAGAACACTCATACTCCATGGCACAGTTAGCAACATGATAGTAGACCCCGCCAATGCTCCAACGCCAACGGATAAAGTTTCTTGTGCATCTTGTATACTTCCCATACCAGAGAATAACTGAAAAAAAAACAGATGGGTCATATGATAAGAAAATCAGCACCGAATCTGAGCTGTAAGGCCTTATTTGTTTTAAAAATTATGAATGATGAACTAACCATGATGGCACCATCAGGCACTGCACCAAGTAAAGGTAGGACGACACCGCCGACCAATCCAGCCAACGATGGAACAAGAAGTAAAAGATCACTCCCACCTGATATTAAATTTGAAGCATAGAATAGTACATATCCGTAGCTTAAAACTAGCCATAAGAGACCCGTGACGCCCACTTGTGCAGGATCCTGTATGCATAGTATTGTAGTAATATGGAATTATTATACATTTGATAAGATGCACAGTAATGGAAAATGAATCGATGAAGTTACAACTTATAATTAAGTCTTGCACAGTCAAATTGTGTCGGTGATCGTAAGAAGTATTCAGTCAAAGATGGATGAAACCTGTATGTACTTACCACAGATGGGAACATGACAACTGCTTTAGTTAGTTATTAGCAAGAGATGAAATTGTTCAAGGGAAATGAAATTGTACTTTACTTTTAGTCTGAAGAATTTAATTAAAGAAGATCACGAATACGACGGGGGGCTATTTTTTAAAAAGGTAAAAAGGTTGCTTTTTTTGGCGATACGACGAGAAGGAAATCAACACGACCCAGCCGATTTGATTTACTGTATTCTTATTCCTAAAGCACGTCACAGATGAGAAAATAAATGGTCTACTTACTGTACAAGGTGTACAAGGTGTACAAGCTGTACAAGCGTACATACACAGGAAGAAGACGTCAGCTTTCTCTGTTCGGCATCGACGTGAAATTTTCTTGAAATTCCCTCTGATGATTCAGTAATAATCGATCGTCATAAGAAGAGACCGTTTTCTTCTATCAACAGATTGTACTGTATCCCATAGTATGTCATAATCGTCTCTTTCACCTTCTACAATATTATCATATGTTTACTACATGATGAAATTCCAATCCAGAGTATTACTAGCTATGTGGGCAGTGCCCATGAATATGTATTCAACAAACGTTATGGCATTTGTCCCCTATCACCCCTTTTCTAAATGTTCATGGATAACCAACCCATCGTCTTCTTGCTATAGAAATAATCATGTACATCAAATGTCTGCAGTTATCAAGTCAAGCAGTTCCAAACCAAAGTCAAAAAATATTTCACCTTCTATTTCTACATCATCATCTCCTTCTTCTTCCACTGCATCCGATTACGATTCAATCAATAAACTTACGTTCCGTGGATTGCAGCGAGCATGTCGTGACAACGGTTTAGTTTCAACTGGCAGTACAGCCACACTTCGTAATAGACTCTTGGAGTTTCATGGAATATCATTACATACTGGAACGAATACTCCAAAGACCAACGACAATGCCTTGACTTCATCCATACCAGAAGAGGTATGTTTATGTTCTTACTATGTTTATTCCTTTTTTTAGTAATCAAAAATCACAACATCAATCGTTTTATTCAAACACCTGTGTATGATGTACATAGCTTTGTGCTACAGACGGCATTCAATTTTGTGATGAATCCGATCCAGATTTTGATTACAAGGCCTTAACATCCGAGATATTACAAAAAGCAGAATTAGGACATTGGAAGGCTGCTATTAGAAAATTGAAACAGTTGCAGAAGAATTATTGTAAACCGGATCAAGTAATTCCTCAAGAGGTATACATGGCTGTATTGAAAGCATGTTCAGACAATCGTCTTCAAGGTGCACGAGCAGCAGAACCTGCTCGAAAAGTCATGGAGGAAATGGCAGATCGGAGTATACCCATTCCAGATAATATTGGGAATGCCTGTGTCGTAGATTGTCTTGGTTCAGGTCCGAATGGGACACACGATGGGTTTGGAGGGATTGATACAGCCCTGGCTATGCTTGCTGCCATGGAAAGGTCCCCCACGGTAGCGGACCGTATCAAGGCCGAATCGTACATCTCAGTTATTAGTGCCTTAAAAAGTGATGGTGCCATTGACGATGCCATATTGCTTTTGCGTACCATGGTGGTGGATCGATTCCTTACACCGAGCCTAAATATTTTTGCAGAAGTGGCACAAGGCGCAGTAAAAGATAAAAAAGCAGAACAAGTCCTACAGATCATGACCTTGGCAAAAGCTGCTGGATACGTATTGGATAACGTCGCTTCCTCTGAGGCCGGACGATCCCTTCTTGCTTGTGGCGTTATTGCTTCCGAGCAGCTAGGTAACGTAGCCTTAGGATTACGTCTTTTGACTGCCGCTAGTAAAGCTGAAGGGTGCTCTCCAGACAATGGAGATGCACTGGTCGCGGCTTCTTCATCGGCCGCCCAACGAGCATGCATGCTGATTCATAAAAAAGCCATAGAAGAAGCAATACAAGAAGATAACTGGAAACTTGCTGTTAAGATACTGGAACTCATGCCAACAAGGTCACTTATACCATCAGCCAGTGTTTTGAGAAAAGTGGTTAATATTTGTGCAAAAAGTGGGAAAAGTAGAAAAGCTACTGCGATCCTCCTAGACTGGGTGAGTTTTTAAAATTAGAGTTGGGCGTTGCATTTGATTTATTCTAACGCTTATATTCGTTATTTGATTTTTGTTCAGATAAAATTGTCCGAAGAAGGCAAATTAGAAAAACCACCTGTCAATGTCTTCAATACTGTGGTGAATACCTGTGAAATTTGTGGGGAGGAAGAGCTTACACTTGTGGTTCTCGAGGCTATGAAAAAGTCTCACAAGACTGATGGAAATATTATTACATTCAATATTGCTTTGAAACGTCTATCTAAACAAGGACAAGTGAGGGCCTGCGAAGGAATCATGATTGGAATGTTGGAGGCAGGTGTGGAACCTAATGTCGTCTCTTATACAACCTGTATTGGGGCTTGTGCAAAGAGTGGTGATTCTGCTTACGCCTACGAATGGCTAAGACGTATGCGCTCTAGAAATGTCAACCCCAATTTCCACACATACAACACCGCGTTAGCAGCTTGCTTAGATGGAAAGCTTCAATCAACAATAAGAGCTTCAACCATTGCCCGGGAGATGATGGTTGATGTTGCTAAGGAATTAGTTGTAGGGCTCGATGGTCCAGCTGAATACAAATCGGTTATTCCTGATCTATATACAAAGACTCTTGCTAGAAATCTCATGAAACAGCTGAGAGAAAACTGGAGAGCTGGTGAAATTGATATGGCTGTTGCTAAAGCCACTATCCGGGTTCCATTATTAAAACTAGTAGATTTTGATAATTCAAAAGTTACTGCTCCTGCGCAGTCATCGCCAGCAGCTGATCCGTCGGAGAAGTCAGTACGTGCAACGAAAGAAGATGAGGATGACGACAGCGAAGTGCGGAAATCAGAAGCTGAGGTTGATTTTAATGCTGTGGTGATTCTTTCGCAAAGTTCGCACCGGCAGGTTGAAGTTTAATAGAACCATTTTGACTAATAATATACAGTAGACATTCTTTTCAACTCATTTCTGTATATGTGTAGCTACTGGCCCCATCCAGCAATTGAGGAAGTTTGAATTAGTATATTTGTCTCTAGAAAAAGAGATTGCGTGTGAATAAAGCTTCGCTTGTGAATTAAGAGCGTATGATCTATCTCCAGTCAGTTAATTAATCCCATTAAGTTGAAGCAAATGAAATGTTACTAACTTTATCTGCAATGCCAAATTCTATAACTTACGCGCTGAATCATTATTGAACAAATTTCATCGTAATCAAAATAATTTCGAAGGAACTGTAATGATAATAAATGACCCGGGAGCTTCCTACGTAATGACAGTAGGGGTTTCAGTACCGCAGAATGTCTTGATATCGCAGAGTTGAAGTGCGATTTTCACTAGTTCCTCTAATGCCTCAGCTACAGGCAAATCTAGTTTGTCTTTGCTAGGTTCATACTGTTCAATATACATGCGAACAGTTGCACCTGACCCTGCAGTTCCTGAGAGACGGAAAATAATTCTAGATCCATCAGCCATCAAGAAACGGATGCCTTGTTTCTTGGTAACAGAACCGTCTACGGGATCAACATAGGTGAAATCATCGGCAGTGGCTATTGTATACTTTCCTATGTTTCGGCCCGTGTTGATCGAAAAATCAACTCTCATCTTGTCCATCATCGCAGTTGCTTGATTCTTGTCAACATTTTCAAAATCCCAACGACAGTAGTAGTTTCGACCATATGTTGACCAGTGTTCTTTAACGATGCTCTCTACAGTTACAAGAGGAGCGGTAGGATCAGGATTTTTAGAAGCCAAAATCGATAACCAAGCTAAAACAGCCCAGATACCATCCTTCTCACGAACATGGTTTGATCCAGTACCAAAACTCTCTTCTCCACAAATAAATGGCGTGTAGTCTCTACCCCCATACACAGCTTTGGAATCCATTAAGTTACCGAAGAATTTCCATCCTGTAAAATAAGGAAATGGTCATAATAAATATGAGTGAGTAAGTGCGTAGAAAAGTATGACGATCTGAATGTCTATGAAGGCTCGATTTACACACCTGTTGGGGTTTCGAAAAGATCGAATTTCAGGGCTTTTGCAACAAGATCTACAGCACCACTTGTAGGCATGGAGCGGGCAACTCCTTTCAAACCACCCTGAGCGCGAAAGAATGGAATAGAATTCGCATATGCAGCAATGATAGCCAAAGAATCAGAAGGCGTGACAAAAAACTGACTACCTAAGATCATATTTCTGTCTCCATCACCATCGGCTGCAGCACCGAAAGATGGTACTTTTCTCTCTCCGACTTCAATCTTTAATCCAGCTTTGTCAAGCCCCATGGTGTGAACGAGTTCTTTGGCATATGTTAAATTTGGATCAGCATGACCACCTGCAAAATCATCTTTAGGCACGGCATTGACGCATGTGGATTCTGGTTGACCAAGCTCGTCTACGAAAACAGCCTTCGCGTACGGACCATTGACGCCATGCATGGAGTCGTAAACAATTGAGAAATCTTTGCGGTCAAGTAATGCCTTAATAGCTTTGAAGTCGAAAACCGTTTTGAGAAGAGCCACGTGATCCTCTGTTGATTCAATTACCTCAACAGTGACTTCAGTACTGCCATCGTCACTACGGATCGTTGTACTTCCAGCCGAGCTAATGTCAATAATAGGAAAGTTCGAGCACATCTTGTACTCTTTGATACTAGTAGTATTTGCATATATGGCATTGGTCAATTTCTCTGGAGCAGGGCCTCCATTTTCGCAGTTATACTTAATGCCGAAATCCTCATCAATACCACCCGGGTTGTGGCTTGCTGTTAAAATAAATGCACCAAAAGCCTTCTTCCAAGTTGGGCCTCGCTCCCTAATTACAGCAGAAGTCGCAGGTGTTGATAATAGACCATCCTTTCCGATCCACAGGCGCTTCACACCGTTTGCTACCGCAATCTTGATAATAATCTGAATAGCCTGATCATTGAAATAACGACCATCTCCACCAACGACTAATGTTCCATTCGTAACATCGGTGCCATTCTGTAAAAGTGCATCAAATGTCGATTGAACAAAGTTGCTCAAATAGTGTTCTTGCATAAACTCCTTGGTCTTTTTTCTTAGCCCAGAGGTGCCTGGCATTTGACCATCGAACGCTTTTGTCTTGATAGCAAAAGACCGAAGTGGACCAAGACCTGGAGCATTTGTAAGATTAAGTGTCACGTTGGACAGGTCCCCGGAGGGTATTAATTTGGGTTCACTACTTTCGTTAATAATGGATACATTTCCAGTTAAGGTTGTCTTTTTTGAAAAGCGAACGAGTCCTTTAATACTGAGATACTGACACTTGACGAGCGATGGGATTCCATCAACAGTAGATTCCTCTAGATTTGCAACAAATTTATACTTCTTGCTGTCAAGGTCAATGACTGGAGCACTACCTCCGCATGCAGGATTCAATATAGGGACATAGTCTTCATTAATGATGTAGCAGTCACTTCTGAGAAGGAGCAAATCGTTGCATTTCTTTACAGGTGCAAAACGATCACGTGACACAACAATAGCCGATGCACCTTGAAAAAGTTCGATAGCAGCACCCATGGCAGTTTCAAGTTGAATTACAGCCTGAGATTTGTCATCTTGTGGATCAACAGTTTTGAGATTTTTAATCATTGGAAGAGGAATGAAACCACCGAATTTATCAACAATCTCTTTGAGCTTGTCAAGTCTAACCCATAAATTGTTCGTGTTGAAAAAGCGATGCTTCGTTATATCTTGAAAGTCACGCTCATCTGCAGCAGCACACATAGCTGACTCACGAAGAATGAGCTGATTATCAGCCTTGCGAATGGCAAGATGCCCTCCTTTCTTGTCGTTTTCAGTACGCTCGCAGCATTCCATCATAAATGGAGTTTCGTTAGCTGCAAAATACGTAAGAATCTAGAAAAGAGAAAGAGACGTTCTTGAAAAAAATTCCGATGAAAGTCATAAATTATACAGACACGTTAACCATACCTGTAAATCAAGTGTTGCACCAAGGTTATCAGAGTTTGAAACGAACATGTACTTGTATCCGGATGCAAGCAGTTCATCCAAACGCCCAGATCCGACAAGTGCGGCGTAAAGATCACCATGGCCAGGAGGACACCACTCATTTTCAGGGTTTGATTCACAGACGGCGGGCTAATAAGACCGATAGAAAGTGAACATATTGAGTACTTGTAATATAAAATGTCATGGCAGCAAAATTGATATACTAACCTCAAAAGTATGGAGATCCAACTTTGGAACTTTGTTTTGCAAAAGTTCCAAACCATTTTCTTTCACAAGTGTTGGATACTTTGCAGATAAATATTCTAGAGTATCTGAAGAAGTTGAGAAAGAGTTCATGAGCATGAACTTTACATCAAAGCCGTATTTCTCACGCATTTTCACAACTTGCTTTGCAGTCAGGTCAAGGAATGTATCACCATCCTTAACTTCAAGCAGTGACTTGGCCTTATCGAGACCCATACCAGTGCCGAGCCCACCATTGAGCTTCAACACGACCGTACTTCTTAACAAGGCAACATCTGGACTGCTAGTAATTGATCCAGAAGAGACGAGATCAGGGACTGGGTTGATATCTATTTCTGGAATGATACCCGTGTTTCCTGAGACCAAGGAGTTGAACGTAGATTCAAATGCCGATATCGCAGACTGAGAAATCTTCTCTGCCTCCATTTTCGACTATTAAAAAGGTAAAAAAGAAAACCGATCGATGAACGATTCTGTTGCTATTGGAGAGGAAAGGCGTCACGAAATTATTTTTTTAGCCTAGCTCCTACTATTACTTACTCTTACAGAAGTAAATGACACCATCTTGGACAACGTATGACAATTAATATTTGCTCTGTCGGTTGTAGAAGGTTGCGCAGTCAAAGTATGATATAGAAATGAATTATCAAGATCTCTTTGCTGCAAAGGAGAGCTGATGTTGATGAAAGACGTAATCGAAGATGCGAAGTCACATCTGACCCCCTTTCTTCTTCAACACGTCTACTACTGTACACGCTTCCGTTTTGGCTTACGTACTAGGTACGAGGAGATTCGTGCATAGTGTACTCGAACCCTGTACTTCACTGGTGCACGTGCTTCAAGTATCAGAGAGCATTGCTATGTAATTGCTAGTCCTATAGTGTAGTAAGTCTTCATTCATCGTTCATCTTGATTGTGCATATCTAAATATCTATCGGGCATATATGAAAGGGCATTTTCAGGCGAATTAAAATGGCCTTACCGAGCCTAACATCCGTCAGTTATATATTGTTTAGCTAATGAGAATCCAACCATAATACGATCAGTATGAATGGAGCACTGAAATGGGACCACGAAGGAGTCACAACATCTTTCTGTATAACGAATGCAACTTCGGGACAAGAACCTTATCTTCTTGATAATGTCATGGTGTTAATAAATTAAAGCGCTATATTGTGGATCGTTGGTGGTACATTTTTATAATGATTTTGATATTGTTGAGACTCCATTCATAACGAATGAGTCATGGTCGAATGATCATTATAGTTGGCTCGAAAGTCACGCATGCAGCAATGAAGAATCGAGACTGTTGGATGATAGACGGCGAAGTAAATCAAGCCATATGAATTCGCTGTTGATATCCACATCATTCAATTTCGGAGTTGGTAAAACGAGAAAACGTCCTGCATGTACCACTTTCCAAAGGGCAGCGTTGGTATCCAGATAAATCGTGTCCGTTGCGAATACAGTTCATTTGTAGTTGCTCTTCATGGGGAAAGGTCTATCTCAATGGTCATCAAATCACCGGTCACATTTGCTGAGAACCCGTCTCCAGAAATTTATGAAATCGACATATTCATGGGAAGAGTTACCGATTAATTACCGAAAAATATTATTTAGGTCTATAATTTACAAGTGTGCCTATTTAATGTATAATCATTATCAATTCATGTTCTATTTCGAAAGGGATTAGCAGCTTCCATAGGGTCATCAATAATTGATCCGTTAACAGGTTCATCATCATCATCCTTATGATTGTCTGTAAAAGTCGCGGAATCTACTTCAACGTTCACTGAAAATAATGCGCCATCAGGTCGCGTTATCTTAACAGTACAAGAATTCTCGTTACGAGATGAAGTAACTTCAACTAAAGCCGTATCGCCTTCACATAGAAAGCCTTTTATTATCGCTTCACTCACGGGATCTTCAAATATTCGCTGAATCGCGCGTCGCAAAGGTCTGGCACCATATAGGGAAGACTCAGTTGAACCAAGTTTCAAAATTTGTGACAAAGAATTCTCCGATACTTGAAGCGATATATTCCGTTCTTGCTTCGCACGTTGAATGGTACGCTGTAGTAAACGGTCAGTGACGGATGACAATTCTAATGGGGTCAATTGCGAGAACACTACCACCTCATCTATCCGGTTCAAGAATTCAGGCTTCAACGTTGCTTCTAGTTCCCCTTTGACAGTACTGAATAATTTTCTATAGAATTCGGGATTTCCTGCGTCTTCATCACTGGTCGATGATAGCTCATCCGACGAGCCATTCAAACCATCCCCATTATCATTTGAGTTCAGCACATACCAAATCTTGTCTAAAAACTCTTTCATTTTCGGATTTTCACGCACAAGTTTGTCAAAATCCTCAGGGGCGCTATCTTTCAACAACCGAAGAGAACTCAACATGTCACCATCAGTTGCTGCATTCATTAATATTGACGCTGCTTTAGGGTCAGTCTGTAACCGCGAGATGATAGTGGCCGTATCAAAGGTTTCAGGGTCATTCAAGGGTAGTGGTAATCGTTTGTCATTATCACTTTTATTCACCCAATCCTTCGTGACATCAATAATCTTCTTGCTGCCGATGTTGCTAGTCATAATAAGTATCGAGTTCTTGAAATTGACAGTTCGACCTTTTCCATCAGTCAATATGCCGTCATCGAGAATTTGTAAAAGTATTGATAAAACGTCTCCGTGAGCCTTTTCCAGTTCATCGAGAAGTACGATTGAATGAGGTGCTGTAGACGTCGATAACTCGTAAGATGAATAACTATATTCTCTGCTATATTAAAATCTAAATAAAATAGACCTCACCTGTTCGTACGGCTTCAGTGAGCTGGCCACCTTCTTCATAGCTGAAAATAGAACTATTAGTGTCTAATTATTCATTCGATGGATGTCAATTAGGCTTTAGTGAATATCTTACCCGATATAACCTGCGTCCGAGATGGTTAAAGAAAATAAGGATTACTGTAAATATGCATATATCGACTGAAATCACTTCCACGACTCACCTGGAGGAGGACCTGTCAATCTACTAACGCTATGTTTCTCCATGTATTCACTCATATCAATACGAACAATATCCTTCTCACTACCGTAGTACGTTTCAGCCAACGCTTTGCAAAGCTCAGTTTTGCCGACACCTACAAAAAGTGTACAAGCGAAAGATAACATACACAATACTTAATAATTTTTAAAAGCATATTTACAATACAAAATCGGTGAACATACCTGTAGGTCCGCAGAACAAAAAGCTGGCGACAGGACGATTCATATCTCTAAGGCCTGACCGAGCACGACGTATGGCACGAGCCACTGATTTTATAGCTCGACTCTGTCCCTTGACTCTTTCACGAAGAACTGACTCAAGACCAGCTAGGCGATCCTGCTCTCCTGATTGAAGCTGTCCAAGAGGTATTGATGTCCACCGGTGAATAATATGCGCTATAATGTGTTCGGTAACTTCCTTTTTCGCCGAATCTTTGGAAACGGTTAAAGATAAGTTTTCTAGTTGTACCAGTGCTCC
>Ga0169931_10006831_pt1 | contig 17086 bp, 22 predicted proteins | sample Kivu_15m_20L_FD_129675 | JGI IMG/M metagenome (GOLD analysis project Ga0169931, IMG submission 129675) | Freshwater microbial communities from Lake Kivu, Western Province, Rwanda to study Microbial Dark Matter (Phase II) - Kivu_15m_20L... | ecosystem: Environmental > Aquatic > Freshwater > Lake...
CAAGCCCTATCGTCCCGATGATAACGGCTGGGGTCGGGGAAGCCGCCCCGTTATCAATGTCAGTTTCCTTAATGCCCTAAAATATACAGAGTGGCTCAGCGCGAAAACAGGACAGACATACCGGCTGCTGACCTCCGACGAATGGGAAAGCTTGTATGGTACATTTTTGTTCACCTGGAGTTCTGTCAGCGCCGAGCTGCCTGCATGCGACCAGAGCCTCGTCAACGGAGCGAACTTCGATGCCTGTGAAGATGATCGGACCCGACCGGTTGGGTCATTCCAACCGGATCCCAATGGAATGTACGATGTGCAGGGCAACGTGGGCGAGTGGGTGAATGATAAACCGACCGACGGCTACAGCACAATCTACAACCGAACAGTCCGAGGCGGCTCCTGGTCCGACCGGCGCAATTTTCTCCTAGGTTCTGTGGCGGCCAGTCATCCTTTAGATCATAGCGGAACCAACATCGGCTTCCGCGTCGCCAGAGACGTTTCACTTCCTAAACCTTGATGTGACGGCAGGCTTTGACCTCCTGCATCTTTGATCCGCTCTCTTGGAAATGGTACGTACCCACGTATGTCCTCGGACAGGAATGAGAAGGTGGACGACGCACGATATCCAAGCCCTTCCGCCAGACAAGATGACCCCCTCCCAGTTCGCCGAGGCCCAGAAGCTGGTCGCTGAGCAGAGGCCGAAAGATCGGGCGGAGGCTCTCGCACCAAGGTGGCGAGGCCGAGCTACCCACCTGCACAGCTGGCTTGACGACCCGGGCCCCAGCAACAGCCCAGAGGATCTCGGTCAGACAGCTGTCAACACCTGCTCTTATGACCATACGCCAACTCCCCCCAAGCGACACCCAGCGATCCCTGAGCTACAGGAAGCGACCGAAGACCACGGTGGCGCCAACTCCAGGGCGGCATTCCCCTGCCACTCGCAGAGCGTCTCCTTTGTCTGTTTCGCAGTTTACACTCGCGAACGTTCATGGCCGACGCAGCGCCTGCCCCTCTTTGAGGATCGCTTTCCCGTGCCCTTTACGGTCAGGCGTTTGAAGCCTTTGGCGCCAGTACGCTTTGGGAAACGCCTGTATCGAGAACCCCACGTCTGAGTATGCCCTCGTCATGGCCAGAACGCTTCGCGGCTGGGAAAACAACGTGCGCCTCAGATTGCCGGGGGCATAGACGTTTTTCATAATCGTGCAAACCGGGTTACCACGACGGCCGCAGCTGATGCTTCATCGCTCACAGGCCAGGATTGGTGCTGGCCTTACACAGCCAGAGCCCGTTCGGCGACAATCCCGCGGGACGGTGGACAGACCAGGCTCGAGTGGGTTGGCTATAGCGACGTCTGCTCTTTCCCGGTGATCCGCGCCCCCCTGTTGGGTTTCTGTCTCCATCCTGGCGCACTCGCCATCAACAAACTGCTTGGTGCAGCCGGACGCCGCGAGCTGCTGCATTATCTCTGGTCTGATGATCGTTCCAAGGTCATGAAAAGGCCCCATGGCTGCTGGCGGGGTAAAAACCTGCGCCCCGCTCAGCCACGCCGACCACGTCGTACCAGGCTACGCCATGTCTCCGGACGACCAGGCACGAGCGTCTGGCGTTCGTCACAAACCACGGACGTGCTGAGAAAAACTCTAACGGCTTTTCTGCTGAGCCTTCTCTGCCAGTTGTTCTTCCACGAAACGGATCGCGTCGCCCACTCTGCGCATGTTCTCCTCCTGATACTCGGAGAACACAATGGAAAACGCAACTTCAAGATCAGTGATAAACTGAAGTCTGTCGTGGTCATCAGACCCCAGGTCGATATCAAACGACGTGTTGTTTCTGACATTGGATGCTGCGACGCCAAATACATCTGCGACGATCGACTTCACTTTTCGAGACACGTCACTTTCGGCGGGCGAAGTCTGGGTAGTCTGCGTGGTTTGCGCCTGCGCGGGATGCGGTAAGCCTGCCAGGGCGATCCCGGGCGCCGTCGCCATCGCCCCCACGGCGATCCGCATCAAAATCCCAACCAGCGGGTTCCGCGACATCTGTTTCATGGTCGCCTCTCTCCATATTGCCGCTGAAGGTCTCGGAAGAGGACGTTCGTGTCAATGCAGCAACCTGCTGAATGCCGAGTACTGGGTCTGATGCGGCCGCTACATAAGCGGTCGGCTGACGGCTGGATCAAGCAAAGGCTGAGTTGGTCCGGTTTCTCTGAAAAGTTCCCGTGCGTTAGATAAGTGGATGTCCACCTCGATTATGCTGCGACCGGGATGGGCTACAGCAGATTGGGAGCCGAAGAAGCAGGCGGCGCTGAAGCGCTGGTTCGGCAGGTTGAGTGGGGAGGGTGCTCACGATGACGACGACACCAGACCTGAACAGGTTGCTCAGCACGGCGGATGCGGCCGAGCTTCTCGGCCTGCAGCCGTGCACGCTGTGTGCATGGCGCGAGGACGGCAGCCAGCCTGGCCTTGCCTTCTTCAAGCTCGGCAAGGCGGTCCGCTATCGTTATGGCGACCTGCTCGCCTTCGTCGAAACGCGACGAGCGTCGAGCACGCTCCTGGCGCGCCAGCTTCCCGCGCCGCGCCCTTTGATTCCGCCGACCGCCTCCAAGGCGAGAGAGCCTCAGCAGCGACCCAAGGCCAGAAAATCGCCCAGGGTCGTCGAAGGCCAGCAGTCGCTGTTCTGAGGCGCCCGGGTACTCGCAAACGTAGGCCGGAGATCGAGGTATGAAAAAATCACACCGCATGGTAGACTCGCCAGATTGGGAGCCCGCCATGACCACGATCGCAAAACGAACCATCAGCCTTCCGGCCGACCAGGCGTCGTTCATCGACGACAAGGTGAAAGCCGGGGAATATGCGTCGGCCAGTGAAGTTGTCAGGGCCGGGTTGCGGGCGCTGAAGGAGCGGGATCAGGCGGTCGAGCACTGGCTCCAGACCGAGGTCGCGCAAACCTATGACGCCATGAAGGCTGATCCGGCGCGCGGCGTTCCCGTTGATGAGGCCTTCGCGCAGCTGCGTGCTCACCACACAAGGCGACTGAAGGACCAGCCTTGAGGACTCGGGCCGTCATCCTGTCCCCGGAAGCGCAGCGCAATCTCACTGCACTTTACGACTACATCGCCGAGGTGGCCTCGCCAGCCGTTGCGGGCCGATATCTGGAGAGGATCGAGGCCTATGTACGAGGCTTCGATAAGGCCGCCGAGCGGGGGACAATGCGCGACGACATACGTCCCGGGCTGCGGATCGTGGGCTTCGAACGGCGCGTCACCATTGCCTTTGCGGTTGAGGAAGCGCGGGTGATAGTTCTTCGGCTCTTCTATGGCGGGCGAGACTGGGAAGCCGCTCTTGAAACGCCTGAGACCTGAAAAGTCGGCCAAGATCGCGAAAGTGCGTCTCGGACAAATCGCCGCTCGGCCAGCGGCGCGGCTATCCTGAATGCGCTGCGTCGTTCGAGCATAACTCCTTGCCGGATCGTGCTCGAGGGCGACAGAGTTCGGCGATGGCCTCGCGTGTGGACTGCCTGACCTCTGCGTTGGGCGCCAAAACGCATCACGAGAGCGATCGTGCGCCCAACGGACAGCCAACCGTCTGAGGCTGATCGCGTGGCCGATCATTCCCGACTATTCCCCGCGACACCCCTTGCCGGACCGGGGCACTGACGGGGCACCGTGTTTTCTGGTGGTTGTGAGGGGCCGGTTAATCCCTTGTTTTTGATGGTCGGAGCGGCGGGATTCGAACCCACGACCCCCAGTCCCCCAGACTGGTGCGCTAACCGGGCTGCGCCACGCTCCGCCAAATCAGGAGCGCCCTTATAGGCGCCTCATGCGCGACCGGCAACCAGATGTTTCCGAATGTCGGCAGGATAAACAGAACGCTTACCGGTCAGGCTGCTGCGCGAACCGCATCTATACGGGATTTGAGATCCGTCAGCTCAGCCAGCAGGACTTCCAGACGCTTTCGGGCCGGCGAGGACTGACTGAGTTCTGCTGCGCGAAAGTCTCCCTGCACCATCGCATCGCGCACAGCGTTCTGAAGATCACGTACAGACACCCCTGTCCTGGAACTGACAGCCATAGACCCATCCCCCGGCGCCTCTGAGTGCGACCGGGCGCCGCCGCCCGGATCAGTCGAGGCTACTGCTGTAGTCGGGCAGCCCGTTTCCCCGCTCAGAATACTCAGCGTCTCACGGACCGACAGGCCCTGTACGTGCAGGAGATTCTGAAGCTTCCGCAACACGTCCATATCTGCCGGTCCGTAAAGGCGCCGGCCATCGGCCCGCTTCATGGGAGACAGCGCCTCAAAACGGGTTTCCCAGGAACGCAGAACATGGGCTTTGAGGCCAAGCTCTGCGGCCGCTTCTCCGATACTGCGGAGGCGCTCGCCGCCTGTAGCAGCGTCCTCCGTCGACGCCTCGGATGAAACCAGCGGCGTCATATGCTCAGCCGAATCCGATCCATCCTCATGCCTGAGGGCTGCGGCCGCCTGCGATGTCAGGTTCATCAGTCTCTCCGGGTAAGCGCAGCCTCAACCCTCTGGCGCAACAGCGGCGAGGGCTTGAACGACACCACCCGTCTTGCAGAAATCGGAGCCTCTTCGCCGGTCTTTGGATTACGACCGACGCGGGCTTTTTTCCGACGAACGATGAAATTGCCGAACCGGGCAAACTTCACGTCGACATCGTTTTCAAGATCCTGACAGACCAGCTCAAGCACGCGCTCAAGAAAGTTACTGGAATCCTGCTTTGTCAGCCCGGCCTTCTGGACGAGCCGATCGACGATATCTGCGCGAGTCAGCGTATTCTCGGGCATGTTCATCTCTCCGGCGACGTCCTGTTTTTACCCCCGCGCCGCGACCTTGTTAAGGGGGGCGCCCGGCAAAATACCCGGACACGTCATTCGTTTACGACTTATTAGCCAGCCGCATCCGGCGCCGGTGGGCCCGGCTACATGCGAAGCAGAGCTGAGCCCCAAGTCAGGCCGCCGCCGATGGCTTCAATGAGGACCAGATCGCCTGACCGGATGCGCCCGTCAGTGACGGCTACGTCAAGCGCCAGGGGCACCGATGCGGCGGACGTGTTTCCATGATCGGCGACTGTGGAGATGATCTTTGTCTCCGGCAGGCCAAGACGCTCAGCAACGGCTGAGAGGATCCGCTGGTTGGCCTGATGGGGCACGAACCAGTCGATATCGGATACGTCCAGACCTGCGGCGGCGGCGGTAGCTCTTACGCTATCGGAAATCTTGCTGACAGCATGCTTGAACACCTGGCTGCCGACCATGCGGAGGTGTCCGACAGTCTGGGTCGAGGATGGCCCGCCATCGACATAGAGAAGATCGCGATAGCGTCCATCCGAACGCAGATGCACCCCCTTCACGCCCCGTCCGCCGGCGCTGGCCCTGTCCTGTCTTTCTAGAACGACCGCTCCGGCCCCATCGCCGAACAGCACGCAGGTCGAACGGTCCGACCAGTCGAGTATCCGTGAGAACGTCTCAGCTCCGATCACCAGAGCCCGCTCGAACTGCCCGCGGACAAGAAAGTTATCGGCGGTCGCAATCGCATAGACAAAACCCGAGCAGACCGCCTGCAGATCGAACGCGGCGCCGCGGGTAATACCCAGCTTGTCCTGCACGATCGTGGCTGTCGCAGGAAAGGTCAGATCCGGCGTCGCGGTGGCCAGCACGATAAGGTCGATGTCGTCAGGACCGAGGCCAGCAGCGCGCATCGCACGTCGGGCGGCCTCAGCGCCCAGATCGGATGTCAGCTGACCATCGGCGGCGATGTGACGCCTGAGGATACCCGTCCGGGACCTGATCCATGCGTCGGTCGTATCAACCATCTGCGAGAGTTCATCATTGGTCAGCACCCGTTCCGGCAGGTAGCCGCCAGCAGACCTGACCACTGAGACGAAGTCACTCACAACACGCTTCCGTCCACGTTCCTGCATACCCCCTGCATGCCAACCCTACTCTGCCGTCTGCTGCTGTGGCAGTCTATCGGTCGAGGGGGCCAGCCGCCGCAGATTGGCCTCAACATCCGCCCGAAAGTCGCTCTGCCCCATACCAGCGGCGACCGACACCGCCTGAGCAAATCCAATGGCGTCGGTTCCGCCATGACTTTTGACAACCACGCCATTGAGACCGACGAAAACAGCCCCGTTGACCTTGCGTGGATCCATCGCTGCGCGGAACTTTTTCAGCGCAGGCATAGCCAGCATTGCGCCGAGCATAGCCAGCGGACCGGATTTCAGGGTGTCCTTGAGCATGTCGGAAATCATCCGGGCGATGCCTTCAGCGGTCTTCAGGGCGACATTCCCCGTAAAGCCGTCCGTGACGATAACATCCACATCGCCATTGGCGATCTTATCGGGCTCGACGAACCCCCTGAAATCAAAGGGCAGAGACGATTCACGCAGCATGCGGGCGGCTGTGCGGATCGCCTCATGTCCTTTGAGCTCCTCCTCGCCGATGTTCAGGAGGGCGACGCGGGGGTTCTCCACGCCATTCACGGCCCGTGCGAAAGCTGCGCCCATAACCGCGAACTCGACAAGCTGGCCGGCGTCTGCGGTGATATCAGCGCCAAGATCGAGCATGGCGCACACGCCCTTACGCGTCGGCCAGCTGGCGACAAGCGCAGGCCGATGGACAAAATCCACCTTGCGCAGGATGAACATAGACAGGGCCATGAGGGCGCCGGTGTTGCCCGCTGAAACCGCCGCGACAGCCTCGCCTGCCTTCACCGCCTCGATTGCGTTCCACATCGAGGTGCCTTTGCCCTGCCGCAGCATCTGACTGGGCTTGGCGTCCATCGCAACCTGTTTGTCCGTATGGCGGATGGTCGAGCGGGCGGCTGCGGCTGGCGCCCTGGCCAGGAGCGCCCTGAGCTGGGCCTCGTCTCCATGGATAAGAAAATCGAAGCCGCCGTGGGATGCACAGAAGCGCTCGAGCCCCTCTATGACGATACGCGGCGCATGGTCTCCGCCCATCCCGTCGATGGATAAGGTTTTTTGGGCTGACATGGGTGAGGCGAGACCTCCGGGCGGCGCGCCTGGGCAGAAGCCAGACCGCCATGATTCCTCACGTTAATAGCACGTGTGTGTGACTGAAAAAGGCCCCGGCAAGGCCTGCGGCGGCTTCCGGCCTGAGGGCGAAGATCCGAGCCTCAGGCCAGCCTTGGCCAGTTCACTTCGCCCTGAAGCAGCTGAACATCCTGATGACGTCTAAGGGTATCCTCGACCGACCGCACATAAGCTACGAAACGGGGCGCCTCCGCGGCTGACAGGCCCAGATTGCGGATGAGGGCCTCGCTCAGCAAGGCGTCTGAACCCGCCTCTCCAAGCGCCTCGTCATAGGCCTTTGCGCGACCGTAGAAGGCCTCGCCCATTTTCCTGATCTTCTTGCCAACACTGAGATCGCCCGTGCCAATATCGCGCAGCGCTTCGTCAAAACCGTCAAAAAGCGCGTCAAACACATCCTGAGACAGCGCCTTCCCGGCTGCCCCGGCGGTCCGCAGCCGCCGGAAAACGAGCGTCCCGTGAAGACAGGTCATCTCAAAACGCCCTGAAAAATTGTCGCGGACGCCGCCGCTGACGTAGAAATCCGGACGCAGGGCCTGCGCCTGGATGGACTGGTGCAGCCTGTCGACCGCCCACCGGTTCTTCCGGGATATGAACCAGCGTCCGAGTGCCATGCCTGTCCCTGTGACTGGGTTATTGACGGCGAGAGGTGAGTTCATAGCAGGGTTCGCGGTCCGGGGAAGTTCAGCCGGCGGGCGAATCGCTGCGGCAATGAGAACCGGCCGGCCTGGCTTCAGGCGCCCTCAAGCCTTGCCAAGCAGCCGGCCTGCCCTGTAGCTAGCGGGCGTCGCCGGAGTTTTCGATGGCTTTGTCCCGCCTTTTGTTCGTCGCCATGAGCCTGACCGCCATGAGCCTTGCCGCCCTTGGCGCCTGCACGGCGACCCGCGACTTCCATGGCTTCGTGCCGGACCAGGCCCTGGCCAGCGATGTCAAACCTGCTGTGGACACGCGTTCGACCGTTCTGGCCAGGCTGGGAACACCCTCGACCACATCGATCTTTGATAAGCCGGGAACGGCCGCCTATGCGCCCGGACGGGAAAAACTCTGGGTCTACATGTCATCAACCCGTGAGCTGCTGACCTTCTACTACGCCACGGTCGTGCAGCGTGAGATTGTGGCGATCCAGTTTGACGAGGACGATGTCGTCTCCGACGTCCTTGTCTATGATATCGATGATGGCCGGGTGCTGGAGTATAATTCCCGCGTAACTCCGACCCGCGGGCGCGAGCTGGGCATTCTTGAACAGCTCTTTGGCACGCTGGGCAGTATCGGCAACCAGATCCCCGGCCTCGAACGCGACGACCGGCAGCCCGGCGACCAGCAGGGCGGGCGTCAGTAGCCTGAAAGGGTCAGGACGAAAGCCTGTTCAGGTCTGGTGGTTCAGGCCTGGCTCGCTATCAGGGTGAACGTCATGCTGACAACAGCGTTCGGCTTGCCGGCGATCTGATTGGCCGCTTTGAGGCATTCAGCAATCGCCAGCTTCTCATCGAGCTTCTTGAAATTGCCCTTGACGTGGAAACTGGTCGCATGGCTCGCCCGCAGGATGGCGTCCCGTATAAAGTGCAGCTGATCGCGCAGCTTCCAGACGTCCTGGCCCGGGGCCGCCAGCATACGAGCGCTGACAAACAGGTAGTTCTTGAGTTTGAGCTTTTCATCAAACACCGGAAAAGCCAGACCGCTGAGATCAAGCGAACGGGCGACTTCGGCCTCGCTGAGCTCCGGGCTGGCGGCATCCGGGCTGCTCGCAGGTGGCGCAAACGCGGATGCAGCAGGCGCAAGCGCACCGGCGAGTGAGACGGCGATGACGATGTCGCGGCGCGTGAATGTCATGATGCCTGAGGCTCTCAGACAATAGTTTCGGGGGCGTTTACACAACCACTCAGAAGTGCCGGAAACCTGTCGTTTCCATCGTCATCGGCCTGCCCGACCCGTCATGGACGATGACGCCTGCTCCTTCCGTCACCTCGCCGATGCGATGGGCGTTATGAACCAGCGGCCGGGCGGAAACAGGGGCCGTGAACAGGGTCTGGTAGTCATCCCCGCCCGTCAGGAGGTCCTCAAGGGCTATGCGCGAACTGGCCAGACAGGCCCTGGCGGGGGAACTCAGCGGCGCCTCGGGGGCGCGAATGATGAGCCTGACGGCGGACTGAGCGGCAATGTGACCGGCATCGGCGACCAGACCGTCCGAGACGTCGACAGCGGCGCTGGCGTACGCCGCCAGCATCCCGGCGAAGGCCAGAGGCGGCGGCTCGGGCGTCCGGTAACGGCTCAGGAGAAAGCTCCGCATGTCGTCGGCAAGCCAGTCCAGCCGCCCGCGGGCGGCCTGCAGGCCCAGCCAGCCATCTCCGATGTCGCCGCTGACCCAGACATCATCCCCCGCCCTTGCGCCTGAGCGCCTGACGGGCCCGCGCGGACCGACCCGGCCTGTCAGGGTCAGCGCCAGCGTCAGAGGCCCATCCGTAGCCGTGGTGTCCCCTCCCATCAGCGATGCGCCCCAGGCGCCAAGATCGCGGCCCAGCGCTTCAGCAAATGTCCCCAGCTGGGCATGCGGACGCGCCTTCGGCCATACCAGAGCCAGGAGGGCCGCCTCAGGCTGACCACCCTTCGCGATGATGTCGGACACATTCACGCGCACCAGCTTCTGCGCGATCGTGTCGATGGGATCATCAGGGAGAAAGTGGACACCTTCCACGATCGCATCAGTGGTGGCGATCAGTCCGGGCGCAATCTCAGCCACGTCATCACGCAGCTGGTCTGCGCCAGGCGCTGCGGCCAGCGGAGCGAAGTAGCGCCTTATCAGATCGAACTCGTCCACCCGGTCACCCGCGGATATCGCGCGAGACGTTATCGAGGAGACCATTGATGAACTTTGGTTCAGCGCCGTCGAAGAAGGCGTGTGCGAGCGATACATACTCGTCGAGGACAATCTGCGAAGGCAGCCCCGGGTCAAACATCAGCTCGAATGCGGCGGCGCGGAGTATGGCGCGGGACGTTGCATCAAGCCTTTCTATCTTCCAGCCGATGGCCAGGCGTTTCATGATCGCCCCGTCAATCGTCTCCTGGCTGTCCACCACGCCATCGACGATGGCCCTGAAGAGGTCCGGATCAGCCTCCTCAACGGGCTCACCCTCGTCATTCAGCCCCAGACGGTCTTCCATGAAGTCGGCGATGACCGAGCGGGCTGACTGGCCAGTCTGTTCCATCTGATAGAGCGCCTGAACGGCGGCCAGACGCGCTCCGGCGCGGCGCACGGCGAGCAGCCGGCGTTCTGCCTCGGCGGACGGGGCGCTGCTCATTCTCCGAACTCGTCCAGCTTGTTGAAGCGGTCCGCCAGCTGCACCATGCGGAGTACGGCGGCGACGACCTCGGCGCCCTTGTTCTTCTGTTTGCGGTCGGCGCGTATACGGGCCTGGGCTTCGTTTTCGACAGTGAGCACGCCAAAGCCCAGCGGTATGCCTGAGATGGACAGCTCCATCAGCGCATTGGCGACCTCTGACGTGATGAGGTCATAATGGCTGGTCTCGCCGCGGATAACGCATCCGAGGGCGACATAGCCATCCCACTCGCCAGTCGAGGCCGCCATGGCGATTGCGCCGGGGATCTCAAAGGCGCCGGGAACCTCGAGAAATTCGAAACTCGCCCCAGCTTTCTCGAGGCCCTCCGAAACGCTGGCCTCCATTTCTGAAACGATGTGAGGATAGTAGCGGGATGTAACGATAAGAATGCGGGGCGCGTCTGACACTTCAGTCTCCGTCTATGCGCCGCCAGCCCTCGACCGTAAGCCCGTAGCCGTCAAGCCCTGGCAGGATATTCGGGGGCGTATTGCTCATCAGTATCATGCGGCGAACCCCCAGATCCTGCAGGATCTGTGCACCGACGCCATACTCACGCAGAGGGTGGGCCGTCTCACTCCCCGGCGCCGCAGACTGCCCTCCCAGCGCGCGGGCGATGTCCTCGCCCATCCCCATACGAACGAAAATGGCGACACCGGGCTCCTCGGCGGCGCCGAGCGTTTCCAGGGCGCGCCTCACCAGCCCTTCACGCCTGCCCGTCTGACCCAGCACATCCGACAGGAAATCCACACGGTGGACGCGCACCAGCACCGGCCGGTCAGCCTGAACAGCGCCCTTCACGACAGCCACGTGCTCGGCCCCGTCCAGGCGGTTACGGAACACGATGATGCGGAACCGGCCACCCCATGCGCTCGTCAGTTCCCCCTCGATCCGACGTTCGAGAAACCGGTCGTGCCGGCCGCGCCAGGCGATAAGGTCGGCGATCGTACCGATCTTAAGACCGTGCAGCTGCGCGAAGGCGATAAGCTCGGGAAGGCGGGCCATCGATCCATCGTCATTCATGATCTCGCAGATCACCGCCGCCGGATAGAGGCCGGCCAGCCGGGAGATGTCGACGCTGGCTTCTGTATGTCCGGCGCGCACGAGAACGCCGCCCTCGCGCGCGATCAGGGGAAACACGTGTCCCGGGGATACGATATCATCGGCCCCTTTTGTCGGGTCGATCGCCACGGCGATGGTACGCGCACGGTCGTGAGCTGATATGCCAGTTGTGACGCCTTCGCGCGCCTCGATGGAGACCGTGAACGCAGTCTTCATGCTCGTGCGGTTCTCGCGTGACATCATGTCCAGCTCGAGCGCGCGCGCGCGCTCAGGCGACAGCGAGAGGCAGATGAGACCGCGGCCATGCTTGGCCATGAAATTGACCGCCGCAGGGGTGGCGAACTGGGCAGGGATAATGAGATCGCCCTCGTTCTCCCTGTCCTCTGCGTCAACAAGGATATACATGCGCCCGTTGCGCGCTTCCTCGACGATCTCCTCAATAGGACTTATCGCAGAGGAGAGGTCATCCTGGTCCGTCAGCTCGCTCATCGGCCCCGCCATTCAAGTATCCGGGCGACATAGCGCGCCAGCATATCCACTTCCAGATTGACCCTGTCGTCCGCCCTCAGACGCCCCAGGGTCGTGACCTCCAGGGTGTGGGGAATGACCGCCACTTCAAACCAGTCGCCCCCGGCGTCGCGTCCGGCCCCGGACACGGTCAGGGACACGCCATCCACGCAGACAGACCCTTTCTCGGCCACATAGCGTCCCAGATCCCCGGGGGGTGAGATACGTATCCGTCGGCTTTCTCCGTCCGGGGTGACCGAGCAGACGGCGCCAAGACCATCGACATGGCCATAGACAAGATGCCCACCGAGCTCATCGCCCATCCGCAAAGAGAGTTCGAGATTGACGCGATCGCCCTCTTTCCAGCCTCCGAGGGTCGTGCGCGACAGGGTCTCGGGAACGGCCTCAACCTCCCACCAGACCCCCTCGCCTTCTGCTCCGAAGGCGACAACCGTGAGGCAGACCCCTGAGTGCTGGATGGAGGCGCCAAGGCTTATCTGCGCAAGCTGGAAGCGGGAGCTCTCCACGCGCATGCGCCGTAATCCGCTGCGATCCGTAATCGCGCGTATACGCCCCACATCGCTGACCAGGCCGGTAAACATCAGGCGCCTATCCGTTCATAACGTTCCCAGAGATCCGCCCCGAGCTCTCGCGTACTCACGCGTTCATAACGCGGCGCAGCGCCCAGCGCATCCAGGCTCAGAGCGCCAATCGCAGGCGCCGCGTCAGCTCCCAGAATGACGGGCGCCCTGAACCATTCGATGCGGTCCACAAGACCCAGGCGGATAAAGGCGGCGGCGATCTGACCGCCACCCTCCAGCATGAGTGCGCTCACGCCGGCTCTGGCGGCCGCGGCGAGGAGCTCGCGGGGACAAACGCTGCCGCCTTCGCCAGCCGGGAGGCGCCAGACTTCAAGGCCGGTCTGGGCCGGCCAGAGGTCAGGACGGGTCGTCGCGAGCGTCGCCACAGCCACCGGTCCGAGGCTGAGGGTAGCGAACAGGCGGGCGGTGGGCGCGACACGCCCGCGGCTGTCTGCGAGGATGCGAAGCGGCTGTCGCGCAGGCCTTGGGTCCGGCCGTGCGGTCAGTTCAGGATCATCCAGCAGGACCGTCTGCGAGCCCACAAGCACCGCATCATGAGCCGCGCGCAGACGGTGGACCTCCGCCCGGGCCGCCTCACCTGTTATCCATTTGCTCTGACCAGAGGCAAGGGCGATACGCCCGTCGAGGGAGGTTGCCAGTTTGAGCGTTACGGTGGGCCGCATGGATGTGAGGCCAGCGTTCATTCCGCCTCGCCTTCCTCATCCCTGGATTCATCCCTGGCGATCTGCGCGGCGACGAAGGCGGCGAAATCGGCCGGCGTCTTGAAGTCCTTGTAGACGGAGGCATAGCGCACGAACGCCACGGGATCGAGTTCGCCAAGGCTCTCCATGACCATCTCGCCGATCGTCGTCGTCCGGATCTCGGGCTCGCCCATGTTCTCAAGGCGGCGGATAATGCCGGAAATCATCTGATCAAGCCGCTCTTCGGATACCGGACGCTTCTGAAGCGCGATGGACACGGAACGCCGCAGCTTGTCTCTGTCGAAAGGCGCACGGCGGCTGTCGCGCTTGACGACGATGAGGTCGCGCAGCTGGACGCGCTCGAAGGTGGTGAACCGCCCGCCGCAGTGTGTGCAGCCGCGACGCCTGCGGACGGCCGCGTCCTCTTCGGCAGGACGGCTGTCCTTGACGACCGAGTCAGCAGAGCCGCAGTACGGACAGCGCACGCCTTACCCCTTTGTCAGCCCCACGGGGAGGCGTAGATCGGAAAGCGGTCTGTCAGGGCGCGGACCTCGTTGCGGACCTTCTGCTCGACCCCGGATGTATCCCCGCCTCTGGCGAGCGCGTCGATCACCTCGATCATCCACAGACCGACCTGCCTGAACTCCGCACGGCCAAAGCCGCGGGTGGTGGCGGCGGGCGAACCGACCCTGACGCCTGAGGTGACCATCGGCTTTTCCGGATCAGAGGGAACCCCGTTCTTGTTGCACGTGATCCAGGCGCGCTCGAGCGCTTTTTCAGTATCATTGCCTTTGACGCCTTTGGGGCGCAGATCGACAAGCATGAGATGTGTGTCCGTGCCGCCGGAGACGATGTCGAGACCGCCCTCTTTCAGCGTCTCGGAGAGCTCGCGGGCATTGTCGATCACAGCCTGTGCGTAGGCCTTGAAGGAGGGCTTCAGCGCTTCTGCAAAAGCAACCGCCTTGCCTGCAATGACATGCATAAGCGGACCGCCCTGGATACCTGGAAACACGGCCGCATTCACCTTCTTGGCGATGGCCTCGTCATTGGTGAGCACCATCCCTCCGCGCGGACCGCGCAGCGTCTTGTGGGTCGTCGTTGTCACCACATGCGCATGCGCCAGAGGACTGGGTATGAGACCGGCGGCGACGAGGCCTGCGAAGTGAGCCATGTCCACCATGAACAGGGCGCCCGTCTCATCTGCGATGTCACGGAAGGCGGCAAAATCAATGGTCCGCGAATAGGCCGAACCACCGGCGATGATGATCCGGGGCGATATCTCCCGGGCGAGGCTGCGGACCTCGTCCAGATCGATGCGACCATCCTGACGCCGCACGCCATACTGATGCGCCCGGAACCATTTGCCCGACTGGTTGACTTTCGCCCCGTGGGTCAGGTGACCGCCGGCGTCAAGGCTCATGCCGAGGATGGTGTCGCCGGGCGCGATCAGGGCTGTAAAGACAGCCTGGTTGGCCTGACTTCCAGAGGACGGCTGAACATTAGCGAACTGACAGCCGAAGAGTTCTTTGGCGCGCGAAATGGCGAGGGTCTCGACCTCATCGACAAACTCGCAGCCGCCATAATAGCGCTTGCCGGGATAGCCTTCGGCATACTTGTTGGTGAGCAGCGAGCCCTGCGCCTGAAGCACGGCGCGCGAGACAATATTCTCCGAGGCGATCAGTTCGATCTGGCCCGCCTGGCGACCCATTTCGCGGTCGATCCATCCGGCGATTGCCGGATCGGCCTCGGCCAGGCCTGTTGAGAAAAACCCTGTGGTGAGGGTGTTCGGCTGGCTCATCGGCGCGACTCCTCGTGCTTGGGGGCGGACTGCAGCGGCGATACGGGCTGCACGCAGGCTTGGCAAGGGCAAGCCTGATCCCCGTACCTCGCCATCCGGGCGTCAGGCAGGCGGGGCGCCAGAAGACGGGGTTCAGACGAGCAGACCGCCCTTTGTATCGGGCTTTCCCGGACCTCCCGGCTGCGCCGAGCGCCGCGTCCGGACATAGGAGAGTTTTGCGCGGGCGAGCCTTTCGATATCAGCGCGCGCTGCGCTTGCCGGAACCGTAAAGCTTACCTCCAGACCGTCAGACGCGGACAGGGCGCGCACATCCGTGGCGGCGCCCACGCGGTTCATTTCGATCAGGATTTCGCTGTCAGGATCCTCAGGCACGATGATGTCTCCCCCAGCGCTTGGACGCCACAGGCGCGCAGGCATCCCCGCCGCCCCGCCCGCGACCTGACGTGTCTTATGGCACATAACTGGCGAAAAGCGCAGTCCCCGCTGGCCCGGTTAAGCCCTGGCGCGCCGTGCCTGGCGTCGGCTCGAGGCCGTGCGAGATGAGTTGAGGCGCAGGGCCTCAGCGGGGCGCGCAAAGCCCTGCGGCCGTTTGCCTGATAAGTCCGCGTGACACGACATGGCCGGCCTGCATGACCGTCTGACATGGCCGCCTGATATGGCCGCCTGATATGGCCGCCCGGGGCGTCATATCCATACCAGCCTCAGGGTCAAGCCTGCCCGCGAGGCGCCCCTTTCAGGCTGCGCGCTGATCGAGCCCGAGCTGTTTCCAGATCGCCAGCAGGGCGGCGACCAGCTCGTCCATCATCGCCTCAGTATGCTGAGGGCCCGGGGTGAAGCGAAGACGCTCGGTCCCCTTGGGCACTGTGGGATAGTTGATGGGCTGCACATAGATGCCGAAGTCGAACAGAAGCGTATCCGAGAGGGCCTTGCAGCGCTCCGGATCCCCGACCAGAAGCGGAACGATATGCGTATCCGACATCATCAAAGGCAGGCGCGCATCCAGCAGCTTCTGGCGAAGCATACGGGCCTTGTCCTGATGCACCCGACGCAGCTCGCGGCCGAAATCGCCGCGCAGCTTGCGTATGGATGTGAGGGCGCCGGCCGCCAGGACAGGACAGGTTGATGTGGAGAAGATGAACCCGGGCGCCATCGAGCGGATGGCGTCCACGATGGCTGTACGTGACGCGATATAACCGCCCATCACGCCATAGGCTTTGGCGAGCGTGCCTTCACATATCGTGATCCGGTCCATGACCCCATCGCGCTGGGCGACCCCGGCGCCCTCCTCGCCGTACATGCCGACAGCGTGCACCTCATCGAGATAGGTGATGGCGTCGAATTCCTCGGCAAGATCGCAGAGCTCTTTCATGGGCGCCACATCGCCGTCCATCGAGTAGACGGATTCAAAGGCGATCACCTTGGGCGCGTCCGCCGGATCATTCTCAATCAGTGCGCGAAGATGTGAAAGGTCATTATGACGGAAGATCCGCTTGGCGCACTGGGCGCGTTTAATTCCCTCAATCATCGAGGCGTGGTTGAGTTCGTCGGAATAGATGATGAGGTTGGGCATGATCCTGGCCAGCGTCGACAGGGTCGCCTCATTGGACACATAACCGGAGGTGAAGAGCAGAGCGCTTTCCTTGTCGTGCAGACTGGCGAGCTCTTTTTCCAGTTCGACGTGATAGCGCGTGGTCCCGGAGATATTCCGGGTTCCGCCTGACCCGGCCCCGAAGGTATCGACCGCCTCATGCATGGCTGCAATGACGTCCGGGTCCTGACCCATGGCCAGGTAGTCATTGGAACACCAGACGATGACATCCTGCTCGCGGCCGTCGGTATGCCGAACGGAGGCCCTCGGAAACTCGCCCCGGTAGCCCTTGCGGTCGCTGAATACACGGTAGCGGCCCTCCGAGCGGATCTCCTCAAGGGCGTTTTCGAAATGGACCAGATGCTTCATACCAGCGTCTTCCTGAAGGTCACCCTTATCCGGCGCTCCTAGGATGCTAAGTATCGATGCTGACCGCCCATTCCTAGACACAGATC